>Ga0123352_10000250_pt1 | contig 64106 bp, 38 predicted proteins | sample TergutLab28metaG_FD_89700 | JGI IMG/M metagenome (GOLD analysis project Ga0123352, IMG submission 89700) | Labiotermes labralis P1 segment gut microbial communities from Petit-Saut dam, French Guiana - Lab288 P1 | ecosystem: Host-associated > Arthropoda: Insects > Digestive system > Gut ... | reverse complement strand
TAGGCGCTTACGCGAACGTGAAGCCACCATCATGGCAAGTATTACAGTAGCTGCTACAAGTACGGCCAAAATCGGCATGCTTGTAATGACGAGGCCTGTGTTATCTGCATGCACATAGTCATTGATAAAGTCAATGCGGTTGTTGAAGGGCTCAGCTGCTGAGACAAAGTGTGTTCCCTGGTTAGGTACTACAACATCGTCGCCTGCAAGGTTGTTATCTGTAACGTCTCCGAAAGGAGTACCTATTTGAGTACCCGCTACAAATACACGACCTTCACCAGTAAACTCAGCATCCTGAGTTTCTGTTGATCCAAAAGTTGTTCCCGCTGGAAGCTCTGGGAAAATCAGGCGTTGACCGTGAAGAAGGTTAGCAGTAACTACAAAGGGATCAGCTGCGGTTCCTGTACCTGAAATACCAATAGTAGGTTGCGGGGCGACATTTACACCAGGAGTCCCTGATACTACACGTACTCCTGTTGCACTTGCTGTAAGTGTTGGGTTTGGCCCTGGCTGATCGAAGACCTGTGAGGGAATAATCAAAGTAGTAGCAGTTGGGAACACTGTTGTTAGATCTGAAAGACCTGTAGTGTCTACTACTGTCTTAGTTACTGCAAATGCTGGAGCATCTGGATCAGTAGTAATGATGTTGCGGGTGAAAATATTTCTAAAGAGAAATTCACTAGGGTCTACGATTGTTCCTGGAATACCTGGAATAGAATCAGTTGGAGGAGTACCCGGCTGCGGGTCAGTTCCTGGGAAGAACTGATTTCCTTTTGGTCCTAGTACCCAGCGATCTTCAGTTCCTGGCTGACCAGGAGTACCGTCACTACCTGGAGTTCCAGGAGTTGCAGGTTGACCAATCATGTGGGTTACCCTTAGCTGACCATCAACATTTCTTACTTCAAGAGTCATCATGTAAACAGCAGTTGAGTACGTAAGCGTACCTAGTGCATTTGGGTTTGCAGCGTTGTCTGCTGCAAGGTTGTTAGTGTTTCTCATCTCTTCTACAAAGAAGTGGAAAACACCAGCATTTGGAAACAAGATATCAATGTCTCCTGCAGTGAAGCTCGCACTTGTATTGAAGCCAGCTGCATTGTTTAGACGAAGCTCTGTTTGACGCAGACCAAAGTATCCTGCAGGATATGAAATGCTTCTGTCTGGTCCAATAGTTGCGGTGGGTGTGGGCATAACTTCAAAGGCAGCGTCCACTAGATCAGTAGGAGCATTGCCACCACCAACTGGCTGTGCCTGAGTTAGTCTAAAGCTAAAGGTGGTTGCTGGAGTCACTGCTCCATTTGGAGTATCTAGGTTTTTAGTAATACCTAGATTAGGCAGAGCTGCTGGAGGATTAGCTAGTGCTACCCCCACAAAACCAAGCCCCATGACCAAAGCTAAACCTAGAGCTAAGACCAGTCTTGAAAAATAGTTCTTCATTCATTCTTTCCTTTCTCGATCTTTCTTACTTCTTTTACCGGATGTTTCTTTCTTACTTGCCTATATTCCTAAAGAGCATGCGTTCTGCTCGTTTAAGCATGTATGTCCCTTTGCTTACCACGTTTAGTTGTGATGTGCCCACAGGAACACTAAGCTCACCGCGAAGAATTCGTCTGCTTGTGATAACTGCTGTTACAAGTGCTACTACAGCAAGCGCCACTATCCACATACCGCTGCCAACAATGCTCAGTCCCGTTATCGAAACATGGTTATGTGTGTTAGTAAAGTCAGCAGAGTTTCTACCTTCTCCAACTATGCGATCTCCCGTGCTAAGGGATACATTTGGACCTGCGCCAGGCGGTACTGTTACGGCACTTCCCGCCACATACAGCACTACTGAAGGAGTAAAGGACTGATGTGCTCTTTCAGTAACATTCCAGGTAACCCCTTGAGGGACCGCACTAAACACAAGACGTTGACCGTGTCTAAGGTCTACATTCCTTGTGTCGCCCAAAGTAAAGACTTCGTCTCTTACAAAGGTAGGTCCTTGATAGACACGTGCGGCCAGTGTCGCACCAGTACTGCAAAATGCGCTTGGCAAAAACTCAATATCAAAGGTGAAATCTTGATTTAAGTTTGCAAGTTCGCCCACAACTGTCTTTGAGGCAGAAAGGATACTTGTGCGCACATGGGTATTAGTAAAGATCATGTTTGGAGCTTCCAAATTCATGAGCATCAGTGACTGAGTACCCCCACCCTGCGCAGCAGTACTAAAGTTATGAGTATCTAAAACAAAGGTGGGCTCATTTCTGTCAGTAGTATCACCTACGCCTAGCTGACCTGAAAGGTTATTACCCCAAGAGTAAAGTTCATTGTCAGAACTAAAGGCCAGGAAGTGGGAGTTTCCACTAGTGAGGAAGTCCCAGTCCTTATCTTCAGCTATTCTTGTCGGTGACCAAACGTTTCCACTTGACGTACCATTGCCTAGTTGGCCTCTGCTGCCAGAGCCCCAAGTAAACATCTCACCAGCAGAGCTTACAGCCGCTGCAGCACTTTCTGAAGTCATGCCTGCAAATCTCCAGACTGTAGTGTCACTGTCGCCACCTACCCGGGTAGGGACATCTCTGCTCGTGGTATCGCCATGGCCTAGTTGTCCTGCGCCATTAGCACCCCAAGAATAGAGGTGACCATTTGTTGTAACCCCTAAGACAGAGGTTCCGCCATTCCCTGTGATTCTTGTCCAGTTCTGATCCCCTGGAACCCTTGTAGGGATGGTTCTGGCAACAGTATCGCCATGACCTAGTTGGCCGCTTCCGTTAGCACCCCAAGAATAGAGGTGACCTTGGCTATTGATCGCGAAGGCTGTCGAATTGAGCGTCACAACATTCACCCAATTGTTGGCATCTCCTATTTGAGCCGGCACATTGGTGCCTCCACCTACGCCTGTCCCCCAACCAAAGAGATATCCTTCAGAGTTTATGGCAAGTGCAGAACTTGACCTTGAAGATACGTGTGCCCAAGTATCAGTGCCAATCCTGGTGGGAACAGCAATATTAGTACCACTAAGCTGGGAGGCTGGTGGCTGTACTCCGCCCCTACCCATCTGAGCGCTGTTCCAGGGGGCGCCCCAACCAAAGAGACGTCCATTTGAATCAATAGCAAAAATTCCATTAGCACCCATTGCGACACTTGCCCAATTGTTGGCTGGGACTTCAATTCTGTAGGGGATATCCCTATTAGTGGCAGAACCACTGTCGCCTAGACCTAGTTGACCTGTAGCGTTATTCCCCCATGAATAGAGATCAAGTCCTATTACAGGGTTTCCTGCTGCGTCGCCCCCATCTGCAACAATCTCTTGCAGAGTAGCGCGCGCATCAAGTTCCGCACCAGCCCCCGTGACAATTACAGTCAATTCATATACTGCTGGTGAGTAGGTTACCTGTGACGGAGGAGTAGCCCCCGATGAACCCGAAACCTCTGAGACTCTCCAGACAAAGACACCTGGTGCATCAAATTCAACACCTGCAAGTAAGTCTATGCTACGGGTTAGAGTAGACACTCCACCAGCGGTACTTACCTCTGTGTCAGGGTGGTTCATGGCTATAGCTACACGACCATTTCCGTTTACCACAGAAGTACCTAACTGCGGAAGCTGGTTTGCCTGTGCAGTATCTCCGTTAAAGCTGTATCTTACTATCTCAAAGGCAAAAGAGAGATTTGAAGTCGTTTGCCCTTCTACTTGACGCAGCGCCTTGGTAAGGTCTGCACGTGTCATTGAAGGCCCCATAATGCTCTGCACGTTAGTGAAGAGAGCCTCTTCAACTCTCAGATTAAAGAGGGCCATAGAATGTGTACCCGACCCTGTTTGACTTATTCCTGAAAGACCCTCTGTCTGAATAACCAGTTGAGGTCCACTTGCAGCCCCAGGGGTAGTCGTGTTTCCAACCCCTAGCTGACCTGCAGCATTAGCGCCCCAGGCCCACAGTTCTCCGCGCGAGTTTGCAGCAAGGGTATGTGCGTTACCACCACCAATAGCCACCCAGTTAGAGGCAGTGCCAATTTGTACTGGTCTGTTGGTTCTGGTTGCTGGTGCAGCTGCGCCTCCAGGACGTCCAAGGCCTGCAACGGTAGCACCTGTACCACCACTCCAGGAGAAAAGTCTTCCGCAGTCACTAAGTGCAACGGTAACTCGTGGATCATTTACTTGCTGTACTACATCTATCCAGCCCGTTACAGGGGGGCTTACATGAGTAGCGGGAGAGTCAGGAGCATTTGCTACAGTAAGTGTAGGAACAGTAGTATTTGCACCTGATCTTCCCAAAATGCCAACTGTAGCACCCCATGCGGCTCCTCGGTCAGCATTCGTTCCCCACGAATAGATTTGTCCGTCATTTCCTATACCAAAGGCAGTTCCCACACCCCCAGGACGTGCCATCTCCCATCTAAAGGTAGCAGGCACACCTGCAGGGTTATTTACTCTTCCTGGAACATTAGCCGCAGGGTTTGCTCCACCTGGCGTACGCCCCAGTTGGCTAAAGCTATTGTTACCCCAAGAATAGAGGTGTCCATCTTCTGTAATAGCCAGAACAAAAGACCTATGATCTCCTGCTGCTGCAGCAGCCATTGACACCACATTCACCTGCGCCCAAACGTGAGTTCCCGGCACTCTTTGAGGGGTTAGCTGCGTCGTAGTATTACCAAGACCTAGCTGGCCACTTGGATTGAATCCCCAGACCCACATTTCGCCCGCAGTGTTTATGGCAGCCATGTATCCAGCAGCAACTCCACCACCTTGACCTGTAGTAGAACCTCCACCATCTACATCTACCCAAATATCACTGGCAGCAGTAGGGATAGTAAGTCTTTCAGGAGAAGTGATAGGTGCAGTTCCTCCAAGACCACCACGTCCCATCATGGCAGAATTACGCGGACCACCCCATACGTAAAGATGCCCCTCAGTGGTAGTGGCTATAGACCCACCTGCGAATGATGATGCTCGCGTCCAGTTGTCTCCATCGCCTACTTGTTCTGGGCTTGTTCTATTGACAGTGTCGCCATGACCTAGCTGACCGCCTGCATTGTTCCCCCAAGAGAACATGGCGAAGCCTCTATTGGCGTGGGTGTTTCCTGTCGCAGCGCCTGCATCATCTTGTATAGCTATAATGCCGGCTGTTGCACGGAGACCTGTACCGCCCCCTCCCCAAGGGGTAACCTCTACACGCAACTCATGAATAGCCTGTGAGTACGCAATGTGCGCGGGTGGGGTAACACCTGAAGATCCTGCCACCTCTGTAATACGCCAAATATAGACACCCAACTCAGTAAACTCAACACCATCAAGTATCGATGTACTATTTGTAAGGGTAGTAATACCACCATCTACTTCTGAAGTAGTGTCGGGTCCATCCATGGCAACAGATGCTCTGCCTGCCCCATTAACTACAGAAGTACCTAGCTGTGGAAGTTCGTTAGCACGCGAGGTATCACCATCAAAGCTGTGTCTTTCTATTACAAAGTCAAAAGAAAGATCAGAGGTGGTTTGCCCTGCGGGCAGACGTAGTGATTTGGTAATATTTGCGTCTGCGGTTACAGCCTCTGCCACACGATAGACATTGACGAACTCCATGGGGTCTGTTCTGACAAGCGCAAAGGAGTGAGTACCCGACCCTGTTTGACTAATACCTTCCAAGCCAAAAGTCTGCATAACAAAGGAAGATCCTGCCTGCAAGGTCGGAGGGGTCCCAAAGTTTCCAAGACCTAATTGTCCCTCTACATTTCTACCCCAAGAATAAAGTCTGCCTGTATCAGTCATGGCAAGTGAGTGAGCGTTGCCGCCACCAATCGCCTCCCAGTTATTGGCAGTACCTACTTGCCCAAGCCTGTTGGTGGGCATAGCCGCATTTGCGGGACGCCCAAGGCCTTCAGTGGCAGCATTTCCTGTGCCCGTACCAGGGTTAAACGTAAAAATTCTTCCATCATCAGATAGTGCGATGGTTGTAATCGGATTCTCACGCTGCTGAATTATATCTGCCCAACCCGTTACAGGGGTTTGGTTTGCAGAAGCAGAATTAAGATTAGCTATGGTAATACGCTGGGGAATAATGCGCGCAGGGTTACCTGTGCCAACATCTACCCTTCCCAGTCGGCCGTCAGCATTATTTCCCCAAGAATAGAGATGTCCATTAGCACCTATGGCAAAAGCTGTTCCGCTTGTTCCAGCCCTTACTATTTCCCATTCAGTATTGCCGTCACCTGCATCTACTACCCGTCCAGGACTTGAGAGGCGCGTGGCATTTGCAGTACCCCTACCAAGCTGTCCCTCGTTATTAGCACCCCAGGAATAAAGGTGTCCTTCTTCGGTAAGGGCCAGAGTGAAGTCCCTCCGACCTGCAAGATTATTTACCCCAAATGATACAGTAGACACAGATGCCCATTCGTGATTGTTAAGTGCTCCCCCAGCTCCTACTCTTTCAGGAGTATATACCTGAGCAAGCGCAGGTGTCCTTCCTAGTCCTAGTTGTCCCGCCATATCAGATCCCCAAGCCCAAAGTTCACCTGCATCATTGATGGCAAACATGCTTGTATTAGGAGGGGTACCAGCTAAACCAGCAGCATCTACTGCCGTCCAGTTATCACTAGCAGCGCCTGCGATTATGAGCCTTTCAGGAGTTGAAATAACCCCCGTTCCTCCAAGGCCGTCACGTCCCATTCGAGCAGAGTTGCGCGGGCCGCCCCACACATAGAGCTCTCCTTCAGCGTTAATAGCGATAGACCCACCTGGTGATGTCTGAACATCTACCCAATTATCAGCCTCTCCTGCCCTTGTAGGACGATTTCTATTGGTGGTATCCCCTAGTCCCAGCTGTCCCTGAGCGTTATTTCCCCAAGCATATAAAGGAGTACCCCCTTGGGTAGCTGCACCATCAATAATCTCTACGATTCCAACTGAAACAACAGTATTAGCACCCGCACCCGTAACAACTACACGCAACTCGTACTCGGCATCTGAATAGACAACGCTCTCTCTGCCGACTGCAGTGTTGGAGGATCCCTCTACTTCTGATACACGCCAGATATAGGTACCTGGTGTCGCAAACGTAATGCCTTCCAGAAGGTTTACTGTTCGGGTAAGTATTCTTGCAGTACCTGAGGTAGTCACTGTGCTGTTTGAAGTATTGATATTAAGCTGAATAGCACCCGTGTTTCCGTCCATGGTTCCAATAGCAGGAAGATTTGTAAGAGCCCCCGCCTGACCAGCTGCATTCAAGAAGCTGTGTCTTTCTACCAGGAACGTAAAGGTAAGGTCTGGAGCTGGCGCATCCAGCGGCGTATACAAAACCTTAGTAATCTCTGCTGTTGCAGTGGCAGCAGCAGGAGAAATACCCTGATAGGCAGCTGTCGTTTCCTGTGAAGCTTCAATGGCTTCTAGGATATGAGGAGGACTTAAGAATGCTTCGTCTTCAGCATTTGCACGCGCAAACCTATCTTCTTCCCCTTCTTCTGTAGCAGCTAGTGAATCACCTGTAGTAAAGCTAAATGAGAAAAAGCCTTCCACTTCTTCTGCATTCTCTTCAGTATTTTCTGCTCCACTGCTAGCTGCAGCAAACCTTATCGTGTGCTCTGCTTCAGGATTTGAAAGCATTACAGGGATATTGAAGAATTCATAAGAATAGTTAAGGCCGCTTGACCAGGTTCCCTCTTCAACGTCCAGAACTGCATCATTATCAATTGTGATTTGCTCTGAGAGTAAAGGGATATTTGCCATTTCAGCAAACTCGCTCATATCATGGTCAAACCAAAGAGTGAGCGTAGTTGTTTCTAACGACACGTCTTCAGCACCATCAGCAGGAATTGTATCTATTAGGTAATTAGCAAGATATTCTGCAGGTCCATCAGTGTGTTCAGGGGCTACGATAGCACGAGTAAATTGCCCCTGTACTGCCTCTGAAAGATTTTCAAGCACCTCAGAATTTGCAACAGTAAGTAAAGGTACTGCAAGCAAAAACACAGCTACTAAGCTAAGGGCTACCTTAACTCGCGCTGGTGCTAATTTTAGAAAATTTCTTCCCGACTTAAGAAGACGACTTACGTCAAAACGAATACGTTTTCCGTTACCTGCAGTCATATTTTCACTCTCACACATTTCTGCCAAAAAATTGGCTACACATGGTTACTTACTCTCACATTTAATACATGCTATGTGACACGTTTTTTGCCACATTAAATACGCACAAGTGTCAATATACAGGGAATCGGGGGGAGGTCATGTAACAACTATTACAATAATTTCTACGTTTTTCCATTATTTTATGTGTTTTTAGTGAATTGTGTTTAACGTAATATCAATAATGATTTTCATTATTTAGAGTCGCCACAAAAAAGAGGGTGCCCATTTGGACACCCTCCCCTTAAAGTACTTCTAGCTTAAGCTGGTGTAAACCTAGCTAAACCTAGTCGTCTTTGTACATGAAGATCAGCTTACTGGCTTTTAGACCATAGATGGTTGCCAGATAGCCATGGATCATAGTAAAGATTAAGATGAACCACATGACCCAGTGATGCAGAATACGCATAGGCATCAAACCGTCACCACCGCCAAAGCCAAAGAGACTACCAACGATTTCATTTCCTATGCGGAAAATCCACCAATCCTGTGTTGGACCCCAAATTGCAAAGCCTGTGTAAGCCACTGCAAAGGTTAGAATAATCGAGAGCCAGTAAGCTAGTTTTTGCAAACCTGCATACTTACCTGTGATTGGATACTCCTTCTTAAAGAAAAGGTAGTACTTAATCATGGGCCACATTTGGTGCTTATTGGTCTTTTGTGGGAACCAGTTCTTGTAATCCCAGTCGTACCCTTCGCCACCCTGCTCACAGGCAGTCTTAATAGTAAACATACCTATAATACGGATGAGGATATTAATCAACAGTACAAACATCCAGAAGAAGTGAGTTCCACGTGCAACACCCATAAGTCCACCAACAATGGGGAATGCAATATAAAGACCTGAAATCGTCAGGAACAACATTGCTACTGCATTCGTCCAGTGGGTGAATACAAATAATGGATGGGTGCTTTTTTTGGTTAACTTACCTGGCATTATTCAGCACCCCACTTTCTTGAGTATACTGTTCCGCTCTTACCAGTTCTGCGTTCAGTCACGTGAACGCCGCAACCGACTCACGGATCAAAGCTGCGAACAACACGTGCAGCTTCAATGGGTCGTTCGATATCACGAACAGGAGTTCCGATAAGGGCTGCCTCCATAGGACCTGGTGCACCATCATCACTTCTTGGTGAAAGAATCCATGTTGAAGGAGTTACAATCTGGTAGTTGGTGATACGACCATTAGCGGTCTTTACATGGTGAGCAAGGGCACCACGAGGTGCTTCCCACACGCCTGTACCTTCACCATTGCTTGAACTGTATGAGTTCCAGAACTCTGCACGACCAGTGCGCAGCTCTACAACAAGTTCTTCAATCCACTCTTCGGCCCACTTTGCAGCAACCGCAGTTTCAAGGTTACGCGCAGCAACACGACCAAGTGTTGACATGAGCACGGTAGGATCATCAGTACCAAGTGTCGCCAAAGCATTGTCCACTACTTCTCTAACAGCAGAATTTGATTGAGAGCTTTGATCCATATAGGCAACAAGGATACGTGCCAAAGGACCAGCTTCCATCGCATCGCGCTGGTATCTAGGTGCCTTACCCCATGAATACTGACCATCAAGGTCTTGGTTAAAGTCACCGTCAGAAACAATGTTGGTTTCACTTTCAGTAAAGCGCTGTCCTGATTCCTGATCATACCAGGAATGAGTAACATCTTCAGTAACATGCTCTACCATTGGGCGGTTTACCGTAGTAAGGCCTGCTGATTCCTTAATGAACCCTCCAGGCAAGTAACGGTCTTCAATGCGTCTGGTTGGACGATCGAAAGCACCCCACGAAAGATAGTTCTTTACACCCTGACCATAGGTCAGCTCACGCTCATAATAAGGCGCGATTGCAAGAGTGAAAGGAACCATATGGTCGTTAACAAATGCTGCTACTGTCTTCAGACGGAATAGACAGTCATCCAGCTTGTCAGAGCGAGGCATCCATGCAGTACCACCAGCAACTGAGGTCATCGGCATCGGGAACTTACCACCGATAATCGCGATAATCTGAGCAGCCGTTCCTTGCATCTCTAGACCTTGCAGGTACTGGCTTACACCAATTAGGTGAAGTTCTGCAGGAATATCTGGGTTGTACAGTTCGTCAGCAGCTTGCGGATTAGCAACTGGGTCAATACCCCACCAACCATTAGTAAAGATAGAAAGGTCTCCACCTTCAACTAGCTTTGCTAGACGGGCTTGAACAGCACCAAAGTCAGCAGTACCAATACCTTTTTCCATGGCAAGGGCATAGGTGTCAGCAATGTTTGCCTGAAGAGCCTTTGCAGGATTTACGTAATCAAGTGCCGCTAGTGCATAGAAGTGGAAGATGTGTGAGTGTAGCCACTCTGCACCTTCTAGAATGTTACGCACGATACGTGCACCATTAGGTAGTTCAAAGGTAGGATCTGCAGCTTCTACTGCCATTGAAGAGGCATGTCCATGTGATGTCGGACACACGCCACACATACGTTGCGTGACATAGAACGCATCTTCTGGGGCACGTCCCTTAAGAACTACTTCGATACCACGGAACAGTTTACTTACTGCCCAGGCATCAGTAATAACACCGTTTTCTGCAACGGCCTGAATTGCCAATTGACCCTCGATACGGGTAATTGGATCCATAGTTATATTAGGCGTAGCCATTTATACTGCACCTCCCTGTTTCTTGAGGCGCTTGCGATCATACTCTTTCATCTCCTCAGTCTTAAGCGTAGCGTTTTTACCGACACGCTTTGCGGCCTTCATACCCAGGCCATGTGCAACAAGAGCCGCACCAACAACACCCGTAAGGGCAGCACCTGTAGCGATCGGATGCAGTCCTCCGCCATGGAGCGGCCAGCCTGCAAGTGGTCCACTACGTGCAGCACCTACGCGGCGATGACGGCCAGCAAATGGTGCGTTGTTATCAACCCAGTTCCAGGTTGAGCATCCAATACAGATACCACCAGACTCTACACACCATGATTGCGAATCGTTCCAGCGAATCATAGGGCAGCGACGATAGGTCTGAGGACCTTTACAGCCCATAGGATATACGCAGAAGTTCTTTGCTTCTTCTTCTGAACCATAGCGATAGACAAATTCACCGTTCTCGAAGTGGCCGCGACGCGGACAACTATCGTGAATTGTCGCATTGTAAAGATACTTAGGACGACCTAGGCTATCTAGATCATCAACAACAGCATCGATACCTGATTCCAGTGTGCCATCTGTACCAAGCAGTAGAGCCTGAACTACAACAGCAGTAAGCTCTTCTGGACTTGCGGGACATCCCGCTAGGTTAACTACAGGCGTATCAATATTTCTGCTACGTAGATACTCTGTCATACCCGTGGCTCCAGCAGGATTCGGGAATGCACGTACCCAACCACCATCAACAGCACATTGGCCCATTGCGATGATTGCAGCAGCATACGGAGCAGCCGACTCTAGGTCGTTAAGTGAATTGGTACCATCAGCGTTAATCATGGTGTTCCCACCAAGTCCCGTCATAACGGAACCTTCATAGATCATGATGAATGGTTTATCGCCTTGATATACCTTTTTCTTTGCCTCAAGTGCATACTCGCCTGTTGCCATAGATGCCGCACTGTAATTCAACGTAAGTAAATCCAGTACGATATCTGCAACATTTGGATATCTGGCCTGCAATGTTGACTCTAGACAGCCTGTACACTTGCCGCCTGTAAGCCAGATTGCTGGGGTCAACCCCGACTCTGCCGCGCCTGCAATTTTAGACGCCAGCGCCGGGACAAACGTTGATGAAAGACCTAACACAGCTGCAGTCGAACCACAAAATTTCAAAAAGTCGCGACGTGATACACCGCGCTCTGAAAGGGTTTCATAAAACGTCATATCTGATCCCATGCCAACACCTCCTTCATTAAATTGAGTAACTTGCCGCTAACCTGTAACCCTCCGGTAAAACACATCAGCAGCGTAAACTTTTTCTCTTCTAAAAGCTAAAACCTCCCCCTTTCTTATTCTTTTAGCTTTCATGCCCCTGCCAGATCGTTGGCAATAAATACACGAAGACCCTGCAAGAGCGTCTTTCACAGTGGTATTATTTTCACACTAAATGCCCGCTAGCACAAATAAATTAGGGCAATTTGCCATTAATTCCCTGTGATTGGCGCGATTACGCTTAGGAGCACCCTATGACACAACCTGCCAGCCCCACAAAGCAAGAGCTCTACCAAAGTCTTCCTAACATCGATCAGGTCATGAATACCCCCGAGGTCGAAAGCCTACTGCTGGAGGGTATTGCGCGCAGTATTGTTTTAGATGCAGTTCGCGACGTACTTGAAGAAGCGCGCGCAGGAATCGCTGACGGCAGCGTGGCAAGCCTTTACGATCTACAAACCTGTGTTACCGACATACTCCCCCACATTGAAGCTGCTCTACAACCTTCACTGCATCCCGTAGTAAATGCAACAGGCATTGTAGTTCACACAAATCTAGGACGGAGCGTTTTGCCGTCCCGTGCCCGCACTGCAGTAAACGCAATTAACGAAGGCTACTGTAATCTGGAATATAGCACTGACTGCGGTATGCGCGGCAGCAGACACGACCATATCGAAAAGCTTCTTTGTGAACTTACGGGGGCTGAAGCCGCGATGGCTGTTAACAACAATGCGGCAGCTGTTCTGCTTACCCTGGCTACACTGGCAGGAGACTGCGACACCATCGTCTCGCGCGGGCAAATGGTTGAAATCGGAGGATCGTTTAGAATTCCCGATGTTATGGCTGCAAGTGGTACGAATATGATTGAAGTAGGCACAACCAATAAGACTCATACGCACGACTATCGCAAAGCTGTTGAAGCTGCACGCACTGAGGAACGTCAGGTTGGACTACTCTTTAAGGCACATACCTCTAACTATAGGGTCACGGGCTTTTCTTCTGATGTTTCTTTGAAGGAGTTGACCCAGCTAGGTCAAGAACTGGATGTACTTGTCGCTGAAGACTTAGGAAGTGGCGTACTAGTTGACTTGACCAAATTCGGACTTCCTCATGAACCTACGGTACAAGAGTCCCTAGATTCAGGGGCTGATGTTATTACCTTCAGTGGGGATAAGCTGCTAGGAGGGCCTCAGGCAGGAATACTCTGCGGCAAGGCAGAAGTTATAGAGCGCCTAAAAAAGCACCCTCTTGCCCGCGCAGTACGCTTAGATAAGATGTCCCTTGCAGCGCTTGAAGCAACACTGGGTCTTTACCGCGATCTGGACCAGGCGATTGCTGAAATCCCCACGCTGAGAATGCTGTCTATGACGACCGACGAATGTAGAGAGTTTGCAATAGATTTTGCTGTTGCGATTCAAGCTATCTTAGAGCGAGAAGGGCATGCTGAAGGGTCAAGTACAGCCCATGTAGTCAAAGACGAATCCTTTGCTGGAGGGGGGTCGCTGCCTGACGTAGAGCTACCCAGCTATGCCGTAGCACTACGCATTGAAGGCATGAGCGCAAGTGAACTAGAAAGACGCCTGCGCAAAGAAGGAGAAATCCCCATCATCGGCAGAATTAAAGATGACCACGTGCTACTGGCAGTGCGCACCCTTAGCGCAGAGGATTTTGCTGTAATCCTTGCAGAGCTAGAAATCCTGCTAGCACACACCAGATAGCCAGACTCGGCGTCGTGTTAAAATGTCACGTTCGCTTATTTCGTTGGAGGTGCCTTTCGGCGACTCTGCACTGCATTCGGAAAGTGATGCAAGCATCACTTTTCCTCATTTCGTTGGAGGTGGGTCTGCTCTGGTGAGTAGCACGGTCTTCAAAACCGTCGTGAGGAGTGAAGAACTTCTCTGGTAGGTTCGATTCCTACGCACCTCCGCCACTGGAACACTCTAGTGGCATCTGAACGTCGCATCGCAAACTCACGTGCGCTTGCACGCTTCGCATCACGCTACAACGCCCAGCTACTCACAAGGTGCTCCAGTCTAGAGATTCTTTAGGGGTGGATTTCTTTTAGTACGGCCTCTAACTGGTCAAGCATCCAGTCTAAATCTTCTTTACTTGTCGAAAGCGGTGGAGCAAAACGTACTGTTGAGCCATGCGTGTCTTTTGCAAGTACTCCCTTATCCATGAGTAGCTCACACACAGCACGACCTGTTGCGCGGTCTGGGTCAATGTCGATACCTGCCCACATGCCTACACCACGTTTTCTTAATAAGAGTCCCGCACGTACCATGTCTTCAAGACGCGACTGGAAATGCTCCCCCAGTTCACGCGCACGTGACTGATATTCGCCAGTAGCCAGCATCTTGCATGCAGCAATGCCCACAGCACAAGCAATAGGATTACCCCCGAAAGTCGATCCATGGGTACCTGGACCCATTAGCTGCATAACTTCTTTTTTACCAACACAGGCAGACACGGGGAAGATTCCGCCACCAAGGGCTTTACCTAGCGTCATAAGGTCTGGCTTTACACCCACGCGTTCCCAGGCAAAAGTGTAGCCTGTACGTCCAAGGCCTGATTGGATCTCATCTAGAATAAGCAGCACATTCGCCTTTTCTGTCAAGTCACGAGCAGCACGCAGATACTCGTCTGGCGGAATAACCACACCTGACTCGCCCTGGATGGGCTCTAGCAATACTGCTGCCAGCCTATCAGCATTATCCTCAATAGCTTTAGCCAAAGCTTCGGTGTCCCCATAGGGCACAGCTAGAAAGCCAGGAGAAAACGGTCCAAAACTATCGCGTGCCACATCATCACAAGAGAAAGAAACGATGGTAGTCGTGCGTCCGTGGAAGTTTTTCTCTGCAACGATTATTAGACTTTGGCTGTTCTCAATGCCCTTTACATCATGGCCCCATTTACGTGCAGCCTTGATGGCAGTCTCAACAGCTTCTGCACCTGTATTCATGGGAAGTACCATGTCCATGCCGCAGAGGTCAGCTAGAGCATCTGCAAAGGGCTCTAGCAGCTCAAAATCAAATGCGCGCGAAACAAGGGTCACGCGATCCATCTGGTCTTTGACTGCCTGAATAAGTGCTGGATGACGATGCCCAAAGTTTAGAGATGAATAGCCTGCAAGCGCGTCATAATAGCGACGGCCCCCTATATCAGTTACCCATTCGCCTTCTGCCGTGGCAATTTTCACGGGAAGTGGATTATAGTTCGGGGCTAATTTTGACGTTTGCATAGCGCACTCCAATCTAATTTGTCCAACATGGTTTCACTCAGAGAACAATCTGGGTTTGCTTGTTCTGTTTACTTGCATAGGCTCACTTATTGTGTTCACTTGTATAAAGGTGCATAGAATCTGTATAGACTTTAGCACACAAAGCCTGCAGTGTGCGTCCTTTCAGCTAAGCCATATGCACATACCACAGGCACACCATAATCATGGTTCAATCAGATTAAACTGCTTGTCAAATTCCGCCATCGCCTGATACATTTTTCGCAGTAGTCCAATGTCCCCTGAGAAAGCGATGCATCCATCCGTTTCCGGTTGTCCAGTTTTAAGCTGCTTAAACAATTGCTCAGGTGCAAGCAGTAGGGCAATTTTTTGTCTAGGCAAGGTTAAAGTCACATCAGCATTTACCGTCTTCAGATCCGGCTGACCTGATAAGTCCGACTGACCTAGCTGGACGGATCGGATGGATTGGACGGGTTGGTGCAACAGGACTCCCGATTTTATGGTTAATAGATAGGACTCTGCACGGTCGCTAGCAGTGTAGCCATTATCCTCATTGTTACTACCTTCATTACCACTATTCACAAGTTCGTCATCACATTTGGCAACAGTATCATTCCTCATATCTATGCACACAGTAAAATTCAAATCCTGTGCTGCATTAGAGTCAAGGCGAATACCTAGGTAATCAAACACCATTGTGGGCTGCAGTCCCCGAATCATATCATTCCCACCAGACAAAGTTGTCTCTTTACTAAGCGACAATCCCTGCCGTAACTCAAGCGCACCCGACAAGTAAGCATTTCGCCAAATGCCACTTTCTGCACGGTAACCTAGCTGCTGTAGGGCATCAGCGCAAAGCTCACGGGCTTCTTGATTTTCAGGATTGGCAAAAACTAGGGCATTGGTGATTTCTGCTACCCACTGATATTCCCCCTTTTCATAGTCAGCACGGGCCTTTGCAAGTACCTTGTCTGTATCACCTAGATACTCAACAAGCTTTCGTGCGTGCTCCGCACGGGGAAGCTTGTTCAGCAGGGCAGGATTACCGTCATACCAACCCATATACTTTTGATAAACTGCCTTTGCATTATGGGCAAGGGTTCCGTAATAAGGACGCAAATACCACAGCTGTGCCAGATCCACAGGCAAGGTAATCTTGTGGGCAATCTCTTCCGCGCTATATCCCTGGTTGATGTAGAGCAAGGATTGATCATTAGTGAATTTGTAAAGTGCTGCCGTATTAAGCAGATACTCTTTTGCCACGTCATTACCCCAGCGCGGCCAATTATGAGACTGGAAAACGACCTGTGCCTGATCTCCGAACAGACTAAGACTCTCCATAAGGCAGTGCGCCCATGCATTACCATCGCGCACCTGTGCTCCCCGCAAAGTGTATAGATTGTGCATGGTCGCATTGCAGTTTTCTGCCATCCACAATGCTTTGTGCGCAGGAAACCAAGTGTTCATTTCTGCAGGTGCCTCAGTACCAGGGGTCATCTGGAAAACCATTTCTACGCCGTCGATAACACGCACGTCACCTGTTTCACGCACAAGGGCGTCTTGCAAGTCCCCCTTGCCATCTCTGGGCGGAATATATGAAGTCGTGCCCACGGACTGACCCATGCCAATGCCAATAGACATGCGTCCTTCTGCGCCCGGCTTTAGCATGGTTCCATACTGATAACCAGCACGCCTACCCATGGCAGTTCCCGCAAAAAGATTCTCGCTGACTGCATACTCTTCAAAGCCTTGCGGGGCCACAAGGGGAATGGCACGCTGCTGGATCTCTTCTTCCGTTATGATTCCCTTTACTCCACCAAAGTGATCGATGTGCGTATGGCTGTAGATAATGCCTGTTATGGGGCGCTCTCCCAGGTGCTTATTAATCAGCTGTAATGCCGCACGGGAAGTTTCTACGGTCATAAGTGGATCAATCACAACCCACCCTGTGTCACCCTTGATAAAGGTAATGTTGGCCATGTCATATCCTCTGACCTGATAAATTCCTGGAACAACCTCGAAAAGGCCGTAGATATAATTTAGCTGGGTATGACGCCACAGGCTAGGATTGACGGAATTGGGTGCATCTGTAGCATCTACATCTTCAAGAAAATGGTACGCCCCCTGAGTCCAGACTACCTTGTCATCTTCGCTGCGAATTTCTAGTTGTTCCGGGGCAGCTATCAACCCCCGTGTCGCAAAATCGAATTCTTGCTTATCGGTAAAATCCAGCTGGTTAATAATCGAACGCCCATCGTCATGAGATGTGATTGATTCCATGTAACTGCAGCCCCCTATAACTAGCGGTTTAATAGCTAGTAATTTACCTGACTTTTAAGTAATAAGTAATGACTTCTTCTATTATTGCAAATATTACAATTGCAAGAACCCTAAGGGACAGTGATGTCTTCTTAGGGTTCTAGGATTTGCTCTAGTTCTTACTGACTTCTTACGGTCTTCCGTACTGTCACTCTGATGGACTACAGAGCGAAGGAAAAGAAGAAGAGCCGCTGGACGGAAAGATTACCCCATCTCTATAGGCATCTGCTCTAGTGCTTTTCGTCTACGTGACGTCAGAGCAAGCAATAGTCCAATCAAAGCAAGTACAGGAAGGACAAACAGCAAGTTGCTCAGTGCAAAACCTGTTGGCGGAGCAAACTGATGAGTGTTTGTATAATCAGCAGCATTCCTGCCTGCGTCTGTCAGAATATGATTGCCTGTAGCAAGGGGATTATTAGGAGCCGCAGAATCTGTATGGGCTACCGTCCCTCCCACTACGACTGAGACACTCGGAGCAAACTCTGTATGCGCAGCTTCTGACACACTAAAGGTAGTCCCTGCTGGAAGCGTAGGTATAACAAACCTCTCCCCATGCTGCAGTTGGAAAGTAGTAGTGTTGCCCGTAACGCTAACCGTTCCTCTGGGTCCTGCTATAGGATCCCCCGCGCTGTCCACTACCGTTGCAGTAAAGGGAAAGGTGATTGGCGCTAGAGTGTGCGGGGCCAAAGTAAGAGTAAAGTCAAAAAGAGTACTAAGATTAGCGAATTCTCCTACTACATTTTTGGTTACTTCCAGCGCATTATTCTCTAGGGTTCCCCCTACATCTCTTCTGTAGGTATTTATAAAATCGATAGCCTCTATCTTATCCCCCAGATTGCCAGACGAATCTAGTTCAAAGATTTCTATAACGGCGAGATCATTGTACCTATTAACATGGGCTCTTACTTGAAAGCGCGAAGTATCATAGGTCATAAATGAAGGGGGTGTGGTACCAGAGCTATTTGCGACCTCTGACACTTCCCAAACATAAACTCCTCCACCCGAAAAGGTGAGGTTGTCCAAAAGGTCCCATAGGTCTAAAGACTCTGTCGCCGTAACAACGCCTGCCACTGTTGCAGTTGTTGCTGTTGAGGGATCCACTGTAATTGTAGGATTAGGGGATATAACAGGAACCTCTGTAATGGGTCTAGACTGTATTGGTGGAGTAGTGCTAAGCGACACCTGAACACGCGAGAACTCAAAGGCAAAGGTAGCAGTAGGTAGAGTTGTTCCCTCTGGAGCCCTCAGAGTTTTCGTAAAGAGTGCCGGGTCAGGGTCAGGATCTCCCACTACAAAAACAACGTTCATGGCCGATTGACCAATGCCTCCTGTAGAGGGGTTAGTGATTCTGAAATTCTGGAATTCTGCAGCAACAGATCCTGTTGTAGGCAAAAGTCCTGCTGGAATAGTTATCTTAGCGACAGTATTACCCTCGCTCCATTCAAAGCTGCTCATCTCCGTACCTGCAATACGCACCCACAATGAACCAGGAATCTGGGGGGTAAAGAAAGTCGCAGTTATGTAGGTCGCATCATGAGGAATAGCCCCATTTGCGTTCAGTGGTCCAATGGTTATTTGTTCCGCCACAGGTGGAATCACGGGATCAGCTGCAGCAAAAAGCGGCATGGTCAGAACAAAGGTCGCAAGCATCAGGACAAGAATTGGAAGCCTCTTCTTGCAATTTGCAAATATTTTATTTTTGGCGGTCAACTTGAATCTCCTCACATTACACCTCACTATCTTACGCACGATTCATTCGCGCAAGATAATCTCACTCACCATCACAAGACTCTATGGTACTTTCTTTCATAGCAACAGAGACACTTCTTGCGAAGAATTGCTCCTTGTATGCTCATATTTACACGGATATATGTGTGAGGTGTGAAGGTCTCTACAAGTTTTGTTCTTGCCTGTTGCGTGCAAAAAGACGCTCTATTCCAGTAAGCGCAGCACCGGAAACCAAGGCGAATGCTGCGGCAAGCAGTGTTGCCCAAAGCAGCATGTCAAGATTATTAGTGCGAAGCCCAAGGAACAGCAAATCGCCCAGACCGCCCGCATCAATAAGTGACGCGATCGTAGCAATGCTGATAGTCGAGATTACCGCCAATCGAATACCCGCAATAAAGACGGGTGCTGCAAGGGGTAGCTGCACATGGATGAAAGTCTGCAAACGATTAAGTCCTAGACTACGAGCCGCCTCGACAAGACCATTGTCAATCTCTGCCAGACCTGCAATAAAGTTACGCACAAGCATAAATTGATTGTAGGCAACCAAAACAACAATTGCCGTTGTCTCCCCAATTCCCAAAAGAGGGATGCTTAGCGCAAACAAAGCAAGGCTTGGAACAGCATAAAACGCAGAGAGGGAGCCTTGGACGTACTCCCTCACCTTAGGGTTTCTGTATACGAGCGCCGTAATAAGCGCTGCAATAACAATTGACAGCGCAAGGGTAATAGCCACCAGAGTGACATGCTGCCACAAGGCAGTCAGCAGCCGCTCGTGCTGATCAATTCCATATGATAAAAAACTATCCACTTTTGTATTATTCCTAGTTGGCTTTACGCCCAGTTTCTGGCCTAAGGATTCGGTTGAATATCGTCTCTGATGGACTCAAAATATTCGCGAGCAACATCTGCAAATTCGCGACCCTCAACGTCAACCTGCGCATTAAGCTCAATCATTCTTTCACCCGTAAGGTCTGCAGATATTGCATTAAGAATAGGTGCAATCTCTGGGTGAAGCTCTAAGACTTCCGTACGGATAATAGGAGCGACATTATAAGGGGGCCAGGCCTGCTTGTCGTCTTCAAGTAAAACGAAATAAGGATCGGCAAGTTGTCCTTCAGTCGTGTAGGCAACAGTTGCATCTGCCTGTCCGCCACGCAAGACTTCGTACTTAAGCGCATTGTCAAAAGCTGACATTGACGCAAGTTCAATGGGTCCGTAAACATCCTCTAATAGGGCTAGTCCGTCTTCACGCACTTCAAAAGTGCCCTGCGTTGCAAAGCGTAGGTTGTGTGCTTCGCGCTGGAAGTCACTAATGGTGGTTATGTTGTAGCGTTCTGAGATTTCGCGCGTAACAACAATGCCAAAGCTATTATTCACAGCTGACTTATCAAGCCAGGTGACATCAAACTGTTCGGCATATTCACGTGAGACAATATCATAAACTGTCTGAGGGTCAGTCTCCATGGGCAGCCCAAGGATGAACATCAGACCTGTGCCTGTATACTCTGGGAAAAGGTCAACGTCGCCGCTTACAAGTGCCTCATGAACTACCGCAACTGAAAGTCCTAGTCTACGTTCCACAGGTATACCCTGATCCTCAAGAGCGAGGGCATAGAGTTCACCCAGGATAAGATTTTCTGTAAAATCTTTTGATCCCACTTGGACAGCATCTGGGCCCTCTGTAGAATTATCGCAGGCTACAAGGGTTAGACCAAGCACCGCAATAATACTGACAGTAAGGCAAAGCGTTAGTAGTTTAATTGCCCTGCGAAAAGCAGGGTTGCACAATCGACCAAACGTGTTCATATACTTCTTATCTCCCATCACAATAGTTAAATATCCTCTATCTATAATAAACTACGAACTAAAGTTCATGTTGTATATACAAATTACACTGTTTAAGGACTAGTTACACCGCTTAAGGGCTAGGCTGAATATCGTCTCTAACAGAATCAAAATACTCACGGGCAACGTCAGTAAACTCGCGACCCTCAACATCAACCTGTGCATTAAGCTCTGTCATCTTTTCACTGGTAAGTCCTGCAGACAGTGCATTAAGGACAGATGCAATTTCTGGGTGAAGTTCTAAGACTTCTGTACGGATGATAGGGGCAATATTGTAAGGGGGCCAGGCCTGCTTGTCGTCTTCTAGCAGGACAAAGTCAGGGTCTACCAACTGCCCTTCTGTAGTATAGGCGGGAGCCGCGTCTGCTTGACCGCTACGCAAGACTTCGTACTTAAGAGCATTATCAAAAATGGCGGAGGACTTAAAGTCGATAGGGCCATATATTTCACGGAGTAAAGGTAGAGCATCTTCGCGTACATCAAATTCGCCCTGAGAGGCAAAGCGTAGGTTGTGTGCTTCACGCTGGAAATCACTGATAGTGGTTATGTTGTACCGTTCAGAGGCTTCGCGTGTAACAACAATTCCCTGACTGTTATTCGCTGGTGCCATCTCAAGCCAAGTAACATCGAACTGCTCAGCGTATTCGCGCTGGACAGTGTCAAAGACTTTTTGTGGATCAGTTTCTAAAGGTAGCCTTAAAACAGTTAAGAGTCCTGTCCCTGTATATTCTGGATAGAGGTCAACGTCTCCGCTTATAAGGGCCTCATGAACCACAGCACTCGCAAGCCCTAATCTGCGCTGCACAGGAATGCCCTTGTCTTCAAGAACAAGGGCATAGAGTTCACCTAAGATAAGGTTTTCTGTGAAATCTTTTGAGCCTACTTGGACAGGTGCTGTGTCTGTCTGAGTGCGTTCATCATCTGCTGACTCGCAGGCCACTAGGCTCATGCTAAGCGCTACAAGAGTAAAAATTGTCGCGCAAAGAACTGCTAATTTTGCCGTCTTCATTCTACGCAATGCGGAAAGATAGGGCTTGTTAAGTATATCCATGTACTTCAAATCTCCAATCAACACTAGTAGTACTTTTGTTTGAGGCATTCTACTGTATCACAAATGACGAACGAAAGTTCGTCATTTCTCTCAACATTTCTGTCTTTAGTTGGGAAGGTGCCTCCAGGGTATAAGGAATCTCTCGGTCAGATTGAGGAAAGCCAGCACGATAAGAGAAAGTGCTGCGGCTGATATTCCGCCAATAAGAAGAAGATCAGTGCGCATAATACTCAACCCAGTAAAGATAAGTGTGCCTAGGCCTCCTCCACCAATGAAGGCAGCAAGTGTTGCGCTAGCGATTACTTCTGCAGTCGCAGTTTTAATGCCGGCAAAAATAAGGGGCTTTGCTAGGGGTAACTTTACCTGCCAAAAAATCTGCCACGAAGTAAACCCTAGTGAAGAGGCAGCCTCTACGGGCTCTGCAGGTAATTGTGAAAATGCCACCGTAGTGTTGATAAGGATGACAGGAAGCGCAAGTACAGTAAGTGCAAACACTGCTGCAGGGACACCTATCATTCCCGTAAGAACAACGATAAGAAAAAGAAGTGCCAGACTAGGAATAACACGCAGTGCCGAAAACGTCCCTGTGATAAAGGTACGCACATGCTTATTACGTGCAGACAAAACCCCTAGGGGGAAACCGACAATCAATGCAACTAAAACAGCGAATGCTGAAATATACACATGCTGCCATAACGCAAGCAGAAAATCAGCAGAATTATGCTGAAAATAGTAGATAATAGCTTCTATCATGTAATCCATTATAACGCACTGTGAGAATTGTATTATCAACTTAATACAATGCCTGTCAATCCGTTCACTCCGCTTGACTTGGCTGTGCCTTGACTGCGCTTCGCTCGGAAGGATTTGCTACGCATCCTTCGCTCACTCCGCTTGACTTGACGGAAGGGTTTACTAGTGGCACTATTATATGTCGCTTGTAGATGTACAAGTGTCTGTTAAGAGTGCGCCCTTACCTCAGCTGGATAGAGGGTCTGACTACGAATCAGAACGCCGCAGGTTCGAATCCTGCAGGGCGCACCATCTTCTCAAATCACCCATACTGCTTACTAAATCAGAGATCTTTCATGAGTCTTTCGCTGCGCCAGACCTTGACTACTGAGGCAATTTCTCCATCAAAGTGATAAACGATACGAAAAGGTGGTTCAATCAGTTCACGAATAGTGGGGTCATTGAATTCTGGAACCTCTCTTCCTATTTCAGGAAATGACTGGAGCTGTGTCAGGCGCTTACGAACCTTTTTTACTAGCTCTATGCCAACATCTGGAACTAATTCTTCTCTATACCAGTCAAGAATGTCTTCAAGGTCTGCAGCAGCAGATTCAACTATTTCAACAGAAATCGTTTTCTCTGCCATGACTAGACTAGACCCAAACGCTGATCAAGCTCATCTAGTGTCATAGTGCGACCTGCCTTTAGGTCAGACATGCCTTGTGAGATTGCTTTAATGAAAGCACGTTCTTCTTGCGCTGCCTCATATTCTTCCAGTGACTGAACTACAGCAACTCCTTTACCTCGACTGGTAAGCAGGACGGGACGCTTAGTTTCATGTGTGCGGCGAATCACTTTTCCGGGATTTACTTTTAGATCACCAATGGGTACAACGTCTTGTGAAAATTTGATTGAAGCTTCCATGTTTTCTCCTTGACAGGACTTGTTGTTAGCACCAATTAACAGGACTTCATTATAGCACTGCCTGCAGATAAGTGAACCGCTGAAACAGAAAAACCCCTCTCACAATCCAATTGAGAGTCTTGCTATAAAGCCCACAACTCCACTGAAAAGTCTTTTCTTTCATGAAAAATTCGCCACAAATTTCAGCAGGTGCTATAATAGTGTAGAGTTTGTGTAGAAGATACATTCATTCGGTGAATACACACTAGGTACAGGTTCTGTGCCGTTTCCTACGGAGGTGTTGGCATGACAAGCTACAAGCCAGTACGAGACCCCTTAAACGACAAGCTTCTTACGCCTGAAAACAGCACACTCATCCTTATTGACTATCAGCCTACGCAGGTAAACTCGATCAATTCGATGGAGAAAAACACACTCATTCGAAATGTCGTAACTGTGGCAAAGACAGCGCAACTGTACCAATTACCAATTGTACTCTCGACAGTAAACGTTACAAACGGCAAAAGCCTTGACACAATCCCTGCCCTTAAAAAGGTTTTAGGGGACACTCCCTCCTATGATCGCACCTCAATCAATGCCTGGGAAGACAAGGAATTCTACGCAGCTGTTCAAGCAGCAGGACGTAAAAAGCTCATCATCTGCGCACTTTGGACAGAAGCCTGCCTTTCGTTTCCCACTCTAGATGCCCTGCATGAAGGGTATGACGTACATGTTGTCACTGACGCTGTGGGAGGAACCACTAAACACGCACACGAAACAGCCCTTTCACGCATGGAGCAGGCCGGCGCCCATCTAACATCTATTCCTCAGCTTCTTTGCGAACTTCAGCGGGACTGGAATCGCACCAAAACCTCTGAAGGTTTTGTCGAACTGCTCATCGAAGCAAACGTCTTTCCGTCAAGCTAATTCTGAACATCATGAGAACAACACGACTAGAGGCCTTTACTGATGCAGTAATCGCCATTGCTATGACGATCCTGGTCTTAGGATTAAGTAGTCCTGAAGAAAGCAGTTTTTCAGCCCTTTGGGCATTAAGGCACTCCTTCGCCGTATACTTAATCAGCTTTGCGACACTGGCAATCTACTGGGTGAACCATCATCACCTCTTTCAAGCTGCGAAGACAGTTTCTGGTTCTGTTTTGTGGTGGAACATCGCACTTCTCTTCTGTATCTCACTCTTTCCTTTCACCACGGTTTGGATAGGTGCTGATCTGTTTTCACAAGCTGCTGCGATAGCCTATGGGGCTCTCATGCTAACTGCAGATGTAGTCTGGTTCTTCCTTGGACGTTCATTGGTGCATGCGCACGGGAAAGGCAGTGCACTAATCTCTTATCTACAAAACTCAAAGAAATCAATCCGCACAATCGCAGTCATTGGATTAGGTCTGATTGTCGGATGGTACTGGCCGCCAGCAGTTATGTTGGGCTGCTTGACCTCACTACTTTTGTGGGTAGTTCCTGACAAGAACATCGAAAAGTTTATGCGCGAAGCGAAAGCACCAAAATAGGAAAGAGTAACCCCCTGAAAGGAGCAAGACAATGCAAAGGTATGTAGACAGTACTAGGATGGGTCATGTTAACCACGGCTGGTTAGACAGTTTTTTCCACTTTTCTTTTGCAGAGTATTACAATCCTGACAATATTCAATTTGGGGTACTACGTGTTATCAACGATGACATCGTGCGACCTAATACTGGATTCGAGATGCACCCGCATAAGGATATGGAGGTCATCTCTTACGTTGTCGAGGGCGAGCTTAGTCATAAAGACAGCATGGGCAATGAACACACACTCACCCGTGGTCAAGTCCAGTACATGAGCGCAGGAACAGGGATTTTTCATAGCGAGCACAATTGGGGAGATAAACCCCTACGCTTCATCCAAATGTGGATCCTTCCAAACAAAGAGGGACTAACACCAAACTACGGGGACTACAGGTTTAAGTTTGAAGACCGTATTGATGCATGGATGCCCATCGCTACCAGCGTCGGTAATGCTGAAAATGATGCTCCGATAAAGATTCATGCAGACGCAAATGTATATGCCTCTGTTTTAACCCAGGGCAAAACTACCGAATTTAAGGTTGAGAAAGATCGTCAAGCTTACCTAGTTCTGCTTGAAGGTAAGGTAATAGTAAACGGCGACGTACAGCTCTCTGCACGAGATGCGCTAGAGATTATTGAAGAAGACATAACGATTACTGCCGATCAAGAATCTCACCTTTACCTAATTGAGATGCAGAAATCCTAAGTCTTAACCGCGCAAGCACATAAAGGCAGCCAGGGTCCCTCTTTTGGGACCCATGGCTCTGTGAGAATAGAACATGTCCGTGCGCTCTTTTGTGCATATGCCGGGAAGTTCAATATTTTCTGCAGGCACGCCTGCATACATCAATGATTGTCTATTGATGCCCTGCAAATCTATATAACTCTTATCTAATTTTTCGGTACAGGGAACAATAAAGTCGATAGCAAAGTCCAACGACTGGAGAAACTCCTGTGCTACTTCATTGCCTACCTCAAAACAATCCTTACAAATAGAAGGACCTATTCCCGCTAAAATATCTGCTGGATTGCTGTCATAGCTATCCGTCATTGCCTGAACAGTCTTTGCTCCAATCTGTCCCAGGGTACCCCGCCAGCCCGCATGTGACAAACCTATAGCTTGCTGCACAGGATCATAGAAATACAAGGGAACACAGTCCGCATAGAACGTTGCCAGAGTAACCTCGGGAACGTCAGTTATCAGCCCGTCAATGTTTGAATAGTCCCGCTTATGTACCATTCCTTTGCCGCGATCTGCTGCCGTGACCTGACGAATCCCACAACCATGCGACTGCTGCGAAAGGACCATGCTCTCTACGGGGAAGCCCAGCCCTGCTATAAGTTGGTAGTTTTGCATAACTGCCTCTAGACTATCCCCACCCAAAGGACTTAGATTCATGCTACTGTAAATGCCTTCGGATACTCCGCCATGACGCGTTGTAAATAAGTGATTGATGTCTGCTACGTCAAGATTTTCAAATACGTAATAACTTATATCTTTTTCATTGCGTAAAAACATCGCCTGCTCCACTTTCCCTAAACGATTGAACTAAGAATTCCTTTGTACTGATATCTTGCTGCTATTATATAGCCTCGCACTTGATTAACCACACTCACGAACAGGAGCACTTCTATGAAAGGCCTTAAAAGGATATTGCTGATGGCATTTGCAGTTATACTAAGTGCATTTCTTGCATTAGCAGCTGCTGGCTGTATTGCCACATCTCTCTACATGATGCAGGAAGACCCTGAAGAGGCTGAAAGTGTTGAAACTACCGTTGTCGCCGACTAATCTGCTCGGCTGCTCTGACTGCTGGTTGACTTGCTCTGGTCGCTGGAAAAACTAGTAACTGATTCATTCTGACTGTTGGCTAGTCTGTTCTGATTGTTGATCCTCAATCTTTCTAAGCCGCTCTGCCGCACGAGCCTCCCAGCCAACTTTACCAGGCGAATAAAAGTCACCGCGCTCTAAGCCATCTGGCAAATACTGTTGCTGCACCCAATTATTAGGGTAGCTATGCGGATAAAGATAAGGGCCATACTCTTCGCTACCAGGACGGGTCCGATCACGCAGATGGCTAGGCACAGAGCCTGCCTTTCCGCCCTCGATTTGCTCTAAAGCCTTAGTGATGCCTGCACAGGCAGCATTATTTTTCGGAGCAAGGGCCATATACGCTGCTGCTTGCGCAAGATTAAACTGGCATTCTGGCATACCAATAATCTCCGCGCTACGAAAGGTAGCATCAGCAATAAGTAGGGCCTGCGGGTCGGCATTACCTATGTCTTCTGAGGCAAAGATGAAGATGCGCCTGGCAATAAACTTTGGGTCTTCTCCCCCATGCAACATGCGGGCCAACCAGTAGAGAGCTGCATCTGCATCACTGCCACGCATGGACTTAATGAAGGCACTAATGACATCGTAGTGCATGTCTCCGCTTTTATCGTAGGGCAGCATACGTGAAGGCATGACGTCTTGAACTAGTTGTAAGGTGATACGGTTTTCAGTACCGGGCGCGTGTTCTGCTAGCTGGGCTGCCAATTCTAAAGAGGTAAGCGCTACGCGGGCGTCTCCCCCTGCAGTTAGCGCCAGGGCAGAAAGAGCCTCATCGTCTATTTGCATGTTACCTGCAAGTCCACGCTCGTCTTTAAGTGCACGTAGTAGCAAAGCGCGGACGTCATCATCATCTATGGCTTGCAGCTCTAGGACACGGGAACGACTCACCAAAGGGGAGTTAACCTCAAAGTAGGGGTTTTCGGTGGTCGCACCAATTAGCACAACAATGCGGTCCTCTACTGCGTGAAGCAAAGCATCTTGCTGCGACTTTGAAAAGCGATGGATTTCATCAATGAACAGGATTGTACGCTGCTCTTGCAGGGCTAATCTATCACCTGCATTCTTGATTGCAATGCGCAAGTCTTTTACGCTGCCCGTTACTGCTGAAACCTCTTCAAAATAAGCAGCGGTACTACCTGCAATGATGCGTGCTAGGGTTGTTTTTCCTGTTCCTGCTGGACCAAAAAGAATGAGTGACGACAGGGCGTCAGCCTCAATCATGCGTCGCAGATAACTATCAGGACCTACAATATGATCCTGGCCTGCAAACTCATCCAAAGTACGCGGACGCATCCGCACCGCTAAGGGTGCAACCTTTGCCCTGTGCTCTGCTGCCTGGCTATCAAAAAGAGAATTCTGGCTCACGACTCCTGCGATTCATTGTCGGTTACCCTGCAATTATCGCACAAATGTACTTATTTCGCTAGCTTCATATGGCTAGTCGCACAGAGCCAATTGAATATAGCTGTGACCGTGCCCACTTGGTTCACCGCCACAGCTATATAAAGTTAACTAGCAACGTCTGGGAGCGAAGGCTTGCCCTTCTTTCTTCCCACAATAAGCCCTACTGTCGCAAAGATTGCAAGTGAAATCGCAAAGGCAGCTATCTGCAGATACCAGTTATTGATCTCGCCCGTTTGGGGCCCTGTTCCTGTTGTTTCTCTGGATTCGTTGCCTGTACTTGCTGTAGCTCCAGCCGTTGGAGGGTCATCGCCTGTACCACCAGCTTCTGCTACATCAGCAGTGCCTCCACCCGCAGGAGGGGTTCCCGGGGCTGATGGGGGACCGGGAGAATCATCGTCATCCCCACCTTGTACAGGTGGTCGTGGCCTTAGTGGTAGCTCCTGAGGAGGAACGTGAATATAAGCTGGCGAACAAGGGCAGGTCTCACACCAAGGATCTTCGCAACATTCGTTCTCGTGGTGACAGTCTAGTAGTCCACTGCTTGCAAGAATCGACGGTATTGTCCCTGTTGTTTCACAAGACCCGCAGTGGCTTGAACTTTCACAGCAGTCATGCGAGTGAGAGGATTCACATGATGCACAGTCTGATCCTGAGCTCGCATGCGCGTGACCCTGCGCCAGTACTCCTGCCTCCAGTCTGTTTCCTGTATCTGCACCCACATCAAGCTCTGCTCGTGTCTGTGCAGAAAGTGCTTCTACAAAGTCCAGTGCAGATTGTGAGGCCCGTGCTGGGGTTACCGCAGCTTCAAGACCAAGGGCAGTTGCAAGACCTGGAACCAACTCTCTTTGCGAGAAGTGCAAGGTCATTTCCAAAGGATTCGCTCCATCAGGAACAACGTGACAGGTAGAACAGGTTACGCCCCCTGCTACCCCATCAAGGTGCGTCACAATGGGAGTTCTTAAGCGATTGTCGTCGTTATAGGACTTTCCGTGGCATGCTCCGCAACCAAAGGGATTGTTATCATCGCGCATGGTATCTGATACTGCAGCTGGAAATGCTACACGACCCTCATTTGCCGCAATCCAAAAATCAGCATGGGCCGAAGCTAGATCCATTACACCAAAGCCAAAACCTGTATCGCTTGCCGACTGAATGGGTCCGTGGCAGCCTGAAGCTGAACATCCCGTGTCAGCAGAAGTATTGATTTCATGCGACCTCAGCATGCGATTGCCATCTGCTCCGCCATGAACAGTCGCATAGGTTCCTGTATGACAGGACAGACAGCCTGTCTCGCTTATTTCACCTGTCCGATTGTCGGTTGCCAGCTGAGACTGTACGCTCCAGCTAGTCTTGTTAACATCAGTAAAGGCTACTCCATGGCATTTCTGGCAGCCATAATCGTAGGTGTTTCCTGCAGAGGTTTCCCCTCTCACATGAACGAACTGGTGCTCTAGCCTTAGATTGTCTGTGAAGTGACAAGTACTACACGCGCGCTCATCAAAGGCAATAGTCTCACTATCAAACAGTCCTTCTGTAGAAAAGGTCCATGTCCAGGGATAGGCTTCGTTTGCCACCTTTGAACGGCTTGTAAAATCATCAACGAACAGTCCACTTACCGTCACTGTATGAAGTTCATCAGCAGCCGAAAGACTCAGTGGCGCTGTAAAGGTTGTATTGTTTTCAGACCACGCACCTGCAGCAACATTCGAGCTTGCGCTATTGTCTAGTGCAATCGTGCCACGAGGTTCTGCAGAATCAACCATAGGACGATCAAAGCGAACAACGACGCTGTTGGTATCTAGACCTACGTTCGTTGCAGTATTATTCGGAGTAGTTGCATTATTTGCTGCTGTCCAGTTATTTGCATTGGTAGGTTGCAGCGAGGCAGCAATACGCCACGGAATCCAGTCATTTGTTCCTATCCCTGAGCCAAATCCAGCCCCTCCAGGATTTACGACACCCTTACCTAGCTGGCCAGAAACATTAGTCCCCCAAGACCAGAAAGTTCCGTCATCGCGAACAGCAACGGTATGCCCCGAAACGCCGCCTAGCGAAATCGTTACCCAGTCATCACCGCTAACGCTTGCTGTAGGTACCACAGCCGGAACAAACTGATTCCCAGCATTACCTAGTCCCAGTCTGCCTGTTCCGTTTCCTCCCCAGCCCCAAAGCGTTCCGTCATCGCGGATTGCAAGTGTGTGTACTCCGCCTGCAGAAATGGTCGTCCATTCGGCACCACTAACGCCTGCAGTACTTACCGCAGTGGGTGCACCTACTCTATGTGCGGTGTCGCCTGGCCCTACGCCAAGTCTTCCGTTACCGTTCCATCCCCAGGCATAGGCTGCCCCATTGTCACGCAATGCAACCGTATGAGTATCGCCCGCAGAAATGGTCGTCCATTCGGCACCACTAACGCCTGCAGTACTTACCGCAGTAGGCGTGTTTCTGGCTGCAACATCATTAAGGCCTAAGCCTAGTCGACCGCTGCCATTCGCACCCCAGGCCCAAAGTGTGCCGTTGTCGCGGATGGCAAAAGACTGTACATTACCCGCAGAAATGGTCGTCCATTCGGCACCACTAACGCCTGCAGTACTTACCGCAGTAGGTGAAGATTGATTTGCTACATTTCCTGTTCCGAGCCTGCCGCTACCACCAAGACCCCAGGCATAAAGAGCTCCATTATCGCGCAGTGCCATGGTATGTCCGCTGCCTGCAGCAACCTCTACCCAACTAGCACCACTTACCCCTGCTGCATCTATCGCAGTCGGCGTAAGTTGGTTTGTCGCATTTCCTGTACCAAGTCGTCCACCATCGCCAAGTCCCCAGGCATAAAGAACTCCATTATCGCGCAGTGCTACGGTGTGATCTGTACCAGTAACAACACTTATCCATCTATTGCCGCTCACACCTGCTTCTGAAATCAAAGCAGGAACAGTTCTTGGGTTCGTGTCCCCTAGACCTAACTGCCCACTGTCATTGGCACCCCAAGCCCAAAGTGATCCATCGGCCTGTAGTGCAATAGTGTGTCCGGTACCAGCTGCCCCACTAGATGTTGCTATTTCTATTGAATCCAGCGGAATAACAATTTCGCCTGTAGTGAACGTCCAAGTATGCGGATGCATTTCATTTGTAGGTTTCCACCCAAGGAAGTCATCTACAAAACCAGCTACTCTGGCCGTGTGCAGCGTATCACTGCTAACAAGAGTCAGCGGGGCTGTAAAGACCGTATTTGCGCCCCGTGCGCTGTCCGTCCATGTTCCGGCCGTCACATTTACTCGAGCACCATTGTCTATCGTGATTACTCCACGAAATTCTGCCTCAGTGCGCATGGGGCGATTAAAGTGAACCGTAACAGTCTCTTGCGTCGCGGTCACATTGGCTACCCCATTATGAGGGGTTGTAGCGATATTGGGCACGAACGCATTGCTGCTTGAGGTTGGCATGAGTGCAGGAGCTACGCGCCACGGACTGTAACCATCAAGGGCACTTTGTCCGCCGCTTGTTGTCACAGCCTTGCCCAGCTGACCATAATTATTTTGACCCCAGGTCCAAAGTGACCCATCGTCGCGTGCTGCAAGGGTGTGAGCGACTCCAGCAGCAACCACAGTCCACCCTTCATCCTCTATCCCCTCAAGGGAAACAAGGGTTGGTCGCGTTCTGTAATTATTATCGCCCAGACCTAGTTGTCCGCTGTTATTCAGCCCCCAAGCCCAGAGTGTTCCGTCATCGCGTATCCCAAAGGAGTTTTCGTAACCCATAGAGACTGCAATCCAGTAGTCTCCACTGATATCTGTGCTAGGAATACTACTTGCGCTTGAAACAAGGGTAGGAGCTATTCTCTGGTTTCTATCCCCCAGACCTAGCTGCCCGTTCTTATTGTCTCCCCAAGTCCAAAGGGTGCCATCTTCGCAAAGGGCAAGAGTACTGTTGTAGTCAGAGTAGACTTCTTTCCAGGCAGTGGGTGCCCCAGCACCTGTAGCAATAACCTGAGTTGGCACCGTTCTGGGTGTAGTATCACCTAATCCCAGTTGACCTTCACTATTGCGACCCCAGGCCCACAGAGTCTCATCCGCACGAATTGCAAAACCACTTCGGTAGCCCTGCGCGATTGCTATCCATTCATAGTCTTCACAGACAAGAGTCGGTACTGTTATCTGATCGCTGTGTCCCAGTCCTAGCTGATAGGAAGAGTTATATCCCCATGACCAAAGAGTACCGTCCACACAAAGGGCAAGAGTACTGCGATACTCAGAGTTCACCGTTTTCCACTCGATAGGGTTTCCTGAAGAATCAGTCGCGTTAACCCGTGTTGGTACATTTCGCGAAATTGTATCGCTGAGACCCAACTGTCCATTGTTGTTATATCCCCAGGCCCACAGAGAGCCGTCATTACGAATTGCAAGTGTGTGCGAATAACCCGCAGTCACATCAGTCCAGTAGTAGCTACTGCCGCCTGGTACAGGTACCTGAGCAGGGATAAGTCTTTGGGTAGTACCGCTACCTAATCCCAACTGTCCCTGGTTATTACGACCCCAGGCCCAAAGCGCTCCGTCATCACGCAGGGCAAGGGTAAATTCTTCTCCTGCTGACATCTTGATAAGGTAGGGCCTATCATCCTCGAAAGGGCTTGCCTCTGTCATAAACATATGAGTATGCGAAAGTAACATCGGATCACCTGAGTCCGAAAGCAGGCCTCCAATATTTACGGTATACGCCGCCCCGCGCTGAAGGTTGTTGGTGATGGGTAGTGTTAGCGTCAGTCCGTCTGTGCTCCAAGAAGCCGCCGGCAAGTCAAGGTCGGTTCCTGGCGAACCATTAATGTTTATGTCAGTTGCAGAAAGTGCCTGTGCCGTATCCATCGGGGTAGCAAAATTTGCAACGATGATACTTGTTCCTATTGAAACTTCTGTACCGCTAGGATGAATGTCTTGTACGGATACTGCATGCGCCGTTTGAGGAAAGAAGGAAAGTGATTGGGGAAGAAAAGATCCGAAAGCAGCCTGAGCCACGAAAAAAACAAGGACAGCTACAAGAGCCGCCAGCACCCTGCTTCCAACAGAGAGCCCTGCCCTCAAATGTGCAGGCTTGTCCGTAGTAAATGCCACTGTCTGCTTACTCTGGTCCGTCACACTCATAATATTGTTCCTTCTATAAGTCATCCCACATTTTAAGTAATGGGCAGTGTGTATTCAAAATGGGCGAAAAATACAGCACAATAAATGGACTCCATTATGACAGGTTTTACGTATAATTTCCAGTTCTGAAGGGGGGATTTGAGCATCACCAGTCCCCTATCAACATGCAGTAAACATCGAAATTTTACAAGTAGTACACATCTAATCATTTTTCTGAGAAATTACGAGATTTTCAATATCTTCAATTGCTTGATAAAGAAGCTTGCCCATCTGCTGCAGTGACTCTGCGCCATAAAACCGCAGGCGGTATCTATAGTCCCCCTTTTTAGTGGGGATTCCCGTCTCGCCGCGAGCTACATCACGCGCTACACCAGAAAGCGTCAAAAGCTCAACGGCAAGGTGTTCTAACAGGTGCACTGTCTCTGTTTGACGTGCCTCATCATAAAAGGATCTGTGCTTGCCACAAAGGCAACGATGACGACGCAAATCGGGATAGCATTCAAAGAGCGTATTGACGTCTAAGGCATGAGTTGTTTTTGGAATATCTGGATGTAAATATACATCAAAACTTGCACATTGCAGCTGCTCATCATAGAGCAGAGGTACTATGTTCGTCACCAGCACTCTCAAGTCCCCATCCTGGCTTCCGGTCTAACCCTCAGGTCCTAGTCCTCGGTGTCTAATTCAGAGGCCTTCTCCATGCGCTGAACACGAATACGAGCTATGCGGCGCCTGCGCATGGCAATCACCGTGAACAGATATCCTTCATGCTCGAACTTTTCACCAACATGAGGGATGTGACCCAGTTGCTCTAGCACCCAGCCTGCAATGGTTTCATATTCATCCGACTGAACTATGGGCAGGCCAATCTCCATGGCATCTTCAATGTCGCAAGTGCCATTTATTAGCCACTTACCCTCTTCAACCTCTAGAATTGAATCCAGTTCCTGATCAGTCTCATCAATGATTTCACCTGTGATTTCTTCCAGAATGTCTTCCATGCTGACAAGACCGGAAGTCCCCCCGTATTCGTCGACAACCACCATAACCTGAATGCGTGCTTCTTGCATTTCAGTTAGCGTTGACATAAGGTCCTTAGTTTCTGGAACAAAGACGGGTTCGCGCAGATAGTCAGTGATAGGTTGTTCGCAGTCACCTTCTGCAAGGGGCACAACTAGATCTTTCAAGATAAGAATACCAATGATGCGGTCATAGTTCTCATGATAAACGGGGACCCGCGAAAATCCGCGGGCATACAGGCGCTTGGCCGCCTCCCCTACGGTTTCTGTGTCCTGGGCAAAAACGATATCAACACGGGGCACCATAACTTCACGCACAACTGTGACACTAAGGTCAAAGATCTCGCTAATCATGCGCTTTTCTTCGCCACTTAGATGTTGCTGCTCATCAACCATCAGCTTGATCTCTTCTTCGCTGACCTGTGCGGACGTTACATCTTTGCTAATTCCTACCAGTCTACCCAGAGCATTTGTTGATGCGGACAGAAAAATCACTACAGGATGCGCCATAATAGCCACCATGTCGACCGTTCGCGCTGTGAGACTGGCGATTTTTCCGGCGCGCTGCAAGCCCAGCTGCTTAGGAATAAGTTCCCCCACGACCAAAGTAACATAGGAGACTAGTAGGGTTACCGCAGCAATAGATAAGACTGTGGCAATCGAGGTAAGAAAGGGAATGTCCAGTGACTGCATCCACGCAGTGAGAGGAGCCTCAAAGGTAAACGCTGTTAAAGCAGCAGCAAGAACACTTACTACGTTAATAACGATTTGCGTTGTTGCCAACAGGCGTGCGGGATCATCTTTTAACTTGACCGCTAGGGCAGCACCCTTCGATCCTTCTTCTGCAAGTTGCTGTAAGGCAGATTTACGTGCAGATATCATGGCAATTTCTGCCATAGAGAAAAATCCGTTAATCAAAATCAGTACAAATATAAAAAAGGCATACCACAACATGGTTAAATCTCTTCAGGCTCCTGTTCTAGCTGAAAGCCAAACTTCTCCTTTACCGCAGCAGCAATCTGCGCGCGCGCGCGGCAGAGGTCGTCATAGCTTCCTGCAGATTCATTAATCAGTATAAGTGCTGCCTTGTCACTAACACGCATACCGTGAAGTAACTTACCCTTAAGACCTGCTTGCTCAATCAGCCATCCGCTGGCGATCTCCCAGCAATTCCCAATTAAGAAAATAGGTATTCCTGGATAGCGTGCACGTAAGGGCTCGATATCGGCTTCATCAATAGTGATATTTTTGAAAAAGGATCCGCTGCTTGCTGTCGTAACCGAATCTGGCAGCTTATTATCGCGAATAGTAGTGACTGCGTCGCGAACAGTCTTCGCACGCCGATCTTCAATCGCATGCTCTGACAGGTAAGCCTGCAGTGATCCATACAATTCGCCCTGGATTTCCTGACGGTGCAAACGAACCTTAGCCGCAACGATGAAGTAGCGACCCTTAGCAGAGTCTGGTCCATCACTATTAAAAATACTGTGGCGGTAGCACAACGCCAAATCACCAACAGGAATATGGACGAACTCCCCCGTCTTAATATCGAAGGCGTCAACCCCCAAAAGCACCTGCGACATCTCTTGACCATAAGCGCCTGCGTTTTGCATCACAGCGCCGCCCACAGTACCCGGAATAGCAGCAAGGGCCTCGACCCCATACCAATCAGCAGCTACAGCATAGTCAACTAGTGCATCAAGTTCTTCGCCTGTGGCTACACGTAAAATAAGTTCATCTGAAGATTCGCTGATGGCCTCAATTCCCTTAAGGCGGTTGAGCATGACCACACCTGCAAAACCCTCATCCCGACCAATCACATTGCTTCCATCGCCTAGGATATACGTGGGTAGATTATCCTTGCGGGCAAACGCATAGGCAGGCTCTAGGTCAGCCTCTTCTTCAATTTCGATAAGATAGCGCGCAGCGGCACCCAGACGCATGGTGGTCAACTGCGAGATGCGTACATTCTCCTTAATTTTCATACTTGCTATTTTACCAGTAAGTAAAGGGGACAAAGTAACAGGGCGTTAGCAGTGCGGTATCTGCATGTTGTCTGTGCGTGCCTTGCTTTGTCTGTTGCCTGTACGCGTTTACGCGCCTTTGATGCGCACTGATACCTTTGCAAGATAGTCGATGGGGTCACGCAGGCATATCTCATCGTGCAAGTATTCTGTATACACAGGACCCACAGGGTCCAACTGATGCTCTTTGGCATAGGCCAGTATCTCTTCATGAACATTTGCCAGCTGTCCATAAAATCCCCTCACATATCCTGCAATGTATGTACCAGCAGGACTCACGCGATTCCCCCCAGGGTCAATCGAGATAAAGTTATCAGGTCCCCCAGGCATTCTTAAGAAGTTTTCAAAGCAATCATGGCGTCCTGCAATGGGTAGGCTAAGCTTAATGCGGAAATCCTCTGCCTTAGTGCAAAAATTAATGGATGACTCGTAGAATTCGCCGCTAGCCGCAAAGTTGTTCCGCGGCCCAACAACGTAGGCAATCTCTTCTTCATTGATAAGCTGATAGCTATCTTGCTTGATTCTTTGGACGCCCTCTCCTCTTCAGTGAAGTCCAAATCGTGTTCTCTTAATACACGATTTCCCTCTTCAATAAGTCTGCGGCGTGTATGCAGGATAGAAAATTGTTGCTGGATTCTTAACAGCTCTAACCCCAACTGTCTTTCTTTTCCACTAATAAGTTCAATAATTTTTTCAGGATCCCGGTCTTGCTCTATATTGGCAATCGCCTTTAGCGGAACATTAAGATCACTTAATACTGCAATAAATTTTACTGCGATGATTTGTTCCAGGGAATAGTAGCGATAATTGTTGACAGGATCACGTCTGCTGGGCGAAAACAGACCTATGTCATCCCAGTAGCGCAAAGTGGTCTGCTCAATGCGAGAGAAACGTGCGAACTCTTTAATAGAAAGGCGCTCTTTCACGCGGGATATATCTCCAATCAAGAAATAAATAAGGGTCTCCTGACAAGTCTATTTTACATGAATGTGCATCAAGAGCCCGAAGAGGGACCGCCAAGTACTCAGGGAGCTCTTGATGCTATACCTAACTGCCCTTTGGCAGGTGGCATCTAATGAGGCTGCCTAGTCATATGTGCGGCAATGACCAGGCATTAGTGAGGTATTCTCAAGTTCTTGTGTGAGCAAGATTCATGAGAGCAAAACCATATACTATTGTGCAGCCTGCAGTAACTCGAGGGTCAACAGGTTCTTAAAACTTATTTCGCGGGAATTTTCGTGTATGAAATATTGATAAACAATGCCTAATGGTGCAATTATGCCCATCGCAAACCTTAAAGTAAGGTTAACGTTTCGCGGGAGTTTAATGCCTGCATCATTTTCTCATTCCGTTTGGCTTGCAAAGATGGGAGATTTCAGCTAAGGTATTAAAGCTTGATTTAATCGGACCCGTAGCTCAGTTGGCTAGAGCGCACGGCTGATAACCGTGAGGTCGGCTGTTCGAGTCAGCCCGGGTCCACCATCTTTTCTACTCTTTTCGAGTAACTTTTCTTCTTAAGCTGTATTTTTAATCACGCACAAACCTCTGCCACAGTAGCCATAACCCCAAGCTAAGCGTCACTATTGAAGCAAAGACAGGGGCTGTAGCTGCCGTCAAGGTGCCCAATCCTATAAAGGGACCTATCAAGAAAAGCCCTGTGAAGAAACCAGTGATCGTTAAGGCCAGCATGGCAAAGTTGAACCACGTAAGCGGCAAGCAAGCGCGCACCACATTATAGAAAGTTATCACTCCTAGACAGCAGTACATAAGGGTTACTGTCTCAACGTCACTCCAACCCTGCGCACGTCCAAAAAAGTGAATAAAGATAAAGCTTGCAGTAATAAGCAATGCATTAGGCAAGGCCTGTAACAATGCAGACTTAAGAAATTTCTTCTGTACGGGTTTTTTGTCCTGTCTGAATGAAAATACAAAGGTCGGCCACCCTATTGTCTGATCTGCAAGGGTAACCTGAATAGCCACAAAGGGGAATAAGAACAGGCCGCCTGCAAACACGCTGACAGAACTTGTTAGCACCATAAATAATGAATATATCGTCTTAATAAAGAAAATGGATGCGCTGCGCAGCATGTTGTTTACAACACGACGCGCCTCATACAGAATCTCTGGCATATCGGAAAAATCTGACTTCAACAGTACGATATTTGCAATCTGCTTTGTTGCAGCATCCCCCGTTGCCATCGCAACGGATAAGTTAGCCTTTCGCATCGCTAAAATATCGTTAACCCCATCCCCTGTCATACCAACAGTTTTGCCCAGGCTACGCAAGGTCGTAACAATGAGCCTCTTCTGTTGCGGGGAAACTCTTCCAAAAATGGCTGTGTCTTCAAGGACTTCAACTAGCTGTTCATCACTGAGCTTTGACGCGTCCACGGAACGGTCGTGTCCTTCAAAGCCAGCACGTTCAGCTGCAATAGACACTGTCTCTGGATTGTCTCCAGAAATTATTTTTAAGTCGACCCCCTGTTCACGCAGGTAGGCCAGAGTCGTGGGCGCGCTCTCTCTAACAGGATCATCTAACATGATGCAAGCGATAGGGGCAACGTCAAGCATCTCATCTTCTACAGGGGGTAAGTCTGCGCGATGTCCTAGCAACAAGACACGGTACCCTTGCTTTCGTTGCTCATTCACAAGATTTGATTCATGCAAAAGCAGTTTTTCTGGGGCGCCCAGCACAACTGCCCCTGTTAGCCCTATTGGCCCTGCTGACTCTGACGATTCTACTGGCTCTGTAGGCTCTGGCGATTCCGCTGATCCCGCTGAGCTCATTGATTCTAGTGTGGTCAGCATAGCCATCTTACTGGGGCTTATTTCAATCATCTGCTTGAAGCAGGCAGCACCCCATTTACGTTGAGAAGAAAAGGGGATAATACTGTCTGCGCTCAGGGATCTAACTGCATCATCTGCATCCAAAGAAATAGTTGACCCACTCGCATCCAAGGAATCAATCGATCCGTCAACATCGCCAACAGTGACGTCGGTAAAAGCCTCACGCAGGGCCTGCATAGTCGAATTGTTGTCAGTGCTCGTAGCCAGATAGGCCTGCAAGACAGTCTGGGCATACTCCTCTGAGTACCCATCAAAGGTCACCATGCCTGCAACTTGCATCTTACCCTCTGTTATCGTGCCCGTTTTATCAAGGCACAAGGTATCTAAGTGCGCCATAGTTTCAATGGAATACATTTCCTGCACCAGAACTTCGCGAAGTCCCAGCTTCACGACACCCGTCACTAGCGTAACTGCAATCAGCACAACCATGCCGCGCGGAATCATTCCCAGCAGTCCCGCCGTGGTCGCAAGTATTGCGGTATAAGTATCCACGTGACTAATAAAAAGTGCCTGGATTAACAACAAAACCCCTAAGGGAAGGGCAATCCAGCTGACAAACTTCATCACAGCACCTAAGGCACGCATGAGCCCTGATTCGATAGGGCGATACTGCTTTGCTTCCACACTAAGCTTTGTTGAATAGTTGTCAGCACCCACATGCTCGACACGGACATGGCACTGGCCACTAACTACAAAGCTACCTGATAGCAGCTTTGCATCCTGCTGTTTTACAAGCAGGTCAGACTCCCCCGTTAACAAGGCTTCGTTAACCTCTGCAAAGCCGCTTAGAACAACTGAATCTGTCGGGACTTGATCCCCGGCACGTAAAAGCAATACGTCATCCATAACGATGTCTTTGGGCAGAACTTCAAGACACTTGCCATCACGCAGGGCTGTCACGGGGTCAGTATTAAGCAGCGTCAACTTATCAATAATGCCGCGTGAGCGAATCTCAACACTAATACCTAAAACAACATTAAAAATGACAAGCAAAATGAACAGCGAGTTTATAAATGAACCTACCGCTAAAACGGCTGCAGCAATAATGAAACTGGTGATATTAAACAGGGTGAAGGTGTTGCTGCGAATAATGTCCCAGTTCGACTTGCTGGGATTTGCGACATAAGAATTATCCAGGCCAGCCCTGCGCCTGGATTGAACCTCCGCACTTGTTAATCCCTGTAAGTTCTTCAAATGAAAAAATTGTAACAAAGCGCAGCCAAGGGAATGGCCACGCTTTATTAAATGTTATCTAGCAGATTAGAGGGGCGGGAGTACGAACCTGTCCTTCGATATGATCCGTAACTACTTTATGCCCGCGCGCAGCAATTTTCTTGTCCGGTCTGTAGTGGCCTATTTTCTTTAAACAGTAATCATTCGTTCAGCAGTGATTCTGCTTGATTAAGGACTTCCTCTGCCCTTTGCATCCATCTATGATTGCCTTCATAGTTGTGGACTCCGTTGCCGTTCTCTGAAAAGACCCAGTCAAAGTACCAGACGACCTCGCGCTCCATTCCGCGCAGCACTTCTATATGGCCCTCTGAAAGTTGTCCTGCATCTTGCGCAGCTGCGAAAGCTATCTGGAAGTCTGCAAGACGTTCACCTAAGGCCAAAGTGCGTGACCTGCTACTTTCCTGTGTGTCACGGATTAGCTGCAGGATAGCTTCATCTCCGCCACCATGGCAGGGGGCGCAGGCCGTGTCCCTGATTTCGCGCGACTGGGACGGGGAGGTGATTGTGTGATCAGTAAGGAAACCACCCTCCCCATCAGGGGTCGAGCGCACCATGTGACAGTCCACACAGGTCATCCCTTCCCGCTGGTGAACACTGCCGGCAAAGTGCTGGTATTCAGGATGCTGCACCTTTAGCTGCTCAGTGCCCGTATTGGGATTAACGTGGTCAACAAGTCCCAGTGCATTGTAATAGCCTAGGATAATTTCTGGGTCCGTAGGACCTGGGGGCAATGCTACTTGCCACGTCTGCTCATTAAAATAGTACTCCACATGACACTGCGCGCATGATGCCGTCGCACCCCGTGTTTCTTCGTACCAAATGCTGAAGTGGCTGCGGATGGATCCTGTGAAACCACCATCGATTCCATCCCCGCCTAACCCGCGGCCTGGTTCATTGCGGTGGCAGTCATAGCAGGTAATCGCGTTAGTCATCTGGTCGCTGACCTCATGGAATCCGCGTGACCACGTGCCCGCAGGGTCCTGAGCCTCCATAACAACATAGTCTGGTGTCTTGCAGGCAAAACATGCTGCGGGATGTTCATCTGTTAAGCGGGGGGTAGATTTTACATTGTGAACCGCGTAATCATGCGGCATAGGAGAATAGTAGCCTTCTGCAAAACGTGAGCCCGCAAAGATGGTATTCAGGAAAGGATAAAACTCAAGATAATCTTTCTTTGGTTCGACACTCCTATCTGCAAGAAAGCTTTCTGTTTGATAGGGGAACTCTGCCATCCAATAGTTAGCGTCTAGGATAGGATCGTAGTCGATACTTCTAACCTGTTCGGGCAGTGCAGAAGGACTGGGAAGAGACATGCCATCCTCTTCAGGGGGAGGCATGGCCGAAGAGGCTGTCTGAGCAGGCTGATCAGCGCTGAGCCCAACAAAGGCAATAACCCCTACTACAAGGGCAAGAATAGCCCCAATAGCACCCAGCAAAATAACAATTACGCGTTGCTGCATAAAAATGCACCCTTTCTGTGTCCGTCAGAAATGGTCCTTATAATACGGTGACACTTAGGACGAAGTGTCACAACAATAGTATAGTAGTTACTAGGAAATTTCCACTAATAAGCTAGCACGTAAGCTAGCACGCTAATGACTATGGAGGGAAGGCTAGAGATCTTATGAGCACAAAATTAAGAGGAGCCGTATTTGGCGCAGGAAACATGGGGCGCCATCACATTAGAATTATGGACGCGCATCCTGACGTCGACCTTGTCGCTATTGTAGATCCTGATGTTGAGCGCGCGAAGCAACACCCTTCAGCTGCACATACCCCTGTTTTTGCTTCCGTCGAGGACATGCCTGATGTAGATCTTGCCATTGTGGCAATCCCGACACAGTATCACCTGGAAGCCGGGCTTGCACTTATGAACCGTGGCATTAATATTTTGATTGAGAAGCCCCTGGCAGGGAATCCAGAAGACGCAAGGACGTTGGTTGATGCTGCAAAATCTGCGGGAGTCATCCTAGCAACAGGACACGTCGAACGCTTCAATCCAGCTGTTAATACACTGGCGCGCCTAATTGATGAACCCCTTTTCATTAGCATCGAGCGCCTTTCGCCCTACACACCACGCATACAGGACAGTGTTGTCTTTGATCTTACTATTCATGACATTGATCTTGCCTGCTGGCTGGCGGGAGGATACCCTAGCGAAATTGCAGCTTCAGGCACAAAAGTCTACAGTGACACTATTGATGCGGCAAGCAGCGTTTTGAAGTTCCCCAATGGCTGCGTCGTTACCCTACAGACCAGCAGAATCACCAACGACAAGATTAGACGTATATCCGTGTCAGAGAAGGATCGCTTCCTGGTTGCTGACACCCTGCACCAGTCCATTGAGGTTCGTAAACAGGCAGAAGTTTCCTACAAAAGCAAAAATGAGGAGATAACCTTTGCCCAAACAAGCGTTGTGGAATCCCTTACGATAGACAAAAGCGGCGAGCCCCTACGCAAGGAGCTTGATGATTTCTTGAACGCAATCCGCACAGGTGGAAAGCCAACAGTTGATGGCGAGGCAGGACTTGCCGCGGTTGAGCTTGCCCATAAGATAGAGGCTCTGTGTTTGTAGGAACCTTGCGTCTGCAAGGATTGCAGTAGGCTAGTAAGTCTGCCTTAGCAGAGCTTAAGCTTTAAACTTCAGTTAATTTCGATTGAGGCTTCCTTAGCCTTAGTGGAAAGATGCCGCGAACAGAGTTCACGCAATTAGCAAAATACATAACGAGCAAACAAATAAAAGTGGTCAGTTTGACCACTTTTATTTTTATGTAGAGCTCATCAATCTTCTTTTGAGATAAACGCCTATCACCAGAGCAAAAAATGGCATAGTGGCAGAAATATACTCATAAGTACCCACTAGAATTCACCACTCTCTACAACTACTATTATTAAGAATAACAAGGCTTAAGCTGCCTGGATTAAACTGTCTATCGACTCGAATCCCATTTTCTTTAGTATGTGAATTATTGATATGGTTTCGAGGTCATTCGAGAGGCTTGCCAATTCAGTTAATACTTGTAGACGCATTTCTTCGCTCTTACTTGCAGGAAGAACTAAACTAAGGTCGTCCAAAACGTTAGCAAAAGTAGTGTCGTTTCTGGGCGACACTCGTGCGCAGTATAGGCGCTCATCATGGACACAAATGTTACGCATATCTTTGATGTGGTCAAATGCCCGACTAAGGGTTTTGGGTCTAATATTGCGAGGAATGGAATGTTCATGGCGATATAGATCGGTGAAGGTGCTTGCGATACTTCGACGAATTTCACTCTCTTGGAAGTTAAAGAACTTCACAGTCTGCCCAAGTGACAAATAATTCATAAGAACCCAGATAGGAACTTGTCCGTGATTGTTCAGATAATGCTTGATGTAAGGCTTTGGCTTTCTGCGCCTCCCTTTATCATTCATCCCAAGTATAGTCTCAAATTCTCCGATTAGATAACTAACCAATACAGGATATCCACCATCATCGCGATACGTGCCGGCTTCAAGATATTTGTTATGATTCGTTTGGTGTGCTTGTGAAAATTCAAGGCAGTGATGGTTTTTAATGCAGCTTCTGCAATGGCAACATATTTGAATAGAAGCATGCGCAATCAGTAAACCAATCAGAGTCACCCTCGGCAGTGATTAAGATTTCATCTTGGCTCCACTCTGTAGCACTTAGCACATCGCTACCACCCTCTTCATGGTGAAGAGTTACCGTTGAGGTTCCATCTAGGCTGTAACTAAAGAAGTAGACCTGTGTGAGACCCTCCGCATTTACTAAATAACTCCAAATACTTCCTTGTCCACCAGAATCAAAGGTCACTACTATCTCCCCAATACTACCAACGCCTTCAAACTGTTGAACCCAAGTCCCCTCGATAGAGTTATTTAAAACTTCTCCCACATAATCACCTTCTTCCGCAAACGATGACGTATCATCGCAAGCGACAAGGGACAAAGCCAAACAGAACACCACACAGCAAGCAGTCATAGTAATCTTCCTCATAGCACTACTCCTTTACCTTCTAAAGTTGCACCAGGAAGCACCTTGCCATCTAAAGTTTCCACTTGCAGCATTCCACTGTGCTCCGTTACGGCTTACTAGATTGTTAAAATTTAACCACCTTCGCTCTCCCCAAGATACAACAAGCACTCTTCGATCTCTATTATTTCTAGTAGCCTGATTCCATCCAATGATATTGAAAGCATGGCCTCCGCCACTATTTCTTCGCGAAATGACCCGATTCCAAACCTTGATCCACCTTCATAGCTAGCTCCAACCATACAATACAACCTCCTTTGTGTTGCTCCCTCCAATACGTTCGCTAACTTCCCATTTACCTTTATGAATCAAGCTTGTTCCCATCTCAATAGATAACAGTAACTCTGTGGAACTGGAGGTTTTTCCCGCAAGTGATCTAACTCCATTAGAATAGTTCACCATCTAAATGCTCATCGCACATTCTTGCGCTAAATGACTCAATGTATCCATTTTCCCAAGGTGAACTTGGTTCAATATAGGTAGTGATGACACCTAGATCAGATAACCATGCTCTCGGTTCTTTTGCTCATAGCATATCCTCGTCCTTTCGCGGCGCTTTACATCATAAAATTCTGAGGCTCAAATCGTTCTGCTTGCCCCAGGCAAGGAATCTATTGCCTCGAGTACACCAGTAAACCTCCTGACAAAACCACAGGCACTGTTACATTCCACCCTGGATTCAAGATTCTGTCCGCTCCCAAATCTCTCACGTCAGCTTCTTCCATAAAGTGCACTTTAGCAAGATGATATATTGGAGCTGAGCCCAATCTGTCTGGAACAAGTATCTGCATAGCAGCAATATATCCTTCTGGCAGACGGAGCGCGGAGTTGTCGAATGAATAGGGATACACATCTATATGTCCACCATTGCTCACCCCAGACAAGTCATATGGCTTCTTCTCTGAAACGTCCAGCCATTCTGCCTTGCCAGGAAATCGTCCTATTGAACTTGCGAAAATTTCATAAATATTAAGCTCTGAAACAACCCAGGAAAAAGGGCTTCCGTAAAGAATTGGATTGACTTGTCCAGTAATATGGTTTGCATGTAGCCAACCATCGTGAATCCCAAGCCCAACCTGAGCTGGACGATGACCCTCGTAATGGTCTCTTCCTGATAGATCATCTGTGCTTACATTAGTTCCAGATAGCCCTTCATCGAGAACTTGCTCTGGTAAATTCTCGGAAGAAATAACTGTATCAGGCGTCTCGATGAGAGGCAACACATGGTAAATGGTTAGTTCAGACACGGTTTCTGGAACAAACAGCAAAAGTAAGGTATGCTCATCATCGTCAGCATTTACCACCGTGTATCCTGTGTCAATCACAAAACCTGTCATTACGAGCTGCCCATCAAGCTCAGTAATCCAATCAACTGAACTTTCTAGTCCACGTACCCTAAAAAACTGCATTTCTTGCACACTCTCAGTAAGCAACTCACTAGACTGCTCTTTTCGTGGAAGTGCCTCCATTCGATAGACTGCAAGATTATCAATTATTACATTTCCAGCAAAAACCAAGCTCATAATCACTAAGGGAGATAACGCAATTACAGCTACCAAAATGCTCAAATGCCTGGCTGTGTTTTTCTTAAGCATAATTTATCTTGGAGCTCTCGCCGTAAGGGTTGCGTGGCTGCTTTGATGGTTTCCTCCGTAATGAAATACATACCTCACTCTTGCCGTGCTTGGAGTTCTAATTGTCCATCGCTGAACAAATCCATCTCTAGGAACTTTTCGACTCTGTCTAGCACGAGCATTGAGGAAGCGGCTGTTATTCGATAGTGAATATTGAGGGGTAAAAGAAGCACGAAGATGACCGTACGCTACAAAAACTGGTCGCCGAAGTGGTCTATTCGGAACACGCCTAGCCCTTACCTCCATAGTTACGCTTCGATCTCTATTTCTGGTTGCTCTTAGGGTCAAATTGATCTGATTTCCATATGCAATCCACACATTGTCCCATATAACCGCACCGACAAAACCCACAGCAACTAGACCTCCTATTCCTGGTATACCTAATGCTCCTGCTTCAATAGCTGAGCCCAGAAAAGATGAGGATGCACCCGAACCTCTGCGAACAGAAAGAGCCCTAAGGGTGCGCGAAGTTACTGAATTTCTTTGAGACGACCTGACACAGATAATATTAGGAAGTCTTCTCACTGACCTATACCCACTCGGATCTGTCTTATTAATGGGGTCTCCCTCGCAGTAACCATAGAGACTCAAGGTTGCCCTTAAGTCCCCACCATTTCTGGCAACATCCATAGTCATAAACCTGGCATCTACCGGGTTGTAGAATCTGGCGTTAAGGTAGTAGAGTCCTGTTACTTCATCCCACACTCCACCAGTGTATGCAATCTCTATGAGCTCTTCAGTGTCTTGAAGTCTTGTAGTTTCTCCAAAATCTGCATATCTAAAGCCTGTTTTGAAGCCTCTCTGACTGTCTAGTACAGTAGATGTTGAGTTGCGGATGTCAGTAGTTACGCTACTAAAGGCATTTCCGCTGTTTTTATAGTGAGCAAATCCTATGAGTTGACCACCTGGGTCTTTGAGGTGAAGGTTTATGGGGCTATGGTTGCTGTCTGTTGTTAGTTTCACAGTACCGTCTAGATAGGTATAGTTTATGGTTTTGCCATTCTCTACTTTTGATATTCTTTGACCATCACCTCTAAAGGTGTTTGTGTTTACAATACTTAGATTATCCTGTGTAGTTCCTGTCCTGACTTGAGTGAGACGATTGTCTGCATTATAGATAAAGTCACGAATGAAGGTAGAGCCTGTTTCACGGACTTGGTTCCCGTTAGCATCGTAAACATAGATAATTGCACCTTCACTTGCATGCTTACGAGTAAGCTGGTTAAGACCGTTGAAGTCTGACCATTCTTCTTTTCCATTCTCACTTACAAGCCGTCTGTTTCCTGCACGATCCCATCCATAGATACTTGTACCGCCTAGAGAGGACTCTGATCTTATAAGCCTACCTACTTCGTTATACGTGTAAGTGCGCAATTCGTCGTGAGAGGGAGTGTCTGGCAGGCTTACAATATGGTGTTCTGAGATGATGTTGTTTGCCTTATCGAAATTGTAAGTGAAAGACTCAAAGACGGTGTCTGGACTTGTGCTCTTTGAATAATCAATACTCTTTATCCTGCTGAAGCCGTCATAGGTGTAAGATTTCTTAATATAATTTTGACTACCGCTCCAGAAGTCAAAGTCTTTTAGAACTTCTACTTGACCCCAAGAATCATAGGAGTAGACTCTTAAGATACGTGACTCTTCCTCACCATCTATTTCTAGCCTCACTGTTATGGTATCAAGCCTTCCAAAGTCATCAAAACTATAATCTTGTCCAAGAATGGTTAAGCTACCTGTATCTAGGTCAAGCTCAGAGAAGGACGGATAATCCATGCCTATAATTCTGTCCCCTACGTCAAATCTAAAACGAGTTTTCATGTCTTCTGTGATCACATCTGGCCTCATGTGATCTTCAAAACTTGAGGTACGCTTACCCGCAATGTCGTATTCGAATGCCTGATGGTAGATGACATTTTGAGCTGAAACTTCGCCACTGTAATCAGTGACAGTAAGTAATCTGTTACGGTTGTCAAAAGTGTTTACCGATGCAAGCTCTAAGGTTCCATTAGCACGCCTGTGTTCAGCGCGCATCTGATTTCCTGCAGCGTCGTAAGCAAAGATTATATGGTCGCCATTAGCGTAGGTCTGACGCGCAAGTTGACCTAGTTCATTATAATCAAAAGTAGTTACCACTGGAGCAGGGTCGTTGGTGGCTTGAATATCTCTGCTACCTCTACCAAAGTCTGTGATTGAGAGCATTCGTCCGTTGGGATCCTGTACAGTTTGTGACAGGTTCCCAAGGGCATCAATGGTCAAATTAGTAATGCCGCCTGCTTCAATTTCTTCATTGGTAAAAGAAACAGTAGCCACAAGTCTTTCTGTGCTACGCTCACCAGATGCTATGTAATCTGCTTCAGGATGCATGACCGTTGCTATTTCTCCGCGCATATCATGCGTAAAGTGTGTTGTGTTACCTAGGGCATCAGTGCTCTCTGTAGCGCGCCCCGATGCGTCAAGAACCTGTGAAGTCACAATACTCTCTTTATTTACACTAAAGTGACCACTAGTAAGCTCAGGATTTATTATCGTATGTGTCTGATTGCCGTTTCTATCAAAAAGACCTAAGGCAACTCTAGCATCTTCACGCGCATAATTATTAGGAGCCACAATCGTTGCAAAAACTCTTCCGCAAGCAGTAAAACTCGTATCAGTGTTTACTCCTGAAGCTGAAAGGCGAATAGTTCTGCCAAGCGCATCACTATACGCTTTCGTGACAAGTCCTGCTGGGTCTGTTGTGGTGGTCGTTTGAGTATTCTCGTAAGCTCTTATGCCCTCGGGCGTTTTTATTTCTACGGTCTCAAAGCCATGTTCTGTGAGGGTCACCTTATCCTCTATTACGTTGCTGTTCATTGTGGGGGTAGATATGGTTTGTGAAACGACCCTGCCTACTATGTCATATACAAACGATGTCGTGATACCCCACTCGTCAGTAGAACTTGCCACCGTACCGTCTCTATTAAAGATGGTTGAAGTTCGTGATTCTGTACCACAGGGCTCTACCATGACAGAGCTGGTAAGTCTCCCAGCCCTATCATAACTATTTGTTGTAGACCTTACATCGTACAGTCCACCTGCCATCCTGATTCCCGCCTGCTCACTTACTAATCTTCCACGCCAATCAAAAACACGTGCTATTTCGCTTATGGCATTAGGGGAGCCAAACTCAGTCCTGACTTCACTCACAATGTTTCCCCACTTGTCGTACCCAAAGACCGTTTCGACCTGAGGAGCAGGGCTACCCACAACTTGTCCATCCTCAAACCTCTGCAAAGAAGTTGCTTCGCGTCGCAAGCTACCATCAGCAAAGTATTCGCGTGTCGTTGTAGTCTCATGGCTTATTTCTACAGTTCTTACCTCATGACCTTCTTCATCAAGCTCATACTCTGCGTGGTAGTTAACCTCTCCATGCTCGTCATAACCGATCTCTGCAGTTACTTCTTCTTCGTTGATCCCCGTACCGTTGTAAACTTGAACAAAGGTAATGCCGCTACACTCCTCTGTGATAGTAGGTAACAACAAGTCGTTATACCCTGTTCTCGTAACGTTTTGCGTAGTGTGAGTGATGACGGTTCCGTCTTCTGCAAGCTCATGATATTCAGCATCTACCGCTGTGGTCTCTAGCAGATGGTTGCACCAAGTCTGCCTGGTGACATGACCCTCACCAGCCGCCACTTCAGCGATGGTGCCTACTTCAGTTCTTGTTGGGTGTCCTAGCCAATTCAGTGTAGACTTTGTTGCCGTAACAGGATCCTCTAATCCGTAAGGCGTTCTTGAAGCCTGCGTAACAACAGAGGGCATACTGCCAGGACTACTCTCCACTGCATAATCAAAGTCAGTCCTGTCCCCTAGTGTTGTTGTGGCTGATAGCACTCTAACGGACATCTCATCATCTAAATCTCGCCCGTAACCAAAGCTGGCCTTCGGGATTTCTGCCCCGTGAGTCCTTGCAATACCCTCGATACCTACCTTGAAGTATCTGGCCTGATTGCTTCTGGCAAATCCAAAGAGGTCAAATATCTCGAAAAGACCCAGAGATTGCCACGTATATGAATGATAAACATCTTCGGCGTGTGCAGTAGGCAAAGTGCCTGCGATAAAGGCATCTTCAGTAACTGGATTTTCGTGCTGCGTTACCTTCGTCAGTCTATTACCCTCATCATAGCTATAGCTTATAACTGATTCACAAGGCATCCATACGGCAGATATCAATCTCTCCTCATTATGGGCAAAACGCATTGACCTAAGACCCCTTGAAGTAATTGTCTGCAGCAAAGAGGTTTCAGAACAATAGTCGAAGGTAAGGTAGGGCTGTGTGTGGTCTGCTATACGATAGGTCTGACCTTCTGGTATGTCAGCCTGCAACTGACCTGGACTATGAGTTACATATACCAATTGCCCACCCTGATTAAACCAGTACTCTTGCTTCATGTGAGAAGTTATGACATAGCTCACAAGCAGATTTTCATAGGTATGCGGGGTATTTTCTGTACCTACTTGCGTCCGTACACGCACCTGTCTAGGCTCATCAAATTTCTCAAGCCTGATTCTTTTTGAATCACGAGTGAAATAAGTGTCATGAGCTTCACTGTACACAAAAGTACGTAGTGTGCCTGTCTCATCTTGGAAGACATAGTTCTGGCTAGGCACTAAGCGACCCTCTTGCTCACACCTTTCTATTCCCTGCTGTCTAAGCAGCGCAAGATTGTAGCTAAAGTTGGTGCCCTCTCCGAATGAGAAAGTAAGAGAGGACTGTGAGTTATGTGTCCTCGTAAGACCTTCTTGTAGCATCGTATCGGACTCTATCGTACGATCTGTATGCTGGTAGACCATGTTGCCTGTTGACTTCTCTACTCTTGCAGTTCCTATGGGAACTTCTATCTGTTCATAGGCCCAGTAATCTTGAATACCTAGGCGCTTTAGTAGTTCATTTTCATCAACTGCTCTAGATACCGCAATATTTGACGGATTACCTACAACTGAGCTGATAATCTTTCCGTCAGTAACCTGACTCCTCACAGGCACCACTTGATAGAAAAGGGACTCAGAGTAGTTAAAGTTAGGAGAAGCAAAGGTACTTTCGCTAATACCTGTAGCTACCGTATTCCAAAGGGAGGACGGAATGTTCAAGGCCGCCTCTTCGCTTATGCTTGCGACATAGCGTACTTCATAGGTGATATCTTCTGATTTGTTCTCTGCGCTTATCCAGTTGAAATGAGTTCTGTAGTCCAGCCTGTCACGTGCAACAAGTCCTGTTGGTGTGGATGCGCTTAAAAAGTCGATGTGGAAGATGTCAGGGGACACAAAATCTAGATTCACACTTAAGCCACTCAAATCCGCAGACGCATCTTCAGAAATAAAGCGCAGTCTAAAGTTTGTGGCATAGATGAGGTCACTATCGGGTGATATGTACCATGACCTCTCTCCTTCATCATCAATCGTCAACTCTTTCCAAGTCCTGCCATCTACTGATACATGTGCGTAACCGTCAATGTCACCCTGCAAGTGCAAAGAAGTAAAGGGCAGTGCCGTTGTAATATTTTCCGTGATGAGTTCAGCTGACTCAGTACCTGAGGTCACGCTTCCCTCAAGTGGAATGCTCGCACTTCCAGCACGCGCACTCGTTGCACTAGGAGCACTGTCCTTCCACTGTTCTTGAGATAAGGTCGTACCAAGAATCGTATGATAGCTACCTTCAAGATAGGGATAGTTAGCAAAGTCATCAGTGAAGATTGACGACGAAGACGTGTCACTAGATGCCCTGGCTTGCCCGCCTACAAACCAGTTAAAGCCTGTTAGGTCGTATTCCGCATCTGCTCTTGTCTCAATATGGGCATCAGCAGTAGTCACTTTACCTTCTTCAGGCAGTAATAAGTCTATGTCGTAAATGCTTACTGCATCATCAGATGAAAGCGCATTGTACACTTCCATATCATCGTAGTAATAGTTACCCAGTAAGTCGTAAGTTTTTAACCTTATGGTGTAGCTTTGATTTACAGGGAAATCGCCAGCAAGATCTACAAACCCTAGCGAAATATTATCCCCAGCCGTAGTGCCTCGCACGATTCTTTCAAAGTCATCTTCTGGGGCATCCGACTCTTTAACAAGGATTTCATAAAAGTTCAAGTGGCTACTTGCCACACTTCCTCGTACAATGCCCGCTTCAAAGCCTGTAATTTCAGCAGCGGGTGCTGTTAGTACTACTTCAAGATCTACCTGGGTTACCTGGCCTGTAATACCCTCTGCCCCAAAGGCACGCACTAGCAGCCTGTATCTACCTTCGAGCAGTTCTCCTTGCGCGTCCCTAGGCACTATCGCTGTAAATGATCCTTGATTACTGGAATTCTCTACAAAAGTCCAATCAAGTGCACTTAAAGCATCTCTATCATTTACATTGATATTTGTGTTGCTGCCTAGAACTGTCCACTGGACACCTTCACGCAGAAGTGCGCCCTCAATTGGGAAATTCCAACTAAGTAAAAATTCATCGGTATTTCCTATTAAGTTACTTGACCCAAAAGCACAGGTTACTCTAGGGGCTGCCAGTAGATTCTGCACTTCAAAATAAACCACTGCAGGCTCAGCGATGTTTCCAGCCCTGTCCTGACCCGTAAAGGTAAGACGATAGGTGCCGTCCTCAAGGCCAGCAGCAAGTGACCTTGTATCAAGACTTAAGGAAGTCGAAGCAGTCGCAAGTAAAGGAATATCACGTGTGTAGAACCTCTCTCCCACGCTTTCAATACGTAAATGTCCCCCGGTAAAGCCACTAGTTCTGACCCCGTTACGCACTGTGTCATAATCCCTAGCAATCTCTGCATCTATCCTAATAGAACCACTTATTCTTTGAGCCTTCGTATAGTGATTATGTTCTGCACTACTTGCTAAAGTTTCATCTGCCTGAACTCCTGCAATGGTAAGGGCAAGTTCAGGGGCAGTAGTATCCACCAGATAAGGCACACGTACAGCATTGTCACCTATCCTGCCATTTGCATTTATGGGTTGGACATATAAGAAGTGCTCACCGTCAGGTACCCCATTGGGGAAGAACGAATCAGGAATTGAACTTATACCTGAAGCGTCCAGACTATTGGTAGTTAAGGCAACAGGATTTACTAAGGGTCCATTATTGGCTCCGCGTGATGTTGCGACCTGAAGTCGTCTTTCAATGGTAAGTGGCGTTACAGATCCGCTATAGCGCCTGGTCTCATGCACCAGATCTGACCACACAATATCAGGCAGTTCATTAGTCGTATACCAGCCAGATTCAGGCGTATCAGTTAACTTCGCTTGACCCAGATGTAGCACACTAGAGTCGTAATTGAAGTCAAAAGTACGCTCTGACACATGACCTACTCGATTTCTTGCCCTAAAGACTACAGTATGCGGTTGACTATGCCCTGCAATAAAGTCACTATCCCAAAGACGGTGTTGCGGGGGTGGAGTTGCTCTACCATTTCCGTCAGTAAGTATTGTGCGCGGGACAGATACGGTTCCATCTGGTCTTCTTACAAAGATCTCTAGACTGATACGCCTTGAACTACACCAAGGGTTGTCAGAAATCGTGAGTCCTCCCGATCTAAGCATGGGTGGCCTTCTAAAGCTACCATTAGGATTTTGAGTATTTTCCTCTACAAAGGTCAAACCGCTTGTAGCGATAGTAGGCGCATTTCTATTGATGCTGAAATACAGTGACCGCAGTCCGCCTGCAGCCCCTGTATGATCTACATTTCTTACCGCAAGCATATAACAGCCGTGGGCAAGACCAGTCAAAGGAAAACTGAAGCCAGCTGTGCTCTGTGCATTAGTTAGGAAAGGGGTTTGGTTAAAGTCTTTGATTACTGTCGTGCCATTTGTGTGAGCCCCCGTGACTGGATCTATATCAGCCCGTATAATACGATACTCCGCACGTGAGAGAGTTCCAGCAGCTACCGTGGATGTTCCCCAGGTAAGAGTGGGCTGTGCTTGACCTGGCACCCATACGGGATTTGACAAAGTAACGTGACTTGGTGGGGTTGGGGGATTTACCGTAGTAACTACCAGGCGCGGTCTTCTGTCACCATGTGCAGTTGCTGCACCGTAGAATTCTGCAATTTGCGTTAGGTTTTCATTTTGTGCCCTCAGCATGAGCCCGTGGCCTGGGAATGTTCCGTTTGCTACCCCTCTTGCCCAATTGGTCACATTGAAAGAGTGCGTCCAGTTAACAGTACCTGTAGAGAAAGAAGACGTAGCAGCCGCTTCATGTCCTGGCTGATTGTTCCAATGCATAGAGAAAAAATGGGTGGTTTGTGACCCCGTGGGCGGAAGTACTCTATGGGCACTTACTGCGATGTTTCTAGTGTGGGAAGAGTTATTCATCTGCCTAACGTGAAGCATGGCTGAGGTAACGGACCTGCCCCTAACAGTTGTGTTAAAATCTTCTGCCGTAAGGAATGACCTTCCTCTGCCGTTTGCATTATTGCCCATAGGCAAAGAGTGCTGTGACGCGAAAACATGCGAAGGAGATCCGCTTCTCACAAAGGTTGTTGTGAGGCCTCTGCCGCTTCCCGTGTCCCATACCCCCTGCCAGGTAATGGTGGGATCTACAGTAATGGGAAAGACACGAGAAGGATCGTTTAGATATTCTTTACACACAATAAGGGAGAGAACATATCTTCCCTCTTCGATACGCTCAAGTTCATATCCAATGTCATGCGAATAAGCACTATCCTCAGATGCATCCCACATAACACCTGGGGGAATAGCAGCAACAGGTACATCTGGACTATTGGTACTGAAAAGGATAATTTCTGAAGTTTCTTCGGAAAGTTCTGCTGAAAGATTGGTAAGGTAAAGTTCGTAAGAGAAGATATTTGTTTCAGGGATTGTATCTAAAATAATCTCTGACTTGATTCCAATGTCTGAAGATATGACTCTAAAAGAAGTGTCTGCATCTATGTCATAAAGTGCTGCAAGGGGACGATTTTCTGGCTGATCAAATGCGTCTAAGTGTTCCTGGCTTTCAATCTGGGTTAAGGTGATATCTTGTGCTTCAAGTAAGGTAAAAGCTATTTCGTAGTCTTCGCGGGCTAAAGTAAGTGGCGTTTCTTCATCAATGGTCTCAGGGAAGAAATTAGTAGATGGTCCTGCCCTTGATTCGTAGACAAAGTCCGTGTGCTCACTTAGTTTAAGGGAAGGATCAATCTCTACCAGTTCCCCCTCTTCATTTTCAAAACGAATGGGGCTTGCGAAAAATTCTTCTACCTCTTCTTCTGTATCAGAGTTGTAGAATACATTTGAGTCCTCAGTTATAGCTACAAGTTCTAGGTCTACGAATTCTGATTCCGAGTCATCTGAAAACTGAAAGTCCTCAGGCGCTAGATGATATCTTTCGTCTTCTTCGCACTCTGCCCTTCTTCTGACGTCAACGCTTTCATTTTCTTCAACATCAGTTGGAGTTATGCAGGCTTCACAGCCCTCATAGTTGCCTGATTCGCCCTGTGTTTCAGTCGCCTGAGCCTGCTGAAGAGCTGTTAGTGGGGCAGTTACACCCGCAGTTTCTGAGGCAACAAAAAACCCACCGCTAAAAAGCTCGGTGGGTACAGAAGTAAAGGATAGAAGAAAAACAAGGAAGAAGGCAACTACCTGTTTTTGCCACGTAAACTTAGTCGAGTACTTGGTCGTTGGAGAGTGCAAAGCCTTTAGGTCACGAATCATCGTGTCGCTGTCCTTATTCTATGAATTTTATGTCAAATGCTTTTACTTAACCATGAATACAGTAGCACTTAATTTTCACAAAATTTTAACATTCACAAAATACACACAGGTAATGGCACTAGGACAGTGTCAATGACACCTTGTCCTCAACTGCACACTGCAGTATCAAGAAAACCTTGGTCTGACGACCTAGGTGCCAGAAAACATCCGTACCTTCATCTTTGCATTTCAGATGGCAATCAACGAAGTCCTGTCTGATTGGAAAATTAGACTAGTATAGATAGGAAGATTGGGATAATATAAATGGGAAAAATAGCGCAATAGAATTCACTAAAAGGAGATACCATTTTGGGTAACTATAAAAAGCGCCTACTTGATTCAACAATCAAAGAATACTTCAAAGAACTGCCTGCTCTCTCAATAGACGGTGCAAAAGCAGTTGGAAAAACAGCAACTGCAAGTCGTTACGCAAAGCACATCATGCGTCTTGATATTGAGGATGGTCTTGACGTGATTGCTGGTGGTATTGATATCTTGTCGCTACAACCAAAGCCCTTGCTAATTGACGAGTGGCAGCGCTTTCCTAGGAGCTGGGACTATATACGTCGTCTAGTGGACACAGACAATAGTCCTGGACAATACCTTTTAACAGGCAGCGCAATTCCTAGAAAAGCTCAGACTCATAGCGGAGCTGGCAGAATTGTTCGCTTGCGCATGCGTCCATTGTCACTAGAGGAGCGCGACATTGAAGCCCCTGCAATACGTGTAAAGGACTTGCTCAATGGATCAGTAGACCAAGTAAGTGCACGCTCTGAACTCAGCTTAGTCCACTACATCAAAGAAGTTACCGCCTCTGGCTTTCCCGGAATACGTGCATTGTCTGAAAATATCCGTGAAGCTCAACTTGATAGCTATCTTTCTAACCTAACCGAGCACGAATTTCCTGAAAGTGGAACCTTTGTCCGCAAGCCAGATGTTTTACAGGGCTGGCTACGCGCATATGCTGCAGCAACTGCAAGTACGGCAAGCTACCAAGAGATTTTAGATGCTTCCACTCCAGGCGAAAGTCAAAAGCCATCTAAGGCAACAACACTTACCTACCGTGACACCTTAGATTCACTCTGGATGACAGACCGCGTACCTGCATGGCTTCCAAGCACCAATCCTTTCACAGCGCTAAGCAAAGGCCCGAAGCATTTCCTGGCAGATCCAGCTCTTGCTGCCCGCCTACTTCACTTAAGCGCAGACAAGCTGATTTCTGGAACTGCTCGTCCACTCTTAAAGCCAAGAGCAGGGGCTGCGGTTGGTAGGCTATTTGAGGCACTCATTGCTCTTAGTCTACAAACCTATGCACAAGTTAACCGAGCAAAACTGTACCACTTTCGTAGTGCAAAAGGAGACAAAGAAATCGACTTTATTATCGAGCGTGGTCTTTCTCTTATTGCTATAGAAGTAAAGTCGTCACCTGAAGTTACTGCAAGTGATGTGCGTCACCTAAATTGGCTTGCTGACAACTGTCCTGATTACGATATTACGTGCATTGTAGTTACCACAGGACAAAATGCCTATACCCGTCCCGATGGAATCCATGTAATACCTGCCACTTTACTGGGCGCATAAAAACTGTACCTCCTAAAGTTGGTTGGATTTTATTTCCAGTTCAACTTTAGGGGTACAGTTCAAACTTAGGGCATCCTCTTCTAATAACTATCACAATAGCAAACAAACGTATAGAATGCGTCAGTTTGACGCATTCTATACGAGACTTAAGCAAAGAAGCCTTTCACTGCCGCAATAACTTCATCTTGCTGCTCGCGGGTAATCCCCGGATAACAAGGTAGGGCAAAAGTCTTTGAGGCACTATCTTCTGCTACAGGCAGGCTCGGCTTCACGAAACCAGGAATCTTTTGTAGGACTTCCTGTTCATGCAGTGACGTCGGATAGTACAGTGCACTACCAATGTCTTGTCCCTGCAAATGCGCAACAACCTCCGGTGCCTGCGCTGACTTCAAGATAAAGAGGTGATAAACAGACTTTCCGTAATCACGCTCGACAGGCATTTCAAGATCACCTAGTCCAGCTAGCACTTCCCTATAATAAGCTGCAGCATCACGGCGCTGGTTATTCCACTCATCCAACTTCGCTAGGCGCAACGACAAAAGTCCCGCCTGCAGTGAGTCCAGTCGTGAGTTTGTTCCAATAGCAGTGTGAATATACTTTTGAGACTCACCATGACGTGCTACCAGCCTCATTCTATCTGCGAGTTCCGTATCGTCTGTTGTGATGCATCCCCCATCACCCGCACATCCCAGGTTCTTTGTAGGGAAGAAGCTAAAGGCAGCAGCGCGGCCTAGACTTCCCGCTTTCTTACCTTTGTGTGTAGCACCAATAGCCTGACAGGCATCCTCGATGATAATCAAATTATGCCTGTCAGCAATATCGTTAATCGCATCCATATCTACACACTGTCCGTAGATATGCACAGGCATGATGGCCTTTGTGCGCGGAGTAATAGCCTCTTCAATCTTTGCGGGATCGATGTTGTAGGTTCCTGGCTCGATATCAACAAGAACAGGAGTCGCACCTACATGGGCGATACTTTCAATGCTTGCGAAGAAGGTCCATGGGGTGGTGATTACTTCATCTCCCCTTCTAATGTTTAGCGCTTCAAGAATCAAGAATAAGGCATCAGTTCCATTGGCTACAGCTATACAGTGCTTAACGCCACAATAGTCAGCAATTTCCTGCTCAATCTTTTCAACCCTGGGGCCACCAACATAGGCGGCATTAGACATCACGTCAAACCACAGTGCGTCGCTCTCTTCTTTAAGTTGAGTATATTGAAGCTTCAAATCTAGCAATGGTACGCCCATTTTTATCCCCCTACAGTATTGTCTATAATCTCGTATACAGTTTGTATGGAACTTTCAACACACAAAAGTATAACCTACTGATAGAATAGCTGGAAACAATAGAGCGCCTGAGAGGACCTTACGATGACTAGATGTAAACAGACGGCATGCAGTGGAGTATCCTACATCAAGAACCCTAAGAACAATACCACCATGTATGTTGGGAAGAAATTTGAACATCTAGTCAGTCATCTATCTGAAGCACAGGACTGCCTCTTGTTTTTCGAAGACGGCATGAACATACCGCAGAGCATACTGGACAATAACTCCTGCCACTTCTCGCCTGTTCCCGTCCGTGACTTTGCTCTAGCGGTAAAAGATTTGTGGGAACAACAACAGGCAGAGATGGACACACTCCCCCGCGTGAGCCAAGACGGCGCAACAATAGGCAGTAATGTCCAGCTAGGTGAAAACGTCATCATCGAACCCAGTGCCTTTATTGATCATCATGTAAAGATTGGTGATGGCACACGTATATGTGCTGGAGCCATCATAAGAAACGGTACAACTATTGGTAAAAATTGCCTGATCCGCGAAGGCGCAGTCATTGGCAGTGAAGGCTTTACTATGGCCCCTGACACAGAAGGCAAACCCTTTCGCCTACATTGCTTGGCAGGGGTTGAGCTAGCTGATGAAGTAGAGGTCGGGGCCAACACAACCATTGCCCGTGGCCAATCCAGAGACACCTATGTCGACAGACTAACCAAAATCGACGACCAGTGCTATCTGGCACATGATGTTTACCTAGGGAAGCAGATAACCGTCACTTCTGGGGTAACCCTAGGCGGATTTGTTGAAATTGGCGACAAGTCCTATCTAGGCATGAACTGCACCGTAAAGCAGCTACTTACTATTGGTAGTGGCAGCACCATCGGTATGGGGGCAGTAGTGACAAAGCCAATTCCTGATGGAGTTATTGCATTCGGAAGCCCAGCAAGAATTAAGTAGTCAGCTAATGGACAGCAAGGGCGACACAGGAGCATCGCTTCTTCCCACTACTGAGGAATCCGTAGAGAAACCGACTGGCACCCAAAGAGGTAGTCGCTATCTGCCTGTTCAAATAATACTTGCCGTTTTAGGCTTTCTTGCGTTGGCCATTATTATGGTTGTGCCTGAACGGCACCTCTTCTTTATAGGGGGGCTTCCTCGCCTGAATTTTGCTCCCGTCTTTATTGTCATTGTTGCCGCAATAACGCTGCTCTGCAGTTACTTCTTTCCGCGGATCCAGATAAGTCCGAACGGAGAAGACACAAGGCGCTTCGTACAAAGGCATCTACCTCTGCTGGCATTCTGTGTCTTCAATATCATCTTCGTAATCATCGCCTATACACGTGCAACTTACTTCAATCCCGATGCAGCCACTATCCATCCTCGTTTTTGGGCAAGTCTGCTCTTTCTACAACTTGCAATGCTCTGCGCTTTCTACCTAGGGAGAAAGCTCGCCTGGACAGGCACTCAAATATTGGGAATTGTTCTCGTCACTGTTATGGGCCTTATGCTTACTTTGCAGACAGGAGAATTCTTCCACCTGCACGGCCTTGATAACCCTATTGGTTATTGGGTTCGATCATTTAATCTAGAAGAATTCTGGCCGAATTCCCCCTGGATATGGCAATATCCAGAAACGGTACGCGCAATGGGTCTAGGTCGTGTCCCCTCTCACTATGCCTTTACTTCACTTGTTGTGCTTTGCTGGGCACTATCAAGCAAAGGCATGAGAGGCCTTCGCATGGCAGGATTAATCTTTGCCGTATTGTCCATCTACTTAGCAGGTGTGCGGACTGCATTTATTGCGTTACTTGTGATAGCAATTGTTTACTTAATCTATCTGGCAAAGCAGCAAGGCTTTTTCGGTTGGATACGACGCAACGCTATTCAACTTTTCTCAGTAACGGCAATCTTGCTTGCCCTTCTAGGAGGGATCTACCTACTAACAGGTACACAGCACTTTAATCGAGGGATACCAACATCAACAGATATAAGTGCTGTCATGGCTCCCCCTGCTAACGCCTCACCAACACAAACAACACAGATGCAAGCAATCGAGGCTGAAGGTACACCCCAGGACTACTGTGAAGAAAATGGTCTTTCTGACATGCTTTGGGTATTTACTTCTGGCCGAACGGAAGTATGGAATGAAGCCATCGAGCTGATTAAAGAAAATCCTCTAGGAACCTGGCAAATGCCAGCGTCTGTTCTTAAGCAGGCAAGTCATGCGCATAATGATGTACTCGAGCGCCTACTTGGGGCAGGACCTATCTCATTGATGCTATATATATGGCTTATATGGTGGATGGCCTTCAAGGTCAGAGCCCCACAAGCTCCTGCTTTTCCTCTGTTGTTCGCAACAGCAATCGTCTCTTTTGGCTTGCTCGATGTAACCTTCGCCCAAATAGTCTTTACCCCAGTAGGATTTTTAATTCTAGGCTACCTCATAGTGGCTAAGGGTTTGCGAACAGGGGGCGAGACTACAGCTCAGTAATCTCTTCGTAGACCCTTTTTGAGTTGTCTTTGTCAAACTTATAGAAGAAGTCCTCAACACGATTTTTGTATTTTTCCTCCATGGCGCAGTTATTTTCAATTTCCTTAATAATTGCCTCTACTAGAACATTGTGGTCGTAGCAAACTTCCCCAAAACCATGTTCTTCAAAAGAGAAATAGCCCTTGTCAACCGTATGTGATTCATAGAAAGTATCATAATCAAATTGGTAGTAGAAAACCGGCTTCTTTAAGTAGGCGAAATCAAAAACTACACTGGAATAATCGGAAACAAGCAGAGCAGACTCTCCTAGCTCTTCGCTATATTTACAATCCTCCCTAGAGACACTAATTATTTCATTTTCCTGAAAGTCTTTTGCTTGCTTAATGAATGAAGAGTGCATATACATCTTTCCTGTATAGCCATGCTGCTTCATCGCTTCCAGTAGTTTTGAGTCGTTAATGAGTCGATTATAGCTTTTGTAGTAGTCGCTTTCTGTAAAATCAGGATTATACTGCCTTACCCCATCTACAAATTTCCCAGCAAGCTGAAGCCTCCATGTAGGCAGAAAGAGGATTTGCTTTTCTTGGTTCCTCGTCTGTAGATAGTCATATCTAGGAAGCCCCGTAAGCTTTACGACATCACTGCCATACAGATAATTTCCGTCAATAATCGACTCGTGCTCTGGTCGAGCAGCGGTAATAAAAAGCTTTATATCTTTACTGTGCTTATTTAACCACTTTGATAAATCATGCAAGGTTATTCCATGTCCCAAGAAGACGAAGTCGCTAATGAACAAGTCTTTGTATTTTGCACTACTTCTTTTAGGCAGGCTAGTAACCCAATGATCCCCACTCGAGGAAATAATCTTGTCTGACAAAGCAAAAAGGAACTGGTATTTCAGACCGTTATACTTAACAACACTTCCAATCTTCTTCATCCTTTTGTAGTCTGGACAGTCTTTTGCAAGTACAAAATAGGGCTTAATGCTTTTGCTCCCCTGATTTACAGCATGCTTGAATAAAGCCTCGCCATTATCGTTTCCGGCAACAATTCGATCAGAAATTAACCAGATCTTCTTTTTCTTGAAGACTCTTAGTGCATGACATGCTAGCCTGAAGCTCGCAACATCAAACTCTTTCCGCTTTAATAACTCTCCTAAATACCTTAGTTCGCTCTTGAAAAGGGTAGCTTTCTCGTTTCTGTAAAAGCGCAGTGAACCTCTTTGGTACTTAACAATGTAATCCCCTAGTACAAAGTATGCCCACTTGAAATCACTGCGGATTTTTGCAAAAGCCCCAAATCGCTGCCTTAGTCTGATTTTCTCTGTACTGCTCTCAGTAAACAGGTCAATCTTTTCCAGCCCGTCTAGCGGAATCTCCACCTTAAAACACTGCAATGTGCAGAACTTTTCTCCCAAGCTGTATCTCTCGCCAACAGGACTGTCAAAAAAGGTAACGCTTACTCTTTCTTCACCATTTATTACATAGTAGAAGTCTTGATTAGACAGCCACGCAAAATATGAGGCATGGCCCTCGATATTAAGTATTCCATTTTTTGCCTCAATAATAGAGATCGCAATGGGCGCATCAGCTGATGGGGTCAGAGGATATTCATCTACCCAAACGCGACCCTTTCTAAGCTCCAAATCCGCAAATTTGTCTGTATCATACTTCATGCTTAATGCATGAAGCTTATATTCTCCCAGCAAAAACCTTTGCTCAACAATCATCCTGTCATCAATATCAGCCAAAAGCTGTCGTAGCAGCTGCTTGTACTGCGCTGTCTCTTCGTCAGTAAAATCATCAGGAAGCTCCTGCACCCTAATCCTCCACTGAATGTCATACATGACTAGGTATTGCACGTAAGGCAACACTTCTCCGAATTTTTCTTTCGAGTAGTCAAGCAGGTACTGCAGTCCATATACTGGAGCATCGAAATAGTAGCTCCTATCAAATGTGGTAGTCTGACCTATCGATGTGCCAGCTTCCCTGCTTCTATAAAAGTATATTGAGCTCGAGATAATTCCGTATTTCTGTTTTTCAAGAATCACAGGGGTGATGAACTTTGTGTCTTCTCCAAATCCAAAACGCCTATCAAATCGTGCGCCCTGAATAGCTTCAGTTCTTATAAGAGTTGTCGCAACACCCATCTGTATGTGGTCATACTCTTCATTAATATTGACGATTCTATCGTAGTCAAACTTGTAATCAAGCGCGTGAGGAGAGGTCTTCGCCTCAAAGAAAACAATCCTAAACGAAACAACATCAATTTCATCAGCATGCTTTTCTAAAAAAGCATACCCTTTCTTAAAAGCATTCTTAGACCATTTGTCATCAGATCCCATAGTAGTAACATACTTACCTTTTACTTGTTCAAGTCCTGTGTTACTTGCAGCGCTTACTCCTGCGTTTTCTTGATAGATGTAAGTAACGTTATTAGGATAGAGTTCTTTATACCTTAGACATATTTTTTCAGAG
>Ga0123352_10000249_pt1 | contig 64579 bp, 41 predicted proteins | sample TergutLab28metaG_FD_89700 | JGI IMG/M metagenome (GOLD analysis project Ga0123352, IMG submission 89700) | Labiotermes labralis P1 segment gut microbial communities from Petit-Saut dam, French Guiana - Lab288 P1 | ecosystem: Host-associated > Arthropoda: Insects > Digestive system > Gut ... | reverse complement strand
GTGGGGCCCCTCTACACAAAAAGGACCCCCCCGTTACTCCAATGTCCTCACCCCTCGTGGGTTTTACATTTTTTTCGGCTCCCCCCCCCCCCCCCCACTCTATCACCATGCTATTCTGGGTTTTGGTAGTACTCTTTTAACACTGATACATTACATGTCACCTCCAGTACCGGCAAATACTGCTACTTACCTCATAACAATATGTGCTGTAACTGAGAAGAATGATTCAGCTTGTGTTGGTGTGTACCCAAGAGAGTAGCATGTATAGAGCAGTCTGATAACAGTGTCACCCAAAATGTGATGACCATTCTCAACAACATAGTTCACCAGCTTATCTAACACACTCGGCACCAAACAATTTGTAACCAGCAAGTTGCTTGAAACATCTCGAAGCAGTCTTGAAGAAACATCACCACTGAAGTTTTCATGCCTGAAACTTAAACACTTGTCTAAATATGAAAGCACCTGATAACAAACACAAAATGTAGCACACCTGCCTCTATTCTGATTAAGCTTAACCTGCTGCCCTGCAAGTTCTATTTCACAGCAGCAAATGCTTTAGTCATGTAATAGCCTTTTATTCAACTGAATTAAACAGGTAAAAATGCTGTCAGATTACAATGAGACCATTAGTGTACAAACTCTTCCTCTGTGTGCGCGCATGTGTGTGGAGGGGGGGGAAAAGAAAAACAGTCAGGAAGGAGGAATATTAGCGCATTACTGGGCAGGCCTTCTTTCTGAAGATCATATCCATCCGTCTGTGACTAAACACTCTGCTGATTAAATTTATGTGCGTACTGTAAAACCATATGACAATTTAAAAGTAACAAATGCCTTGGCAATGCCTCTGGGTATACCATCTGCACCTTACTAGATTATTCAACATTAGAATATCAAAAACTCTTTATTATTTATGGCTTATTTACTCATGATGTTAATAAGTCATGCCATATAGCATCAAATGTTGGGATAGCAAGTTACAGCAGTATGAAGCCCCTGACTTACAGACTGGAAATATAATAATGTGCTGCACAGTGACAGGTGGGCACACAGCAATGGAGGAATGAAGAATACTACAATTCACTAACATGAATCTCAGAAGATGTCACCCAGGAGTAAATGTCAGGCTATGACACAAAAACCTACTAAATGCCTCAATTATGACAGTGCCTACTGGTGTCTGCATATATAATTCAATTACTTTAGACTGTTCTTATGTTAGTAAGTTTACCTCTTCATGAGACAATCAAACAGCTCCGTCTCCGATTGTCCTCCCCTGCTGATGTAAGCCTTCATAATTGTATTGATATCAACCAGCGACAATGTATCTTGCTGCAAATGCAGTTCAGCACAACTGTTCATAGCTGTATCTATGGTTCTAAATACACCAACAAAGCGCAAAGCAATGCCTTTTCTATGACTCCCAAGAGTAGCACCAATCTGCAGTCCTCTTGAGATGTACATACAGTCCATCTTACTGAACTGTGGCGCCATCGCCAGTGCTCTGCTCACCAACTGTGTCTGGGTCGATTCAGATAGGACTGACCTTCCTTGACCAATATTACCATATGCTAATATAAATGCAGCAACTCTCGCAAACTTTGATGGTATAACACCAGCAGTACCATTCTCCACTTCATCCCACAACCACTGGATCATCTGCCTCTCCATCTCATAATGACGGTACGTCCCACCAAGATTGTTGTTGAAGTGCATGTACCTTTAACGTGAAAATCACACATTAATTTGAGAGTTGGGTTTCTCACTGTGGCATTGCTGAAGATTCAAGTCATCTGGGACATGAAGTTGCATCATCAGGTGAACAGTTCCCAGACATTTTCAAGGCGCTATGATCATTCAAATCATCAGCTACTTGCCTCATGACAGTGACACAACCAAGAAGACTTAAATTACACCAACATTGCTGTCACAACTTCCAACTCAGAATGCTGCCTGAAAAATTGAATCAACTTCCCTTCTTTTATGGAAACCAAAGCTTCCCCATTTCATTTGCAACATCTCACCACTAGACCCTGCTCTGAACAACATCAATCCATTCACTACTTTTATAAGCTGTTTCTCACACACACATTTGAACATTAACAGCCAATTTATGTCATCCCTTCCCATCAAGTTTCCTGACCTAAATGTTGCACGCCTTTGTCACTTGTTCCATGCATGCTACATGCCCTGCCCAGCCAGTTCCCAATTTGCCGATACCAGGGGCCTTTACTGAACAGTACAAATCATGAAGTTCCTCATTAAGCAATTTCCTGCAACACCCTGTCAATTCCTCACTCTCATCCAAACATTCCCCTTAGCACACTACTCTCAGGGCCAGGTGAGCACGGTCCACATAGTGACTTGCTATGGGCTGGACGGTCCGTGATTCGATCCCTGGTGGGGGGCAAGGGGTATTCGTTTTGGCAAAACCTGTCCAGACTGGCCCTGGTGCCCACCCAGCCTCCAGCAATGGGTGGGGGTACAGCTGCCAGCACACGACACAGACTACCCACTCCCATCTGGTAGAAGGGTTAAGACAGAGTAGAGGTGTACCTCTACTCCCATTCTGTGCCTTCATGGCATGTCGTATGGAGAGTTTCACTTTTTTACGCTATTTTCCAACACCTTCAGTCTGTGCTTGTCCATTAGGGTGATGAACTAAGCACTGTAGCAGAACAACATGTACAGTACAATGTCAGTCACCTTGCTAACACATACCATGCGATAACAGTTATACACACAGTCAACAAACACTTTGCAAAATTTCTCTTACTTTTAGGCAGAACTCAACATCACATACAACTCTTGTGGTATTATTTGTATTTAAAAGAAATCCGCCTGTCAAACAGAAGTTATTGTTGTATCAACTTGGCATATTTTCCTGTACTTTGGAACTTTAATTTAATGTCAGCATCACTGAATCTCTTGAATTATGTTTTATTTGACATGCTAGCTTACAAAATCCACTGGTATAATAACCTTTGATGACACAACAAATATCATATATGATATGACACATAACAAATAAAACTACAAGCTGCATGTGACATTCAGTTACACAGAGTGTCCCTAAAATACACAGCAGAACTTCAGGATTAGGTCTCACATACCAAAAGGTTGAAAACATTTTATATGAACATTGGTCCAGGAAAGCTTCCAAGTTTGTGCTCTTTATACAAGACATCTAGGCAAACACACCATGGCAGCAGAATTATAACTCTTCCACATTCAGCATCTGTCAGAAGAAGAGAATCCTCACGGAATTGTTCCAACATGCCATCAGCAACAGTTCTCCATCCACATTTGGTTCAGCATCATTGCTCACCGTATATTGCAACCGTACGCAATTCCAGCACTTCTCCCACAATAAAACAATCCCGATTTCTTGGAAAACCACCTGCCTGTGTTTCAGGAAGTGTCCTGCTGATGATCTGACAAAAGATATACTTAATGCATGATCAAGCTCCCCCCCATTTCAGCCTTGCTGCTCTCCCCTTTCTGACTTGTGCTTATCCTGCTTGATGGCTAGGCAGAGGAAGACCAAGTATATGGGCTCAGCTGTCACTTTTAAATGTGCAAAAGCCAATCTGTGATAAAGAACTGCCCTGCAAAATGTTGTACCATGAGGAGTGATGCAGTCACAGCATTTTGAAATAACTTCAAAAGACGGCATTTCCAGGGCCATGTCTATATACAAGACTTTTATCCTTTCAGTATGAGAGACATAGTTCTGAAGTTTTGTCACACATTGTTAGGCACCCCTATTTACACAGAATGTTAACTTAGTAAAGCTTTAACTAGCTCAGACAACATAGAGTCAAAATGATGGTATGATTCACAAAGGAAGAACTGCGAGGAATTTGTAAGGAAGTGTTGTGGCCTAATTTGACACACTATCCTGGAATTTGCATGAAGGAACTGAGGAAAACAAAAAATCTCAGGACACAATTGCTGGTGTACTGGTAAGGATTCAAAATGATCAGCACTTGAATACAAATCTGAAAGCACTTCAGCCAAGCAGCTCAGCATATGACTCACAGCAGAAGCTGGACTCCTCAACCAACCTATGACTAACTCTGAAGAGCTTATAGTCTTCCCTCTCTTCTGGCATATTAACCATGCACTCAAGGGTTCTTGACCAGAATGCATCACACAGTTTGATGTTGGATGTCTTCAGCTGTCGCAGAATCTTGAAAAGAGTTGGCAAAGAGGAAGGTGAAGTGAACCCTTCAACATGGTGCTGTGCAAGTTTCTCAAGTGGCAGCTTTTGTGTTGGGGATGAAACAGAAACCAGACAAGACAGTAAGTCCGTAGTAACTTGGAATGCCAATGGATTACTTGAAATTCTTTCATCCTCTACTTGTGACAGAAACTGCGTGGCAGCTTCATGCATTTCGTCCACGATGTCGGCAGGTTCCAAAATGGTCTGAAAAACCTGTGGATGAAGTCAGTTGGTACAGTAACTGACAAAACAAAAACAAGACTGAAACTGATGTGCTCCATGACGTGATACACAGCCTTTACCAAGGTGTTCTTTACTTTCAAAATGTCGTATGGATTCACAGTATGCATGTAAAAGTAATATCATTGAAGCCATTCAGCAAACTATGGCCTCCCCTGTGCTGATTTACTTCTATCACAGATTCTCAACAGCAAGTGTGCACTAATTTTCCAAAAATCTAGGAGCCACCTCGAAATTCTAGACATCAGAATGGTGATGTACAGCAAGTTCCACAAATATTAATCGATACAACATAAAATCAGTCACTGCGGTGACCTGGCACCAGCAATTTGTAAACCCTTGCTGAATCGCATTATGTGTAGCTATCTTATACCAAATATCATCCCCAATCTCCCGAATAATAAATGTGGGTAACATAAAGAGAAACTCATTTACACACCCCAATGTAAAGTACAGCAAAATTCCAGTAATCTGACCCACACAGTATGGGACAGGTGCCACAATACAGAATATCCCTGATTATTAGATGGAACCTATACAGACACAAGTTCTGACAGGTAACTGTTTGTTATAGCCCCTAAATTTGGGCTGTACAACTAATCAGAGGAGTATTCCAGTAGGATATCTCCTTCAGCTGCTGGTTCAGAGTCATCAGGGTCCTCTTCTGTGTTTTATGGAGTCTTCACAGCTGAGGAATTTGTTACAGAGTGAGACAAGGGGTCAGGAGATACCACAATGGTTGATGTACAGACACTCCAGGAGGCCTTTTTGAACATGTCTCTGAGTTTCGCCTGTTTCCCTGATCAGGCTTTTTTTTTGGGCGGGGAGGGGGGGGGTTAAAAAATTGAAGTTCCTGTCTTGGAACTACTCTCCTCAGTGCTGGATTATCAGAATTTCAGATTATAAGACTATAAGACATCAGATTACAGGAAGTTTGATGTATATACTACCTTCTAAGTATGCACGACCTCTTCAAATTTCTATGAGAAGATACAGGGAAGTTTTTTATCTGAGAAATACTGCTGGTCACTGCCTTCAACTGCACTGTATTACACAAACAGAAACGCTGAAAGTTCACACTGCACCAGACTGTATAAGTCATGTGACTAGGCACATTTCATATGATGGATATGCAGAGTACAGGATCCACAGCAAGTGTGGTGTAAATTTAGAAACCAGTTTACAAAATTTTGAAAACTTGTGGTGGAACATTTCCCACTGAGGTCAGTACACGTGGAAGACGAGCATGATGCATCCATACAAAACAAATGTGGTTCAGAAGCTTCGTGAAGCAAGACTGTATCTTGTTAACTGTACCTATGGTGCACGATGCAGAACCAGACCCCACATTCATTCTGATTAGTGGTGAACCTTGGTTTCATCTCAGTGGATATGTGAAATCTCAGAATAACTGGCTTTCCATGTTAAACGATTACAGTTGTGTCTGGTGTGCTACAGGTACACAATGATGGCAATCTTCAACACTCCCACTAACAATCAAACCCCAATAACAGTAAATATGCTTTGACAGATGGATGTCAAAACATAGGAACTCCTTGACATCTTGTACACTATTATACAGATGCTATGGCTGTAATACACAACGTACCTAAATGATTTAATGAAACCACTAAATTTTTATTTTCTTTCACAGGACAAAAACTGACAGTGAATGTATCAGAACAAGTGAGCGGCAATTTTCATTCAAGGGAGAAATAAGAGAATTTGAAAGAACATTTCACAATCCTGGACACAATAAAAAATCAGGTCACAAGCTACACAATGATAAAATACATAGGTACTTTATGTGATAGCCTGTATTGTAATTATAATGAAAAATTATTCTGAAAAAGTAAAAACATTTTAAATCACAAATATCTACAATTTCACTAATTATTCCTACAAATTTCATGTGATAAGCTGCACAAGAAAGTTTTAGGATAAGGAATTACTATGTGCATCCCTCTTTACATGACTCATACAAATTCAGTGCCAATTACACCACCAGATCAAGATGTTCTCCACTGCCATTGTCCTTATTTACTGTTATTACATTAAACTGTGTAAAGTACACTCAATACTGCATGTACCACCCGTATCAATATTAAAAATCTCTGCATATTATGCACACAATGAATGATGTGCGACAATTATGTTCCCAGAATGCCGGCATCAATGTTGCTTTGAGTAGCCAGTAATGACTAAGCTGCTGCATGTTGTGATGTCTGTGGTGCACCCTGTAAGCTGCTGCACTAAAAACAGCAGCAGTAGCAAACCAGTGGCACTGTTTATTCAAGTTTGTTTTCATCCCAATGGAAAATGAGCAATATATTGTTAGAGCAACACATTAACATCAAGTATCGTGCAAAGTTTGGCAACACTTCACATGCAACAGTAGTTGATAAGAGACGTATAGTAGTGTTGATGCAATTAAAAGTTGAGCGTGTCTGACCGGCAAGGAAGACATGCGAAATGATGACAAAACTGGATGTCTCCCAAATCACTGGAGAGATAAATATGTGGAAAATAGTGCAAAAGTCGATTTGTAGACTGTGTTTGAAATGTGATGGCACACGCACAGAAATCAGATTTTGTCTTTTGGCAAAACGGATGAGTCCATTTAAATTGGCGGGGGCATCAGTCCAGTCTACTACTGGCAGCCAAGGTGCGTGCAATCAGCGGTAGTAATGCTGCATACACCATGTTCCGAGGTAGTGTGGAGGGTACTGGCTACCCACTCCCTTCACCAGTTTCCCCTTCACTTCCCCTCCCATGCATCACTGTGTGCCATCACATTTCAACTGGACTCTTCTAACAGACAATTACAAGTATGAATAACTGTAAGGAACTAAATTTAAACAAATTATCAAAGATTTTGACTTGAGTTTTGGCAATGCGGAAAATTCAGCAAAAATATTACCATAAATTTTGTCTGATGGTCAGAAACTGCAGTGGTGTGATGTTTGTTCTTATCTCACTACCCAGTTCAATGCTAACTTGCTTTTCTGATCACAAATGCTCTGTTCACTTTGAGCAGCTTCAAAAACGTTGCACAGTGAATCAGAACTCTTACTTGGAGATAATGGTAAGGTTATGTGATGCTTTTTGCCAGACAAGACCCATACTTTGGCCTGATGCTTGATGCCCCACAACAATGTGTCTGTTCATGACACACTTGCTGTTGGACACAAAACTGACAATGACATTAGAAAATCCATTACATTCACAAGCACTGGTGCCATGTGGTTTTTGGTTATTCTCGGAACTGAAGACTGGTTCGAACAGCTATCGATTTTCAAACACTGCCAACATTCACAGACATGTGATGGACATCCTAAAAAGCATCCCAGAAGAGAGATCCCAGCAATGTTCTGAACAGTGGCAATATCAGCTCAAACAGTACATTGCTGTGTGAGGAGCTTACACAACAGTGCCAGGAACTTCTTGTGCGCATGTGCTTAAACATTGTTCATGGCAGCATTCCAGAAACTTAACTGCAACACCGCATACATATGCACTCTGTCTAATTCTCACAATAAACAGCAACTATTTCTCTTAACAGTGTTGACCAGCTGGTCATAAGTAGGTTACCTTGTGCACACTGATGAGATCCTTTGGTGACATTCCACAAATATTTCCTTTAAGAACCAACAGCAGTTTCCGTATGGTGGCACCATTCAGATGAGACCAATGAGGATAGTTAAGAAATGTGACAGCTTTTGTGACAACTTTTGAATCTTGTGCTGTAATTATTCCACAGTCTACTAGAGCATCTGCTTTCGATTTGTACATGTTCAAAACCGAGGTACTGACTAACTGGCAAATACTGATGAGGCATATTGTTACAAGTCGAAAGTCTGCAACACTGTTACAAGATTCTGAAAAAATAAGGAAAAAAGTTTTATATGAGAATTTTTGGATGTGAGATTGTAGGTTTTCACCACAGTGTAGATGAGGGCTTTGATTTTACTACGACCTTACACACTGTCAACGGGTAGTTTTTCACTGACATTTTGGGACAGAGTGTTGGTCCCATATTGGAGGGTCACCATGTTCAAGGGTTCCAAAGGCCATCTTGACCCTCAAATATGGGGCCAATGCACTTTCTGAAGACACTGGTAACCAAGCAACAATTGATACCACGCTACATCCCAGAGGATCAAATATCTAAAACATTTATAGATGAAGACTAGCTCTTCTGTCATTTATCTGTAACACAGGTGCCACAGGTTACTCTCTATGTTTGAGCATCTGTTAATCCCAACTATGTGCATAAACCACAGTATTAAGTTAAGCATCAAAGTTTCCTGCGACTGTGTACAATGAACAAATCCTTTGGCTTAATAACTTCTTCATGGTGAATTACTTACACAACTGTCTTCAATCAATAAGATGCAGAATACTATTAGGGTCCATACCTAGCCATATGTAGGAATGCTTTCTGTTCTAGGAGTGCTCCTGTCTAGATATCCTGTTACAACACAATAATGTCATGATCTGGATAATGATACAACCCAAAATATGAAAACTTGGATGATTTATACATACCATAGCCCATTAGAATGCAAGATCATGAATTTGTCAAACACAAAGAAGTGAGAATAGCCTTCAAGAGTACCAACACCATATACAAACTTACAAAACCAAAAACAAACAGTATTATACATGAACATATGAAAAGTGGGATTTACGAATTCACATGTGCCACATGTAAAGTATCTTACATTGGACAAACCAGTTATAGCTTAAAGCAAAGACACCAGGACCATAGGAGACATATAAAACAAAATGACTCTCAAACGGCATATGCTGTACATAGTTTAGATAATAACCATGAATATGAACCCATTACTACTACAAAGTCCATACTGAAGCAAGTCACGAAGACTGCATTTTTAATTCCTTATGAACCATTTTACATTCAATCACACTGCAATCATTAAAAAAAAAACTCATACCAGAGCAAAATGCAGGTAAAAACAACACAATGTACCGACTGATCTTTGACCCTGATATTACATCACACCTGTAATGCAATTTCGACTAATACCTCGACTTCCTAGACCTCAGTACTGAGCTCACTCTCCTAACCACAAGACTCCTTACACCACTGGTATGTACTGTAAATATTGCTCTATTTTATAGTATTTACAGTGTGACATTGTATTGCATTTCTTGCATTTTAATAAGTATTTGATTAACTTTTATATTGTAAAGACCACACACACACACACACACACACAGATATATATATATATATATATATATATATATGCTTTGCTTTTATATAGTTTTATATTACTTTCATATGTTCTACAATAACCATTATTATAATTTCAGCACATATACTCCACCCTATATACAACACACATTGATATTTCACCATAACACCAAGCATACTTGGTCATAACATTATACCACAATGCTTGTATTCTACTAGCGAATTCCTAATGGCGGACCTTCATAGCTCGAAACATGTGGAAGATTTTTGCGAAATTAAAATTATGACAAGAGTGCATTTAGTTGGTTTTAATTGTAACAGATAAAACAAGAACATTATAAAGAAACAAGGAAAGAAGCAAATAAAATACATAAACAAAACAAAAAAAAGAAATTATGGCATAACTACAAACTAATGCTAACAGATGCAGCTAATGAAAGAAATTAAAAAAAAAAAAATTAAGAGGTAAAATATTTTAGCCAGCAACAGTCAACATCTACAAATTGTGAAGATTCTGAGAATAATGTTATATCACAAACAGAACAAGTATTGAAGAGATGAAAAGAATATTTTCAAAATATTCTTAATCCAAAAGAGGCATTAAGTACATCTGTCCCTACAACTGATAATTTAAGTGAAAACAGTGAGGTGTCATCACCAAAATTATAATGAAATATGTGCTATAATTAATAAGATAAAATTTAACAAAGCTGCTGGTTCAGATAATATGCCTCCAGAATTGATAAAAAAACAAAGGAAGAACTTTGAAACAAATTACATAAATTAATTTTAAACATGTGGGACACAGTACACCTTCCAACACAATGGAATGAAGGAGATATATGACCAATACACAAAAAAGGAGACAGATTAAAATGTTAACAATTACAGACCAATTACACTACTTAATATTGCACATAAAATATTTGCTATATTACTAAATAAGATATTATCTGACATAGCTGAAAAAATTGGAAGAATGTCAAATTGGATTTACCCCATATAAATCTAATATAGATAATATATTCATATTTTTATTGTAACTTTTGTTATTATTGTTATTTGAAATATATTCATAATTAGACTAATTTTTTTATATGTGCTATGAACACAATATAAATCTGCATGACATGTTTGTTGACTCTACACAGGCTTTTGAATCTGTAAATAGGAATAAAATAATGGAATGTTTAGCACAATATAATGTTCCAGCAAAATTAATAAGACTGATTGAGTTAACTCAACAATCAATGATAGACCAGGAGTTAAAATAAACAACAAATATACAGAAGAGTTTACAGTGGAATCTGGAGTAAAATAAGGAGATCCTCTACCTGCAACTTCATTTAGTGTAGTTGTAGATGTAATATTAAAGCAACTAGATTTAAGAGTAATTATATCTACACATTTAAAACATTCTTCTGCCTATGCTGATGATACACTACATAATTAAGATGTTAGTCCTATAAGTACCTTGGATCAACCGTAAAAGGAAATAATGCCACTGAAGAAGATATTAAAGAATTAACTGCTCCAGCAAAAAAGCTCATTATGGCAATCACAAAACATTTGAAAGAAATTACTATCAAACAACACTAAATTAAAGTTATATTGGACTATAATAATTTCTTTGATAACACACGCCAGTGAAACATTGGTACTGAATGAACCTACAAAACAACAATTATTGATAATAGAAAGAAAGATATTAAGAATAATATTTGGATCTACAAATAATATGGTACATGAAGAATTGAAACAAATTACGAATTAAGAAACCTAATTAGTAATATGAATATAACTAACTGCATTAAAGCCAAAACATTGAGCTCATTAAGCCATGTACACCAAATGAAAAATGATAGGACAGCCAAAAAATTATATCAGTGGTAACTGATATCTATAAGATTGGCAGGAAGACCAAAAATTAGATGGGAACACAATATAAAAGAAGATTTAAGAATTATGAAGATAAATAATTGGACAAAATGCACCAGGGTCAGGATAAGTGGAAGGAAGTAGCAGAGAAGGCCAAAACTTTCAAACAATGAAGTTGTAGAGTCTGATGAAGGAAAAAAATTTCATTTTTGGTGCTAATAAAGACAAAGAATGAATATTTTGGACACAATTATATTACACTAGCAATGCCTTTGAAAGTTGTGTATAGTCTAACACATGGAATGCTTTCAAATTTTACTCAGGCCCTCAGAATTAAACATACCAATACCAGCCAATACACGTGGCAGTGTTGTTTTGGATATCAAGACTGACCAGAGTCCTCTTCTGCTGTGAACTGCCACAGTGAAACGAGAAAGGGCTGTAAGAGGAAATCTTGGGCCACAGCTCTCCACCAAGGATTCACAATGATTTATTATTTTCTGCATTACAGGATGATCCACACTGACACCCATTTTATTTAAGTACAGCAATGTTGCTGTTACTGCATCTACTGACATGTCCCCAGTCTGTTTTTCTACCAAATGCAGAAGCATCTTAAAATCATCATGTCCACAAACCTTACTGATATAGTTCTTAAGAATGTCATATGGATTTAACAAAGAGTTAATAACTTCATTTTGATATGAATCCAGAATATTCACTTTATAGAAAATTTTCTGAAGATCCCATAACACTATCACAGCTTGGCTTGCGAGCTGACCATCAAACTCACATTCATATTCTCTTACAAAATTAAAAACATCTTGCACTGATGTAGAAAGATTCAGCTGCTTAATAAGAGGATGTTCAGAATTAGGATACAGTAGATGTCTAAAAGAAAATGTCTCAGATTCATTATACAGATCAATTACATCTTCTGAGGTTTCTTCCAATTCACTATCACTTTCACTTTCAACTCCTTCATGTACAAACTTAACTTGGACAATACATGCCTCTTTTCTACTAGAGGGAACAAGGAGCTGCCGAGGCTTGTGCATCAAAGTGAGTCTTGATAGATCTATTGGAATCGAATCCGAATCTAGTAACTTTGAAAATAACGTTCGTGTTATGCGGAGCCAAGACACACTCCGTACAGTTGCGTGTCTCCCAATGCTGTACCAAAGCGTCATGTCACTTTTCATTACGCTTACATACCTTTAAATTATAACATTAATATTCTATTTCTCACGTTCCGATTCACACAGAAGTCCTGTCTTCCTGCAAACCGGGATTACGAGTACAAATAATTTTGAGAGCTAAAACACGCAACCGCAGATGCTAATAAAACTGTATGACTTAAGCTGTGTTGAGTGCAGTCTTTATGGGCGTACCTCACACCAGATTCCATACTACGACAAATCCAGTACCGTATTCATATATAAATTATAACTGCTCAGGCATGACAATACATTTCTTCCAAGTGCAAATAAAATACAGAACCCACAGCTGCCTCTGCAGGACGCCCTGGCACTATGAACTTTACAGATATCGCGAAACATAACCTCCCACTCATACTGCTTCCTTCTAACAAAGTTTATCCACGACCACAGCCGCCACAGACTTTCCTTGTGCCAGCGTTGGAAGAAGGTGCGATACCAAATTCATGGCGCTAAAATTAAGAGATTTGTTAGGGGGCGGAAGGTTTGAATTCCTGTATCATGTTCTGCAACTTATGAAAATCATCTCACTGCACCTGCTCGAAGTAGTTCCCTCGCCATCATAAGTCACAGGTACCGTGACATTGGCGACATTACGGCCTAGATCGGCAGCACACACCACAGCAGTTACCACATCGTCCGCTCATGCCATTGGCAAGATTGATCAAAGATCGCTGTGTAAACACAGGCTCACGTACATGATAATCACGTGCTATCACTGTGGCTCTTTTCAATTGACGTAATTCTTTTAATGCTTAATTTTTCCTGTGTTGTCACACCACTGCAGTTAGATAAACATAACAATTATATTGCATTACAGCCCCACACTCCAGATTTCCATGCAATGGTACAACGTGTGTACATTCTCTTCCGTAATTACCGCGAAATACTTCTAAACGCCATGTTGTCACAGAAGAACGGAGCTATTCATGGATCAGCGTTCCATTACTCCAGCATACGAATGTGACCCTCAAGTCAGAGCTTACCTGAAGCTCGTCAAGCTACAGAGTCCGTGGCGAACGTAATTAATAAGCCACGGTGTGGTTGTTAGTGGGAGACGTTTGGTTGTGGTCCATACTTAAAAATCCGCAAAAGATGTAGGTTACGCGTACGCTGTTTGAGTACTTTGCTTTGTGGACGTATTTTAATGCTGCCCTCAAGTGTTATTTTACTTTTCATGAAAAATAAGTTCCGTTCGACCAAAATTTTATTTTTTTTCCTAGTTTTTAATATATTGCAACATTGAATCCCCCAAGTGTATTATCCTGGGACTTCTTTCAAATGTTTGTGTACCTTCTCTTTCGAGTTTGTCCATTTCCGTATTTCTCACCCCAAACAACGTAAAAAAAAACTTAACATGGGGATCCACAAATTTTCTAGAGATGTAGGATATACTTCCGAACTCTTGGCGCCAAAGGGTGAAATGGAGATCACATTGAGCACACAAGATTCTGGAATCGTCTGTAAATGTCGCTGTTATATAGTGCTCTCTGCTCTGTGATTTGAACTGAAGCACCTTTTTGTATCAGAAAAAAAATGTAGGATTTGTGAATGTAACAAAACTACCACTGAAGGAAGTAAAACCTTGTCAAACTTGTTCATGTCAAAAACTGTAGACAACACAAGCCGTTATGCAGCTTTACAAGAAAATGATTTTTTTTTTGCTTTGTTAATATTAAATATGGTAGTTCTTGAAAGCGCGTACTGAGCTTAAAGCTGCAGCTCACATTGCATGATACAGTTGAAAAATTAGTTTTAAGACATAAAATCATTACTAACCAAATACCCATTAACAGTTCAATAAATCACATCTCTGTTACAGAAAACCCCTTCACTGAATATGAATAACAGTAGTAGTGTAGCAATACTGTTTATCATGTTGACAAAGAAATGCTACCATTCTGTTCATTAACATTTGACATGAGTTAATCTTCATTTTGTGTCCTAAATGCACATTGAACATGTAAAAACTATGCAACCGTTTGTATTGTCTTGGTCACATATGGACAGATGTGGCCTCCCATATAACCACATTCTTTTTCTTAACTGGTACACAACACCTACAATGGATGGGGCAGTGTTATAATTAGTAGTACTTTATAATGGTGGCCATCTCACTTCCAAAACTTGAATAGTCTTTATTCAGTTGGACACACTTTTCACACTGTAAATCAGTCCCATGTCCCCAATTCATAGCCTCCTTAATAAGAGAATGCTTAAAATTCCTTATTTTTCCCTACAGGAGTAGCCCTGGGAGTGCTTATAAAGAAGAATTCAAAATTCCTTCTGTGAATGATTTCAAAGGATGTTTGAAATCAGTAGGTAAACAAACTGTAGAGAGTGTGTTCTGACTTCTGAACTCTGGATGGGCATTCCTGTCCATAGCTCATGAGTTGAACAACCTACACCACTTAATTTATGTGAAGCTTAAGAGCAGTCTCCATTTTGGTTAGGCCCTCTGTGTTTCTCACTTGCATTTCAGAACAGTGGGACCAAATCCATCTATTAACATTTCCAGCCATTGCATGGGTATACAGCCTGGGAGAGCTGTGACCTTTTTTGTAACTTAATATTTGTTTGTATTGTTATTTCCCTGCTTTGGTCAAAGAAAGATGCATGCAGTGAATTGTTCTGTGCTTCTTTGTGCTGAGTACAGACACCTCAAATTCTTTGGCCATTACTGAAATGCTGTGATCTATACAGTCTACATACTTTACACAAACCATTCTTAATTTTTGCTCCTGAGTGTTATCAAGTGGTCACACAACTGAAATCTCAGTCTAGCCATAAAATAAAATTGCAATTGTAAGTTTTATTTTTTGTGTAATTTACTGGCCTGAAGGAAACCAAGTTTTGGTCAAAACATGTAACCATGTAATTTGAATTAATATACACCAATAAATAGCTGTGTTGATGGCAACCATGTACTCATATATAATAATTATCAAGCACTGTGGAGACAAACCAGTCACTAAACTAAGACAGGCCCATATAAACTAACACCACCAAAGGTTATCATACAGAATGCTTTGGCTCTCTGGTGAAGTCTGTTTACCTATTTGTTCCTGTTTGGCAAGACGCAAATACACCTGTAGTAGTACACCACCTCCACACACACACACACACACAAGTATAATAGACACAAAGAACTTGAGTAAAGGGAGAAACAGCTGCATCGTGCAACCACAGCCTGACATTTATGCTACTTCTACCAGCTAGTCCCCACAGCCAGGATGCAATTATGGTTACTGGCTTTAGGTAAATTGTTATGGAACTTAGTAACACAGTGTTGTTAGCTTCTCTATGAGAGAGTGGCGAGTCCTTGCCATGACAGTCACAGTTCAATGGGGGGCTTGGCTGGACTGTGAAAGTGAAGATTAAGACCTACAAATCCTATGATGAAGGAAGAATGTATGCAGGGCTGAAAACCTGTTCTGAATAGACAAAGGCCATCATTGGTGACTATACAGATGCTTTTTTCTTAATTTTCTGAATTTGCTTGGTAGCATATAAGTAGGATTTTAAACTCTTATGAATTTTACACTGCAGTCTGTGTGTACAGTTCTGAGAAGTCTTATTTCCATGATCATTTTCATTGTAAATTTAAGTACAAACAGTCAAGCATTGGCCTGTTGCTGATCCACCCACAGCAAACACCTACAAAACCAATGGCAGAAGTCAACTGTCCAAGCCTTGTTGTGTGGTCCCTTTTGCTAATCTTAGCCATCATTCTGTCCACAAGTTAAACAACATCTGCAAGTCACAAAATGAGGTCCAGTTTTCAAATTAATTTGCATTTATGCCATAATTTTATACTTTCCATTCCATGCATCACAAAATTTATATAAATGATGGTAATGATTGGGGAATGCATTCAGTTGGTTCAAAACTTAATTCCTTCCATCCTGGACATGATAATGTAAAAGGATGGAAGTTTCTCTTGAGTGTCTGTCTCTTTTAAGGCTTTCCTACCAAAATTTTGTATGCATTTATTCTGTCTTCCATATACACCATCATGACTGATCCAACACATATTCCTTGATTGTATGTTCCTAATATTATCTGGTTACAATCCGAGCTTGTAGTGCCTCACTGTTACTTGTTACCTCCTCCGTACAAATACTTTCAGAATCCTCTTGACAAATACCTTTGCCCTGTATTCCTACCATGTGGTAAGAGAATCAAATTTCGAGTTACACACAAAACAGACAAAATTAGAGCATCTTGGATTTTAATCTTTACCCTTTATGCAGGAGAAGCAAAGGCAAAAATTCCAAACTGAATTATTCCTCAGGTTCAACCCACTTATAATTTTTCTGTGAATGTAATTTTGATTTGGCAATTATCTACTTAATAGATTAGTTACATATGCACTATAATATTGCTTTGAATTTTTGTCAAGAGACATGAACATGCACATAACACTTGTTCAGTTAATATATGCTTGCTTCTGAGAAGAGGATTTTTCCTAGCGCTCAGTTTGCATTTAACGTAATGGATTGATATTTTTTATGTTTTCACACAATCAACAATAGTAGAGACCAGTAGCTGGTGCATCTCTTGCAGTACCTATGCCACGGAATAACCTTCCTTAACTTCAAATGCCAGCACAACATTTGGATGGGACATGTAAGTAATACGCAATCCACAACATGTAACAGAACAACAGGCCATGTGACTCTTGATTTAGCAATTGTATTAAGGATTTAAGTGCTGTTATGCGTGCCTAAACACATAAGCAGACTGGATTCATATCCTGTCTGCCAATCCATTAATGAAGGGCAGGACATAGATAAAATTGTACCTAGATTGAGCCAAGCCTGCTTCATAATTAGAAAAGTCAAACCATTTATATCACAAGATGCACTTAACATGATTTATTATGCTTATTTTAATTCAGTACTGACTTATGGATTGTTATTCTGGGGTAACTCCTCACATAGCAGAGAAATTTTTCATTACAAAATAAAATAATTAGAATTATGATGGGAGCCAGAAGCAGAGATTCCTGCACAGACTTTTTTAAAGTTTTAGGAATATTACCTTTAACTGCTCAATACATATAGTCTATAACCGTGTTCGTTGTCAATAATATAGAGTACTTCACAGAAAATTTTAATTATATGACACTAAAACCAGAAATTACAAGAAAGTATTTCAGCCACAACCAAATCTATTTAATAAAAGGGGTTGCCTTTATGCTGGCATCAAGATATATATTAATCTTCCAATTCAAATAAAGCTGTTGTCAAGTACTTTTAATCAGTTCATAAAAGCTCTTAAGGATATTGTACAGTTACATTCATTTTATACTGTAGCTGAATATTTAATTTATAATAGGGACTAAACCGGTATGTATTATATTCTACTAATGTTTAAAATTTATATGAGCTGATCTCCATGCAGAGGTTTATTAACTGTTATCTTTCAAGTTTGTGATGTTTTATGGTATTGCCAAACTGTGACTATGACAATTTATTGTAATTCGACTGAAATGTATCATAACAAATTCTGTATCCTATGGTTGGTTGCATTACCTGGGAGTGGAATATTCAAGTTCTCAATAAATGAATGAATGACTCATGGCACATTACGTGCCCTAGAATCCATGGCTAAAGTATGAGATTCATGTCATGTCATATCCTCCTAGGATCTGTAAGTAAACTATAGGAATATATGCTTGTAGACTCCACTAGAAGTGCGAGATTTGTCATGTTGTGTGTTCTTCAGCACATAATGATCAAAAGAGACACACATGCTGTAACTGGCATTCAAATGTGCCAAGTCTAAAATGCTTGGCTTCACATTTCTTTGCTGCTGAAACGGTGTGATATCGGTTGCTTTTCGTATCATTCACAGAATTCTTTCATATCTGAAACATGTGTTTACTTACATCTTAAGGATGTGCAGTAAAGATGGGGACCCGAAAACCACAACAAGTATTTGTCCTCTTTTTAAATGTTAATTATGGAAGTTCTTCTAAAATGAAGCTTTCTTAAATGAAATGTCGCGCAACATGAACTAACATTATAATGCCACTTAAGCAACAAATTATGCAAAGTTAAGCTACATAAAGCTCAAGTTCCTACCTCACACAAAACACCATTTCCACTACATACACCAAATGGCTAATGTTCTGTAGGGAAACAAACATCTTTCGTTGTGAGAATGACAGGCAATAAAAAGAATCTACATTGGCAAAATGTAGACTTTCTTACATGCATGTGGTACATACAGTTACAATTGTGTTAAAGTTATTCCAGTAATTTTTTCTTTTAATACATGGGTCTGTGCATCGTGAATCGAATTTAATAATTTGCCAACAAGATGCGACTTGTAAATACAAGTTCTGGTACTGATTAACCGGATCTACTACCACCTGCTCTCATTGTCAAGTTCCTACTCAACGAGAGCGGATGGTAGTAGATCCAGTTAATCAATAACAGAAGATTTAATTACAGCTGTACGAGCTCCTGATGATGGGTGTCAACACCCAAAACATGTAGAGCTGCCTACAGAAATGTAATAAACTGAATAAGTCGCATCTTGTTGGAAAATTATTAAATTAAATTATTCCTCTAAGTTGTCCAGTTCCATCAAGCAATTTTGTGAAGCAGTTTATTTACAAGTAGGTTTTTATTTTCAGATTCAATATCTAAAAAAAATAACTCTGTAAAAACGATTGGCCGATTCTTCATAAAGAACCACACACAGGTCATATTCCCAACTACTGCATAAAGCTAGTTTTGACACTAGAATGTATGTTAAGTACAATGTAAGAACTACATTTTTTGTCATATATGTAATTCATGTGAGGTTTCCCAGACACACAAAGCCAAACATAATAAATATTCATACGTTTCTCAAAGAAATTTAAATGCAATAGTTTTCCAGTGTTTCTAAACTCTTCCAAAATGAAACAAATTAACTCCAGTGTAACTGAAATAAAATGAAATGATTTTTGCTCGAGTCATTCATCTCAAATTAGACCTAAATTTACTAAAACTGAAACTCACCTCGTCTCATTCAACTGCCATTCGACTTTCAAAACACCTCAACTGTCTCGCTCCCAACTGTGCTCCGTGCTGCTTTCCACCAGTCCTCATTTCTCCATACCCAGTCTCGGCTGTCAACGCACTGTACGACCAGCAGTACTTTTGTGAATTAATGTAAAAACAATGGAAGTTTTAGTGGTGCACAGACGAAAGGAAACCGCGCAACGTACGTCACGACTTTGTAACCTGAGACATGCAATGAAGAGTAGCAAAGATTGGATTCTTCTGGGCTGTAACAGCATGTCATTAGGTGGGTAGTGTAATGCCTTCAAACTCAGGGTAAACAGTCCAAGAAATCCAACTCCTGTTGGACCACATGACCCTGAAGATAAAAGCGCTAAGGTCATTTGAAATGTAGGTAACCGATTATCCATTGATATGGCATAGATTCCAGAAGTCCTGCACCTTTAATACTGATTTTATCTACTTATAAAAAGGTTTCTGTATTTAATACCACCATGATAACTTGCTAAATTAACACCACTCCTATTTTTATTATTTATTCACACCCTTGTTCTAACAACGTATAAAATGTGCCTTTCAGGAAACGTCATCAAACCAGGAAACAAACAACTGCAGGTCATTGGAAAATTTGCTTAAGGTATCCAGTGATCAGTCAATATAAAGCAGCCAATGCCTTCCCTCCTCCCCATCAGCAGCCTAACAGTGCTGAACAGAATCCAGAGGGGCATTTATTTAGGAATATAGCTTCCCACTAGCCAAATACATCCAATTCAAAAATACAACATAACTACATAGATACATAGTCTACAGTGTCATTACATAGAAATGATATCATTATACACTAAAAACCAGTAGAACAATGGAAATGGTACACACTTATGTGCACAATGAACCTTGGAAAAACTTCACCAAATGTATACATATCTGTACCTCATGATAAAGTCACGTTAACTGTGAGATATGTTGAAATGTGTAACTCTGTGAGATATGTTGAAATGTGTAACTTCAAAGAAATAAGACAAAATTACATCAGTGACACAGACGCAGTGACCACATTTCTACTCATCTGCTATATGAGAAATAACAGAAAATATAGTAAGTAGCCTGATAGAACACTTGTCCATGGAGGGTCACTGTATCATTTGGCATATTAATGATCCATTTTGTAATGATAACAATCATCAGAAGGAACAAAAAGTGACCAAGTACATAGTAAATCTGTATAGAGTTTCATCATAGTGACAAACCTGCAAGTTCCATAACAGCGGGGATCTTTATCAATCAGATGAATAAGTCACTTGCCTCAGAAACACCCAGTATCACGTAGTTCCACAGGGAAACATTCTGAACTCTACTATAACATATAAACACAACTCTTGAAGCAGTATTTGCCACATGGCACAGATTGTTTTTCTCATTAACAGTTCTATTGGTAGGTTAACAGAGAATTGGTGGCTGTCATAAGTATACCATAGAAGTCACATTGTTTCATTAAATTAAAGCTTCATAAAATGCCACCATTAAAATAATCAAATGTGCTATTACAAGGTAGTTGATGTAATTATTGCTCCAAGTCAGTTCTTGGAAGTCAAATTCTGTGTAACTGCAGTGTTAGGAATTCTTGATCCCATTGCATGTAATAACTGTCCAAACAGATCCAGATAGTAATATCTTGTATAAGAAAACACTTTTTGTTGGAAAAATCATAAAATGAACTCAAAAACTCTCTCAATAAATACATATTTTCTCAAAACCAAAGACACAATTTATTAATTTCCTCTGTTTTGCAGTTTATCTGCCACCAACCTCAGTTCGTCCTTAATGGTAAGAAGAAAGCAAATAACATGTCTCACAATATGAAGCATTCCCCATTTTGTTCAGCTGGCAGACAGATTAGATACAGAGCTTTGAAATGTCTTGGTTATCAGCAGCCATCTATGATTTGTCAAACAGCCGAAACAACTCCGAAGGTACCTTTGCATCATTGGCCATGTGCTCTCTAGCCTCTGCATCGTCTGAGTCCCTCACGACACTCAGGAACACATCGACACATCGATAGAATAGGCACCATAGCTCCTTCCAGATTTTTTTCTGGAGTTGAAGCAGAAAAACCGATTTCTTCACAGCAACTATCTCCAGTTCAACAGGCAAAGGTCGTTTGTTCCACTGCGGTGAATCCAACACAATACTTCCGTCACAGGTTTGTGGAAGATTGATGAGGTTTTCAGGAAGATTCAGGTATATGCTCAGACACTGAGGCAAACTGCGCACACTGCGAGGGATCTGTCCATACAGCCGCTGTGTCACCATCACGTCCGCTAACTGTGTGTCAAAGACTCTGCAAATTTTAACTTGATGTTTGTGGTGTAAGTAATCAGCAACAGGACGACAATTGTGAATAACTTTCTCAATTTTTTCTGATTCCAGTATGTCACGCAGTCCGTTATCAAATGCTGCATCACCAAGAGTGTATATATCAAACAGAAAAGCACAGCTGGGAGTGGCAATGCTCAAAAGGCTCGCTTGACTGTACCGCTCACACATGGCTCCTTCCATGCTCAAACCAACAGCTGTCTCTGCCTTCATGTCTTCCACAGCTTTTCTGAATTCATCTCCCACATGCTTTATCAGCACATGACTGTCAACAAGTTTGTTCAGTGCAACATACTCTTCTTCACTCAGATTACTGCGGCTCATAGCTGCGTCTCTTGACATAATCTTCATAACACCCAACTCTTTTACTTTCCCTGGCTGTACTGCTCGTTGATCCTTGTGCATCATGTTCCAGTTCCCAGCAGCCTCACTTTCTGTGCTAATTCCTGCATATGCACCTGGATCCAATACACGAACACTGATGACTTCACTTCTATAATAATGACTAAAGCCTTCCATTTTCTTGCCTGATGGATGAAGAACAACATCAGTCAGGGTCAGTCTGTTGTGACCTGGATCCAAAGAATAGAAAACTCCTTCCAATGTCCCAACTTGTGTCACTACGAATAACCTCTGACCCTTGCTATATTCTGCATCCATCTTTCTTCTATAGGTAACACAATTTAATCTTGTTTAGTTGGTTTCTGCAATGTGTCAGATAAAAAAGCTTGGTGAATGTAGACACCCAATATAATGTGAATAACTACAACAGTTACTATAGCCGAGTACACATTGCTTTGTACACATGCAAGTCCTAGTACACTATCAAAGACTATACTCTTGGCTACAAAAAATGATGCAACTGGCACCACAATTATAATAAAACAATACTGGAACACTGTCCTAAAAGCCTGAAAATCTGGTTGATCAGCTAGAGGTCTGGGAATCATTCTTCTCTCTCCTCCACACACACACACAGCAATGCCACGACTGTGCTGCACACACAAAAAAAATCCAAATCAGGTACCCAATGATCTGTGCTCTGTAGGTGCAAAGCAGCTAATGCCTTCCCTCCTACCCATCGGTCAGCCTAATAGTGCAGTACAGAACCCAGGCTTACTCAAAAGTAACTTAAAATGATACATTTTTATCAGAAATATAATTACTGCAAATGCATATCACGATGCTTTCCAGCTTCATAATATTTTATGTATTTTTGGGGGATGTGAAAAGATACCACACAAAAAGGTTCTATAACGTTACGAAGTTTCGCATATCCCAGCAACAATGCTTAACCCTTCAGCGCCCAGTGGTCAATATACACAAGGCTAGGTTTAACATTCAACAATTCTACGTTCTGCCCACACAGTGTATTTACGTGTTTTGTATGGATCTGAGAACAAACAGTGATTATTTCCCTATACAGCATTAACTGACTGATTTCTATAGCCGAGAATGACATTATATTACATTTACATTTCACTGGTTCATCAGTTCGCCCTAAGGTTCTGGATCTGAATATTTTTCCTTCTTTAAAGAGCTGAGATACTTGGTAACGATACCCGTATATACCATCCGTTATGTACTAAGAAATTCCCCAAATCCTCCTTACCGTTCTTCAATGAGCAACTTCTTGCAATTTTTAGTGCACGAATAGTTCGTTAGGTAAGTTGTATCTTCCTGCGCACTTTCACAAAACGCAACTGCCCGACGCCACGTTGTAAGCGACTAACGGTCTCGTTCACAGATTACTCCTTGAGGATATCGTTACGTAACTAGATAATCTGTGGCGCGTAATGCCGGGGTCACACACACACACACTCCCTACCAATACTAGATGATCTGAGCTCCCTACTGTTTCCAAAGCGTAAACACTTTTCAAGGCAGGAAACGTAATTTTTTTTTCTGTCGATCTCCCGTTTCCCAGTGCCCATCAGTTTTGTTGGAAGGTGCTGCTGCGAACAGAGGCGGTATGATGTTGAAAATGTGTAGCAATGGTGAAACGAGACTGAATAGGTAAAACAGTACTAAGAGACAAAACCTGTTCCAATGTTGCACTGTCCGACAGAAATCTCACGTTGACTGGCCACGACTCGACACCGGCCAATATCCGCCTCAGCCATGACCCCTTCTCCCCCCTGGCCGCTTGTACCAAGGTACTCAACAACCCAACGCGCCCCTTATTGCTTTGTGACGGTTCCCAGTCTTCACTCGTTTGTCCTTCTAGTAAGACGAAGATGAGAATGGAACATTCGTAGAATGATGTTGACAGGATCGATCAAAAACCTGTCCCTGTGCAACGCTGTCATCACAAATCGCACATGCATTAACTAGGGACTGTAGCCACGCCTCGGCGGTGAGGGCCTGGTACGTTCTTCCAAATAGTTCATACCTCACAGTAAACACACTGCATAGTCGAATACCATATGGAAACGTCTGCTTACCAACAGACACGCCGCTATATTCTGACACATTCACACTGCGTTTCCCTTAGACACGCCCCTTTTACAACAGCAAATTTGATCTGACATAACTAGCACTGTTTTTACCCAAAACATTAAAAAAATTCATATAGACTGTTTTGATCTATAAGTAAAAAGTAAAACAATAGCAAAATGTTATTAACATAATTTATGACGTCTCAAAAGAATAACTGTCACAGTGACTAAATTTGGGGGCTTAGCTGTTCAGGTTTCTTACACAGCGTAAAAAGCTGGAAGAATGATGGCTTCATCTACAACATGGAGGAAGCCCAATAACTCATGTGACTATAAGTTGCTTATGACAGTCCTGGTGAGACTTTCAAATGACCTGTGCTCCTAAATAGGAAAATGCCAAACTAAAACTAGTTTCATGTTCAGGTACACACATGACAGGCTGAGAAATCCAGGTCAACACATAGCAATCAGCAAAGTTACGAATACAACCACAAGAGGACAGCAAGAGGTAGCTATGCTTAAATCACTATTGCACATAAATGTTTGCTTAAAAAGTTGCATACTGCACATATTCAGCAGAATGGTGACTTTACAGTATCATTTAAGGGCTACAATACACAATAATGAATCAATGTTAACTGTTGGTACTGCAGCAGGAGACAGGAAATTTCATATGTTTCTGTTTAAATTTCAGTGGCCTTCACATTGTGTCATTATTTTACATGACAACTAGAAGCTGTCACTTCCTGACAGCTCATTATATTGCATTAACGCAGCCCTATCAGCCAACTGTCAACACATATAGCAGAATAGCAGCAGCTCACATATGTTAACTGTCAGATAAAAACCCTGCATGGGTTAGTGCTAGTACACGTCTGCTTAATGTTGCTTTCCTCAGGTACACAAATATATTTAGCTTTTCCTGAAATTCATGTGTATCATTGGCCAGCACCTTCACATGTTCACGAGGGCAGACCAAGTATATCTCAACCAAAGATTCATGTCTTCTGGGATCAGATGCAGTGTCAACTGCTAGTTGCTGGCATTTTGGTGGAGCTGACACGTCCAAGGAAGTCTTGAGATTCATAAAAACTGTTGTTGCAATCTCAGATCTCACACTATAATGTCATCTTTCTTTTTTGGGTCACTGAATAACTGCATACAACAATCTTAACGTGTAAGATACATTCCAAAATAAACAACAAATACAACAATACAATTTAGAAGCTATCAATATTCTATCTGGAGATATTTGTGGGAAAATTTAACACTCAGACTGAGGTCTTCTGTGATATGATTCTATGTAGTCACATACAGCATCCTTACTTTATCTGACAACTACAGTGTCACTTCCTGCCAATGCTCCACCCCACCTGAGGATGGTCAATTGAGTGGGATATGTTAATACACTAAACTAACTAACAGGAAGTAGCAATTTATGGCTAGCAGATATTGACTCTATTGATGGATTACACAATCACAGCAGTTCTGAGAATGGAGGTTTCAGATTCCTTCCACCCTGAACACAGGCACTGCATGTTTCTCATCCTATATTGTGATTTTATAAGTTGCAGACTGCTTGCCTTACCAGTATGGTACAGAAAATGAGTAATATACTTATCTGGCAATGAGCCTAGAAGGTAGAATATTGCAGGGTGCACATAAGATATTCAAAGTTTTAAATGTGGAAAACAGTAATGACATTACAAGGCACACAACTGATATTACCTGACCTTGGTTGGTAAGTGCCCACAGTGCATTCCAGTATCCATCCCGAATGGGTTAAGACAGAGACGATGGGGTCTTCCACAACATAGAAACCTGCCTATTAAATATGGCAACACATTTCTTAACAGACAATGACCTGCGAGAATAGACAACAGACAGCAAATCATCTTCTGTCAACTTTTTGAGAACAAATGAGTACACATCATATTTTCTTGAAACAGTATTTAATTTGTGGCTGAACATACAAACAACTTTCTTCCAAGTGCTATGATTCAGTCCAAGAAACAATAGCTAGGATGTACATTCAGTTTCAGCATACAGTTTTATAAAATTAATGCTTTTATGTTTAACGAAGTGTCACGGCACATTTCTTCTTGTTCTAATACAGCTTACAAATGAAATGCTAAAATATTAAATATATGTAAATGGTTACTGCCTTACATAGGACCTCCCAATAAAATATATGACAAATGTCACACGAGATTTCTTTCTATTAGTTCCTGTCAAATGCAGTTAAGCTTTTGTTTGTTCTTGAATGACAATTTTAATATATGTTACCTGACTCATATTTTAGACTTTGGGGGTGCATCAGTATCATTTACTCACAAGGATTAACTCTGTGAATCACACTCAACAGAGCAAACTGTAAATTACACCTTCAAGGTACATGACAAACTTTCTTCAAAACATTGCTACCTATGAATGAATTAAAATGTCACATCCCAGAAGACCAAAGCACTCACTCACTGCAGTGCAAATGTCAAACTTCACAAGGGGTCTTGCAGATGACAAGTGTTCTAGGCCAATACTCAACTTGAGAGCACATCTCTAATAGTGCACTCTGTAATTTCACTAACAAATTTTCATCACCCACAGACTTCTTCTGTGAAGATTTTCATAATTACATGTATTAAAGAATTCTGATTATAAATTATAGGGGTATGAATCTGACACTCTGAACCATCAGGATGCCGTTACTTACAAAATTCGTACCTCAATAAAATATTAAACACTTTATGAAGAGGCAGAGTACTTCACCTCATACTTCTGATTCAGTCATAAATTCAATTAGACACAAGGGATCTAACAACTTGAAGCTTGAAGCTTACTGTGCATAGGTTAAGTGCTGCAACTGAAACACATTTTAAGAACATGTATTCGCATAATGTATCTTGGAATGAACTACTCTGATTGGAAACTCAAGGATCAGTACTGGTACATATACTTAGAATTTTCAATACAGTCAGTTCTGCTACAATGTGGTAAGTTGCATTCTTGTGAGACCTTGCATTGTAGAAAATAGCATAATAAAAATAGTTTCAAACCAGAAAAAATTTGGCTCATCACCCATACATGAACATTCATGGCAAACAAATGGCATTCACCTATTTATCAATTGTATTATAGTCCAGTCGCATTAAGCAAACACACATAATAGGAGAACTGACTGTATGTACGATAACTACCATTAAACCTTTACCTATACCTACCACCTGCATTCACAGTGCAAACTGTGTGTGCTGACCACACAGAGCACTTACACTTCTCACAATAAACAGAGACTTACCCTAACAGCAGTAACTAGTCAGTACTTACAATATTGAAAGTGTTTTTTGTGAGGTAGCAATTGACTTTTTAAATACTATTTAGAAGAATGTTAGGCTTCAGAGGCTGCACCACAGCTCAGGAAGTTACTTGCTCGTCTCTAAGTGCAGGGGCCTATGTTCAATTCCTGGCCATGCCATGTAGATTCATTGTCAACTAAGTCTACATAAGGCAAGTTTTTTCCTCCACTATTTCTGCTTTCCACTGCCAATATCATTCCACTAATCCTCCATATTCATTATCATAATTTTAATACTATCTTTCTCAGAAGGAGGAGTGGACACACCCTGCAATCTTTCAAACAAAGCAATGCCCTTTTGGATATTGGGGCACACAGGATAGAAAAGTAAGATTCACATTCAGGCTTCAAAAGGGTTAAGACAAGCAATAAACCCTATTATAATGCTAACAAAGTTTCCATCTATGTCCAGCTCTGGAACCAGCCAACTGCAGAAACACATGAAGAGTACATATCACTCCTGCCACAAATTATGAAACAGGATATTAATACTTCAATGCACTAAGCTGCTTCAAATGCTTTCCGTTTTATATGCAATTCCCACAAAATGCAATCTTTCTATTTAATTGTAATAAATGATGGTGTTGATGTATATATGCTCCAAAGATGCCCATAATTGTAGATGGAGAAGATGATGGGTATGACTGAATGCGTCTTGAACTTCATCCTCCATGACTGAAGGGGGGTGGGAGTAAATTTCTTGTTTCACAGAGCAAGTGACTGTATTTCAACTCAAATGCAATGGTATTAGCACTGAAAGACAACACATAGTGGAAAAAGTTCAAAATAATACTTGGGACCATATGATAATAAAATATAGTCATTATTTTATCTGGTGCTACTGGCTGCCACTCTCTCCACTGGCTTGTTTATCACAATAATGTAACCCACTCAGCCAACTGCCCACGTGCATGGCAAGAAGTTACAAATAACAGCAGTACTTCTGCAGTAAGCACTGAAGGTTTCATCAAGTGGTTTCTATATATTCTGGTCTGCCATCAATGAGAAACCAAAAGCTGTTGAGAACTGTGTTCTTTTACGATATTACGCAGCATACTGTGGGTCAACCTATCGGTCCCAAAAGTCTGCAAATAATCATCATATGCTGTGTTATACCCCAGAAGAGCGTGCAACTCATATACTTTGTGGCAGAAGTCCGAAATCATGTACAAGCTGTTGAAGTTGCCTATGATATAATTTTGTATGATAACTCCTAATTTGAATTTGCATATAGAAATATATAAAAAATTCTAAATTCCTTCTAGCCTAACTGTATATACAGTAAATGCAGATACCAGAAGTGGTGTACAAATTTTACGCTCTTTCCACATCTTTTTAACCTCCCATCACCTAATATCAGTGTCACCACTTTCACGTTCCATGTTGCAGGAAATGTTAATTTTTTATTTATCAAAAACTGTCTTTAACCTCTCCCATATTGGGCTGGCTGGTCAAATCCAGTTTTCATAAATACCTTCATTATACAGATATCCTCTGCCTCATGCAACTTTCACATGAATTTCTTGCAATTTCATTTTTTGAGTGAATTATTTTTTAAACAACACTGGCAATGTACATATAGCATAACACAGTGGCACATTTGCATAATGTTTATACCTCTGTGATAATCTAGCAGCCTGATACCATTTCAAAATAGCACTTTTATGGTGATTTTATGTTACTGGCAACACTAACACATACTGTACTTATGTCTTCAAAATGTAGTTCCAGATTTCAACTATATTTGGGGTTCCTTGACAGATATTTGTAACAGTCCAAAATATAACATTTCATGGGACTCTGTCCAGTGGACACGACAAAAAGGTACTTTCTGTGACTATGCAAATGTGCCTCAGAACAGTACCGCTACACTTTAAAATTAATCACAGTAAAACTGATTGATTGAAGGGTTGGGGGAGGGGGGGTTCACTAACCACAGAAGCATGATAATTTTATGGTCTGTTGCAAATCTACTTTCTAAACTGGACCTGAAGCACTTCTTCACTTCAAAGGAAGTACAGTACCTTGCATACTGCAGCCTTGTGGTAGTCATTTGGCTTCATGCAATGGAATCAGCACATTGCAGTTATACATTTCTGAATTAGGCAGTAACAACAAAAAGCATCAAATTTTGAGTCATGTAATCATTCTTGAGAAAGCAACTACTGCATATATGTGGGAATACCTAAACATGTGGATAGAAGACAAAAGAAAAATTAATGCACTTATCACCCACACACACACTTCCCTTTGGTTGACAGTGGATACAGACTGCAAAAATAAACTGGGACAATTCTCGCCTTCTGGGATGTGCCACTGCATTACCGGGTTAAGTGGTTCCTGACACTGCTACAGCATGTCAGGAACCACTTATCCTGCAATACAGTGTCACATCCCAGTAGGCCCGAATCTTGGACTACAATGCTGTGAACACCTCAAAAAATTCAGTAACCAATGAAGGTAATTAAGAATAATGATGACAACTGTTATGTGTAAAATTTAATAAACATTTGACTTTCAAATTTGCTACGGGCTGGTATACACCCGCAATAACAAATACACAATTGCACTGTGGCCACACACTTCACCTTGCCATTACCGAAAGCAATCAGTCCTCCAATACACACATCATACTCCACAGTGGACAGGCTCCTCACTGAGGCAGCACATGATCTCTGCATTACAGACCATACAGACTGTCAGAAACACAGAACTTACAACTATACTTTCATACTAGCTATAACGATTTTAGTCATGTCAACTTATCCAGTAGTGGGGGAAATTATGTCTTCCCAAACCTAAGATATAAAAGGATAAAATCTAAGTAACAGCCAGATTTGGTATTTTCGGTATTCTGTCCATGCTAAATTATATAATTCCATTGAAAGAAATACACTGTAATTATTGTAAATATGACATGCAAAAACTTAAATGTTGCCACACCGAGGTACCCTCTGATACTAACAAGTGCTCTGACTGGGTTGATAAAAGACAGCAAAGGCTTGATTGAAAGCAACATCAAGCAGAACTGAGTAACATAATCCCCATTAGCTATAGGATTTCTTCCACTGTCTCATAACAGCAGTACAAATTTTAGCAACACAAGCAACAATAACTAATGCATTCACAGTTCTCAGGCACTATCAACATGCAGGAGCTCATAACAAACATATACATATAATCGGTATTGTAGGTTTAAGTCCTGAAATGGACAGGAGATTCATAATTACACTGTGAGGAGGCCTTTTTTTTTTTGGAAAAAAAAAAAAAAATCTTTTGGTTAGTTCACTGGAAGAGGAACTTACGGCCTGTAGAATAAAGATAGCTAGAAGCAAAAGTGAGACGGAATGAGTGCATTTAATGCACATAAAGGAACAAGGCTGTGCAGAAAATACGTCAGCTGTCACATTGAATGGAGTTTTGGAGCTTGATGTTGCCTGGTGAAACTTGAGACTTGACACTTTCCGAGGACATAATTTCTTGAGTGATAACTAACTGCCCATGGGCACCACACAAAAATGTTCATTTACCATAGATTTGGGGTCCCCAACTTAAGTAAAGGAGAACAAGCATGAAAATTATCATAACCAATTAGGTTTAGAGTTTCAAAAAGTTGAATTCGGCCTATGGGGTTTGCTTAAATTTGAGTTTCAACTAACAGAACCACTTGTTACATTGGAAGGGGAATTGAAGAGACAGATTTGTGATGAAGGATGCAAGCTAGTAATTAGATTACTCAAGTTTTGGTATTGGAACAGTGGGGCTGCACAGATCAGTGTACCTCAGATTCTTCGACTTTGCATCTAAATTCTAATTACAGAAAAACTGTGTTGTTGAACACAGAAGTTATATTATTAGAATAGTACAATTTATGTTAAATGTAACTGTTTGTAAATTTATTAACTGAATAATGCCATACGTGCAGTTTACATTAAAGTGCTGTGGTCGTGCATTCAATGGGCATCCAGCTGACATGAGTACTGTATAAAAAGAGGTGAAACTATTTTTAATGAACCAAGAAAAGGTTAAGTTGTGTTTAATTGTGAGTGACCGTCAGAGCGGTTGGTTGCAGGCATTACAGAGACCTCCCATTCACTGACCCTGAAGACCTATGTGCCTACTGGACTTGGCTAGTTGTCAACTGATAATAGTCCACTGCATACCATCACACACCACCAGGTAAGAAGGAAAGAACAACATTCTGGACAGCTAATTGAGTGGTGGGCATTTCATATATATATATATATCCTTCTGTTACGCAGGAAATCCAGTCTGTTACAAGTCTCCCAGCTTTGAAATCTAAGATTGACAGGCTACCAGTATCCACCCATACAACTAATCTTAAATCCAAAGGTGGCTCAGATCAATAAAGATTAAATGCATCCACACATGTCTGATAGGATTCTAGTGTGTTGTGACATAACATTAAATACAGAAAATGTCAAAGAAAGTTGCATAGTAAACTTCTGTCAAGTGTACTATTCTCCCAACACTAACACTAATTCCAACCAGTGTAGGAATGACAGTGTTGATTGTGCTAAGACAGTAACAGTCACAAAATCAAAATGGCCTGAAATTTCAAGTATGGTTGTGCATGTGTCTTTATACAGTAAGGCAGTCATTTATTCCTGGACTGCTTGATTCCCGAGATATGGATGCTATGAAACTTTGAAACGCCCACAGCTTCTCACCCAACAATACCCTGACACAGAGTACTTGGATCTTCAACACCACCATTGTGAGAACCTCAAATCTTGCACACTGTTTCAATTGGAATACCAGACAATGGGCAAAGTGTACATGTAATAAATATACTGTCATAAGGACCCTTTAGCAAAAGTTTAATTATGATGCTGCCCATGTAAGGAATCACTGTTTGACAAAAATTAGGTATACGTATCAGGAGGTCACAGGAATTACTATGGGCCCCAAGTGGTTAAACCAGAGGGACCGTATAAAATGCTCCAACATGAGAATGTTTAGAAGTGAGCATCCCTTTTACACTAAACAGAAGTAGGAATACAAATGTGAATATACAAAAATGGAATATTATAATTCTTACAGAAGCAGCAGGTAACTGTTAGTGACCAGAACAACATTTAGAGAATAAAAAAAAAAAAATTATTAGAAATAAGTTTTCACTGAAATAATGAACTACCTGTATAAGTGACAGCATCTTGATAAAGACTTATAAAAACCCCACAATATTTGTGAAAGAGAAACCCAATTCTGTGTTCATTCTAGTCACATTAAAAAAATGAACTACATGAACATTCTTGCATGTTGTTTGGTACACTGTACTCTCTGTGCAACAAAAATCAAGTGCCTAAACTATTCTGAGTCTCAAACCAGAAGTAATGTAAGTGTACAGCTGCAGTCATCATTCCAGTTCTATATTTCTCTGTGTGTGGCCTTTCTCTGCCATCCACTCATTACAACTACCGTATATTCTCGAATCTAATCCGCACCCGACTCTAAATCTGCACTAGTGTTTGCCGATTTCTTAAATGAAAAAAAAGTTAGTTCACGGTTCTAATCCACATCTTTCCCTCAACCGCCTCTTGCCTACAAGGCAGACTGATTGAAAAATACTGGATGTTACCAATGCTTTAACCGTTATCCGACTAGCGCGCCATGTGTGAAGTGGCCATTTAACTGCCAGCGGTACGAACACACCACAGCTGATTAGTGCTGCAGCCATTTAAATGTTTTGTACATTCATATAGAGGCACAGAATTATAGTCCCATAAGTTAAATCCACATTATATAATGGTTTGTGGTCAGATTTACGCTCTGGCCACTTTACCCAATTATGTCCATATGCACTTCATGAATAAAGCACTTCACACTAGTTTTGTTGATTTCTTAAACGAAAAAAAAAACTTAGTTCGCGAATCTAATCCACATCTGATTTTTTAGCCCTCTGAAACTGTAAAAAAGGTGTGGATTAGATTCGAGAATATACGGTATTTATTCCACATACCTGTTATAAGCCACCAATACATTTGCCCAGTTTGAAGATCAACACCCATCAAAGTTCATGATTTTCTGAGATGTGTGACTGGATTCTGTGACAAAGCTCAGGGGATCTAAATTCATTCACAGCTGATATGACAAGGCAGAAAAGATAAAATTTTTGGATACGAAATAAGCTTAGTTTGAGAAGTATGAGTCGTTCTGCCGCATCGCACTGACACAAATATTTATTTCAACTCTGCAGTTAAGAATCGCACAGTTTAAATCAGTATTTGTGTGCATACATGCCCCAGGAACAGGCAAGGGGAGGGGATGGGTTTCTGATGCTAATAACCAGGTGTCTGGCAGCACATTTTGCCTCCAAAACTACCTGTCCCCTGTCTTCTTTCCCCCGTCACAAGTGAGTTTGGACACTGCAACCTCCTTCACTTGTCATGGAACCTAGATGCATATTCCAGAAGATTAAAAAATTTTAATCCATATTTATCTTCAAACTGAGCAGACATGGGTGTCCTTGATTAACAGATACCTGGCACAAGTAGCTGTAAAGAATGAAGAACACAGGAAAGCCACAGACAGATACAGGCAAATTATGAATGATTGGAATTGTGATGGCAGCTGTACAGTTACATCAGTTCTGATTCAGGATTTGGAAGATTTTCAGCACTTGACTTTTGCTGCACAGAATGTGCATACCCTTGAGAGGGTAACTGACGTTGCATCAATGTTTAAAATTCCCACCAGTTATCCCAAAATACAGTGAACTGTTGAAAACTGTCCAGACATCACTTACTTCAGCATTTCCTTCCATTTAATTCACATACAGTCTTTGTTACAGAAGTGATCATGATTCAAGAACTTAAGCAGATTCTACTGAAAGTCATATCAAAGGAACACCTGACGAAGCCAACAAATGCTAAGGAAATTCTGCCGTGATTTGTTGGGGATGTGATGCCACACAGTTCAGTAGTGACGTACCAATGGTTGAGAAGAATCCACTGCCTCTACACCTGGCATAGATGAGACTTTACCCCTGAACACAGAGGCAATAAGATATACCAAAACAGTGCTTCCTACCAAGCTACATGGCATTACACTCCAAGAAGCCAAAATGTTCCCATTTACTGCAATTATAACTTCAGGTGTCACAAATATAAAGGAAATATAAAATTCTGATGATGACACAATCTTGTCTTTCACAATTTCAGAGTCTCTTAGAAACACAACAAACAGCCACACGGACATCACAATCTGTATACATTTATCCGTAAATGAGGCACCAATACAAGGAATAACCTGGCTAGAATTCCAAACAGTGATGAATGCGACATATTCAAAAGGTTTGTAAGTCACATATGAAACACTATGGCAACATTTAGAAGCGTGCACGGATGTAAACTGCTGAGGCATCATGTTCCCCATAACCGAGTCTCTTTGCATGTTTGAACAGTTCATTGGTAGATGCTGTCAGAGGTAATGGCTGCTCCAACTGGTCACCCATGTACAGGGATAATTTCAGGTCCTTCTGCATATGCTGCAAGGGCAGGTGAGTTGGAAAACCACCCTCAATAATGGCTGAAAGGAAAAGAGGTGTGAAAAAAAAAAACATTTCGTCTACCAGTTAACAACTCAATTTCAAATGCTGCAGTGTTCCTATACTGCCTGACGCTGAATGTAAGTTCACCTTTGTCCTCCAAAAGATTGGGAACCACCCAGCCAATGACACAGCGTTACACCCTCCTGCATCACTGCTGTAAGAACCTCAAGTTCTAGGACACTACATCACCATGACTCAATGCGCTTCTCAAAAGCAAAGCACTGCATCATCTGCTCCCAAGATTTGACAATTGAATGAACAAATCACACAAGTCATTAACACTTCTACTTAACTTTCTTCTCTAAAATATCATAAGATCTGATGGACTACAGCCCTCCATTCACAAAATATGCTCACGAAAGTCTCTTCTTAAGTGACCAGAAGCCCCAGATTTTACATACCATTATTGTGAAGTGAAACAATAACAGATCCTTGAAACTGTTAAAACAGCTTCCACTTACAACCATGTTTATATCCTATAAACCACACTAAAATCACTTCAGTTACACAGACATATACATCTGTGTTAGCTGGTAGTTCACTGTCAAACTCAAATATTTGGTTTAGCAATTATGACTGTCACAGACCTACATATATCACCAAAGTACACTCATGTGTGTGGAAAACACCTGTTTGTTTACAACAGCATTCAATATTACAGAAAGAAACGAACAATACTTACACATATAAACACCAAGAGCATCAGCAGCTCCTGTTCTAATAAGCAATTTTAAAGTGAAATTTTAGCAGATACTCAGTAATGCCACAACTGATCATTTATTATGAAGTACACAGCACAATAAATTAATTTATGATTACACACTGCTGCATTTAACCCTCAATCAATTCTACATACCTCAACAACTTTGTTAACACCTTCACTCCCAATGTAGCCATTCTCAGAAATCAAGCACGGTCTAGAGAGCAGATAATTGCTGTTCTTCTCTTCACAACTACAGTATGTTAAATTTTGTATGTGTGCTCGAACTATTCCTACCACCACCTCTATCATTCACGCACTTTTTACTGCATTTCAGTTTTACTGCTTTTTGCCCAGTAAATCATTATTTTTGTTTTATTTTACTTTGTTTTTCATCTGAGTTCAATGAATATGCAACATACATACGTCTCAATGAGAGAAACCATAGACATAAGCATCCTAACCCTATACTGCCCAAAGAGTCCAATAATCATGAACCTCAGAGTCTCCCACAAACTTCATGGTTCTTTTATCTCAGTAATTAACCAACATGATGCACAACATTTTTGTTTTACAATAAGTTTATTTCATGTCTCTACATGTTTCGAGCACACGTGTTCATCATCAGGAGGTTAAAATTGCATTACACAGCCTCTGGTATCATCACACCTATAGGTGGCCTTCTCGTGCACAGGTTGAGAGAGTCCTCTCTCAACCTGTGAACAAGACGGCCACCTACAAGTGTGATGATACCAGAGGCTGTGTAATGCAATTCTGACCTTCTGATGATGAGCACAAGTGTTCGAAACATGTAGACATGAAATAAACTTATTGTAAACAAAAATTTTGTGCATCAAATTGGTCAATTACTGAGATAAATATTCTGAGATGCACGGTCAGCAAACGTCAAAATTCATGGTTCTTTTCTGGTACTAAGGCCTATAAAGAGACAAGCACGCTGCATGGCAACACACTTACAAGAACCACACCACTGACTGTGATAACTCACCTTTCCCCTTCTCTAAAATAGTGGGGCATGCTAATGATGTAAGTTCCAACACTTCAAGGACATCCTTCTGCTGAAGGCCGGCCCTGTCTGCTAATGCCATACCCTCGGCCAGTCCAGCAAGAGTTACACCTGCCATCAGCTGCAGCACGAGATTCATTTTGGACGCGTTTCCAACTTCTCCTGTAACAATTGCGGACAAAGGGAATTAATAATTCTACGTATAACACAGGACACATTCTAAACAACCTAACAGTTTGGATGGCATCCCGTCATGTGCCTCCCTCTATATTGAGACGGTTTATCATTTACACAACTATTTATTACCGTATGACTCGTACTTCTCATGTTCTGGCCAACGGAACTTGAGCCATCGTCATGCCAGTGGTGCATGTGATATATTCACATTTATAGCAGCCCCAGTAGGCTTCAATTTATTGGAATTTTTCAGCCGGTTTTGTGATTCTATCAAATTAGTTTACTTATAAGATTAAATTACTTTGGGATAACAGTACAAGCTTTCTTGACACTTATTGATGGGTCGATCCACAACCTTGAGGTTGGAATATGGTGAATATCTGGGCTACGGCTCAAAATTTTGGTTAGGTCTGATCTAGCTGTACAATCGTTTATCACAATCTAATGCTCAATATTTGTATTCATTAAACTTCTCACGAACAGCCAGTTTTAATTCCTGTATTTCAAAGACATGTTACCAGTCCAGCTTTTTTAAAAATACATAAAAGCTTCCTAAGACAATTAAACGTAGAGGAAAAAATTCTCCAAATGTGACTCGACTGTTTAACTAAAAAAATACCAATATATGTCACATACCATCATACACAGTAATTCTTGTAACAGTGACAGTTTTCAGTCTGTCATAACAGGCACCCGCACAAAATGTGTGGTTCTAGTAAAAGCCCTGAAATGAACCATGTACTAACCAAGGTAAAACGAATTCTTGCCCATGGCCTTGAAACAAGACTGGCAATCATCAAAGAGTGAACGATCGCCGGCTGCCAGGATCACCAGTGTTCCTTCTTCTGCTTGTGTTTTACTACCTTGCACTTGTGCTTCAAGATAACGCCCCCCCTTGGCATTGATGGCCTGCAACAAAATCATAACACCATAAACACAAACATTACTCCTAGTTCCCAAATATGCTGCACGCTTGCCCAAAACATCCTCCTCCACTTAATCGCCCTAACAAAATCTTGCAAAGTCTGCAGCATGAAGCTCCATATTATGCAATTTCCTCCCATCTCCTCTTACCTCCTCCCTCTTGGACCATAGCATCTACATAAAAAGGAAAACTCTGACCTTGCAGCCACTAGCAACCTGTGCCTTTCCGTGGAAGTATAGCTCCACTGTTTCTTAACCTTCAGCACTAGATGAACATGAGTGATAACAACTGAGCACAGGCCACTTATTCTCCCTTCATACCTATTTAAAATGAGGATAAGCATACCCTGTAAGCCACTGGCAAAGAAAGACAAGGAGTGGCAGAGAAAACTCTCTAACCTTGCTGGGAATACGCCATTCTCTGGCAATTCAGCCCAAGGGGTGGTCACTATACTGACTTAGTTACCTGTCTAACAGTACACACACATCGAAAGTAAAACAGCCACAAACCTCGGCAATATCTTGAGAAGTTTCTGCATCAATTCCAGTCATTTCAACATACCCCTTAGCAGGCGATATCTCCAGCAGAACACCACAGTTGCCAAAGACCATCTGCAACAGAACATCTAACACTGCACCTTACATAACCAGCAATATGGTTCAACCCGTGTTAACATTTCCATAAACCTCTGGAAACACGGAGATTCTAAAACTTCTAAACCAAAAAATGTATTCCAACAGTTTTCAACAAATAGTATAGACTTCCAAGCACAAACGTAGAAAACCTCTCTAAATGGAAGGATCTGATGGAAAATACATGTCCAGAATAAGCGTCCAGTGTGGGGAGGCAACAATGTTTTGGAAGAACATGCTGCTTCCATCTTCAAAGTCAAAGTGAGCCAAGTTGGGGAAGTGGATGGTTATACAGAAGAAACAAGAACGGAAAGTGTTCATGCACCATTACCCATCAAAAGATTACACTATGCAACAGGTACATGACCATACTATCAATCACCACTGCCATGAAAACCTGAAATCCTTGCAGAAGCCAATTCAATAAAAAATAAACAAACCATCACTCCTTGAAGTTCAAACTGTTCATAAGAGCAATGTCTGGAATCTGAATAACAAAAATGGTGCCTCACTGCTTAAAGCTGCACTGCTCTTGATGTCCTCTGTATTTACGGTGTATGCAGTTTGCTACCATATTAATTTTACCCTCCGTTACCCACTGGATAGGTTTGGTTCACCCCAGACATGGTTTGGATAGTGTAGAGCAGTGAGAAATCTCTGCTCCTGCTAAGAATTGAACCCTGCCAGTTCTGACATGGTTTACTCATACTCTGCCTGTGTCATGCAGGAAATATTTCACACTTGAGATTTTCTGTTGCATGTCACTACTGACATACTTAGCAAGTGTCCTCCTGTATATCCACATCACATAGAGTATATTCATTCATAATGTTGATTTCATTTTAATTCCTGTAAATGAATCTATATGACAGGAATGGCCTGATTTGTACTCAACAGTTGCAAAGCATTCATGGTGCATACTGTACTCAAATCTCTGCCTATGGGTACAAACCCAGCTGAATGCAAGTGTAGCCTCTGAAGTGAGTACCGAGCTATAGTTTGACTGATTTGAGCGAAGGGTTGATTACAATGATGACATCACCACCACCACCACCACCACCACCACCGCCGCCGCCGCCGCCGCCACCACCACCACCACCACCACCAAATCTTAAATTCTAACTAAAACAAATAACATTACATCTTTGGCTGCCTGAGGATCTGCAACACAGGAGAACGTGATGTCGGCAGCAAGGATCACATCTGACGGTGTCTGTCCTTGCTCTGCTCCAGCCTTCACAAAGTCCCGACACTGAAACACACAAAAACAAAGCTAATAACGTACAAGTCTGATACAACACAATCATATATGTACTGTTTTTCCCCACTGTCAACAATATAACCTACTAGCCTGGATACATGCCATTTCTTTACAAACTTGTTGAATATTGCACTCCGTTCTGTGCCTTTTCTGACCTAACTTCTGTGTAAACTTTTAACCTCTCCCACGCATGCTACACGCCATGATCTCATTCCCATTCTTTGATCATCTCAATATATGATCACTGTAGACAATATGGCCACTCAGGTACAAATACCTTACCAAGAACATGCTCTGTGTGAGACTTCACAGAGAAACGAGATTTTAAACACCTATTCAAAACAAGAGGCAAAATCTCTCCGGTATATGTACAAGCTGTACATGTTCAGACACGACACAAAGAAATGAAATTCTGAAGTGGATGGCAATTCCCTAAACGTTCCAGATGCCCACAGTGCAGCATTAGTATGTTACTACTATACTGTGGCAGTTGTGGAGTTCAGCCACTTCATTTACCTAAGTGACAGCACCCATGCTGATTATGACAAGAAGGAAATGTTCTTGTGAACACTGATACCACATATCCACAGATTCGGACGGTGAATGTGGAAATGATGCAGCAAGTGAGCTACGGTGAAGTTCTTGGGGACAAAAGTATCATGTACATTAGGGCGACCTTATATTGAGGGTACTTGATTGTATTGTGACTATTTCATTTGGTGTGTATCTTGTACTGTGGTTGTTTGAACATGTTTTGTAATGTGTGGTTGAGTGTATGTGGGGGTGTTCTGACAACTGTGTGGGTGTTTTGGTAATATGCATACTTGTATATACTGTGTTTTGTATTGTTTATACTGTTTTTGTATTGTTTCATTTATGTATATTTATTCTTATTTGTTGCATCTGTACTACTGTAAGGACTAGAGCCACCAAGTGAAAACTCAATTGCAGTAACATGTAAAGTAAAAAACAAAATGTAATGCTGTCCCTCTGCACGCCATGAAGACGTATAGTGAACGCGTAGGTACAGCCCCACTCATTCTTATCTCGGCCTAGACCGTACGTGATCAGCCTCACGTATCAGCCCCTTTTCCCCTGGCAAAGAACTAGTAAAGTTTCCGTTATCGTGAAATTGTAACTTGTCCGCAACTTAACGACGCCACATGGACGAGGGTTAGAAACTGAGAAGCTAACAGACGACTGTTTTAAATTTCACGCTGCAGACGCGATAAAAACCACGTTTATAAAACTGCGACAAAGACGAGGACAAACATGGCGAGATTTAGCGGGAAAGGAGTCAGCTATCCTCCCTGATCACGGCGAACGATTCCGGCCATGAGTGTTTCATACCAGCATTGAGGTGATCAGGCTACAACCTGGGATAAAAATTCAATCACCACATACTCGATGCTTAATTTAATTTTATGAGAGTAAAAGTAATGCTGAAAGAGCAGTCTGCATACGTCAATACCACTCCTAGCACAATGGTTGAACGAGTCAATACTTTAGTTCCGAGAGCGAACACTAGATGGCTCTCCAGTGCTGAAACTGACACACTAGCGACGCACAAGCCACATCATTGCCAGGTGCCTTCCAGTGATAAGCCGGAATGAAATACAACATTCGTCGATTATACATTTCCTCACAAAACAGGTATCGTATCAGATAAGAACAACAGCGTGGCAACACTTGCTGAACGACGATACAAACAAAACCAAACGAAATATGTAAACACGTATACATATGGGCAAAATAATCGAATTATCGCCACAACATGAAGCTACATGCAACATTTTCCAAGCTTCGTCCTGAAATCTGATACTATTAGCCCAATCATAAGCCAGCAACGGGCCGACAACTGAGATCAGAGACATAAGTTTAGCGCTTCAGGCTGTAGGAGCATCGTACAAGGGAAAGCTGTGTAAGACGTGGAAGACCGAGTCTGTGGGTTGAGGGGCGGCAAGCGGGAGAGAGGTATAGCTACAGCTTTGTGCTGAAGTTCGTTTCACGCGCTTGTCCTTCAAAAGACGTTCTAATGCTGATAATTACTGGCTTAAAACACGAATTTATTAAATGTTTGTAAATTTAAATAGAGCGGGCTGCGTGAGAAGCACACAGGGTCAAGCAGCCCAAAACATCTTCCCGTACTACTTCACCCTTAAGATGAAAGCATAACCACATTTCGAAACGTCGGGAACTCCTAACGCCGACACAGCGTCAAATCCCAGAAGACTTGGATCCTCACTTAGTGGCCAGGCGCAACCAGTCAAGGTCAAAGCCATTCTCCTGAGTTAAAAACACTACTTCCGTTGCGTAATTTTCCCGTTTCAAATAAACCATCAGTTTAGTAGCACAGGCATCACCCGTTTGTCCTGTCAGTGTGTCAATTACAACTGGCGATGCTCTTTAGGAAAATAATCTCTTTAAGTTTTCTTTCAACCTCCGAGCATGTAGTACACAGGATATGCACTATGCTAAAGAAGCCCAAGGCGAAGTGCAAAGAAAAGCTTACACATACTAACACTGGGCCAGACTTGCCCGTTTAACACTATGCTTTGTCCGCGGTAAGGTCATATTATGTACCGCCAACGACAGGGTAGATAAGAAAACTGCACAGGCGTGGAAGGTCGCGACCTTGTTACTGTTTTGCCTCAAAATCCTCGAACAGGATGGATACTGGATGAAGCAATGAGGACAGCGTAGCACTACAGCGGCGGTTGTGAACCAGGGTCACTCCAGATAGCACGCACAGAATGTTAACGTGTACTGTCAAACTGATAGGAAGGATCCGCTAAAGGAATGGATAAAGTGCATTGCTCTGGTTATGTTCATATTACACTATTACAGTAATATGAGACAAAGAATTGAGTCGCTATTGGCACTTCAACAAAATACAATGGGGGGGGGGGGCAGTGGACTGGATTGATCTGACTCAGGGTCGGGAGTTGGCTCTTGTGAACACGACAATGAACTGTCCAGTTCCACACAATACGGGGAATTTCTAGATTAGCTGAGGAACTGTCGACTTCTCGAAAGAATGTTCCACGAAGCTGGTCGCCCCACAGACGATGGGGCACGTCTATTGAAAATTCAGAAAACACGGAGATAGTGACGCCATACGGCACGATCGTCGCCACTAACTCAACAAAGACAGCTCGCTGTCAGTGCATTGTATACACATTTTGAGCCACACTCCCGCGACACTGAACAGTCGTACGTAAGCACGTGCCCCAGCGGTAACAAGAACACGGTTACGTTCCTGTCTGCTGCCACCCCCGTTTCGCATCTGGGAGCTCGCCCAATACACCTACTTTGCGTGCTATTCCTCAAGCGTTCGTCCAAACGCCAGAACAGTGCATCACACCAGACCACAACGCCAGAACAGTGCGCCACACCAGTCCGGCGGTCCCTTCCCTTGCAACTGAATTACCGTATCGGTCGACGTCACTACCGGCGTCAACACGCGCCATTTCTTATGACAATACAGCACAGGTGCCTGCGTTATCGTTACAAGTAAGGTCTGGGGATATCAGTTTGGTGTGCAGTTGACGGATGTGACAACAGTTCGGCGGGCGAGCACCGACGATCATAAGCAACACGCTGCGTCCAACTTCAGGGCAGATGCTTTGTTGAGCAGCAGACAGTGGCACAGCTGAACACCCGTCGACAACTACAGACTGTACTTCGGGTTTATGCGGATCTCAGAACAGCTATTATTTCCCTCCAACACTCTCACTGGCTTTATAACCGACGGCAGCCGGTAGCCCAGTCGGTACAGAGACTAGAGTACTGGCTGAAGGGTCCGGGGCTCCAAACCCGGTAGGGGGTAAAAGCTTTCTCTTATCCAAAACGCCCAAACCGGCTCTGGGGTCCACCCAACTTCCACTGAATGGGTATGAGGGACTCTTTCCCCGTGGGTAAAGGGGCCGGGAGGCGACTGGGACTAGCATGGACTGGGAAAACTACCCTCTTATAACCCAGACGGAGTGTGTTTACTGCGCGGGACGAACTGAATTTTTAAATATAATTCAGACTACTGTTAGTCTTTAAAGGGTAAGAGAAAAGTCTTGTTTGGTTGCGCAATACGTTTATTTCCGCTCAGGATAAACAACGCTTACGTGTGGTTGACAACCGCAAATGTCTGCTTCAAAATACGTGCTTATTTGACATCAATAGGGCATTTACAGAGTGGGGAAACCAAGGTCACACGAACACACGTTTGACGCGGCAACAGCCTACATTCCATAAACGAACAAAAGATGACACCAGCTGCTCTATAGAACAAATGTACACGCACCGTACGAACAGACAACCACACCTGGCGGCCAGTAAATACCAACCCAAAATGGAACCATGAGGGGGCGCCCAAACCGGGGTTACATCACACAGCAAAACGTAAATCCAGCTGCATGACGTCAGCACACACATAACGGACTTACGTACAGTCTGAGAAGGGCGTCGCTCAACATTATCAGCTGACTTACCTTTCAGTCAGCGACGGAGTCCACTGACTGGCAGACTGCGGGGGGGGGTTTAACGACTCCGTCAAATGCTAAGATTATAGGTCGTCGGCGAAAGCCAAGTGCTTTTTCGACAGGTTACTAACAATGGAAAGCCAAAGTAATCGAAGTGAGGAGAAACCCCGTCCCAGTGCCACTCTGCCCTCCACGAATCTCACGCGGACTGACATGGGGCCGAACCCGGGCCTGGAAGAACGGGCGAGGGAGTGACGACAAACCTGTCAAAATGGTGGGGTCCCAGTCGAGAAGTGAAACGATCAGCTCCAGAATATTACTCAGGAGCGTTACTGCCGTTGAGGCGGTTCGCTGAGTTCCTACGGTCTCAACAACCAAACTTCGCGCGCCTCTTTTCAGTGGCGTATCTGTGCAGGCATGTCAGCTACATGTTAGTGCGCGCATTTTGAATGCCACAATATTAAAACAAAGGCTATATCTACTGCACGCACAGATTTATATACAGAAATCTGTCAGAAACTTTTCAGGTCCTTCAGATCCTCTCCAACAACTAACAAAATGCCAGTCTGTCGCACTAACACGCTCTGAAACGTCGGTAACTACAGTATACAAGGCGTCATAGCCCGCAGGCCCCGAATCTTCAAAGTACAGAAATCACGCGCACTGGTGTGCTGCACACCATAAACACTAATGTCCTGAAATCCCAGTGGCGAGACCACGTGACATTTGGCGTTTTCTTACATGTAACACCGTGTAGTCTGGAAACGATTCAATGATGTTTCAGAAAAATAAAAGCTGCTTCTTTCTTCGGGGTAGAGTCGGGGGAACGCAGCGCAGTGCATGCTGGGAACATTCGGTGGGATTACACGACGCACGAATTGTGACACGAAAGGCACAGAACACTCTGAGTTCACATGACCTTCAGCTGAAACGACACAGTCACGAAACAAGGGCACTAAGCATGACTGGAGGAGCGGCAAGTGTCACTGATCAGTGTCTGCTTGTTGTGTAGTTGACACACATTGACTTTTTTTATTGTGGTTTTCTTTTGGCGTTCTTACATGTACTGTATGTTAGTCATAAGGTAAATTTACTCATGGTTAGTTCTCGCCTCTCTTAAGACCAGGCATGGGAGGAATATAATTTCCTTCCATTTCTTTTTTGTTTATGACTGGACTCGTTAAGTGTGCCGCGCGACCAGTGTGTGTGGGCAAACATGTAACAGTGGTTGCTTTGTTCTGCGGGAGCGGTCTGCTGCGTAGTTCGAACTGTGAGCAGCAGAGACCGATGCAGGACAGTCAGTGAGTACGAACGGTAACGAAGAGTCCACTGGCGAGAATTGTCACTTATACATTTTAGTTGTAAATGCTATTACTCCATAATCTTGCACAATAAAACTCCAATATATTCTACTTGGGGATTATTGAAAGCGTGTGCTGCCTGCTCGACTCCCCATCTTAACCAGAGTTACGAGCTCCGTCCTCCCTGGGAACAACATCTAAGATACGTTCCTCATCGGGCCCGCAACGGATTCAACATGCTGATAAGAGAAGTCACAGAAGGATTTACTGCAGGGATGACCGACACCTGCACACATAATCTCAACGAAGAGTATGAGAGGAAAATAGCAACATATATTTACAATTTCAGAAACCCGGAAAGTACGAGTGGGCATGAACAGCCATACGAAGTGTTTCCCTTCAACGTCATAAAGGCATACAAGTGGAGGTGAGGCACAGCTCCACTCAACCTCAACATCAGATGGAGGTAAATGGTCAACTTGAAGCCCAGGCCGCTTTACCCCAAGTACCCATTAAACAGGAAGCTGGATGGGCCCCAGAGCCAGTCTGGACGTTTCGGAGAAAAATCTTTCCTCCTGCCGGGATTCGAATCCCGGGCCGTCCAGCATGTGGTCTAGTCACAATGCTGACTCCGCTGCCTGACACATGCTCCACAAGAATAATAAAATGCAGACCAACGAAAGAATGCATTATTACACGACAAACCAGCACAAATCACGACTTTATGAAGTGATCAATGCCATTAGAAATATCGGGTCAGCCGGACCTTGACTACAACGCAGTATTTGCTGGAAAAGGCAAAGAGGTCCCTGTCCACGCCATGAACACATACAGGGGGAGCAGAGGTTTAGCTCCACCCACTCTTAACCTCAGCACTACATAGGTGGTCAGCCTCACGCTCCAGCCGTTTTACCCCTGGGGAAAAAGCTTTCGGTACCTACTGGATAGAATGATGGGTTGAACCCTGGGCCTCGAACCCCGAACCATTCAGTCCGTAGCTTAGTCACTATACCACCTGAGCTATACCGACTCCGCTCAGAACACACGGCAAATGTGAAACTGAGTGTGGCGACGAAGGGAGAAATCAAAACAAGCTCCCTGACAAAACAGGTCATACGGGGGGGAGAGACTGGTCACACTTTGCACTGGACAACACAAACAGTGCAGGAAATGTCTGCGAAGGGACCACCTTGGACCATTTACAACTTCTCACGCATACCAATCTAACAGCGAATTAATAATGGCCATTTCTGAACTTTATCCTGCCAACATCCGTGCAGTGATGACACTATTTTACGTAAAAATCCGACCAACGCACTATATATGTTAACACCACTGTACACACTCCCTGCGGTTGGTCCCTTTGAGGGCTGAATCATGCAGCAGTGTAGTGTGAATAGAGCAGTGTTAACACACACACACGCACACGTGTGTGTGTGTTAACAATGCTCTATTCACACTACACTGCTACATGATATATATATATATATATATCATTAGGCGGATATTAACGTAAAACAGGGTCATATCTGCCTTAATCCTTTCGTTCGTACGCAATGCAAGGCCGAAATCTTCAAACTGCGTCGTATGAAGCCAAACCAAGTCTCAGTTTCAGCGAACAGGTGTGGCTTCTGGCACAACCAACCAACCCAACCCAAACCAAACCAAACCAAACCCAACCAACCAACCAAAATACCAATGTCGAACGCCCACGTCCTGGGCCCTCGGCCCTTCCAGTCCACTGTTTTTCAACCTACGTGTCACGAAACAATATCTCGACTGTACTAATTACTGACAACGGCATTAAAAGCAGTATTTTTGCAACAATAGTGACTTGTGCTGACACTGTAGTAATCTCGGGTTCATCGCCACGTTATAAAAATTATGCATACAACTATCAGGGCTGCCAGCCTCTCGACGAAAAACTATCGTTTTTCGCCGGTTTTTCTAAGGGAGGCAATTTACAAATCACTTTACTAACTCCAGATATAGGAGCCGTAACCGAAGTCACGCTACTGACCTCAGGCTCACGAGGAAGTCTGTAAACGCATCTGCTTATCTTCATTCAATTACACCATTAAATGTCACTTCGTTATGCTGATTCATGCTTTTTTATTTCACGCTTATCTTCTGACTCCTTAAGTCGCTAGACAAAGAGAGTGGCTTAATTTGGGCTTCGACTTAAAAAGGCTGAGAAGCAGTGGTTGAACCATTCCTGCGGAACTTCCTGCTGGGCCGTGACAAGGGAACAGGGGAAATGGTGATAGTGCTTACGTTAACGTATTTCCTATCTTTGGCTCTGAGCCTGACATGGTAACACTCAGGAATTCTGCTAAAAATAGCCACGTCCTTTTGGGGGTCTGAAGTATTTTTGTACCAAGCTGTCGACAGATAATGCTAGGCAGGAGACACACTACGCGAGACCGCTCACTGCTGCCATACGGAACAGCTTCCTGCAGACAGAAGACAGGTGCACTGGCTTCTTCTGGTCACAGATGGGCAGGACGCCAAACACAAACCAGTAATGGCCGGTGTCACGTAACGAGGTGGGAAATGAAACCCACGCTTTATGGGCACCATTTGGTGCTTAACGTTATACAGCGTGAGTGGTTGCAGTGCGTTCTTAGAAATAAAGATAAGCGTAAACGTGTCGCTGTCCATGCCATAAAAGCATATAGGAGGAGCAAGTGTAAGGCTCCACACATTCTTTACGGCGGAGCTTGGCGGAGGTAAGTGGTCAACACGACCGCTGTAACCCGGGGCGAAAATCCGACACCCACTGAATATGAGACTGGGCGAGTCCAGTACCCGGTGAGGATTTTTGGAGAAGAGAGAGTCTCTTATCCCTGCCAGGTTTCGCACCCCGGATCGTCCATCCCGTAGCCTAGTCATTAAAGGGACTTGGCTATCATAAAACAGCAATTGAATCCAGGATCCACCACGCTCTGCACACACTGTCAACACAGATCCGATTTATGGGCCAGTTAAAGCAGGCAATGACGATAAGAGAAATGCACGCTGGTGGGAGAAATAGGAGAGAGAGAGAGAATTTGAAGACCTCGGCAGATGGGAAGCACAGATAAGAAAGGCGAAGATGTCCCTGCACACGCCACTATGCGTATCGGGGGCACATAAAAGCATCGCGTCACCCATGCTTATCCTCTGCACCAGATGGCGAGGGATCAACTGCAGAGCACGTCCACTTTACCGCCGATACCCGAAGCCAGCTTAGCCGTTCTGGAGACAAGAAGACTTCTGCCGCTACTGGACACAGCACCAAAGATCTTCCAGACCACAGCCCAGCCACTATACAAACTAACTATCCCAGCTCTAGGCAGCTGAGATAATATTAAAGTGGTTCTGTAAGAAACGGAGTGGGAGGGCGCGGACGTATTCGTGGGGCCCAGAATTGGGACAAGTGGCGTTCTCTTGTAAACACGGTAACGAAGCTGTGGGGAATTGACCAGCTGAGGAACTACGAGCTTCTCGAGAACAGCTTTGCTCCAGAGTGGGGCTTAATTTTTGTACGGTGACACTGTGCCAGCCCTTTGGGAGTTCCCCGCCACAGTTACACCAGCGTTAGTACGATTCTGTGGCCACAGAGTTACAGTGTGCACGCATGCGCAGATGTGTATACGAAAATGGTGGTGTATGAACTGAGCGAAATTACTACTGTATATGGAATTTCTGATAACGCAAGTCCAAACGGAAGGGGCACATTTTGAACATTTAATTGAATATAAACGCGTAGTGAACCTTTTTTCAATAAATACCTGTTCAGATGACCATTAATTCAGAATATCCACACATCTGGCGACACTTTTGATGGCGCATGGCCTAAGGAATATGGCCGTGCAGCAATGACAAAGTTATCAGGCACACAGTACACAATGCGTTACGAAATACAAACATATCGTAGTGACCCAGCACGTTCTCTCATTTCCGTTTACTTCTCACAGCCCCCAAAGGCATACGAATCACAAAACGCGTTCTTTCTTGTCGATCTGCCATTTTAGTTCGAAGCATCATGAAGGGCATCTTCATGCAAATTTGCTCTCTTATTAGCGGCGTGGGGACAAACATGACAGACTGTAAACATGTCATAAAAACTCGCAAACATGAGATCACTTATCCTGGGACTACAAACCTAAGTGCAGTTCAAACATTTAATAAGAGTACACTGTATTTCCTGAGCCATTTGCCGTATACATATCGCCACGTTCACATACGTCACTCGGCTTAACGTCAGAAGCCACAATGGACACCTGGCATCAGGGGCCCCTTACAAAGTCACACTTTTTCTCACCACTCCTTCTTCCAAATCATCCCAACTCGCGGACATTTACGGCGCAAGCACGCAGTAACATTTCAAGTTCGAATAATTACAAACACTAACCATACCTGAACTCTAAAATACGTTTTACGGCAACTCAATAATTATTTACAACCATAATATCATAGTAGTAAAGGCAATATAACTACCATCAGCACAGTCTGCACAGCGCTAAGACACTATTACAGACGCACACATCTTGTGAAACAGTACCAATATTCAACACATTTCCCTTCCGATTTATACTGCGGCGACAAGCAAAATCCCGCGGCCTCCTCCCTAGCCAGGCACTTCAAGAACCACTCATTTAGGGGATGCTATTGACAATTTTTGTAACGAAAAGCGACAAAGTTACGGGCGCAAGTACACAACAGCACCCGATGGCAAAGTTGTACCTCCGCCTAATTAGGCATTAGCCGCAGTAAGCTTAGCTGTACCTCCACGCATTACCTCCGCACTCGACCACTGTCAGCGGTCACCTTCATGCCCCAAGAAAAGAATCCTCCGGCATGCAGCGAACAGGAAGCTGGTGGGAGGCGACAGAGCTTCTTACCCCTGAAGGGGATCACACCACAAATGTTTGGTCATCCGGTCCTTCACCAAGCACAATACCGATTGGTTATTCCGGTTCAACATCTCGCACTCTTGACATTCAGAGGACCGTGCATCGTGATATATTCTTATAATGAAAGCCAACGAGATGTACTGTTTCTCAGATTCATTTGGTAAAGTACTCTACATGCTTCGGACAAGTCCACTGTCCATCATCAGGAGTATCTCAACACTGTATACACGCAATAATTATTTGTCATGCTGGTTATGTTGGCTGTCTGCTGGCGTGGTGGACCACGCCGGCAGACAGCCAACAGAACTGATACTGCTGCTGATGGGCAGTGGACCTGTCCGAAACATGTAGAGTACTTTATCAAATAAATCTGAGAAATAGTGCATCTAGTTGGCTTTTATTACAAGAACTCGCACTCCACACGACATATCAAGGTGACAGAATCAGGGCGATGAGACGTGTGGCAATGGAGCAGGAAACGACACATTAGACAGCCATATAAAATTTTTATCAGGAACCTCGTGTGAAACGATAAATTGAGAGATCTGGGCGTAAATGGTACTGTGAATCAGGATATGTGATGGCTTCATCTGGCGGAGGACAGGGCTTAGTGACGAGTTCTTGTGAACACGATGAAGAACTTGCGGGTTCACGAAAGATGAGAAATTTGTGGGCCAGCCGAACAACAATCAACGTCTAAAACACTCCGAGGGCGGCCATACTTGCACATCAGACCTGTCGCACTCCAGCAACACGTCTTTAATAATTGCAAGTAATTTCACATGTACAATTACAAGAACCACGGATGGCCAAACTGCTTACAGCTGTAGTTCAATACGGATGTTATTAAAGTTTATATTACCCAGAACACGAGAACGTACGGCAGAAACATGAGCACTGAAACAATTACACTACCATTAACTTTGTACCTTGCGCTCTCACAAGAAGACGTCCAAATACATGCTCTGCCACATTACTGGCCCATTTTATAATGAATGCCACTCAAATGTCTACACCCAAATCGCTCAGTGTGACACCTCATCGCGCGGAAATCATGTGATCTGCGATCATAGTCGGACAATTAGGAAGTGACCAGGAACATTTCAAAATTCTCTCCGGCACCCAAAATCCCTTCCTTGAGCACTACGGTGCACACAAGCAAAATGTCCGCTGACCCTGCCTTAGGCAAGTGAATGTTACTAAAAGGTCATACATACTGACAACTTCCCAGGGGTCAGACGTTAGGGTATCACGGTGGTGACTATGAAATGCACTGTCTCGTGGGATGTGACGCCGTGTAGTCTGGCCATCTCGACACAGGTTTTTCTTGGTTTCTCTGTGTCTATAAGCAAATGCTGAGATGGTTCCCAAGATTCCAAGTTGCCACTACATGCTTCTTCTCATGTAGCCCTCCCGACTTAAATCTAGTAGTAACCAATTTCATGTTTTGCTTACATGTAAAATAACCACTGCAACCGGGTAACAACCCAATTGCAGTAAATAATAATAATAATAATAATAATTATTATTATTATTATATAACGCTTCGGGGAACGCAGTGTCTCCGTATTCGGTGCAGACAAAATGACGAGAGCAGGTCATTCCAACTGGTTCTCACACGGCGTCATATCCCTCCAGACAGAACTCTTCTTGCAGCTTCGCTGATATGTCCTGCCTGTCACTGTGGTCTAGATGTGTGTGTGACATTTGAAGTTCCGTATCATTTTATTTATACACCCAAGGTTACAGGTAAGGAGAGAGCAATTGGGCAACAGCGCATCGTTCCGTACGTTCGAGACATGCCTACTGAACACAACTTGAGAACAGAAGTGACCGCCGTCCCTGTGACGTAAGTAGTTCAGGGTCGACCGTCGCAAAGCGAGCAGTGGTGAGTGTAACCGTTACGTCCCGTACAGTTTGTGCTCAAGCTGTTCCTGGAAACCCACTTCATGCCACAAAAATAACAACATACGTCGAAAATCGGTAATAATAAGCCAGAACACAATTACCGCACGGTACTATGTTGTTACACACAGCTACTGACTGCACTCGATATTTACTATAGAACAAGACAATTCTGAGTTGCTACTAACACTATCCACTACGGTCCTTCATATTGAGCACTACACGAGGGCGGGTTACTTAACGAAAATCGAATTTGGGGGGAGGGGCGGTGGTGATCGGAATAATCAACTAGACTTCGGGGCCTCCTTGGAGGGGTGGGGGAATTGACTTGAAAACTGTCGATTTTGGAGGGTCGGCTTTTCTGCTCATGCTGACAGTGAATAATCCCCCCCCCACCCCATTTGAAAGATAAAAAAGAGGGGGTTACAAGCTGAACCCCAGGCCGGGAGCTACTGTACAGTACATACACGATTACGTAATTCCGCCACTAAACGAAGCGTTTCGTGACACCCACGCTGCCGTCACACTTTGCACAGCGTGCAAAAGTACCTAAGAAGTTGTACGGTACACTGAATCACAGGCACTGTGTGCCAGCACAGCGCTGCTACATTCATAGCTTCAGCACATCAACTGGCTGGCACACGACCAACTATACCATTCGTCATGGATCTCCCTTGACAGTCCCAGTTTTATGGGCTTTAAACAGCTCTGTCTCGGTGGTCTGCAGAATTTGGTTCGGGAAGCCACATGTCCCGGTTTTTCCAAGCCATAAAAATACGACACTGCGATATTGCAAATGGAAGAAAATATACACAGCAGCAGGACAGCCATCAACCAACCACTAACAGAAGAACAAAATAACATAGGGAAAGGAAAGCCTGTAGATTGGTAATTAGATTGTGTGGACTGAGACTGCCGGGGATGGGGAACAGATATGTAATGGGAAATCTGTATATGAATTTAGTTTGCGCAATAAGAACCAACAGGATGCACTATTTTACTCTCAATCTATTTCAATAATTAACCTCTACATGTTTCGAGCAGGCTTGCTGCTCATCATCAGGAGGTACTACTGTGTATACTCGTATACAGCAGTTGGTATGTGTCATGTGTTTATGTTAGCTGCCGGCCAACATAAACGCATGCACATGATACGGTCCACAAAGTATTAAAACAGAATTTGCTATCTGAGCATTATTATTATTATCATCATCAATCACCTGTATGCAGGATTTTACAATTATGTATCTAAGCAAACCATGTTTTTGGCGTACGCAGTGTCGCAGCCATTCCGTAGTCACATTTCGTGCTACATGTAATGCTATTTTCCCACGTTGAATGATTTGCACTTCCACGTCAGCAGTTTCCGCAGTTTGTGTGCAGCGCTCAGTGTGACTGTTTTCTGTAGCTCCGTGATGTCGTGCTTTCCCCTATGTTGTTCAGGTATCGTCTGAATGATTTTGACATGGTTCCAGTTGCCCCATATCATGACTGGTATCATTTGTAACACTAGTGACGCAGCCAAACTTCTCAGCATCTATCGGCTGGGAAACCTTCACCTAACCCAGAATGTCTGTGCGATCAGGCCCAGTCAGGGGAAGGCAATTCATCCAAGGGGCGTGTCACAGGAATTTGCGTACTATATGACACGTTTGTAATAGTACTACTTTTTGCCCCATTCTTACGATGCTTCCGGTTAAACCCATCATGCTCTAGAAAATTCTGAAAGTTTCCGGTGACCACTCCTTCTGCTTATTATTATTATACCATGTTTGTGTCGAACAATTTTGTTATCTGGATTACGTCGTAAGAATATCAATAAATTGTCCTACTTTTTATAGCGTGACGGGTTACAAACTGTCTTCTGCCCCCCTCCCCGCCACCTAAATAAAAAATGTCCCGGTCTTTAGTTTCTAACGGTACCTCTACCCGCAACAATCTACAAGCCGACCTTTGCGTGTGCTCAGACTGACGTGGGATGCGTTGAACGAACAATTCGCTGGAAGGCAACTCGCATAAATCGAGACTATTTTGCCTTTTCTGTTTCTCTCCAACATTACGAAACACATCCAATCTCTCGTGCAGTTAAACTCTCGACGCACGGGTGTAGTCACGCAGTTTCGGTGGCGATAGGATGTAGTCAATGACCTGCAGGGGAGATGGCTCAGGTGGACGGTGCCACTGTGATTTGTTGAAGACTTTGTCCAAGCAGCTCTGCTGGAACTGAGCGGGATTTGACTGGTCAGAAAGGCACAGATACTGACGCTGACCGACCTAACGGCCATGATACAAGATGGTGAGTGAAGCAGCGCTTTCTATGGGCAAGGCACGACGACTTATGATGATCAGACCGCAGCTGCCACAGTTTTCCTGTTTTACTGCCTCCTCTTAACTGATTCAATTCACGCGTCTATTTACTAACAGATACAGTGCACGTACCGTACAGTTACATCATTTACTGTATCATCGGCCTGCTCTACTGTTTTTGTTAGTCACACTGGGCCAAAACAACAGACATCCCCCCCCCCCCCCATACACTGCTATGTCAGATAATGACAGTGGGCTGCCGATAAACGTACGGCCTACGTACCAGAAGCTTCCGACTTGCGACAGTCTGGGAGAGTCTTGTGGTGTTTTGCATTTATGGCCTTCGAAGCTGATGATATAATCGATCCAAATCAATTGGTTCATCGGCACATATGTGCAATTACGTCTATCAACCTCGCTGCGTGTCCTTAGCGTACTATCATTACGTCAATGTCTTGCAGTCCATCATGCTAACGCAACACCACTTCGCGTCAAGACGGTGCTTCGGTTTGTGACAGGTTATCGCTCCTGTCCCATGGCGTACAACACATGGCCATTAGCATTTAAACCAGTTGTACGCAATATTTTACGCACGAGGGCCAAACCAAAGGAAAAAATGCCTGCGAGCCACATTATATATAATACCTTTACTGTGTAATGATACCATTAACGGGGGCACGCGGTGGCGCAGTTGGCTGAGGCACTCCCGCTATAAACCGGAAGGTCACGGGTTCGATTCCCGATGGTGTCATTGTAATTTTTCATTGACACAATCATTCCGGCCGCACTAGTACCAGGAATATTTCCTGGGGGTAAAGGCGGCCGGTGCGTAGGGCTTACCTTACCACCTTCATGTGCCGATCGTCTTGAAATCTGGAAGCTTCAACCCTCAAGGCCTGTCCAGGCTTCTAATGGGATTGCTATTGTTTACACAACATTAACCATATCCTATCCCCAGCAATGGAGTGGTAAAGCTTAGTTTACATTAATCTTAAAAATTCTTAATTAACAGCACAAAATTTTATAATATTATTTCCTAGTAAGTTCTTACTTGGACCTCGGGGCAAAATTAACTGAGCACACTTAAATAATTTCATTTGCCGTCCATATGACCTTCCTCTCCCACTGGTTTATACACTCTTCACCGCTATTCAACGAAGAACAACTTCGGCGAGATAAATGACACTGCTTGTTAGTCACGACAGTGGAGGAGATAGGCGGGAACGTGCAACACGAGGGCAATGTGGCGGTTCGTCTTCGGGTCGATCTCTATACGCTTCTTCATAAAATATTCATCTATGAATACAACTGTTCACACAAATACGGAGTCATTCCGGGAGAGCTGCCACGTCGGGAAAGACTCCACACTTTCTGTATTGCAAACGTCCGACACTATAAGGAAGTTGCGCGCGCATCCCACTTCTGAATTTGCCATAGGAAGACAGTTGAACGCATCTGTCGGTCGCTCATGATCATCTGAGTCTCGCAATTTCTGATAAAATCAGGTAAGTGCCGACATGTGTGACGTCTCTCCCACGAAGAGTGGTATGGACGCATAGACGGTACATATTTTCAAGAGACAGCTACCACTCTACGAAAAACACCTGTCTGTACTGATCTGAAGTGAGACGTGACATTTGTACCTTTCCTTAAGGTTATAAACGTACGCTTGTGAGGATCAAAGAAGGAGTGTTGGGAGTGAAATTTTATGGTAGCCGGCACCCCATGTCAAAGAGAACTAGGGACATTTGGGTGGCGAAGATCCGAAAAGGGGGAAAAAAACAAGTGGAGTGCACCAGCCTTGGGGGCAGGGAGATGGAGCTGAGATCAGGCACTTGGAACCTGGCGGTATTAGGAACTCGACGGTGTACGGTATTTGTTCGCTATATATATTTACTACCGAATATTAAACTACTGAAGTGTTGTCATTTCTGTTGACAGTGTTCAACCCAACGATATGTTAATGTACAATCATTGATGACCTGTCCAACACAATACCTACCACGCATATTCCCTAAGATAAGACGTGTTCACCGCTGGACAAACTAGCCGAGTGAACAGTCTGTAGTATTATTTAGTACAATACTTCCCAGTTTCTTTTATTTATTCAGCTATGTGAAATCTTGTCATGGTAGCACGTGTAGGGAGAAATGCCGGATTTCCTGTATTTCCAACTACTGAAACTAGTAAGAACTTGCGCTTGCATCCTGCTATCTAACGAGTCATTCGAAGAAAAGAAAATGCATGTATTACTGTCTCGTGACTGCGTCTGTCCTGAGGGATATGTCAAAAGGCGCCAACCCCTTCGAGAGAGACGTCACGAAGAGACATTTTCTAAAATTAAGATTTAGGGTACCTACTTTCTTTTCTCAAATTACTTCTGTACCTAGATACTACATACACTAGAGATATAAATGATCACAATCCCTAACACAACCAAAACACATATTTTCCAGACAGTGCAGCACCTCTCTCGGGAATCACCCTACGTACTCTCAAAAACGCTTTACTTTTGTCCAGCATGGTGAGTGAGTGCTGGAAACTGGCAGCGTGAACAGGGGTGGACTATCAGTCAATTAGTACAGTAACACATTTATTTTTAGGCTTTTGTACGAATGTCATAAAACAATTATGCGCGTGCTTTCATACATGCAGTGCGTACTGTTGGTACGGCATAGGCTGCCCTGTCCCCACCAGGTCCACTGCTCTGGTCTCTCTTCCGTGTACTGAGAACGGGCGGTTTCGTGCCGGTGGAAGGCAGGAGTCATAGGTCTTAAAGTACCACTACTACGCCATTTGCCTCGAGGGGCTTAGAAAAAAACACCCGCCACTATAACAGATTTCCGGATGGAGCTGAACCCGGGACCTTCTGAATACGAAGCAGTATTACTCAGGCCACTGGGTACTGGTCATCACCAGCCTCATCACCTCTCCTCTACCATGTTCCAGTGGGACAACGTCATCACCTCCCCTCGACCATGCCTATGTAGACCAGCCTTATCACCTCCCCTCTTACCAGGTTTAAGTGGATCAGCCTCATCACCTCTCCTCAACCCTGCTTAAGTGGTAAAGCCATCAACAACAATAATACCAACATGACCACTCACATTACAGCTTAGTTCAGAGCGCCCAAGCCGGCTACAGAACCCGCCCCACCCACTCAAACGGTATCACGAGCAGCTACACCGACGTTAAGAGCACGTTTGAAACGTAACGGCACACGCGCAGAAACCAGATTTGGTCTTTCAGCGAAACGGACGAGGCCATTTAAATTGGCGGGAGGGGGTTTCAGTTCGACTACTGGCAACCGAGGTGTGCGCATCAGCGGTTGTAATGGTAGTAATGCTACTGGCTACCCACTCCACTCGCATGTTTCCCCTTCGCATCCCCTACCGTGCGTCACCGTGTGCCATCAGGTTTCAACTGGAGTCTACAGCACTTGGAACATGAAGGTGGTCAATCACCCATACACAGCGCTGAGATTAAGAATGTGTGGATCCACACCACACCTCGAACCCACCATACGCCCCCGTGGAGTGGTGCGTACTACAGCATAGAGCCAACCACCTATGGTCCTCGTATTGAAACGATTATGCAACCCAATTTAATTTAGAGACATTCCCACAGTTCACATGCGCCCACATTCCCTCCAAATATTTTTATCTTGCTGCAACATATATGGAACACTTCCCACTAGTCCGGCAACACTGTGCCGAATTGATGCTATTCTTGATCCCTTATCATTCGCGCTGCCATGCTTTCAACTGCATTAAAATTTTCCACGAATGCCAAGGCCAGTGCCGCTCCGGTTTGCGCTGTTTCCACATGTCAGGTCTTAAATCTGATGCTACTGCATAATATACACGACTGTGCCATCACGTTGTGCAGTTTGGTACAGGGGTACAAACCTTTGAAAAAAAACTGTCAATACGCCCGGAAGATTACAGCTCATAAATACAAAACGTTCGATTGGTAAGGCGGCAAACCCACTTGTCAAACTGGTGTTGACTGCGATTCTCTTCACCATTGCACATTACGTCACCAACATCTTCCTGTTTCATTTTTAAAATTATGCAATCTGACTGCCACATAAATGCTATGTTATGTGGCACGTATTTGTGTAAACAATTGTTTATCACTCATCAAACGAATAACGAACTCTCATATATTACAATTAACAGACTGAAACTGACGTAAGCTCAAATTTCGAACCCCACATTAATAAGCTAAATTCATCCATCACGCAGTCTTACGACAGGTCCATAGCCTCTTTCAAAGCGAGTTCTACACAGATTGCGATCTAGGGCTTCCTCCTTCTATTCACAGTATCCTCTCGATTCCTTAGGGCCATCCAGTAGCTGCTTACGTCTTTTTCCTCGTCTTATTGTCACTTTTTCCTTCTACCTTTCATCAATAACGTGTTTTACAAGGCAGTTCCCACGCAAGATGTAACCAGTCCAGTCAGCATTCCCTCTTTTCACTGCATGCAGGATATTCCTTTCCTCTTGGCCTGTCATGTGATACTTCTTCATTTCTCACACGATCGGCCCAAATGGTCTTCATCCTCCTCCAGCACCATACTGCACAACATCCCAGGTATTTCTGATCCACTTTCCTACTAAGTGTCCAAGTTCCAGCACCATACAAAGCCATGTTCCAAATGTAGCACTTTACTTGCAAAAGGTACAGTTCACCCTATAACCTGACATGAAAGCACAGGGGTGGAGCAGATGTATAGATCTACTTTTTAACCTCGGCGCAAGATGGGGGTAGGTGGTTAACGCCTGGCCCGTTTGGCTCCCAGGAATGACCCGGTACCCACTGCAAAGGAGGTGGACTTTATTGGTTTTCCCCTTAAATTTAAGCCCATTTTGCTGGCGAAGAGTGTCTTCTTGTAGACTGCACATTTTGCGATGGCATTCCTGGATTTAATTTCACGTGTACAACTTGCATCATTCGTTACCATGGTGCCCAAGACAGCTGAAATATTCCGTACTGTCCCTTTGTTTTTGGTCTACCATAATCGTGCCCTGATATTCTTTCCACATTCATTTCCATTTCACAGCATCTTCCAGTATCAATTAGTCCATTCATCATGCCCTGCAGTGTCTTTTCTTCTCTAGACAGCAAAAGGCAAACAACACATTGCCAAGATGCTGCAACAAGTTACAGTCAGGGGTGAAACATCAGAACAATACTGACTGCACAGTATAATTTTGATTGTCTTTACATTTGTATTTGGATCCAAAAAATTATCACTGTATTTACGGTATCGTGTACTTTTACAATATTCCTTTATATGCATATTCTACGTACTTTTACAGTATTACATCCTTCCATGTACTTTTCACAATTCTGTGCCCCAACCTCAAATTCCTCAGTTCCCTGCGGATCCCCCCAAACAGACGGGAAAGACCAGCTGAGCGACTTTCGGTTTCTCCTTGTAGCTACTTAACTTCGGGGAAGTACCGCTGGGATGGAAATGACAAGAAGACGAGGAAGAAAACTTCAGCAGCTACTGAACGACCTTCAGGAAACGAAAGGATACTGGAAATTGAAAGAGTTAGCACTAGATCGCACTGTATGGAGAACTTGCTTAGAAGAGGCTGTGGACGTGTCTTAAGGCAGATTGCGTGATGTATGAACCGCTGGGTGTGCATTCTAATACGTACTACTATGTGCTGCTAGTTAAAACCCTTTACAGACCACAATGTATTTGTTTTCTAAGATCCTTAGCAATAAGAGTTTCTTATTTTGGCACACAGCAGCAAACGGTTGGAACCTGCACCGGACACACGGCGAGCATGCTGTATGCAACAGGCAGTAAACTGTTGTTACGTCATTTACAAACTACAAAAGAAATACCCCATGTGGTGGTCATATCTCTCAGCCTATCTCTGACCTATATAGGCGCCCGAACCCTTACAATTCGACACAATAGACTTTCAAATTTGTCTGACAGTTCCCTTTTCAGCGACATTGATTCATGATAAGGCCTGCCTTGCTCAAGGCCATGAACTGACTTTCCAGCGTAGTCCATAAACCTCGCACAGATATCGTTCAAATTTGACACAGCGCACCAACATGCTGCTTACGAAATTTTCTCGTGTTATCCAGTACATTTTACATCTTGCTGAAAAGCCACCAATAAGACGTCATAAACTGCAAGGAACGCAGTTCGGAATCTCGTACAGTGCATTAACTTTGCACACCACAGTACTTAGCACGACCTTACAGTCATGTTAAATATTACAATGGCATCCTGCGCCAACTTATGTACCGAACGGCTACACAGCGGTGCAGCAACGCCAGGCACCCCGTTCGCCCGAGAGCAGCTGGCGGACAACTATTGATCGTTGGCAGACCGCCTGGCCGTCAGCTGCTGTGATGAGATACTGTACTACGATACGCTCTGCAGATCTGGAGCACACTGACGGAGGGAATTTCTTGGACATAAAATACGTTTCTCTCTTCTGCAACATTGTTTGTTCGAGGTCTTCAGGTTCACAAACACTTGGCGAGTGACGGCTGAGACCGCGCAGACACTGCAACAGTCCGTTCGTCTGGTCCGATTTGAACCAAAAAGTACACGTCTTAACAGATCTTTGTGGGCCCCTCAAATATCAAATTTTTAGAATAATTTTCAATATCGCGATTTTTAACGTTAACCCTACACCGTACTGGACAATTGTGCATGTAAATGTAAGGATATGAGTCACAATAACCAGCATCCTGCATTACCACAACTTTCAGTACACTCCTTTTACAAGCCATCAGGAAAGAAAGGTTCAGTACATTTAAACTGCTGTAAACACTTCTGTGAGGGCAAAGACATGACACATAATTTGAAGTCCTCTTTTACAAATTCGTATACAAGGTCTGATGAAACCCATTAGCGTTGAACCATACTGGCGATCAAAACACACAATTTTTCCTAATGAATACAGGTGTGTTAGACTGTACTATTTAATTTCATAACATCAAATATCATTACAAAATTAGGCCGTTTTGTCCAAAATGGTATTCCGCGAGGTAAAAATAAGGGTTCTGCAAGATAATTCTATGACAAAATACAATACAATATTTTACCGATTGGGGCCGGGATAGCTCAGTTGGTATAGCGACTTGCTACGGGTCGGACGGTTCGGGGATCGAATCCCGGTGTGAGCGAGATCTTCCGCATCCGTCCAGACCGGTCCCGGGGCCCACCCAGCATCCCGTACAATTGGTACCGGGCATTTCCCGGGGGCAAATGGGCCAGGGCGTGGAGCTGACCACCCACCCCCACCTAGCGCCGAGGTTAAAGAAAGAGTACAGCTACACATCTTCTCCCTCCCCCTCTGTGCCTTCGTGGCCTGTTCTAGAGTGAATTGTACCTTTACCTTTTCCTCTACCTCTTAGTTGAACAAATATTATTCGGGTGCTGAAAACACTAAGAATTAGATGGGTGGGGCATGTGGAAAGTATGGGAAACAGGAGCGGTTCACACAGGGTTCTAATGGGTCACCTGATGGAAATAGACCACTTGGAAGACCCAGGCCTAGATGGAAGGATAACATAAAACCAGATCTTCAAAAAGATGGAAGGGAAGGCATAGACCGGATTGCTTTGTCTCAGCATAGGCACTTTTGAGTGCAGTTATGAACCTTGGGGTTGCATACAACGCGGGGAATTTCTTGACTAGCTGAGGAACTGTCAGCTACTCAGGAATGACTCTCTACCATGGCGATAGTTAGCAGGAAAAACAGCAAAAAATTTTGCAACTCGAAATGGCGTTAACAGTTTCGTGCCTTAACAAAGAAACAACGACAGTAAGTCCAAGTTCTACCGCGCCCCTCCAAGCACAATGCCACAAATAAAAAAACCATCGCGGTGCACATGTCCTGGCGCAAATGGCACTCCGGTCCGACATATGTGGACTAATTCCATCAAAGTTCGAGTTCCGTTTCCTCTCTGTTGAAGGTCTCCGGGTACTGAAACAAGTCGGACTACCAATAAAGTAACTGCCAGCTACACCCGTACGTGCACTCTGATGACCCGGCATGTTAGTATGGGACTGTGGCTAGTTATTCGTAACAGCTGGACTACTCAATTCTACTGTAACAGACGCAGAAAAAGTCATTCTGCACTACACAACATCCGTTCTACCTCCCCCCTTTCAATCTACCTTCTTCATTTCTTTTTTTTTTTTTCAGCGTCTGCAACGAAAAGTTACAAAACCCAACGCCAAACCGCTTTGCCACGTTTGACTGTTATATCAAAACCTGTGGCTGCATTATAATCCGAGCTACTATCGCACTACGACAAAGTACACTTTACACGAAGAACTACAGGTACAACGCGCTAAATACACAGTATACCGTCATTATTCCGTCTGACAACGATCGGTTCGCTCATCGGCTGAACTTAGCCCACTCCGTCTACCGCACGAGCGCCGCCGGAGTAACAAGGGAAGTGACGCGACAAACTCTCGTTGCCAGGTAAAATAAGGACTGAGAACTGTGTCGAACAGAATCAAACGCAAATGCTACAGCCCGCCCCCGATATAGCGCCCATGAAAGTCTGCGCACAGGAATTCCATATTGTCTTAACACTGGGAACCCTCGATAGAGCGCCACCCACGGAAACCACCACCCGCCCAACATTTTGGTGATACAAATGTGCCTGTAAGCGTTAAGTACTGTCTGTTATTGCGCCACGTTGCAAGCTACTTACGGAGCGAGGACGTAAGCCACTCTGTTTTGCCCGCGAGTGTCAAGTTAACGAATCCCACACTAGTCAGGCGACGGCGTGGCGAATTTTGGTGCCACCGTGTACCAGGCGATAAAGCGGCTGTCGGGTCACATTCATTCTTACGTAACATTAACAGAACACTCACTCGTCGTCCTGCTTTATACCACTGAAGTACGACGATGAGGGCAGTATCAACACGGACAAAGACCAATTTCCGGTTGCTTTCCCGAAGAATGTAGCCAGCCAACATTAACTATGGGGCAAACCCACCAGTCGATACTGCATTGGTGATAAACACAGCGAGAAAGGTGAAACACTCTGTAAAGGGCTAACATAAAAAAGACGAAATACACAAAACACGGGAAACCGGACACAATGGCAACATCAATGGGGCAATTAAGCGCTAAAAAGAGAAGAACAACAGATGAGGCTGTCAGAGAAGGAGCGAAGTGCTGCATACGAATACTGTATTAATACTCTAATATGGTCTTATTGTGCGATTAACATTCTTTAATCATTTAAGTAACTTTTACGAGTTTAATTTAAAATGTCCCAGTATTGCGATTTACAGCCACAAAGTGCGGCGAACAAATGGTGACGGCGTATCGGGGGGGGGGGGGGGGGCTTGTATTTCAAAAATCCTTTCTCTTTTGTTTTTTGGTTTCAATAAAAACCAAAAACAACTCCTTCGCTAAAAAATGC
>Ga0123352_10000246_pt1 | contig 65201 bp, 60 predicted proteins | sample TergutLab28metaG_FD_89700 | JGI IMG/M metagenome (GOLD analysis project Ga0123352, IMG submission 89700) | Labiotermes labralis P1 segment gut microbial communities from Petit-Saut dam, French Guiana - Lab288 P1 | ecosystem: Host-associated > Arthropoda: Insects > Digestive system > Gut ... | reverse complement strand
TGCTCCTTTACAAGGTTTTTCGACTTTCGCCGATAGTCCATTGTAAAAGATTCATGCGATGGGTTTAAGGTTTGGGTTTTGCCACCGCGCTAGCGGTTTTGTGCAATTTATATTAGGCGAAGGAGTATTGAAATGAATAGACCCACCAAATCATATGGCGAAGTAAAAACAATGTTAGGCGCGGCGAGCGATGCTTGGGAGAAATTAGTGGGGCATATTCGCTTTTATTATGAAATAGACGAAATATGGGCAGAAGGCAAACCTACGCATAAACATTATAATATTCTTTGTTTCAAACGCGGGGGTAAATCGCTTATCACGCTTTGTTTGCGTGAAGGTTTCTTCATTGTCAGCATTACATTGGGCAAAAACGAACGCGATAAATTCGATGGACAGCGGGAGAATTTTAGTGAAGCAATGCGAAAACTTTATGACGAAACCGATATATTACACGATGGGATGTGGCTTGGCTTTGAGGTGCGCGACGAATCAATACATGATGATTTATTTCGTTTAATGCAAATTAAACGAAAACCAAACCGTAAAATATCGCCCCCAAACATAGAAAAGTGCGGCTATTTAGATATAGGAATGTCGCAAGAAGATATAACGAAAATTATTATGTACAAGGATGGTACGAGATGATTAGATTTAGCGGTATACACATTGGCTCAAAAGACCCAAAACGGCTTATTCTCTTTTATCGGGATATATTAGAATGGACTGCATTAGACAATGGTGCGGATTTTGACGGTGTTAGGTTTGAAGGCCGTGATGAAAATCCCATCATTTGGGTGTGGGACGAAAATAAACACGGTAAATTTAACGAAGGTACGATATATTTAGTGTTTGATTGTCCTGACCTCGATGCAATGTATCAAAAATTGACAGAAAAGGGTGTTGTACTTGACCCTCCAATAATGTGCAGCTGGGGCGGTAAGGAACTTATGGTAACAGACCCAGACGGCAACAAACTTCTGATGGTGGAGTAACACCTAATAAAAGCATACTATCGTGTAGCAAACCATAAAGCCCCTCAACGTAATTATTTAGATTATGAACAGTAAACCCCATAAACAAGGCATTTTCAAGACTTAGTCTATGGGGCTTTTTCCTGTCATAAAAAAATTCCTATTGACAAAAACCCCAACTGTATCTGATTCTTTTTGGGATATTTTCTTTTGTAAGTTGCAATGTTATCAAAGTGATAACATTGTAAATGTACCACGCTCAAGCACCACCACCATACAATATCAGCTTTCCGGCGCGTAGGCTTCCGCTCATTCCCACAGAATTTCAACCCACATTTATTTTTTGCAACACACTTGAAAGGGTGTACAAAATAATGTATAATGCTCTTGACACCTTCTGGTGTTGCCTTGGGAACGGTGTTCTGTGGCCAATATACGTTTCTGCCGTTCCCGGCTTACATATTATTTTTTATCGCTCGGCCATTGGCACATAATCTACTCTTTCGCTGGTGTTGCGGTAGGCCGGGCGTATTATTTTGCCGCCGTTTACGATTTCGTCTATTCTGTGGGCGCACCAGCCAACGATGCGGCTCATGGCGAAAATTGGTGTACATAACTCCTCTGGGATTCCCAGCATTTGATATACAAACCCAGAGAAGAAATCGACATTGGCCGAAATTACTTTGTTGTCACCTTTAACTTCGGCGAATACTTGCGGCGCAAGTTCTTCAATTAGCAAATATAAGTTCATTTCTTCGGCATGGCCTTTTTCTTTGGCCAACAGCACTGCCTGTTTTTTTAGGACTTCTGACCTTGGGTCGGACATTGTGTATATTGCATGACCCATGCCGTAGATTAAGCCGCTGCCATCGCCGGCTTCTTTTTTAATGATTTTTGCAAGGTAATTTTGTACTTCATCTCGACTTGACCAATCTTTCACGTTGGCTTTGATGTCATTCATCATATTTAAAACTTCCGCGTTGGCCCCGCCGTGCTTGGGGCCTTTTAATGAGCCGATTGCTGCTGCTATAGCAGAGTAGGTGTCTGTACCCGTAGATGACACCACATGTACCGTAAACGATGAATTGTTGCCGCCGCCATGCTCGGCATGAAGAACCAGCGCAAGGTCGAGAATTGACGCTTCCATTGCGGTGAATTTGCCATCTGACCGGAACATTTGCAAGAAATTTTCTGCAAGGCTAAGGCGCGAGTCTGGCATGTTCATGTGCAGGCCTTTTCCCTCGAAATAACGTTGCTTGGCTTGATACGAGTAGGCAACCATGGCAGGAAAACGCGCAATTAAGTCGATGCACTGGTTCAAAACAGTTTCAAGTTCGTTGGAGTCCGGGCTGGTATCATAGGTGTAGCTGGCCAACACACATTGGGCTAGTTTGTTCATGATGTTACGGCTGGGGGCACTCAAAATCACGTCTTCGGCAAAATTACCGGGTAGGGTTTGGCGTTCGCATAAAAGTTTGGAAAAGGCCGCTAGTTCATCTTCGTTTGGAAGCTCGCCAAATAACAGTAAATATGCGGTTTCTTCAAAGCCAAACCGCTTTTCTGCCAAGTACGCGTCAATCATCTTTTCTACACTTATACCGCGGTAAAGCAGTTTGCCCGGAATGGGCATTTTTACACCCTCTTCAAGGATGTAGCCGCGTACGTCGCCAATTCTGGTAACGCCTATGAGTACACCTGTGCCATCTTTTTTGCGCAAACCACGATTTACGTCGTATTTTTCGTAAAAAGAGGGGTCTACGGTGTAATTAGCTTTTAGATGCTTCATATCTTTCATTTTAAACCCTCCTTGTAGTAATTAATCAAGCAGCCTTTTAGCAGTATTTCGCGCTCTTCGTCCTGCAAGTCTTCCAGATACAAAGTGATACTACTGACTGCGTCATCCGAAACCAATTTGGCCTGGATTTCATGTTGCTTATCGATTATTGCTTGGGTTATGCCCTCTATATAGATATAATCGTCAATTTTGATGTTAAGGATATCAGATTTGGCGATTGTGAAGGGGACGAGCCCCCAGTTGATTAAATTACTTCTGTATCTTTTGGTTGCATAAGTAACAGCGATATTTGCTACGCCGCCAAGTACCCGCTGGCATGACGCGGCTTGTTCCCGCGCAGAGCCGTCGCCCGGTTTATTGCTGATAATTACACTGCCAATAGTGGAGTAGGGGGGGATTGTAATTTGTTTGACTGCCGTAGCGTCTTGATTGCTGACGGCTTTGGCGCGAGCGCGGTATTCCGGGTCTTTGCGTGACAATGTGAATTCTGCAAGTTTTATTGGGTTTGAACGGTATGAAGAAGCTTCGCCAGAAGGGATAAGCTCGTCTGTGGTCGTGACCTCATCGCGGATAACACTGCACACTTTCATCAGCATATTATCTTTCAATTGTTCAATTTCGGGCCATTCTTTGATGTTTGGGCCAAATTTTAGCTCGATATTTGGTTCAGGCTTTTTGTAGCCACTATATACCCGCGCTGCATATACATCCGGGTTATAAGTGTATTCTACGGGGGCTTCGTCAAAATCTATATTTGTTGCAGATGTTAAGAAACCGCCGTTTTTGACTGTGGCCGCAATTGAGCGTGAATCCATAAGCGCGACCGACGCAATTTGACCATCAGAAGGTTTGGCCCCTTCACGATTAGGGAAGTTGCGGGTGGTGTGGCGTATAGATATGCTGTTGTTTGCGGGTACATCCCCGGCCCCGAAACAGGGGCCGCAAAAAGCTGTGCGGATTATCGCGCCTGCCCGCATTAAGTGATTTATGATGCCTGTTTCGTTTAGGTGAAGGAAAATAGGCTGGCTGGCTGGGTATATGCTGAATGCGAGCGCATGATCAGTAAGAGGCGTATTTCCAAGAATATCGCGGCATACAGCGATATTTTCATACGTGCCACCGGCGCAACCGGCAATAATAGCTTGATCTATGCGGAATTTGCCGTCTATGATGTTTTGGTGAAGTGAAAGCGCGCTGTCGTTTTCTATTTGGTTGATAATATCGTGCATATTGGCATTAAAATCGTCAATCGTAAATGCGTTGCTTGGGTGGAATGGCATGGCTATCATTGGCTTGATCTTGCTTAAATCAATCTCGATTAGGCCATCATATTCTGCTATTTCGTCCGGCCCTAGTTCTTGGTAATCATTTTGGCGGCCATGAGCGGACAAATAATCCTGGGTTTTTGTATCTGTCTGCCAAATGGAGGACAGGCAAGTTGCTTCGGTGGTCATGACATCTATTCCAATGCGGTAATCCATAGATAAATTAGCTATGCCGCTGCCTACAAACTCAAGGACTTTGTTCTTAACGAACCCGTTTGCAAAAACCTCTTTGATTAGTGCGAGGGCAACATCCTGCGGGCCGACCCCCTTTTGCGGAGTGTTTTCGAGCTTTACCGCAATGACTTCTGGGTACCCAACATCATAAGTACGGCCTAATAACTGCTTTACAATCTCGCCGCCGCCTTCGCCTATGCCCATAGTTCCAATTGGGCCGTAGCGGGTGTGGCTGTCCGTACCCAAAATCATTTTGCCACAGCCTGCCATTGTTTCGCGCATGTATTGGTGGATAACCGCCAAATGGGCTGGTACATAATCGCCGCCGTATTTTTTTGCCGCAGAAAGACCAAATTGGTGGTCGTCTTCGTTTATTGTGCCGCCAACAGCGCAAAGACTATTGTGGCAATTGGTTAGCACATATGGCATGGGAAACTGTGTAAGGCCGCTTGCTTTAGCGGTTTGGATAACGCCAACATAGGTGATATCATGAGAAGCCAGGCTGTCAAATTTTAATTTGAGATTATTCATATCGCCGCTGTGATTATGTGCAGCCAAGATTTTGTACGCCATTGTGCCTGTTTTGGCGGACTGGGGATAATTGGCTAAAATTTCGCCGCCGTTTTTAAGGAATACATTTGTGTTGGTTAGCTTTATCATATGCACCTCATTATTTCATCTATATATTCTTGGTTGGTTGCGCCTTGCGTGCCATTCATGGTGACTTTTGATTGGTCTAAGGCGTTTTCTAACCGGGCAGCATGTGTTGTGAAACCTATGTGGTTTAGCATCATTACGGCTGCCCGAAGCATACTGCTTGGGTTTGCGAATCGTTCCAGACCGGCTTCAACTAAATCTGGTGCAGAGCCGTGTATTGCTTCAAACATGGCATGACGGGCTCCTATATTCGCGCTTCCTGCCGTGCCAACGCCGCCCTGTATAGCCGCGGCCTCGTCGGTAAGGATGTCGCCGTATAGGTTTGGCATAACCATAACCTCGTATCCTGCTTGTTTTGCTGGGTCTATCAAGTTTGCAGTCATGATATCAATGTATTTTTCGTCCATTTCTATCCCCGGATATTCCATTGCTACTTGCTTGCATATCTGCAAAAATTCGCCGTCGGTAAGTTTTATAATATTAGCCTTTGTTACGGCTGTGACGCGTTTTTTGCCCGTTTTCTTCGCATATTCAAATGCTGCACGTGCAATTCGTTCGCTGCCTATTCTGGTGGTTACACAAAAATCAATGCTAATCTCTTCGTGCACTTTAATTCCTTTAGAGCCTACGGCGTAGCTGCCCTCGGTGTTTTCGCGAAAAAATGTCCAGTCGATACCCAGTTCCGGCACTTTAATGGGGCGTACATTTGCGAATAAATCCAACGCTTTGCGAAGAGCAACATTTGCACTTTCAAGGTTTTTGCCGGTATCGCCCATTTGAGGTGTGGTGGTGGGGCCTTTTAGAAACACATGGCACTGCTTGATAGCATCCAGCGTATCTTTGGGCAGTGTTTCGCCAAGGGCAAGGCGGTTTTCTATAGTAAGCCCGGGGATATTGCAGAATTCTACTTTATCCTCGTTTTTAAGCAGATGTCTTAAAACCTCAACTGTCTGGCGGCAAATTTGCGGGCCTATTCCGTCACCTTCAGCTATTCCAATTTTTATTTTGTCAAGTTTTGTGAAGTCCGTGCTTTCAGGATTTTTAAGAAGCTTTTGGACACGCTCAATCTGTTCTTTTATTATCGCTTCAAATTTTTCCTTGCTGGTTTCGATGCTATAGGTCATTTTTTAGCCTCCTATTTGTTTATATTCAGACTAAAATATACTAAAAAAATAAAAAAATCAACCTTTTTTATATTAAAGCCACGTCAAACGCATCAAAAAGGTTGATAGTGTCAAAATTGGTACATCCGAATCGGATTATTTTCCGGAAATTGTTATGCCATCAAAGCAGCACCAAGGCAAAATAGACATACCGTCCATGTGTCGCTCTTTTGAAATGGCTGTTATATTTTTTAGCGCGTCCAAGATATTAAATGAAATCATGGTTTCGCCCAGGGCGTCCGCTACTTGGCCATTTTCAATAAGAAAACTGTTTTTCGCTATGCCGGAAATATCGCCGCTTGGCCCGGGTGACGCACCAGAGAACCTGCCAAGTAGAATGCCCCTGTCGATATCCTTTATCATATCTGACAGCGGGGTTGCACCCGCGGCAACTTCGATGTTTTCTGCAGAGTTTAGTGCGCGGGGCTTTTTTGTTTTATTCGCGCCGTAAAGCGACAGCGCAAATGATTTTAAAACTCCGTCACGGATAAAGTCAAAATTTTGGGCCGCAAAGCCGTCCTTGGTATAACATTCGCCGTTTACAATATGCGGGCTAAGTGGCGAGGCCGAAAATGTGAGTTTAGAATCTGCAACAACTTCCCCCAGGGAGTCTTTCCACCTGCTGGTGCCGGGTATCATGACGAAATTGCCAAGGAAGCTGTCGAGAAGCGTCTCCCAAATCATATCGCTGCAAGTTGGAGCCACAATTACTTTACCCTCAAATTTGCCATCTACCATACGGGTGTTTAACGATTTTACTGAGTCCGCTAATATCGAACGCTGCAGCCCCATATTCATGAATGGCGTATCCAAAGCCCGTGTTTGCGTTACATAGCTGTCAAAAGAAGACGACAATTCGCCGTCTTTTGCGGAAAACATGCTGATGAAGGTGTAATATTCCGTAAAATTAGTAAACTCCGCGCCATTACTGTTTACATACGAATGTTTGCGGCTATTAAACAGGGAGTTTACGCCCTCTAAAATGATTTTTGGGAACTCGTCACTGGTTTGCTGCAAAAATTCTTTTGTGCGGGTGAAGAGTTTGTCCATGTCTGCGCCGCCAATGCTTTGGTCGAAATTCTTGTTTTCGATTTTGGGCGCAATGTCTTCGGCTTCGTCCGGGGTTGCAGATTTGGCTAATGCTATACAGTCTTCCACGGCTTGGTTTATCGAGTCTTTATCCAGCTTATTTATTGTGGCAACGCCTTTTTTATTATCCACCAGTGCATGCAGAGTTAGGCTGTCGTCAAATAGTGTGCGCAGTAGCGAGAATTGATTGGCTTCTACGTTAAGTTCGTCTGTGCGGCCCTGATGTGCGCGGCAGGCGGCTTTTTGCGCGCCAGCTTTTTTTAATGCGTCCAGTGCGTATTCGGTTGCGTGTGTTAACTGCATATTATCTACCTCCTATGCTAATGTCGCAGCGTACGGCAGGGCCGCCGTCGGCAGTGGTCATGAGCTGCTTCTTGCCGCAAAAACCAGCGCAGCCCCAATGCATGTCATCCGATAGCATGTCTACGGTTTTTAACATTTCAAATGCCATGCCGGAAATTGTAGTTTCTTTAATTGCGCGGGCCAGTTTGCCGTTTTTGATTTCGTAGCCTTCTTCGACAGAAAACATGAACTCGCCTGTGGTATCGGCTTGGCCGTTGCCTGTTTTGACCAAGAAATATCCGTCATCTATGCTGGCAATCATGTCGTCAAGCTTGCTTGTACCGGGCAAAATTGCTGTATTGCGCATACGTATAAGCGGCTCGTCCGAGAATTCGAACGCGCGGGCATTGCCCTGCGGCTTTACGCCAAACTGCCGCGCCGTTTCCCTGTTATGCATAAAGCCTGTGAGAATGCCGTCTTTGATAAGCGTTACGTCTTCCGCAACGGTGCCCTCGTCGTCTACATACACTGGCAGCGGCACGGTTTTGCCCATTGCGGTGTGCGCGAAGTCCACCATTGTTACAAGTTCGCTTGCAACTTGTTTGCCCATATTATTTGCTGCAACAGAGCCGCCAAGCACAATGTCGGCCTCTACTGTGTGGCCTACCGCTTCGTGGGCAAGCATCCCCGCAAGTTCTGGGTGAAGGATGCACTTTGTTAAACCGGCGGTTGTGTACACGCCCTCGCGTTTTTTCATTATGGATTCGTAAAGCTTGTCCAGCTGATGTTCGTATTTTGTAGGGTCGGTAAAAAGCTGGTCAAACCTGCCGAAGCCGCCAAGCGGCTGGAATAATTCTACGGGTACGCCGTCATTTGTGTCTGCGGTCATCATAACATAAACCAAACTGCGCGGTTGGAAGGAATGACTGTCTGCACCGTCACTTACAACCAGTAGCTTTTCGATATCCAACAGGCGAGCAGTCACTGTGCGGCTGGATAGGTTTTTGTATTTGCGCACTATTAGGTCGTCCATGGCTTTTACAAAATCGATAATTTGGCTTTGGTTAATTGGTGCGCCCGGTATGGTTTTTAGGCCTACATTGCCGGAAGTCAGGCTGGGTAGTGCTGGTTTGCCTGCGTTTACGCGCTTGTCCATGAAAATGGCGTTGTCCGTGGCAGCGGTTAGTACGTTTTTGACCGCTTCGTGAGAATATTCTGCACCAGACGCAAAGCCGAATGTGCCGCCGCGGTATACCCGGGCAGAAACACCGCCTTCTGACGTTTGCTCGTTGTCGGTCATGTTGCCCGCCAGAAGTGTAACTTTGCGGGTGGAGTTTATTTGCGCTCTTAGCTCGGTATGGTCTTTGAAGTTGCTTTTGTGGGTGGTTAGTAAGTCTTGTAGCATGTTTTCAGTCCTTTCGATTTGAATGGGGAGTAGCCGAATTGCTAGCTTTGTCATTGCGGATCAAGTCCGCAATGATAGGCGGTACGTTTTTACAACTCCGGCAGCACAATCTCAACTTCCCGGCCCAGTTGGGACGAACGATAAATGCCATCGCAAATTGCTTGGTTGTAAACCGACTCTATCAGTGGGATGGGCGCGGTTCCACCAGCGTTTATCGCATCGCAAAAGGCTTTAACTTTGCTGTAAAAACGGTCGTCAGATGGCGTGCGCAGCGGGATTTTTGTCTCGCAAAGCTGCCCTTCGATGTCATTGAACATGGTAATTGGGCCAATTGTGCCGTCCCATGCGCCGCCCCAGCCTGTACCAACGCCAGCGGGTTCAATTTTTAATCCGGCATCTTTGCCAAAAAACATTGTGTCGCCCATTTTGTCCATATGCATTGCCCAAGACATTCTAAAGTCTAGCGCGATATTGCCCTCTAAGCGGATTAACGCGACAGAAAAGTCGTCTACAGTGAAATGTTCTGCTTCGTCAAAATACTTTGGATTTTTGCCAAAATGGTCTGCTGCGAATGCGGATACTGTAAGTGGCTTAGGATACCCAATAGCAGAAAGCACCATGTCAAGCGAATAACAGCCGATATCCGCAAGCGCACCCACGCCAGACAGCTCCTTGCGCACAAATGTGCCGCCGGGAATACCACGCCTGCGTCCGCCGCCTGTTTGGATATAATAAATGTCACCCAAAGCGCCGCTGCCAACAATGTCGCGTACCAAGTCCATGTTTGGGTCGTATCTTGGCTGGAAGCCTATGGTCAAGATTTTGCCGGTTTCTTTTGACTTTTTGTACATTTCTAGCGCATCTTCCAGGGTTACAGACATTGGTTTTTCGCATAAAACATGTGCCCCTGCTTCCAGTGCGGCAATTGTACATTCCGCATGGGTGGTGTTGTATGTGCAAACACTTACGGCGTCCAAGCCCAAGTCGAGCAAATCCTTGTTGTTATCAAAAGCTTTTGCGTCTGTTAGCCCTGCTTTGTCAAAAAATGCACGTGCCTTGCCCGGCACAATGTCAGAACCGCCAACGATTTCTACCTCGTCCTCCATACGCATGAATGAACGTAGATGTGCATTTGCAATTCCGCCTGTTCCGATGATACCGATTCTTAGTTTTTTTGCTGCTTTTGCCATTTTAATTGTCTCCCTTCGGTTTTAGTTGACGTAAGTATGCTTTAAATATTAGAATATGTCAAAGAATTATCTGAAGGGAGATATATAATGTCAAAATATGAATTTACAGCAGTGGAAAAGAAGTGGCGTGCAAAATGGGCGGCCACACCGGTGCAACAAAATACCGAAAATAAACCAAAATATTATTGCTTGGATATGTTTCCGTACCCGTCCGGCTCGGCTCTTCACGTGGGGCATTGGCGCGGATACGTATTAACCGACGTACTAAGCCGCTATAAAATTTTACAGGGTTATCATGTATTGCACCCCATGGGTTGGGATGCTTTTGGTTTGGCCGCAGAAACTAATGCCATAAAAAGAAAAATACACCCATCTATATCTACGGCAGAAAACGTGGCGAGTATGAAGCGGCAGTTAAAAGAAATGAGCACAATTTACGATTGGGACTACGAAATTAATACAACTGACCCAGCATACTACAAATGGACACAGTGGATTTTTGCCAGAATGTTTGAACGTGGTCTTGCCTATGAGCAGGAGATGCCGCTTAATTGGTGTCCTTCCTGCAAAGTGGTGCTTGCCAACGAAGAAGCTGTAGGCGGCGTGTGCGAACGCTGTAAGTCTCCAGCCACAAAAAAAAGCTTACGTCAATGGATGCTAAAAATTACGGCTTATGCCGAACGTCTGTTAAAAGACTTGGACGGACTTAACTGGCCGGATAAAGTTAAAAAAATGCAAGCCGACTGGATTGGCAAAAGCCACGGTGCAGAAATTGATTTTGCGGTAGCGGACATGCCAAACATGAGTTTGCGTGCGTATACTACCCGCCCCGATACTCTTTTTGGTGCAACATTTATGGTGCTTGCGCCAGAGCATGAGCTTGTATCAAAGCTTACCACAAGCGAACAGCGCAAAATAGTAGAGGAATATGTAAAACAGTCTGCCTCCCGTTCTTCTGTAGACCGCATGGCAAGCAAGGAAAAGACAGGTGTGTTTACTGGGCGGTATGCCATAAACCCTGCAACAGGCAGGAGCGACATGCCAATTTGGGTTGCTGACTATGTTCTTGCGGACTATGGCACAGGTGTAATTATGTGCGTTCCGGGTCATGACGAACGCGATTTTGAATTTGCAATAAAGTTTGGCCTTCCTATAGCAGAAGTAATTTCCAAAAGCGGCGTGGCACAAGAAAATGGCTTAGAAGAAGCCTATATTGGTGACGGGGTGCTTGTTAACTCTGGCGAGTACAATGGGTTTAGCGTTGCGGACGCAAAAGAGGCAATTACTAAAGTTCTTGAGGGTAGGGGAGTTGGCAAACAGACAATCAATTATAAACTACGTGACTGGGTTTTCTCTCGTCAGCGTTATTGGGGCGAGCCTATCCCCATTATACATTGCGAAGTTTGTGGCCCTGTGCTTGTGCCAGATAGCGATTTGCCTGTGGAGTTGCCAAGAGTAGAAAGCTATCAACCTACAGATACTGGCGAATCTCCACTTGCGCTGGTGGAAGAATGGGTTAACACTACATGCCCTAAATGCAAGAAGCCCGCAAAGCGCGAAACCAATACAATGCCGCAATGGGCAGGCTCAAGCTGGTATTTCTTGCGCTACCCCGATGTTAATAATAGCGAAGCACTGGCAAGCCCAGAAGCTCTAAAGAAATGGCTACCTGTAGACTACTATGTAGGCGGAATAGAACACGCGGTACTACATTTGCTGTATGCACGGTTTTACACGAAATTTTTATATGATATTGGCACAGTTGAATTCGAAGAGCCATTTACTACCTTGTTCAATATAGGCATGGTTAATTACAAAGGTAAGAAAATGTCCAAAGGCGAGGGCTACGGCGTTTCTCCTGATGATGTTTTACCCAAATATGGCTGCGACGTGCTGCGGATATATGAAATGTTTATTAGCCCGCCTGAAATGGACTGCGAATGGGACGACAGCGGCATAGACGGCGTATATCGTTTCCTAAACAAACTGTGGCGGCTTGTCGAACCTTCGTTAAAATGGGGCGCTGCCCCAAGCCCCGCCGCTACAGCGGGAATGAATCCCACTTCCGCTTCCTCCGGGAACAAAAGCGCAGCTTTTGTTCAGGCAACTCCTGAAATGACCCGCTTGCGCCATCGCATGATATTTGAGATTACCCGCCGTTTAGAAAATTTGTCGCTTAACACAGTAGTTAGCGGGTTTATGGAATTTACCAACCACCTGCAAGACATGGCCAAAACCACGGGCGGCCTGGACAAAGCCACTATAGAAACCATCGCCGTGCTGCTATCCCCGTTCGCACCGCATATGGCGGAAGAAATTTGGGAAGGTCTTGGCAACACCAACACTGTGTTCGCGCAAACTTGGCCAAAATGGGATGACAGTATGCTAAAATCCGACACGATTGAAATTGCTTTGCAAATAAACGGTAAACTGCGCGGCAACATGGATATCCCTGCCGAGCATGACAAGGACAGCGTAATTACACAGGCAATGCAGCAACTTTCAGATAAACTAGCAGGAATGGAAATTGTAAAAAGCATATATGTACCCGGCAGGATTGTTAACTTTGTGGTTAAGCCGTCATGAATTTATTTTACCGGCGTATCTACGCCATAGTAAAACGCATCCCGCTTGGCAAAGTGGCATCCTACGGGAAAATAGCCGCCGCCCTTGGCCGCCCTCGTTCTTCGCGGGAAGTTGGGCGCGCCATGCGATGCTGCCCAGCAGAAGATATCCCGTGGCAGCGCGTAGTTATGGCAGACGGCAGCATCGCTGGCGGCGGTTATGCACAAATGCGGAAAGAAATACTTGAAGCCGAAGGCGTGAAATTTCTGCCGGACGGCAGAGTAGATATGGAACGCTGCAATATAGACCCAGTCGAACTGGATATTATCGCACTGGTTGTATGTGGTGAAATTGAGGAATAAAAAATAAACTGGTCAGAGTCTTGGCCAGTTTATTTTTTGCCTGCTTTTTTCCATTCCTCAATATGCTTTTGCACGGCAACAAAACTTTCTTCACTCATACCATGCTCCATTTTGCAGGCGTCTTGCACTGCCGTTTCTTTGTTAACGCCCAAATACATGAGCCAGTCAGAAATTAGAGTGTGTCTGTCATATATCCGCTGGGCAATTTCATGTCCGCTGTCTGTTAGCGTGATAAACCCGCCTGCATCTATTAAAATGTATCCGTTTGCTTTTAGATTTTTCATGGCAATACTAATACTAGGTTTGGAAAACCCCATCTTATTTGCAATGTCTACAGATCGTACGCTGCCTTCATTGCCAAGCATCAAAATAGTTTCTAAATAATTTTCGGTAGACTCGTGTGATTTATCCAATGGCTTCACCTCAATTCAACTATATGTAACTTTAACATACGATTTTATTGTTGACAAGTGAGTTAGTCTATGCTAACATTAGTGCGAGTTAGCATAAACTAACTAAAGGCGCGATATCGCGCCCATTTATTAGAATGGAGCTTACAAATGAACATTATTTTATTAAGTTTTTTGGCCGGGGTAGTAGGTATGGGCTTAGGCGGGGTAATAACCGCAATTTTTGGAACACGTACAGAAAAAATGATTAGTATTTTCCTATCCCTTGCCGGTGGCGTAATGACAAGCATCGTACTGCTTGAACTTATCCCCGAAGCTGTTGAGTATTCTAGCATTGGTGTAGCAGTTGTCGGCCTGGTTTTGGGCGCGCTAATGGTAATGGTATTAAACAACATAATGGATAGGGTATCCAAAACTCACAAATCTAAATTACATGAAACGTATACGGATTTTTTCCATTCTGCCGAGGTAGTAGACAGGAAAAAAAGTATGTTTCGTTCGGGGATTATTATGCTTTTTGCTATTGCACTGCATAATATACCCGAAGGATTAGCAATGGGCGCAGCTGGTTATCATGATGCGGCACTGGGGCTGACAATTGCTATAATGATTGGTTTGCACAATGTACCAGAAGGTATGGCGGTTTCTGCACCGCTAATATCCGGCGGGCTTTCTAAGTTTAAGGCTATTGCGCTGGTGGCATTGATAGGCGCCACTACAGTAATAGGTGCAGTAGCAGGAGTTTTTATTGGTGGTATTTCCTATACGGCTTTAGCACTTTCGTTTGCAATGGCGGGCGGTGCCATGTTATATGTAGTTTTTGGCGAAATTTTGCCGCAATCCATTGTCACTACAAAAGATAGACTGCCTACAATTTTCGCCATGGTTGGTATTATAGTTGGGCTAGTAATTACACAGATATAAAAAGGCCATGAGGCCTTTTTTATTTACACCTTCACATAGTCAGAAATTTTGTGCTGTTTGCCATCTGCAATACTCTTATTGGCGCAAACGCCAATCATCAATGAATTTACACCGTCGCGCAAATTTGCAGCCTGGCCAAGTGGATCGTTGGTTACACCACGGAAAAGATGCTTTTGCAGACGCTCGTCACTGCCGCCATGCCCGCCTGTAAGAGTAGGGACATGATATGTGGCCAGTTCGTTTTTCATATTGTAGACTTTTATTGTTTTAACTTCTCTATATGGGTCAAGTGCCGGTATTCCGCTGGAGTTTTCATATGCTTCCAGCCTGCCTTTAGTCCCGAAAATTACAGCTTTCCAGCCTTCTATTGGATTAAATGCTGTAAGAGAATATGTCAACTTCGCGCCTTTTTTGTATTTTACCGCTACAGACATATTGTCATAGATATTAATTTTATCAGAGAAAACGCAGCCGTCTCTGTGATAACCATCGTATTTTTCCGTATCAAAGTAAAACTCTTTCATGAATGGGTCTTTGTTGTATTCTACATAAAATTCGCAACTGTCGGCAAATTTGCAATTGCTACAACGCTCGCCCCTGTTTTCTCGTTTAGGACCATAAAAATCAAGGCCGCCATTGGCATAAACTGTATCTGGCTCGTCGTTAACCCACCAGTTAATCCAGTCAAAATGATGTGTAGATTTGTGTATTAATAACCCGCCGGACTTCTCCAGCTTCCCATGCCATCTGCGGAAGTAGTCGGCACCGTGGCTGGTATCTAAGAAATACTCGCAGTTTACGCCCAAAATATCGCCAATTGCGCCATCCATAAGCAGTTCTTTTATTTTTGCTGTATATGGGCCGTAGCGGGCGTTGAATGTTACTGTAACTTTTTTGCCGGTTCGTTTTTGCGTTTCCAATATTGCGTTGCATTTTGTATCATCTGTTGTAAGCGGTTTTTCGGAAATTACATCACAGCCAAATTCCATAGCGCGGATAATATACTCGTGATGATAGCCGTCAACTGTGGTTACAATTACGTAATCCGGTTTTGCTTCCCGCATCATGGTGTCAAAATCGTCATAAATTGGGATGCCAAGGCTGCGGTTGTAGTATTCGCTGCGGCCTCGGTTAACGTCAAAAACGCCAACCACTTGTGCTATGTCCTTATACTCTTCCACCAGGGGTTTTGCAAACATGCCAAAACAGCGGCTGCTTGCGCCTACTAATGCGTACTTTTTCATCTGAATCCTATCCTTTCACGCTGCCAAGCGTAATCCCCTTTGTAAAATACTTTTGCAGGAAGGGGTATACAATCAATATGGGTGCCATGGTAACAAATATTTGCGCCGCTTGTACCGAGCGTATGTTAAACTCGGCCCAATCCCGTATTTCATCCGCGTCCATCAAAGCCAGGTCAGGGAGCGTTAATATTTCGCGCAGATATGTTTGCAATGGCCTGAGGGAGCGGTTATTGATAAAAATTATGCCATGAAACCATTCGTTCCAGTGGTGTACAAAAGTAAATAATACAAGCGTAGCCAATGCAGCTTTTGACAATGGCAGGAAAATTTTAAGCAAAATGGACATATGGCCTGCACCGTCCATCATGGCCGATTCCGATAGTTCTGCAGGCAAGTTGCGGAAAAAGTTCATAAGAATAAGCATGTTAAACACAGATACCGCATGCGGTAGTATTAGTGCCCATCTTGTGTCAAAAATGTTGGTTGCCCTTACTATCATAAACAGGGGAACCAAACCACCGCTAAACAGCATAGAGAATAGGAAGAACCATACATAGTATCTGCGCGCCGTAAATTGGCGAGGAGAGCGTGAAAGGGGATACGCGATTAATATAATCATGAGCATATTAAAGGGTACACCTACAAATATCCGCTGTACTGATGCAAAAAACGACTGGAAGAACTGCGGATTGTTTAAAATATGCTGATAAGGGAAGACTGTGAAATCCACAGGCCAAAGTCCTACCCGCCCTGCCATTACGGCTTGATTGCTGGAAAATGACATGGCCAAAATGTGTATTACTGGCAAAACTGCGAACAAAAACGCAATTGATAAAACAATTGTATTGATAATTACAAAAACGTTTCTGGAAGCGGAAGTGGTCTTTACCATGCTGGCAACGAATACTTCTTCTTGCTGTTTTTTCTTAAAAAAACGTGACATATGTGGGCTCCCTTCTAAAAGATTCTGTAATTGCTAAACTTGTGGGCAATAAAATACGATGTTGATATTAGAATTAGCGATACAACAGACCTAAGCAGCCCTATGGCCGTACCTAGCGAGAAGTTGCCTTGTTGCAAGCCGGTACGGAACACCAGGGTATCTATAATGTCGCCTGTAGAATATACCGCTGGGCTGTAAAAGTTAAATATCTGATCAAAGCCGGCGTTTAATACATTGCCCAGTGATAATATCGCCAAAAGCATCATCATTGGCATAACGGAAGGGATGGTAATAAAGCGCGCCTGCTTCATATGTCCGGCACCGTCGATAACAGCTGCCTCGTACATAGATGGGTCAATTCCGGCTATTGCGGCCAAGATTACTATTGTATTAAAGCCGATATTCTTCCAAATTTCTGTTATTACCATCATGAATGGGAACAGCCTAGGCTCGCCAAAAAAGAAAATAGGGTCTATGCCAACCCAGCCAAGCATTTGGTTAACAATACCGTCGCGCGGGTTGAAAACATCTAAAAAAATACCGGCCAGTATAACCCAAGACAAAAAGAAAGGTATGAATGTTACTGTTTGAACGGATTTTTTAAACCACATTTGTTTAACTTCGTTAAGCAACAGCGCAAAAATTAATGGGAATATCAGCATGGATATTATTTTCATAACAGATATGAAAATGGTGTTAAAAAAGACTTGCCTGGTTGTAGGAAGCCCGAAAGCCAGCCTAAAGATGCCGAATCCTACAAACTCTGAACGCCACAGCGAACGCCAGAAGCCGTCCAGAGTAGGGACATATCTTGTAAAGGCCATCCATATACCAACCATTGGCAGGTAGTTGTACACAATAACAATTGCGACAGGGATAATTAACATTAAATGAAGCGGAAGCTGGGCTAAAAATTTATCCCGCTTCCTTTTTCTAAGTTCCATTTTTGCGTCCATGAAAAACCCTCCAAAAGTGGAAAGGGCCACGGTGCTTTTGTACACCGTAGCCCCGTTCTAGCTAAAATTTGAACTATCTCAATGATAATATTTCCGCTATTACTTCTTGGTTGCCAAGCCTATCCCACTCTACCATAAAGTCATCCCAAGCAGATACAGGAGCAGTGCCCATAATAATTTCGGTAACGATTCTTTCAGCTTCAGACCTGAAAATAGCAAATCTTTCGTCCATAAGGTCTGTTAATATGCCCATGTGAGCGTTATGATTTTGCCCGTAATGAACCATACGGTCGAATATTGTGTGGTTGATTGTGTTTGGTTGGCCGCTGTTTGCCCAGAAAGAGTTCCAGCCCATAGGATTAAGTTCGTTCATCCAAGTTAGCGCGGACGCAACTTGATTATATTGCATGCCAGTTAACCCGTCGGTGTTACCTGTTGCAAGTGCATTATTTATAGCTCTATAGTTTATTTCTGCCATGCGTGGAGGAGATACGCGCATTGGGGAAACTACCCCGCCCCGCCCGTCATTTCTTACGCCCGGTATTGGATTAAAATCAGGCCATCTTGGGTGTCGGCCATCGTAGCCATGCTGGATGTCTACGAAAAAGTTTGCCATCATGATTATTGCTTCTGGATGTTGCATTCTGGCAGAAACAGCATTCCAAGAAGAGGCCGGCTGATATACGCGGTATCTATGAGGTTGACCCGTTGCGCTTGGCGGCGGAATTGCTACCCAGTCCGATCCGGGATTTTCTGGCAATACATTAGTACCAATCGGCCAGCCGCCAACCCAAGGAGCACCGCCAAAAATACCTATGGTGGATGTAATCATATCTTCGATTAAACGACCGCCTGCATCAACAGTAGGGAAGTCAGGTGGGATTTGCCCGTCTGCGAACATGCGCTGCAAGTGCGTTAGCGCTTCTGTCATTCCCGGTAATGAACCGGAGTAGACGATGTCGCCATTTGGCAATTCTTCATAGAATAACATGCCTGAGAACCACCAGCCGGGTTGTACGCCAAACATTTCGAAGAATGTATGCAGGCCGCCCCAGTCTGTAAGTAGGTTACCGATACCGGCTACACCCATTGCAAAAGTTTGCTGCCCTGTGCCGGTTGGGTCGTCATGTGTGAATGCTCGTGCTACTTCCATAAACTCATCAATAGTAGTGGGTACGCCTAATCCTACGTTTTGCAGCCAGTCATAACGTATCCACAATGTGGTGGCAAAGTCAGCTGGACCTAGAAGCACAGACGGCAACTTCATAAGCCTGCCATCGGCATTACGGGCACCAGCTAAATTCATACCGTCCTGTTGATACAGCAACTCGTTGCGCAGGTTATGCGTGGCATAAGTCTCAAAAACATCGGTCAGATCCATCAGCATGTTGCCGCGCTGCATTGTTGCAATTTGCGTGTCATACACCCACATAAGGTCAGGAATGTCGCCGCTTGCGATTTGAAGATTAAGCCTTGCCACATAGCCAGCAGCGTCTTCCAGCCAAATGTAGTCTACAATGATGCCAAGCTCTTCTTCAAAAGCACGTGACCATACATTGTCCTCCCAGGAAAGGCCTTCCTCAAATACCGCGGTGGCTACTGTACGGCGCACCGATGTAACGGTGATTGGCGGGTAGAATGGTGCCATTGGGTTAAAGTCTGCTGTACCGGGGGTGCCTCTGCCCGGTGCGGCACCAGAACCATCGTTGCCGCCTCTGTCACAGCCTACGATTAGTACCATAGCTAGCACCATCATAAGTAAAACTACCAAAAGCTTTTTCTTTGTCACAAGATTTCCTCCTCGATTTGTAGACAGGCCTTCCCGAAAGGCAAATGAGCCAAAAAACATCGAAGAAATCCCGTCAATTTTATGCATATGCTACCATCACATTTATTAAAAGTCAATAGAACATACAGGAAATAAAATTTTAAGCAAGGAGTGCGAGTAATCGCTTAAAATTGTAATTTAACTCCCACCAAGCGAATATAATTATCAAAAAGCGGCTGTGCCCCATTATAGTGGAGTGATAGACATGGTGCAAAACCCTACATTGTATGTGCAAATTGGTAGCGCACAGCATTTAAGTATTATTTTGGAAGCAGAACAGACCCACCCGCCTGGCGGGGCAATATGTTTACCTTTAGACGAGCCTATGGATAAGCTCATTCGTGCGGCAAAGGCTAGTTTGCAATCTTGTGAAATTTCGCCGCTTAATGCACAGCGGGTAAATATTTATGTAGTTACTATTGCCCATGACCCTCAAGCCGCGCAGTTTATACCAATTGTAGGGAGGCGCTTGCAAACAATATTTGCAGAAGACTCGGCATTTCATATTACGCTTGTGGTTTTGCTTGACGAGTCCAACGAGCCTAGCCGTGATGGCTGCGAATACGAGGCTCGTAGCGGTGCAACATATGAATTTCTTGTATCGCTAACAGGCGACACCGTGTTTGATTGCATTTTTTTGTTAAGTAATCGCAATGAGCTTGGGCGTGTTGCAAGTCATGAAAATACAAATCGGCTTTTGGCATTTTTGCCGCTTTTGCACGGTTTAGAAAATTCGCGCTTTAATGAAACTTTGACGGCAAAAACAGGTGAAGCCGGACGTGTGTTGTTTGCGTCTGCCGGACTTGGGGTAGGGGAGCCGGTACCGGATGTGAACAAGGAGAATCGCATACTGCATAATTTTGCACATATGTTGGAGCGGGAAATGGAGGGTAATGCTACCATTGCAAACCCGCCCGTCATTGCGAGCGAAGCGAAGCAATCCATCACAAGCCTACCCTCCAAGCTTCTATCATTTCCCGAAATTTTCTCATTACGCGGTGCAAGCATCGCAGAAACCGAAACCATTTTGTTCGGCGATAGTGCTGCCAATTTTTTTAATAAGAACTACCCATCACCATCTTGCAATTCATCATTTACAAACACTTTATCATTGTGCGATGCAGTTGCAGAAGAAAAACACTTGGCTAATCTAATCGCCAAAACTACTGGTGAAATTTCTTATCTGGCAGACAATCTTTCAAATATAGAAAGAACCCCAGTGGGGTTCCTCCATGCAATCGACAACGCAAAAACAATAATTGGCCAAATTTATGCCACAAAATACAGGCTGGCTGCACTACAGGCCGTTTGTGAAAAATATCAAGCTCGCCACGCACAACTTCATTCGTATCTTCAATACATGCGCGAGGTGGTTGCAGCGTTAAAAGCTCTTCCGACACAATTTCCGGCTCAAACCCCGCCAGAATTGCTGCTTTCCCAGGCTAGGGAACGCGCAGTCTTAAATATATCTTTGCTACGCCACGACGGAATGCTGCAAGAAAGTCATGTTTTTGGCGACTTGAGTAACCCGTACGTCTTGCGGCTTATAGGCGGTTTTTGCTTAGAAGACCTAACGCGCTACAATGCAATGCGGTCTATTGTTCGTCCGCAAGCCAGCGCTTGAAGATACGCTCCATCATTACCCCGGCAGATGCTTTTTCTACAGGATCGGCTACAATCAGCTGGCTACGCCCAACTTCCTCACCCTCCCAGATATAAATAACTTCGCCTACAAGCGTACCAGATTCGACAGGCGCGGTTAGTGCTTCACCAATTATAACTTCGCTGGCCAGTTCTACATGTTTGCCTTTTGGCGCAAGCATGTTGGTTTGCTCTTTTATAACTACCGGTGCAAGCTCGACACTGCCTTTGCAAATTTTTATTTCGCCCATTTTAGTGCCGGCTTCTTCTTTTGAAATGAGCGCGAAATTAGCATATCCAAAATCTAATAATTTCATTGCGGAATCGAAACGAATGCCCGGGTCTGGCGCACCCAAAATAACGGAAATAAGTTGCATTCCTTCTTTTTCTGCTGTGGCAGAAATGCAATAAAGTGCCTGTGAAGTAGAGCCGGTTTTGAGCCCTGTTGCACCGGAATAATTTCTTATTAGCTTGTTTGTGTTCGTGAGCCCAAATTCCTCTTCGCCGCGTGCAGTTTTGTGAATGATTTTATCCAAGCGAGTGGTAGCGTACTTAAAAACATCGGGATATTTTAAAATTAATTCGCGGCTCATTAAGGCAATATCATACGCGCTTGTTAAATGCCCGGGTGAATCTAGCCCGCTGGGGTTGACAAAGTGCGTGTTGACCATGCCCAAATCTTTAGCTTTTTTGTTCATTGCGGTTACAAACGCGTCTTCGCTACCTGAAACAAACTCTGCCATTGCAACAGCAGCATCGTTTGCTGATGCAATTACAATGGCCTTTGTTAAATCTCTTACAGTTTGTTGTTCGCTAACTTCCAAAAATATTTGCGACCCGCCCATAGATGCCGCGTGTGCACTGGTGGTAACAAGATCGTCCCATTTGATGCGCTCCTGATCCAGAGCTTCGTAAATTAGTAACATAGTCATAACCTTGGTGACGCTGGCTGGTGCAAGCTGTTCGTGCGGGTTATGCTCGTGCAAAATTTTGCCTGTTTCCGCCTCCATCAATACGCTTGCTTTAGAATCAACAGATATGCCTTGTGCATATGCTATACTACTTATGCAAATTAGAAAAACCAAAGTGCAAATTATTTTTTTAGTCATAAAAAAAGTCCTTCCTAAATCGCTGTTTGTCATTAGGTTGGACTTTTTTAAATATTTTATGCAATTAATTTCTATCTGCCAGTGCGATTTCTCCAGTCGCGCAAAAAACTTGGGGTCTTAATGCCTTCGTTTTCGTCGATAGTAACAAATGTAGGGCCGTCATATTCTGATAATAGAGGTTCCGTTTGTGCAACTGTAATTTCAGGAGGTTCATCACTGTTTGCACCAAGTGCAGCAGATGCAGAGCCAGAAGCTCCTACCGCTGATATTGGAATAATATCGGGTTCAGATGCTTCTTCAGTTACAACATCTTCGATACCGGTTGCGACAATTGTGACCATAACATCATCTTTAAATTCTGGATTAATGGTAGTACCAAAAATTATCACAGCTTCGGGGTTAAGAGTTTTCTTAACTTCAGATGCTGCATTGCGAATGGCTTTAAGAGCCATGTTGCCATCGCCAGTAAACGCGATAAGTATATACCTAGCACCTTTTGTAGATGTTTCAAGCAATGGACTGCTGAGAGCGGCCACTGTAGCCTTCTCGATTTTGCTTTGTCCAGATGCGCGGCCAACGCCCATGTGCGCAAGTCCCTTGTCCTTCATGACGGTTTCCACATCTGCAAAGTCCAAATTAATTAGACCATCATCCAGTATTACGCCGGAAATACCGGATACGCCTTGGCGCAAAACCTCGTCTGCCATACGGAATGATTCTTCGACGGTAGCATCGTCATCTATAATGGACTCTAAGCGCTCGTTAGGAACAACAACAATGGTATCTACGTTGTTCTTTAACTCTTCTATGCCTGCTTCTGCATTACGCATACGGGCAAGCCCTTCGAATTCGAAGGGTTTTGTAACAACGCCTACAGTTAGTACGCCCATTTCGCGTGCAATTGCCGCAATAACTGGAGCAGCGCCTGTGCCCGTACCCCCGCCCATTCCAGCAGTGATGAATAGCATGTCTGTATCGACGCCAATGGCGTTTGTCAAAATTTCACGAGATTCTTCTGCCGCACGGCGGCCAACTTCCGGCTTACTGCCTGCGCCCAGGCCACGGGTAAGCTTTTCTCCTAATTGTATACGAATAGACGCTTTTGATTTTGCAAGTGCTTTACTGTCTGTATTTGCGGAAATAAATTCTACATCTGCAATCCCGTCTGTAACCATGCGATCTACTGCGTTTCCGCCGCCGCCGCCTACACCAATAACTTTAATTTTCGCTTTTAGTTCGTGTGCATTGTCAATATCTATCAAAGGAATGCCTCCTCAGGAATTCTATGTTAGTATAAATAGCCATACTATAATACATTGCTTGTTAATTAAATGCAAGCTTTATTGAAGCATTTCGAAAAAAAAATCAGAATTTATGGTTTTCATACGAAAAATACCTCGTCTTAAATTCATATCCGGTTTTTGTTCCAGTACCGCAACAATAGTTCTTACTTTCATATCTGCATCAGCAACCCCGCTACCCATATGAAATTCTGTATAATCCACTAAAATGCGGATATTGGCCGGGTCAGATACATCAATATGAGTAATACGGTGTATCAACTCATGAACAGTTAACAGCTGTGTGTATTGCACAACTGCAACAAAATCGGTTTCATTTGCTGCTTCCAAAATCTCCCCAAGCTGGACACGGTTAAACTGTAGCCCTTGCAAAAGCGGTAACGCTTCGCGTTTTTGCGACCTAATTTCAAGAACACGTCCAAAGTCGTCCAAAACCAAAAAAGTACCTGGTGCATGCTGAACATATGCACTAGGGCGTCTTTCATGCACAGTTACATATAAACGCCTGGGAAGGTCGCGCCTAAAGTCTACATCACTGACAAACAAATTGCTCATTATACGCCGCCGTGCCGCCGTGGTGTCAAGCAATAAGATATTGGTGGTATTCGTAATATTTAAGCGGTTTAAAATGTCTGTATCGTTTACTCTGGAGTTGCCCAATACAATTACTTCTTCCACATGAAAAAGAGGAGATACCAGAAACACCACAGCCGCCAACATTATCCCGCCAATAATTAGTGCAGCCTTAAACTTCCAACCTTTAAGTTTCATTGCTTTTGCTGAAGGAAGAAAACCATGTTAATAAACGATTTTTATGCAAATTTGCCCACTCTTTGAAAACTAGGTACTGATTACCGTCAAATTCAAAAATGTCTTTCCAATATTTAACTTTGCCTTTGACAAGGCGTAATTCACGCAAATTGCTTTCTGCATCAAGTTTAATAAAAATTGGTGCGCGAACGCCAAATATTTTCTTTGCATAGTCAAGAGTGGTTAACTTATTTATTTCTGCGGAAGGTATAGCATTTAGGCGGGATAATTCCTCAAATTTGTTTTTAATTAACTTGCGGATGCTATCTTCTGCAGGTGTGATAACTTCTTTTTCAGGGGCTGGCTTATGCTTGCTTTTTTGCGTGGGCTTTTGGGGTTTGGTTACTGAAAAGTTATATACAAATGGCGTATCTAAAGGGACATTAAATACCGAATTATAAATGTCGCCATCGGGTGTAACAATTAGCAGCCCTTCAACATCGTCTACAATTTTGCCGCCCGCTTTTGTAGCTATATTACGAGGGGCCATTAGTACAACATTGTCATGAACAGAGTACGTGCAATATTGACTGCCAGATAGTATAAATTGCATAAATTCACCTATGCGTCTAAAACCATGTTGCTGAACCTTAAAGGACGGCAAATAATGCTTAATATAAGTAACAAATATAGAAATTTCCAACCCCGGTAGGTCTTTTGTTTCATCAACAAATAAAGCCTCTACCAATTGGCGAATCATGTGCATTACACCGGCAGTATCGCCAGGATCTTTTTGAATTTCGATATTTGCAGCCAGTAAAGTTTCGGTATATTTTGTTTTTGGCAGTGCCGCTATTTTCTTTTGACTTGCTTTGCTAACTGGTTTTATATTACGGTTTGTAGATGTGGCAACAATCGTTTCGTCAGATTTTTCTAAAGCAATAAAATAGTCGCATGAATTGCGGAAAATTGCATTTGCAATTTTATCATAACTGCAACCAATTACGCGCTTGCCATGCTCATGAAGTTTTTTAGAAAGGAATGCAAAAATACCATCGCCAGAGGCAATGACAAAATTTTGTATTTCTGGTTTGCGGGCGGCCAAGTCTACTGCATCTATAATTAGGCTAACATCTGCGGCATTTTTGACTTTATCATTTTGATTTGTATTAAAAATTTGTATCGGTTCAATACCAACTTGCAAAACAGAATTCTTTAGATAACGGTGCTGCGGAATTGCCCAGTCTGCATAGGCGCGTTGTATAGACACTCCGCTTACACCTTCCATTTCAAGTACACGTTTGTATATTTCGTCTAAGTGAAGCCCCGTATTTGCTTTGCCGCTAAAAATGCCCATCAAATTTTCAATATCGTAAAATATTGCGGTATTACATGCCATAAAAAAACCCCTTTTATTTATCTTTCTATATTATACCATGCGCAAAAAAAAGTAACAATATAAATTCAACTGATTTCTCCCAGTTGAATTTGCAATTTGCAATTTAGCAAGTATAATGGACGAAAAACTTAGGAGTTGTAGTATATGACAGTTTTAATAATTGACGGGCATGGTGGGGGGCTTGGCGCACAAATAGTTGCTGCCGTGCTAAAAAATTTCCCGGAATATATGATAAGGGCAGTGGGCACAAACAGCACCGCCACTGTTGCAATGATAAAGGCCGGTGCTAAGGAAGCTGCAACCGGCGAAAATGCAGTTATTGTGGGCGCGCGCATGGCGGATATAATCATTGGCCCGGTGGGTATTGTAATTGCCGATGCTATGATGGGGGAAGTCACACCCAAAATGGCGGTTGCCGTTGGGCAAAGTAGGGGAAAACGGTTTCTTGTTCCCAGTAACCAGTGTGATAATATAATTGTTGGGGTGCCTAGTGTGCCTGTGGCCAAACTTCTTGCAAGTTTAATTTCTGCAATTGAAAGCGATGTTGAAAATAATGTCTAAGCTAAAAAAATATGTAATCACTGCAATGTGTATCACATTATGCAGTGTTTTGCCGCTAATTCTCCACATGGTACCGGGTGCGGGCAATACAGTTTTGCCAATGCATATCCCGGTTTTGGTGTGCGGGCTTTTGCTGGGTGGGTATTTTGGTTTTTTAGCGGGGCTGTTTGGGCCAATGCTTTCTACTTTTACAACGGGGATGCCAATGGTTGCATTTTTGCCTGCCATGATGGTGGAACTTGCGGTATTTGGCGCTGTGGCGGGTATCATGATGCGAGTTGTGCGTACAAAAAATAAATACGTGAACATATATGCCAGCTTAATTACGGCCATGGTTATTGGGCGTGTTTTGGGCGGAATGGCACGCGCGTTTATATTCGCGCCGGGTACGTTAACCATGTATCTATGGGTGTACAGCTATTTTATTTCCAGTTTGCCGGGGATAATTATTCAATTAATTTTAATCCCCGCGATTATTATTGCTTTGGAGAAGGCGGGCGTACGGCCTTTTGTAAAATTTTCTCGATAGAAGTACCACTTGGACGGTTGTAACGGTACATTTTGAAAAGACAATCCTTGTCGCCCTGGCGTACAATGTTTATGCCTTCTTCGCAACCCAGGCTTGCTTTCATGCCCATATCTTCAAGTATCTGCCGCGAGCCTTTGCCAATTACACCAAGCGGATACACAAATGTGTTTGGTACATACCCCAAGTGCACTTGGCAGGCGTCTTGTAACTTTTTCAAATTTGCTGTAAGTCTGGCGTGATAGGCTTCCGCGCTTTCCCCTTTTTTATTGCCGCTGCCCCCCTTACCATGCAAGTTATAGCTGTGGCTTTGGATTTCTGCAATGCCGGATTCATGCAGTTCTTTTACTTGTGACCATGTCATGTTTGGGTATTTGCCATTTGGATTATCTGCAGCGTCATTTGTGTAGCGGTCAGTTACATCGCCCATTATTGCGACTACGGCTTTCATTTTGTATTCTTGAAGCAGCGGGAACAGATATTTATAATCGCTATAATTTCCGTCATCAAAGGTCAGCACAATTGGTTTCTTTGGCAAACGTTCGCCGCGCTCCACAAAGTCGATAAGGTCTTGCATTACAACAGTGGTGTAGCCATTTTCTTTTAGGTATTGTAAATCTTTTTCAACCTCAAGCGGCGTAACGCCGTATTTACCAATATATTTTGGTTTTTCGGTTATCAAATGATACATGATAATAGGAACTTCCACTTCTTTTTCGCGGAAAAAGAAAACTTCCGTGTCTAAATCTTGTTCTTGGGCTGATAATGCAACCGGGAACAGTAATATGCAAAACAATAATAAAAATTTGCGCATGATATATAGTCCTTTCGATTAATTTTCCATGTTATCATGCCCGCAAATGTTGCATCATATGCAAATTTAAACTATTATTAAAAAAACATGAATAGGTGACCCGTGTGTAAAATTTGTGAAGCGTATTTTCACACCAACCGATCTGTTCTGCCGACGAAGGAGGCATGAATTAAAATGCAATATAGAACATTGGGAAACACAGGTGTTAAAGCAAGTTTACTAGGTATGGGATGTATGCGCCTTCCGTTTATTAACAATGATGGCAGCCAAGGCGTAGATTTAGACGCCGCAATCGAACTTTTGCAATTTGCCGAAAAAAGCGGCATAAACTATTTTGATACCGCATTTGGCTATCATGGCCAGCAAAGTGAGGCCATTTTGGGCGAAGCGCTGGAAGCCCGTCGCAAAGACGTAATTTATGTGACAAAACAACCGCTTTGGGAAATGAAGGACCCTGCCACAATACGCCGTAACCTGGAAAACACGCTAAAAAAGCTGCGCACAGACTATATCGACTTCTACTTACTGCATCGCATAATGCCCGCCTCATGGCAGGAAATTCAACAGCGAGAACTTTTCCGCGAGTTTGATAATTTTAAACGCGAGGGGCTAGTTAAACATGTTGGCTTTTCGTACCATGGGGACTATAAGACTTTTGAAGACGTGGTGCAAAAATACCCGTGGGAATTATGCAAAGTCCAGCATAATATGCTTGATATTAACCGAGAAGTTACCCCTGCCGGTATAGAACTTGCCGGTAAGCTTGGGCTTGGCATTGCCATAATGGAGCCATTGCGTGGCGGCGGTCTGTCCCATGCGCCCAAAGTTGTACAAGCTGTGTACGGCAGCGCAACACAAAAGCGCACGCCAACGGAATGGGCATTCCGCCATTTGGTCAATATGCCAGAAATTTCGGTTATCGTAAGCGGCATGTCTAATATGGAGCAATTAAAGCAAAATCTAGCTATGTTTAACCAGGCAGACATGTTGCCGGGTTGTCTTTCTGATGGGGAAAAACAAATAATAATAAATGCCCGCGCCGCGTACGAATCTATTGTAACGATACCATGTACTGTATGTAATTACTGTGTTCCATGCCCGGCGGGTGTGCAAATTTCGAATATTTTTTCCCAGTATAATGACGCGCACCGTTTCGAGCATTTTGACCAGCCGCGCCGTGCATATTGGTTTGCCAAAAATACAAAAGGCGATGCAAGAAGCTGTACAGCTTGTGGTGTGTGTCTGGAAAAATGTCCGCAGGAAATTAATATTACGGAACAGTTAAAAGTTGCGCACGAAGCCCTGGACGGTTGGGCAGAGTAGGGAGGCACGTTATGCCACTAATTTTACCCAAAGAGGGTTTTTTCGAATACGAAGAAAAACGCTCAAAATTCCTAGGATACTGCACCACCGTTAAAAATGAGGGCGAGGCCAAAGCCGTAATTGCCCAAACCCGTGTCAAACATCCAAAGGCTAATCACAATGTATTTGCGTACTCTACCGTAGAAGATTGTGTAGTTCGTATGAGCGACGACGGCGAGCCCAGTGGTACCGCAGGTATGCCTGTGCTTAATGTGTTCCAAAAAACAGGCATAATAAACTATGTATGTGTTGTGACGCGCTATTTTGGCGGCACACCACTTGGCGCGGGCGGCTTGGTACGCGCATATTCAAAAACTGCCAAGGGCGCGATGGAAGACGCTGCCCCAGAGGAATTGATACTAAAAAAGCTGTATCGTGTCACATGCGCTTACAATAGGTTTGACCAGACGAAATATAACTTGGATAAGCTTAGCGTACCAATTTTGCAGGCGGATTACACTACGCATTGTACGCTTGTGGTGGAAGTGACGGAGTTTCAAGATGCGAAATTTTTGGATAGTGAGATTTATACGGCAGAGGAAATAAGCCATGAGCCATAATGATATATGCGCACAAGTTTATGATTTGTGTGCCCGTATTGGGTTGCACGAGGATGTCATCCGACTTGTTTTAAGTTACATTGACAATGGTGAGTACATGATAGCAGAGCAGCATTTTAACAGACTATTATCCCGTGAATCTTCTAAGGAATCTGCAGAAGCCATCACAAATCTTTGGAGAAATGCAAACGGAACCCTTAAAGACTCAGGATTTGGAATTATGGCGGCATTTCTGGCTGTCGCCTTGCATACACGGGAGAAGTATAATAAAAGAGGCATCGAAATAGATATTTTTTATCATACTATGAGTTGTTTCAAAGAAGCCATGGACGAAGCTTATGCTCTTGATGGCGCATGGTCTTTTGATGGGGCTGACTGGTGCCGCCATCATATAGCTGGGGATTTATACAGACTAGGTACTTTAGAGTTTGAAATGGCTTATCTTGACCAAAGGAACGCAGGGGCATGCGGATTAAAAGAAGGGGAACCTGTACTTTCGGTGCATATCCAAACAGGGTCTGACATATCACGCCATGCGGTTGATGAGTCATATCGTTTAGCACGCGAATTTTTTCCAAAATATTTTCCGGACTTCGTTTGCAAATGGTTTTATTGCAGTACGTGGCTTCTTGACCCAGTTTTAAAAGAGCTACTTCCTGAATGGTCACGAATCCTTGATTTTCAGTCGGATTATGATGTTGCTTTCATCATCAAAGAGGGCGATTGGTATTTCCCTCGTATTTTCAATATGAAGAATAAGCCAGCAGACTGCGAAAACCTACCAGAAAACACTTCGTTGCGCCGGGCTGTGAAACATCACATATTGCAAGGCGGTACGATTGGATGGGCATTAGGTTTGATGAATATATAATTTATGCCCACGTAAGCGTAGCCTGCTTGACCTTTGGAGGTAAAAATGCCATTCCTGCCAACCACTTCACAAGAACTAACTGGCCCGGTCGATTTTATTTTAGTAACCGGCGATGCTTATGTAGACCATCCGTCATTCGGGGCGGGTATAATAGCCCGCGTGCTGGAGTCGCGGGATTTTTCTGTTGCAATTTTGCCGCAGCCAAACTGGATAACCACAGCTGATTTCTGCAAATTTGGCGAACCAAAACTTGCTTTTTTGGTTACGGGCGGCAATATTGATTCAATGGTCAACCATTATTCCGTATCGCTGCATAAGCGTAAAACAGACGCGTATTCCCCCGGCGGGCAGCTTGGCAAACGGCCTAACCGCGCCACAATTGTGTATTGCAACAAAATTCGTGAGGTGTATAAAAACGCCCCTATAATAATTGGCGGGTTAGAGGCGAGTTTGCGTAGGCTGGCGCATTATGATTATTGGGACAATGCCGTGCGGCGTTCTATTTTACTGGACTCCGCCGCCGACTTGCTGGTGTACGGTATGGGCGAAAACCAAATTGTAGAAATTGCAGAAGCCTTAGAAAGCGGTCTTGCTATACAGGATTTGACCTTTATTGCCGGGACAGTGTTCAAAACGCGAGATATTTCTAATTTGGACGAGCCTGTGATTTTGCCAGCATTTAAAACCGTAAAAGAGCCAACGCGCGAGTCAAAAAAAGAATATGCTAAAAGTTTCATGCTGCAATATCAGAATACAGACTATTTGACCGCAAAAACATTGGTAGAAAACTATGGCAATACGTATGTTGTGCAAAATCGCCCGGCCAACCCGCTTACGACGCAGGAACTTGATCGCGTGTACTCCCTGCCGTATGAACGGGATTTTCACCCAATGTATGCTGCCCAGGGCGGTGTACCCGCAATCGAAGAAGTGAAATTTAGCATAATAAGCAACCGCGGCTGCTTCGGAGCCTGTAATTTTTGCGCATTAAGTTTTCACCAGGGGCGTTTTGTGCAGGTACGCAGCCATAAATCCATAATTGCAGAAGCGATAAATTTCACCCATGAGCCAGATTTTAAAGGATATATACACGACGTTGGCGGGCCAACGGCAAATTTTCGTGCGCCGTCATGTAACAGGTGGGAGATTGCGGGTCAAGCCCGCAATGATAGGGGTGCAAAGTCATGTAGTCGCAACTGCCTAACCTCAACTCCCTGCAAAAATTTGCGCTATGACCATGAAGACTACCTAAAGCTATTAAAATCCCTGCGTGAGCTGCCAAAAATAAAAAAAGTCTTTGTCCGTTCTGGAATTCGCTATGACTATCTGCTAAACGACCCCAAAGGCGACAAATTCCTGCGCGAATTTTGCGAACATCATATAAGCGGCAGGCTAAAAGTGGCCCCAGAACATGTTGCTGACAAAGTCCTTGCTTCAATGGGTAAGCCCGGCTTTGATGAATATAAAAAATTTGCATGCAAATTTGAGGAAACAAACCGCAAATTAAAAAAAGACCAATACCTGGTGCCATACTTGATGTCCAGTCACCCCGGTTGCGGTCTTAATGAAGCTATCGAACTTGCGGAATATTTGCAGTCTGTCGGGCATAAGCCCGAGCAAGTGCAGGACTTTTACCCCACCCCCGGGACCTTGTCCACATGCATGTACTATACGGAACTTGACCCGCGCACAATGGAAAAAATATTTGTACCAAAAAGCCAGCGCGAGAAGACGACACAGCGGGCATTAATCCAGTATCGTTTGCCCGTCAATTACGAAATTGTTAAAGCGGCACTGCTAAAAGCTGGCCGCAAAGACTTAATTGGTCACGACCCAAAGGCGTTAATCCGCCCCCGTGGGGCTGCCAAACCTACGGTACAGCCACAGGCAAATTACCGCACCAAGGGGAATAACAGCCGTAATAAGAAACCCGCGTCTAAGTCCGGCACCGTCAGCAATAATGCCAAAAATAGACGGCCCGGCAGCGGATCCGATGTTACCCGCCGCCGCTAAAATAGCAAACATCCATGTACCGGCTTTTGGGAAAGCTTCTACTGCCAGGGATAATGTTCCCGGCCACAGCAAACCAACACCAAGCCCGCAAAGCGCGCATGCAAGTAATGCAAGCACTGGGTTGCCAGTTAGCGATATTAAAATGTAACTTACAAATGCCAGCGCGGCACCAATTTGCATAAGTTGCGATTGGCTTGGTAGCCATGCCATGTTTCTGCGCTTACATATGCCGTAGCCAATGCGGCTAAGACCCATCATAGCGGCAAACATACTGACGCCCAAGATGTCACCCACAACTTTTGGCAGGCCGATAATTTCTTCCAAGTAAGCAGATGTCCATTGCGAAAATGTAATTTCGGACGCGCCTGCAAACATGATAGAAAACACAAGCACAATAAAAATTGGGCGTATAAATGTCTTTTTCGCAGTGCTTTGGTTTTGTGTGGGCATGGCACCGGCCATAGGGCATGTGGCAAACAGGAATATGTTAACCAGCGGAACCAGCATCCAAATTAGCGTGATAATTGGCCAGGCTTCGCGCCCAAACACGAACAAGAATAACGTCGTAAGCAACGCCACTGCCAAATGTCCAAAGCAAAAAAATGCATGTAGAATACTCATCGCGGAAGATTTTTCGTCTGTAGGGATGGAGTTTAAAATAGGGCTAAGTAGAAGCTCCAGAAAGCCGCCTGCGGTTGCAAAAATCAACGTACCTGTCATAAGTACAAAGTATGGGTGCAGCGGCACAATTGGCGTTGCCGCAAACCACGCCATTCCGATTACTGCCAAAATATGCGCAGCTACAATAAACCGTCTAAACCCAAAGCGGTCTACTACCGAGCCAAATGCCAGCGAAACGGTAACTTGTACAATGAAATTGACCATTACCAACGCGCCAAGCTGTGTGTAGCTAAGCCCAAATTGCTGACCCAATGGAATGAACAATATTGCAGTTAAGTTAATTATTATTGCCTGACAAACGGTGCCGATATAGCAGGCCCGGACTGTGGGCTTATAAGATGTCATTGCTTCCATTTTTCGATATTACCTTTCTTGAATTCTGCAAAATTGCCCGTATCCAACGCATCCCGCACATCTGCCATAAGTTTATTGTAAAAATGCAAATTGTGAATTACACATAGCCGCATCGCCAGCATTTCCTTCGCCTTAAACAAATGTCTAATATATGCGCGGCTGTGGTTTGTACATGCTTGACAGCTGCATTCCGGGTCTATGGGGGAGTCATCAAGCTCGTAAATAGCGTTAAATAAATTTAGCTTGCCACAGCTTGTATAAACATGGCCATGCCGCCCGTTGCGCGCGGGCAGTACACAGTCGAAAAAGTCGACACCGCGGTCTATCGCTTCAAGTAAATTTTGCGGGGTACCTACGCCCATTAGATATGTGGGTTTGTTCTGCGGCAAATGCGGTACGGTAGCATCCAAAATACGGTACATTTCTTCGTGAGTTTCGCCCACAGCCAGGCCGCCTAGGGCATAGCCATCCAAATCCATTTCGGATATTTGTTTCGCATGCTGAATGCGGATATCTTCATATACTCCGCCCTGGTTTATGCCGAATAGCAGTTGACCTGTGTTTAGCTCGTCTATCCTGTTTTTAGAGCGCGTAAGCCAGCGTGTTGTGCGGTTTACAGAATCAATGATATATTTCCGTTCTGCCGGGTGTGGCGGGCATTCGTCAAAGGCCATTGCAATTGTGGAACCAAGCGCAGACTGTATATCCATGCTTTCTTCCGGCCCCATAAAAATTTTACGACCGTCTATATGGGACGAAAAATACACGCCTTCTTCCTTTATTTTGCGCATTGCTGCCAGCGAGAATACTTGAAACCCGCCAGAGTCGGTTAATATTGGTGCGTTCCAGTTCATAAAACGGTGAAGTCCGCCAAGCTGCTTGACAATTCCTTCCCCGGGGCGCAGGTGCAAATGATATGTGTTGCAAAGCGCAACTTGACAGCCAACATCAGTTAAATCTGCCGCGGATAACGCGCCTTTTATCGCGGCGGCTGTGGCTACGTTCATGAAAACAGGGGTTTCTATATTGCCATGGAGTGTTTGTAATGTGGCGCGCTTTGCACGGCCTTCAGTTACTCGTATTGTGTACAAGATTGCATCCCTTTCAAATTGTGGTAGGCTTAGTGTACTATAATCTTGAGCGATGTCAACATGGGAGGGTGGACTATGCACGATACCAGAAAATTAATTTATTCAGATTTTGGGAAGGGTCATTCCTCAATAAAATGGACTGTGATTGCGATGGTATTAAGTTTGGTAAGTAATTTTATGACATTCCGTAGTCGCTGGAATAGGTGGGAGTTGCAACAGGAATTTTATTTTTTGTGGCACGAGTTGCCAAGCCCGCCATCAATTACGTGGTTCGTGTTTATAAATATTGTGTTAATCATCCTTACAGTGGTGGGGATACTAGGCATCCGTAGACACGAATTGCATATTTATGACGATGGGATTGAAGGGCGAGCCTACAAAGGCTATATCGTCTTGTTTGGTGCATTGGGTAAGGAATTCAAACTAAAGTATGACGATATAACATCTGTAAAACAGCGCAAATGGGGGTTGATTGTCCGCACCACAATTGGACGTTATATGGTGTGTGTTAATGACCCAGAGGGTTGCGCGAATGAAATATCAAAGTGGAAATATAAGCGCGTGGATAGCGAAAGTACGAGCATTGATGAAAAAACAGATGTCATTGACAATATTTCTAGTCATTTTATGCGCTTTTCCAAATGAGCGGCATACTGTATGATATAATTAAATTTGGAGGTGTAATTACACATGCAGTTATCCCCAAAGGTTTGGCGGCTTGACTCCACCAAAGGCTCTGCTGCTTACTTGCTACTCACCACTGATGGATACACGCTTATAGATACCGGCTTTTTTACCGCAGGACGAGCAATTGTAAACGAGTTAGACCGCTTGCAAGTTAAATCTTTGAGTAAAATTTTGTTGACACACCACGATGTAGACCATATCGGAAATATGTCTATGTTGCAACGCAAATATAAATGTCCTGTTTATGTAAACTCCTTGGATATGCCATATATCCGCGGCGAAAAACAGCGCGGAAGCGTCAAGGCAGTTTTTGATTTTTTTCTAAAAACGGATACGTCTGCTGCACTTTCTCCGTTGGAAAACGCGAGTTTTAGCGATATCATGATAATTCACACTCCCGGTCATACACCGGGACATAGTTGTTTTATTTTTGAAGAGTTCTTGTTTGCAGGGGATTTGTTTCGCTTGCCTAATTTGCGTTTAAAGCCATATAAAATGCGAACCAACTGGAGTACGGAGAATCTTGAAAAATTTATAAGAAGTAGGGTTGCGCTATCTTTTAAGTGGGTATGTCCGGCGCATTTTATGCCTTGCTAAATTATCATTGAATGTAAAAGGAGTCACACATATGACAAACCTAATTGCCACCGCCGCCTTCGGCTTGGAATCGGTCGTAAAAAAACAAGTACAAGCACTTGGCTACACTCAAATCACGGGCCAGGACGGTCGGGTAGAATTCACACCGCCAAACTTATACGAGGCTATTGTACGTGCCAACTTGTGGTTACGTAGCTCTGCACGTATTCAAATAAAAATAGGCGAGTTTACCGCCGCAACTTTTGACGAATTGTTTGACCACGCAAGAAACCTACCGTGGGAAGAATGGATTCCCGCCGACGGTAAATTTACTGTAACGGGTAAATCGGTACGGTCAACGTTGTTTAGCGTGCCAGATATTCAATCCATTGTAAAAAAAGCCGTGGTGGAAAAGCTAAAGCAAAAATATAAAGTCGCTTGGTTCCCGGAGTCCGGGGCCGAGTATACAATTCAAGTCGCGCTGTTAAAAGATATTGCTACGCTTACAATTGATACAACCGGGGTAGGTAACAGCTTGCACAAACGCGGCTACCGCGAAAAGGCCAATGATGCCCCAATGCGTGAGACAATGGCCGCGGCACTCTTAGACCTTGCGCGCTACAACGGCAAAAAAACATTTCTTGACCCGTGCTGTGGCAGCGGGACCATCCCAATTGAGGCGGCTCTTATGGCAAAAAATATCGCGCCTGGCTTGTCCCGCAGCTTTGCGTGCGAAAACTGGGAGCAAATCCCCAAGCAGCTTTGGAAAGATGCCCGTGCCGCCGCCTATGCCGCAATTAAAACGGATTTCCAACCGCAGATATTTGCCGCGGATATTGACCCAGCCTGCATAGAATTGGCAAAAGCCAATGCCGAACTTGCTGGGGTAGACGACTGTATTCAATTCGAACTGCGGGCAGTGAAGGACACCGTTTTACCATCAGAAACTGGCGTTGCAATTATCAACCCGCCATATGGTGAGCGGATGGGCAAAATTAAAGAAGTGGAACAACTTTACCGCGAACTTGGGCAGATTTTTAACCCAACAAAATGGAATGTGTATGTAATAACACCTGACGAATTTTTCGAGTCTGCATATAAGAAAAAAGCCCGCGCAAAACGCAAGCTTTTTAATGGAATGATTAAGACTGATTACTATCAATATTTTTAAGTATCTCCCTGTATCGTTTGGTCGCAAGCTGGCTTGGCTCACCTTTTTTGCAGAACTTCAACTTCGCCAATTTTGGCACTATCCGTTCTACCACAATTTGGCCGTCCACAAGTTTAGCCGAAAGCGCGTCAAATGCTTCGCGAAACCGTGGGTCGGCTTTTGCTTTGTTGTAAAACGAAAGCACATACACATATTGAAACAAATTATAGTACCATAGCGGGTACTCTACTTGCATAAACCGGGAGCCCATTCCGTATTGGCATGGGCCAATTGGCGACTTAATTACCCAATGCTGCAGCAGAAATTCAACGGATTTATCCAACGCGGGCTCGTTGTTTAAATAACTGCTGAAACGGAACGCGTCCAGCACATTAAGCGTCGGCAATGGGTTGGAATGCTCTGTCTCAGGGCCGCGTCCAAATGAAAATTTATTGCATCGCCAGCCGCCGTCTGTGTATGGCGTGTCCAAAAAATATTGCAAAGTCTTTTGAATTCGTTCGTCATTTACATATCCCATGTGGCACATCAGGTTTGCTGCATATGCTGTATGACATGGCAAAATGCCGCCATTTGGGTATACTTTAAAGCGGCCGTCGGGACGCCATATGTCAAAAAACATCTGCGCTACGGTTTGGAGTATCGGGTCGGAAGGCGGCATTCCAAGTTCAAGCAGCATGTACGCGCTGTCCATAGTCGAAAACGGGCTGCCTTTCAATAGGCGATTATCCGGCGTAGTCCAAAAATCTGCACCATTATCATGCCTGTGTGATAATATTTCATCTATGTCGCATTGGTAATTGTCTTTCATCTACTACAATTTCCCTTCTATATGTGACCACATTTCGGCCGCAATTTCTTCGGCACTCGCTTTGTCTGACCCGACAATTATAATGTTATCTATTTTTTTCATGTGTTCTATTGCGGCCATATATCGCTCATATCGCAATTCTAATTTTGGCAAAGTTTCAAAAATACTAGCCTCTTCATTGCGCGCTTTTACACGGCGAATACACTCGTCTGGGGATACGTTTAAAAAAAATACAATATCTGGCCTGCGGATATCCATTGCGGTTTGGTTATATGCAATTACTCGCTTTAAACTGGCCGGGTCTATCCCTTGATATGCCATACTGGAGTGGTAATATCTATCGCAAATTACGTGACTGTGTGCTAGTGTGGGTATTATTTCATTGGCTAAGTGATGGTGTCTGTCTGCGGCAAAAAGCAGTGCAAGGGTTTCGTTATCTATGTTTTTAACTTCACCAGAAATGATATTTTGTATCAAATTTCCTATCGGATTGTTGGTCGTTGGTTCGCAAGTAATAATTGTGGGTAATGATTTTGAATTGAAATGTTCTGCTAAAAGCTTTGTAACTGTGGATTTCCCGCTGCCATCCAAGCCTTCGATTACTATAAATTTGCTCATTGGTTTCATCCTTTCGATAAAGTGACTTTAGCACAGATGTATCAGGTTTTCAAGACGAAGTATTGATAACAATGGAGTTGTAGAATTATATCCTACAAAATCTTTACGACAGCCTGTCCCCATATTAATTTTTTTTCGCCAATATGTACTGCTATATTCCAAAAAAGCTTATCATCTGACAGAGTTGTTTTGGAGTTTTTTGACAACAAGGAAATTTTGGCAATATTCAAAAAAATCATTACCCAACTTTTTCCATGTGATATACTTCCAAAAAATAGCAAAGGACGTGTTGAGCATGACTATTTCTGCAAAAGAAGTCTTATATCTGCCTACAGATGCAATAAAACCTAACCCTTATCAGCCTCGTCGAATTTTCGACCAAAACGGATTGGACGAGCTTGCCGCATCTATTAAAGTTTATGGCGTATTACAGCCAATTAGTGTGCGATATATGGGAAGTATGGGCTATGAACTTGTGGCAGGTGAACGGCGCCTGCGTGCAAGCCGTCTTGCCGGGTTTGACGAAATTCCTGCGATTTTGGTGGATATTACCGACACAGACAGTGCGGTGCTGGCTTTAATCGAAAATTTGCAGCGGCGCGATTTGCACTTTTTTGAAGAGGCCGAAGGTTTTAAAAATTTAATGAACGACTACGCATTTACCCAAGAGGTACTTGCAGCGCGAATTGGTAAAAAACAGTCAACGATTGCAAATAAACTACGTTTACTAAAGATTCCACAGCATTTGCAAAAAGAAATTATCAGCAACGAATTAACCGAGCGTCACGCCCGTGCATTGTTGCGCTTAAACAATGAGAGTGCTCAAATTGACGTTGTAAAAAAAATTATCGCCGAAGGATTAACCGTTCGTAAAACAGAAGAGTTAATCGAACATATAATGTATCCAAGTCCCAAAGAACCTACAGCAAAAACCATTCCGCTTAAAACGTATATACGTGATATTCGCATACTTACAAACTCGATTAAAGAGGATCTGGAGTTTATGCGTCATTCCGGCATGGACACACATTTCGAGATGCAGGAAACTCCAACTGGATACTGCATTCGCATTACGTTGGATTATGTACACAAATTAAAAAATACTACCAGCGCGTAAAAATTTGTGTTATAATCGCATTACTTAAATCGATTGGAGTTGTGAACATGATAGGTTTTTCTTGCTAATTTTTGGCAGAACAAACATGTAAGAGCGGCCAGCCGCTTGGTTTGTCATGCTTAATCAAAAGCAGGAAAGTTTATATTTCACAACTCAACAAATAATTTTGGCCAGCCTTTTTTGAGCTACCATTGATATGATTATTTTTGAGTCGCGAGAATTTACTTTCTTGCGGCTTATTTTAATTACAATGGGGCGCTGCCCCAAGCCCCGCCGCTACAGTGGGAATGAATCCCACTTCCGCTTCCTTCGGGAAGCAGTTTAGCCGCTTTAATGGAGGTAACCTATGTCACAAATAAGCGTATCAAACTTAAACTTTGCCTACGAGGGCAGCTATGACAACATCTTTGAAGACGTTAGCTTCCAAATAGATACCGATTGGAAGCTTGGCTTCACAGGCCGCAACGGCAAAGGAAAAACAACATTTTTAAACCTGTTGCTGGGTAAGTTCGAGTACAGTGGCACAATTTCAGCAAATGTGAAATTTCAATATTTCCCCCAAATTGTGCCCGACAAAGCACTAGCAATTGCTGCAATAATTGAAGAAATATGCCCAGATTATCAAGACTGGCAGCTATTGCGCGAGTTATCGCTTTTGGATGTTGACGTAGATGTATTAACCCGACCATTCGAAACGCTGTCAAATGGGGAGCAGACAAAAATATTGCTCGCTGCGCTTTTCCTAGGCGAAAATAACTTTTTGCTTATCGATGAGCCAACTAATCACTTGGATATGAATGGTCGCAAAATCGTAAGCGATTATCTTAATAGCAAAGCTGGCTTTATTTTGGTATCCCATGACCGGGCGTTTTTGGATGGCTGCATCTCGCATATTCTTTCGATTAATAAGGCGAATATCGAAATACAGCACGGGAATTTTTCGTCATGGTTTGCAAACAAAGAAATGCAAGACAATTTTGAAAGACTGCAAAATGTCAAACTGAAAAAACAGATAAATCAATTGGAGAAAGCAGCGCGAAAAAATGCAGATTTATCTGACAGAATGGAAAGCTTAACTCCCCCAGCAGGCCATGCAAAAGAAAAAGGAATACGGCTTATGAACAAGTCAAAAGCAATAGAAACACGCATAAAATGGGCTGTTGACAAAAAAAATGAACTACTAAAAAACCTAGACCACGCCAGCGACCTAAAAATCACACAATTGCCATACCATAAACCGCGCTTCCTGTCCCTGTTAGATGTCGGCATTTTCTACGGCGAAAAGCACGTATGCGAAAATATCAGCTTTGACATCAACCATGGCGACCGCATCGCCCTGCATGGCAAAAATGGCTCGGGCAAATCCAGCATTCTAAAACTAATTTGCGGCGAACAAATCACTCACACAGGTGAACTATCCATAGGCAGCGGGTTAAAAATTTCATATGTATCGCAAGATACTTCTTTTCTCGCAGGCAATTTAACGGATTATGCCCGGCAAAATAATATCGACGAAAGCCTGTTTAAGGCAATCCTTCGCAAGTTAGATTTCCTGCGTGTGCAGTTTGAAAAAGATATGCGTGACTTTAGTAGTGGTCAAAAAAAGAAGGTGCTTATTGCCCGTAGTTTATGTGAAAAGGCGCATCTGCTTGTTTGGGACGAGCCGCTAAATTTTATAGATGTTCTGTCACGTATGCAAATTGAGCAATTGCTGCTGGAGCATAAACCGACTATATTGTTTGTCGAGCATGACAGTATTTTCTGCGATGCTATTGCAACTAGGGTTATTTTGCTGTAGACGCAGGCAAAAAAATTATTTCAAGTCATATCTTGCCCTATCGAACGATACACTAATATTATGTGGACATTGGCTGTTGCAAGTTGTATTATTTGAATAAGTTGGAACTTACATGAGGTGCATATATGGGATTATTTAAACGTAAAAAAGCCGCCATAGAGCGGGCGAAAATGGATACAACTCACGAAATTGTATGCCTGTATTGCTTTCGCAATTTTGCCCATGACAGGGTAATGTTCCGCGCGTTAGAGGCGTTGGATGCAGAAGGTTATCGCGAACAATATGACGAAATATTAGATGAGTATCGCGCCCGTTTCCATATGGATACGGCGGGCTTACTTCCTGCCGTGCTTGACCCAGATCATTATGGTGAAGTGTCAAAGGGGTATTATCGCGGGGTACTATCGTCGCTAAAAGACGATTACGATAATATAACGTTTAAGCGAATTTGTCCGTTCTGCCACAATGACATACCGCAAAGTGCGGGTTTTGCGCCCAGTACGGTTATTTCTGTCGTTGGTGCAACGCAATCCGGTAAGTCGGTTTTTCTTACATCGCTAATTCATACGCTAAAAACCGTCATACCGCATAATTTTCCAATTTTTTGCACGCCTATTAATAACGAAATGGGGCGCAAATTTAAGCTGGAATATGAAGACCCGCTTATAAATGACGGTCTATTGCTGGAACCGACACAAAAAGAGAAACAACAGGAGCCGCTAATATTTACATTTTCTTTTGCCGATGGCGAAAAACCAGAAATCAATATTGCGTTTTTTGACGTGGCTGGCGAGGGCATTGTGGATACTGCATATATGGACATTTATGCGGCACATATCAGAAATTCGTCCGGCATTTTATTTTTGGTTGACCCGTTGCAGTTTAGGTCTGTGGGGCGCAAGATAATGTTAAAAAATGAGATGGATTATGATTTGCGCTTTGCCAGCGAACCTGCCGAGGTTTTAAGTGGGCTGGTGGAGGATTATATTTACAAGCAAGGCGGCGGTGTTTCAGACATACCGACAGCCGTTGTGCTTACAAAAACCGACCTGCTGGAAAATTTGCAAGGCGATGGCGAATATGTGCGTAACAACAGCCATCTTTTTAAAAACTTCACTCACAAGGGTCATTTCAATGTAAATGAATTTTATAATATCGATGGCGAGACAGACGAATTTATTTCTCTGGTTGACCCTAATTTTAGAAATGCGTTAAAGCGGCGGTTTTACAATTTGGGATTTTTTGCGGTGTCTGCGCTAGGCTCAAAACCCGAAGGACAGCGGGTTGCGTCTTTTGCGCCTGTTAGGGTAGACGAACCATTTTTGTGGATTTTGTACCGCTTAGGCTACATCGAAGGGCGCGAGGGCGGCTATGAAAATTGAAAAAATAGAGCATCAGATATATACTCGCGCACGCCAGACATTGTTTCAGCAGTCGGAAGGGTATGGTACGATAGCAAAATCTGACGGGCTAAGCGAGTCATTTATAAAGGAGCAAGTTCACCCATATTGTGTGTATCCTACGCTGCAAAATTGCAACGTGCATCCCAAAGTCGTTACACTGGTGCATTGCCCCTGTGGACGTATGTTGTTTGGGCAAGCTGTTTATAAAGAAAGAGATTTTACGGGGCAAAGGGCGACATTCTTTGCCCATAACTACATATTTCCGCCACATATGGTGGATGGGGTTTTACGAGATTTTGGCAAGTTGCGGCATATGGAATTTTTGACAGAGTATGACGCCCTACAAGGGAAACTTAATGCATTGGAGGATGCCAAGTTTGCGACGAAGCATTCCAGTGTTTCTGGGTTGCGTCACTTCGCTCGCAACGACGGACAGCTTAACTATATCCTCCAATGCATTGCTGCTTCTATTAGCGGCACAAAAAAGACATATATCATTGCTCCCCCGTCTCAAATGCACAATTTTGCCTGGGGTTTTCTTATAAGCTTATACGCCCATTTGCCGGAAGAAATACGTCATCAACTGGGTTTTTGTACATATGCACGAGAGCCGGTAAACAAAAAAGGCTTGCATTTAATTTTTATAGAAAAATCCGATTCCAGGTTTGCAAACGATTTTGTAATAGACCTAAATAGTCCTCCGGTTGCAATAAATTCCACAGTAGCAAGGGCTGAACGCCTAGCAAATTTCTTCCAGGAATCAGAATTTTGGCATGTTCGTACTCCACATCGCCGCGAAATTTTATTAAAGCAGGGCTGCGAATGGCTTGACATAAATTTGGAAAAATTGACACTTTCCCAGTTGGCATCTGTCCCCGGGTCGTTTATAATACGTGGTAAGGGTTTTTGTAAGCCGGAACTGTATGTAATGCTGGGCATCCTCAAAACATGTGCTGGGGCAATTTCTACACACACGTCTTTTGATTTGCGATATTTGCTGGGCAGTTACAACCTGTCGCCGCATAATCATTTTCGTGTTGTGCAAAACCTTCGCAGACTGTATCAAAAACATATAAACTCGACAAATTACGAAAATATAGTGTTCCTGTTTCGCGCCTGCGGAAAAGGACGGTTAGACTTTGCCGGGCTTGAAGCATATTTGGAAAAGTTTGCAGACAATACAGACGCAATAGGGAGACGAGAAGATGACAATAATAAACACAATATTTGATAGGGCAGGGGAGCTATATAATCATTGGTTTTATGATTGGCTGCATATACATTTTATTATCCGCACGGTGTTGTTGCTTTTAGCAATATGGCTGGCCATTTACATTGTTGCACAGTTGTTCCAATATGTAGTTGCGCCTGTGTTGCTTCTTGCTTTTTATCACACAATTTTTCGTGCGTGGAACTATTTTGCCGTAGAAACCCCACAAGAATGGATATATGTACGTTATTTTTCCCAGGACAAGCCCAAACATCGGGAAAAATATTTGCGCCTTTGTGATAAGGTAAAAAGGAACCGGCAAATACTTTCGCATTTAAGATATAAGGGAATGGTGCGCCGCGCAAAACGATTTACATTGCGTGCCATGATAGTTTTGGGCGTTGCTTCTACACTGTGGGTTGCGGCATTTGGGTTACACTGGGAATATGCCATGCCCGTTATGGTGCAAAATGGAAACGATGCGCCTGTCGAAACAGTCACCAATCCTTCTGAAGTTGTAATTACTGATAATGAAAATACAGACGCAACAGAACATGCAGTTATACCGCCAACCCCAACAGAACCGCCACCGTGGCTTGATCCATATTTTTGGCCAGCAGATGAAGACATTGTGCTTAGGCTAAATGAACTTGGTCAGGCTGGCGCACGCCTGCGTGACGGGCCTGGTATAGTTGACCGTAATATAATAGAAATTGTATGGCAGGACGACGAAATGCAATTCCTGCATTCGTATTATCCTGACCCGGATGTGCAGGGGCTGTATTGGCTGCGTGTACGCTCGCCACACGGAACGGAAGGGTATATCGGCAGTCAGTTGGTTGAACGGTAAATAACTTTTTTTCTTTCTTGCAGCGTATTAAATAAAACCGCGGCCATTATCATAACCCCACCAATAAGTAACGATGCAGACACATCCTCACTAACCAGCAAAAATGCAAACAACGGTGCCAAAACTACCTCCAGCATGCCAATAAGTGAAGCGTCAAAGCTTGTGCACCGCTTTATCCCTCTTGAGAAAAAGATAAATGCAAATGCATGTTGAATTACGCCAAGTCCTATAATTGCCGCCCAGTTTGGTGTGGTAAGCCCTGATAATTGTGATAAGAAAAATAATCCCGGTATCAAGTTTATTGCAAACCCTGTTACTGTGCTGTCTATCGGAGATGCATCTGGCAGTCTGTTAACAAAGAATACTCCGGCCAAAGCCAGCCCCGACGCAAGAGCCAAAGAATTCCCTAACATGGCGGTTGCGTTCACCGTTCCAATAAGTTCGTTTCCAAAAACAATGGTTACCCCTGCAAATGCCAAGGTTACAACACCTATCTGCACAGGACGCGGTAATTTTTTGTCTTTTATGCAAGACATAATCAAAACAAAAATAGGGGCAACATATTGCAGTACAATTGCACTGCCTACCGAGGTCAGTGACAAACTTAAAAAGTAAAAATTGTTAGCAAATACAATGCATAACCCGCCCAGTAAAATTGTCTTATTAAATCGAAATTTTTTGTCATTTGAACGTTTTTTGTAAAATATAATTATCGGCAGAGCTATTGCGTTGCGCAATGAATTAGTCAAAAGTGCTGGCGTTGGAATTAGACGAAAGAAAAGCCCGCTAAAACTCCAGCAGACTGTGGCGGCTAAAATAAACCATTCACCTCTAATGCGATTTTTTTTATCCATAATTATTATCTCCGGCTTTTAATAATAAATTTTAACTTGCGCATTCCCATTTCAAACATAACGCGGTAATTGTATAATTTGTGTAGGCGAAGTAAAATGCCGGGGTTTTTCTTCAAGTTGTCTCTTTTTAAAGCCCAGCGGATAATCCTGTCCCCGGATGGAAACTGAGTGAAGTAAATTAGTGCGTACCAGAAAGTTTTCTCATTATCTTGTTCGCCATGCCCGCGTAGCCACCACCCGTAAGAATGGTACTGCTCTTTTAATGGACGCGCCTGTTCCGCATGGATATCTTCCCAAGTTTTGACCCCATGTTCAACCGCAATTTTCTCGATTGGTGTGCCGGGTAAAAAGCTCAGGCCGTGCAATTGTAAGCGAAACGGCTTTGTCAGCTTACGGCAAAGTTCCAATGTTTCACGTAAATCTGTGCTTGTTTCAAATGGGTGATTAAGTATAAAATCGTAAATAACCAGCGGAACCTTTGCGTCCGACAACGCCTTTGCGCAGTCAAGAATTTGCTCCTGTGTTTCGTCTCTAAGGTAAATGTCTTTGCGAACAGTCGGGCAGCCGTTTTGAATTCCAACAACCATTTTTGACAACCCTGCGTCGACCATTGCTTTGATACATACCGGGTCAGAAGTTATTCGCGGATGCCCCCATGCTTCAAATGGCAGACCGATTTTTTCTTTATAGGTCTTAGCAAATTCCAGTACCCATTTTTGGTTCCATGGGAAAATTTCATCCCAAAAACGAAGCTTTTGCAAACCAGGATTTTTCTTTTTTACATCCAAGAGTTCTGTAATAACATCATCTACAGTGCGCTGGCGGATAAATGGGCCTTTCCCTTGGTGCAAATCACGAATTGACCCAGTAGAGCAATACGAGCATTTGTTGGGGCAGCCGCGGCTTGTGGTTAGCTCGTAGCTGTGACTACGTGATTGTGGGTCGCCTTTTGTAATACGGTCATTGTTAATATAGTACATATTTTCCCCGCCAAAATCAGGGTGGGGGAGGTTGCTTAAATTTGCTTCAAGCATACGAAGTTCATTAATTTTTGCTCCATTTTCTTGCATTGTTGCAATATTATCAAAATGATCATAGGGTTGGTTTTGCTCAATCGCGTCTGTGAATTCTAAAATAGCATGTTCACATTCACCCCGGAAAATAACATCTGCAAATTCCAAACATTTCTCTGGGAAAAGGGTAGTGTACGCACCGCCGCAAATTATTTTTAATCCAAAAATTTTCTTGATATCTTCTGCAACGCGTTTAGCGACAGACAAATAAAAAGAACTCATGACACTGATACCGATATAACTTGGGTTAAGGTCTTTTATTTTTTCATACAATAATTTGTATTCAATTGCGGTGGGTTCGTCTACGGTATAGGAATTGAAATTTTTGAGAAAAATTAAATTAGTATCGTAGCCATGGCTCTTTAATATAGCGGACAAATATCTAATCCCCAGCAAATTACAATCGTAAAGTCCTATAAATAATGGCTTGGTTGTTTTTAATGGTTTCATGACATTTGTAACCTCTCTTAATATAATATTCACAATTTCGGGCAAACTGTAAATGAAGTGTCACACTTCTTTTGGTTGTCTGTGGTATCATATACTCAAATGCTAGGAGAGACAAGACTTTTCCTAGAAAAATGACAAAAAGGAGATGAACACCGTGTTCAAGAATTACAAGCGTAATCTAATAGCAGCTGTGATTGGTGCATTCTTGCTGCTTTTGGCGTTTCCAACACTTGCAAGTGCTTCTCAAGCTGCAATAACGTCCTTTAGCATGGACAGAACAACAGTTACACAGGGTCAAACTATTACATTCACCGTAACAACCACGGCACAAGTAAATTATGTTTTTGCAAATGCAGGCAATACCAGAGTTGCGACAGGCACCCGTACAACTGGAAACACATGGCAAGTTGTTGTTACACCGACGGTAGGCACACAGGGTATCACTATTGTTGCAAACACATCTAACAACATCAATAATGCAGCAACAGTATTTGTTCCAATAACAGTTACTGCAACAGGTCAGCAAAATGTACCACCAGTACCAACGGGGCCGTTGGCAATACACAGCATTACAGAAACCACGGCCTTACGAGAAGGGGAAGTTCAACTCACAGTTGTAACCGGCCCAGACGCAAGAGAAGTTTGGGTTCGGTTTGATGATACCCGCTTTATGAGGGCAAGAGGAGATGTTGCCGAGCTTCGTACCGCTACCTCGCGCACATGGGTAATTAACTTCCGCCCTACGCGGTGGGCTCCTCAATCGGTTACTGTAAGCTCTAATACCGCATATGTTGTGACAGGAGCTGTAACTCAAAACTATAACCTTACACTATCTGCACCATTCGTACGTGCTGCGGTTCCTGCTATTCAAAATGTAACAGTTAGTTCTCGCGATGTTGCGCCAAACGGAACAACAACTTTTACAATCCGCACCAATGCAGATGTTAACTATGTATGGGTAGAAAATGTCAATGGTACAAGAACCAATGCTACCAGAACGGCTCAAACCGCTGCAAGCCGTACTTGGACGGTAACATTTTCACCAGTGGCTACTGGTCAAGCAAGGGTGTTTGCAAATGCGACAGATACTGCTACCGGTGCTGTAACACGTAATGAAAATATAACGGTGCGAGCTCAGAATGCTTCAATTGTTAGTACGCCAACTGTTAACTGGGTCAATTGGTCTAACAGCGGCACTATTTGGGTAGAAGTAACTACTAACCAATTTGCACAGCGCGTGTGGATAGACTTGCCGGATGGCAGAAGGCCTCAGTTAACACTTCAATCTGGTTCTGGAAGTGCAAACAGAGTTTGGCGCGGGTATATAGAGAATATATCAAATATTAGCCAAATAAATATTCGTGTTAGTGAAACAAATAACTTTAATACCGATTACTCAAGAAATGTTAATATTTCTGGAGTACGCAGCAGCACCAATGTTCAACAAACAACTGGAAACATGACACTATCCACTGGTGGCCAAGGCTGGATGTCGAGTGCTGCAATAAGTCACTCTGGCAACTTATCCAGAGCTACAATAACTGTTAATACTCTTTCAAGTATAAATGTAGAAAATATTCGAGTTCATACTCCGAATAATGGATATTTTTGGATGTATCGTGTCGATGGCAATGCAAACCAATGGACGGTATCAGTTAATAATTTTATGTTTACGCAGGGTCAAACCATGCAATTTACTTTTGACCCCATATTTAATGGTACCTGGGGTAGTATGGTAAGTGCAAATTGGGTAGGACAATAAATATCTAGTAAAAATGAGCTGGTGAATTGTAATCACCAGCTCATTTTTGTTTCCCCTGCAGTATATAGCAGCCCTTTTTTTTATATAATACATTTACCTGTGCGAAAGTCTCTTTAAACTTTTTTATCGTGCTTTCTGCCCCGTGTTTTTTTTGTATAACAATATATAAAGACCCGCCAGGAGCTAGATGTAATGCAGATTCTTCATACATACGGTACATTATTTCCTTGCCGGCATGAATTGGTGGGTTTAGCACTATATTGTCAAATATATCACTTATATTTGCAAAGCTGTCGGAATGTATTAGAGTTGCAGATACATGGTTTAGCTTAGCGTTTCTTGTAGCATAGCCCAGGGCGATACCGTTAATATCTGCCATTGTCAGAGCCAGACCATGCTCTTTTGCAAGGACAATTCCCAACGTGCCATATCCGCATCCCAGGTCAAGCAGCGTTCCTTCAAGGGGTGGGATGTTTTTTAGTAAAGTTATGGATGCATCATCAACTTTATCGCAGGAAAATAGCCCGTTGTTGGTTAAGAACTTAAATTTTTTATCGAAAATTTCTAATTCAAGTTCGCGCTCATTTGTTAAAAGCGAAGGGTTTTCTATAAAATAATGGTTCATGCAAACACATCCAATACTTGAGGCAGTATTTTAAAATGAAGCTGGCCTTCTTTTGTGTAAAGGTTGCCGTCCAGACACAATGTTTCCGTGCCAGGGGGGAGAGAAATTATGACTTCATGGCAATCTATAAAGTTGATTGCTTTCAAATGCACATGCTTTTTAAATAATAATGACGGAAACAGCACACCAAGCTTTAAACGGCTCATGCCATCAACCATACATAATGTGATTTTACCGTCGTCAAATTTTGCTGAGGGCGAAATTTCAAGTCCGCCGCCATAGGTGTTGTTATTACAAATCGCCACTAAGGTAAAATCTCTTGTAATAATTTTTCCATCGATGGATAGTGTCAGAGGAATGTTTTTATGATTCATTATGCTTTTGTATGCGGCAACAAGATATGCTTGTCCACCAAATTTGGGCTTCAAATCTATTGCGTCGCGTACAATGCGGGCGTCTATTCCTATATTACCAGCGACCAGATACGCTTCGCCGTTGGCAGAAATTAAATCTACTGTACGTAAGCTTCGTTTATAAATTCGTTCTACAAAAATTTCTATCAAGGTATTATTTTTATATTTTTTTCGCATGGCGGCTTTACCGCCTTCGATTGCCATAGCGAAGTCATTTCCGCTGCCACCGGGGAAAATACCAAGCGGTATAGGAATTTTGCCACTGGGGAAAGTATTTGCCATCCCTGCGACTATTTCATGAATTGTGCCGTCGCCGCCAATGCCCACGATGCCGAGGCAGTTGGGCGATTCCGAACAAATTCGTTTTGTTATTTCGTAACCATCATTGGGTTTAGTAGTTTCGTACACTGCAACAGGGAGGTCATATTTTTGAAACATACTAGCCAACATGGGTAGATACTTTGTTTTACTAAGACCTCGGCCTGCAATCGGGTTGAAAATTATGTGGTACATTGGAATGCCCCCTTTTGTATAACTCTACACTAAAAAAGGGGATTAGACAAATTAAATAAAAAATATTGATAATAAAATGGTAAAAATAGCGGCAATTATCCCATGCAGAAATTTTGCTAAGAGGTATGGCATAGCCTTTATGCCAGCCCCTTCTGTAAACATGAATGTTTGCATGTGAATAGAAAACCCGCCAAATGCAATAACAAATGCTGCAATTGCAAGACTTGTGACATTTGTTCCGCTTTCTGCAATTTTATTAAGCCCGCCGGTTATTTCTATTAATCCTGCAAGCAAACCAGCAAATAATCCTTTGTCAGGAAAACCAATTTCCCCAAATATGGCTAGAATTGTGTTAAAAAATATTATTACCCCACCAATCACAGCCATAGACTCCATAGCATTTTTAATTGAACTGCCTAATGCTTTGCTGAAACCATTGGTTACGATTATGGATATATTTATCTCTTGGTAATCAGACTTTTTTTTATTTTTGAGCAAAATTCCTATAACTAATGCCGCCATAATATGCCCTACCCAAAGTAAGTATCCGATAGGTTTGCTGTCGAAAAAGCCTATTCCAACGACTCCAAGTATAAAAAGTGGGCCCGCATTGTTACAAAACGCTAACAAATGCTGTGCATTTTGCTTGGAAATTGAAGAGTTTTTGCGTAATTCGTGGACGGTTTTTGCGCCTATTGGATAGCCGGACGTTAGCCCAGCAATAAGCGCGATACTGCATTTCCCAGGCAAATTAAAAATTTTATGCATAAAAGGTGCAAGAAATTTCCCCAATAACTCAGCAAAACCAAGGTTCATAAGTAAGTTAGTAATAATTATGAACGGTAGAAGTGCAGGCATTACATTATTGAACCACAAAAGTAAACCCGCACGTGAAGCAGCCAGCACTACTTCGGGGAAGGCAAGAAATAATAACTTGAAAATAGCTAGAAAAATTAGTATAATCACAATTACTTCTCCAAAATTTAATATCTTGTAATTAAATTTAATAATTTTGTCGAATTTACGTTCGCATAAACAACTTCATACATATGATTTTGAAGAGAAGATTTATATTTGTTTGTAGGTGAGAGTAAATGTCTAATCGTAAAAAAAAGTTGAATCCAAGGCCAAGCCCAGACCGTAACTTCCCCGTAAATATAAGAACTGCGTCCTCCCGCCGCCATACGATGCCGGTTGCGGTAGCACTTATAACTACGATATTTATTGTGTTCGTACTTGTGCATGTTGGGCGGTCTGTTCATGCATATTTGTCACCTGATATTTCCCGGGAAATGGTGCAAATGGGCGTAACCGGCTCGTTGCAATCGGTATCGGGCATAATAGTTAGGTATGAAAATGTCTTTCATGCCCCAAGAGCCGGTAGCGTTACGTTTGCGGTTAGTGAAACCGAACGAGTTCGTCCAGGAGTAAGAGTGGCTAGTATCAGTGACAGTGGTGCCGAACGTATTAGCCGTAATCTTGAAATTTCGATGAATGAGGTTATGAGACTTACAGACCTTAGGCCCTACTCGCAATCGGATGCCGATGTTATGCGGATAGATAACAACATACGAAACGCTATGAACGGAAATATGCGGCATTTTACCGAACTAAATCTTGCAGAAATAAATCGCCTGCAAAACAATATATCTGAGCTTACAAACGTAAGATTTCAAATGATTGTTAGCGGAAATCATAGTGCAGTTGGCGAAGCCGGCCGTGTATATGAACAAAACCGAGCATTGCAAGAGTATAATGTAAGGCATGTATATGCCACAAGAGCAGGGATTATGTACAATATTTTGGACGGATTTGAAACAGAATTAACCCCAGAAAATATGCGTAATTTAAGCCGCGATCAAGTTCTTATGATTGTAGACCATACAGCTTTAATCCCCCCTCATGAAGTAGAAGAAGGCGACCCTATATTTAAGATTGTGGGCAATAATTGGTACATTGCTGCACTGTTGCCCAATGATATGATTCATGGTTTTGAACAGGGGGCAGATGTAGTAATTTATGTGCAAAATAACGAAAACGGGGAATATGATCCGCTTCCTGTACGAATAGAGTATCTGGAACGTCGAGCTTTGCAAAACTTTGTTATTTTCAGAAGTACGAGAAATGTTATCGGTTTTTTAAACCAGCGTAACGTAAGTATTCGCACTACAAGTGATGTCTTAAGTGGGTTTGTAGTTAGTAATTCTGCCATTACTACCAATCGCTTTTTTAGGATTCCGATGACTCATGTGCATGGTAATGAAGCCGTGTATCGTCGAACAGGCGAGGGGCTTGAAAGAGTAGAAATTTTTGTAGTTGATGAAACAGATACCCATGTATATGTATTAGAAGAAACACTTACCCTTCATATTGGTGATACACTTTTACCAATATCAATCAATGACCAAAACTTTGTAGTAACAGAATCCACCGTAAGAACTGAACATGGAGTTTATTTATCAACTTTTGGGTACGCAAGTTTTACGGTCGTGCATTTAACTGGTGAACCCTCTGATATAGTTGAATACACATTGCTTGATCCAGCAAGAAATCCCAATTTGCGGCAATTCGACTTCATTGTTACTGACGCGTCTATGGTTACCCATGGTCAAATATTACGATAACGACATTAAATTTTTATAATTTGGACAAAATTGCTTGACAATTTTATTAATTTGTGTATTATTAATATAATAGGGCAATTCGCCACCACGAATCACATTCTTTTACTACTTATTTGTTCATAACAATGAAAAAAAATATTTGCAACAAAAATATATCCAAAGAAAATTTTAGCTGGGAGGTTTTTGTATTATGTTACAAAAAATCAAAAACGCAGGGACTGCTATTAAGAGATTTATGTTAACAAGTGGCGATGACGTTTACAATGACAAGTATTATACCGATGAGAACGAAGATGAAACAGATTATGAATCTTCTTATGAAGATGACCCTATGAGAGAGCATTATGGCCGCAAAACGGCTGATATAAATTCTAAGCCTCGCGTAGATTATACCGAAAAAATTGTTTCATTGGGATATGCGCCAGCGGGTCACAACCAAAGCCGCTTCCAACACTATCAAAGCCAACAAAACAATGACACATCTGGAGTTGTGCCTGCTGCTTCTATTGCGCATCCAAAAGAATTTAAAGATGCAAGCAAGATTTGTGATGACCTTTGCAGTGGCAAAATGGTTATTGTAGACTTGTCAAATCTCGACTCTGTTATGGCGCAACGTATTGCTGACTATTTGGGTGGTGTTGTTCATACAATTCAAGGTAATACAGTACGTGTAAATAAAGGCATATTTATTGTTGCCCCACGCGAGTTTGATATTACAGACTATAGCAGAGAAGATAAAAAGGACTACGGAACATTTAAAGCGGTTTCTCCTGATAGGTACTAAAATATGTATTTTTTAATAAGCGCGGTTAATCTGCTTTTAACCGTGCTGTATTTTGTATTGATTGCGAGAATAATATTATCTTGGTTTCCGGGAGCCAAAAATAGTCAGGTTGCAAATATTTTATTTTTACTTACCGAGCCAATTTTAGCACCTATTAGAAGTGTATTGCGGCGTATGCAATCGGGGCATAGAAATGGGCTAATGTTTGATTTTTCGCCTTTGATTGCAATATTGCTTGTGCAAGTTGTTCGTTCATTTGTTTTATAAAATCATTAAAATGTAAAAGCCCGGAAATCAGCGTCTCCGAGCTTCTTTTTTTTGTTATGCTTTGCCAATTGAGCCAAATAGTTCGAGCTTTTCTTGGACTGTTTTTTTGATTGCTTCAATGCCGGGGGCAAGGAGTTTGCGCGGGTCAAAACCTTTGCCTTTTTGGTCTTCACCGGCCTCGATATACTTGCGGATAGCAGCGGCAAACGATAGCTGACATTCTGTATTTACATTAATTTTAGCAACGCCTAAAGAAATCGCTTTTTTTATCATTTCTACTGGGATACCAGTCCCGCCATGTAGAACTAGAGGAATACCGCCTGTGACTTCCGAAATTTTTTGCAGGGTAGGGAAGTCCAACCCTGTCCAATTATCGGGATATTGTCCGTGGATATTCCCGATTCCCGCGGCAAGAAAGTCTACGCCCAGTTTTGCAAATACTTCACATTCTGCGGGGTCTGCAAGGTCGCCGCTGCCTGTGACACCATCTTCTTCGCCGCCGATTGCGCCTACTTCGGCCTCAATGGACATGCCATTTTTGTGAGCCAGGGCTATCATATCGGTGGTTTGCTTTAGGTTTTCGTCAAAGGGCAGGTGACTGCCATCGAACATTATGCTGGTAAAGCCAGCTTCGATACAACTTAGGCATTGGTCATAACTGCCGTGGTCCAGGTGAATGGCTACTGGTACGGTTATGTTAAGTTCCTTATCCATCGCGCGTACCATTGCGGCCACTACGCTAAAGCCGCCCATATATTTTGCCGCGCCGCCTGTCACACCCAATATTATTGGGCTTTTTAATTTTTGGGCAGTTTCTAGGGTAGCTTTTGTCCACTCCAGATTATTAATATTTATTTGTGCTACGGCATAGCCGCCTTTTGCAGCATCTTGAAGCATTTTGGTTGCGGTTGTTAGCATTTATATTCTCCTATCCTAATATTGCCTTCGTGTCTCTGGCGATAACCAATTCCTCGTTGGTTGGTATTACAAGTACGCGAACTTTTGCGTTTGCGGTAGAAACGTCTAAGGCCTGTCCGCGTTTGCTGTTTAGCTCGCAGTCTACATCTACACCCATCCATTGTAGGTATTCGCAAATTTTTGCACGAATTGCGGTATCATTTTCGCCTATTCCGGCGGTGAAAACCACTGCGTCAAGGCCGTTCATGGCGGCGGCATAACGTACTACATAACCAGCTACGCGGTATGCAAAAACGTCGAGTGCATCTTGGGCGCGCTTATTGCCTTCTCTTGCGGCGGCATCCAAGTCGCGGAAGTCGCTGGAAACACCGCTAAGACCCAGCATGCCAGATTTTTTATTTAAAATATCTGTTACTTGCTGTGCGGTTAGGCCTTCCTTTTCCATTATAAAGGATACAACAGCAGGGTCCAGGTCGCCGCAGCGGGTTCCCATAGCAAGGCCTTCCAGCGGGGTTAATCCCATGGATGTATCCACACATTTACCGCCGTCTACAGCTGCTACGCTGGCACCGTTGCCCAGGTGGCATGTTGCGAGTTTCAGTGAGCTTGCGGGGCGATTTAATAGTTCTGCCGCTTGAGCTGATACATATTTGTGGCTTGTGCCATGGAAGCCATATTTGCGGATTTTATATTTGTCATATAGCTCGTAGGGGAGGGCGTACAGATACGCTTTTGCAGGCATTGTTTGATGAAATGCGGTGTCAAAAACAGCTACTTGCGGCACATTTGGCATATGCTGCCTGCATGCGCGGATGCCCGTAAGATTTGGTGGGTTATGCAGCGGCGCAAGCTCGCTTACAGCTTCAATTGCTTTTTCGATTTCTTCGGTTATGAGAGCGGATGCTGTAAATGTTTCGCCTCCGTGTACAACGCGGTGGCCGATTGCGTTAATTTCGTCCTTAGATTTAATTACACCGTGTTCTGCATCAAGCAATGAGTCGATTACAATTGCCATAGCGGCAGCATGATCATTCATTGCGATATCTGCCGTGTGCTTACCTCTTGGGGATTCGTGAACCAGTTTGCCATCTATGCCAATGCGTTCGCATAGGCCTTTTGCCAGCACGCTTTCATTGGTCATGTCTAAAAGTTGGTATTTTAGTGATGATGAACCGGCGTTGATTACTAGAATTTTCATTTTATATGCTCCTTTATTGTGCCTGAACGGCGGTGATTGCTACTACACCTACAATGTCATCCGCGGTACAGCCACGGGATAGGTCATTTATGGGCTTTGCAATGCCTTGAGTCAGTGGGCCGTAAGCTTCGGCCTTTGCAAGACGTTCTACTAATTTATATCCGATATTGCCGGAGTCAAGGTCGGGGAACACTAATACATTTGCCCTGCCTGCAACGTCGTTGCCTGGGGCTTTAGCCGCGCCAATGGCTGGTACAATTGCGGCGTCAAGCTGGAATTCGCCGTCGGCTTTTAAGGTCGGATTTTTTTCTTTTAATATACGTGTAGCTTCAATTACTTTGTCCACATCGGCGTGTTTCGCGCTTCCTTTTGTGGAATGGGAAAGCATTGCGACAATAGGTTCGCTGCCGGTTAGCGCGCTGTAGGTTTTGGCAGAGCTTTCTGCAATAGTTGCAAGCTGCGCTGCGTCGGGGTTTTGTACCAGCCCGCAGTCAGAGAAAATAAACATTCCGTTGTTGCCAAGCTCGCAATCCGGTACAACCATTACAAAATACGTGGAAACCATGGATACGCCCGGTGCGGTTTTGACAATTTGCATTGCCGGACGCAGGACATCTGCAGTGCTATACACCGCGCCAGCTACCATGCCATCTGCAAGGCCGTCTTTTACTAGCATACAGCCCAGGAAAAGTGGGTTTTCTTGTAGTAATGTTGCAGCCTGCTCTAGCGTTAGCCCTTTGTCTTTTCGAAGTTCGTAAAGTTTTGTGGTGAGGCTCTCGATTTCGCCATAGGTTGCCGGGTCAACGATTGACGCACCCGCGATGTCTGCAGAATGTTCTTTTGCGGCGGCTGTGATTGCGGCGGTGTTGCCTACCAAAATTACTTTTGCCAGGCCTTCTGCCAAAACTTGTTGGGTGGCTTTTAGAGTGCGTGGGTCCAGGGCTTCTGGCAGTACAATAGTTTTAATCTGGGATTTTGCTTTTTGCTTTACCGTTTGTAAAAAGCTCATTGCAGTGCTCCTTTATATTTTGGATAAATGCAATCTATAGAGTATCACATTTTGACAAAATCATCAAATTAAAAAATCAAGCAGGGTGTCACTACTTGATTTTAATTTACTCAAAAAACTCCAAAACGCGGCCGCCGTCATACCCGCAACTTTTTTGTATAAAATTGGGCAAGCTTTCATCTTCAAGCGTATCCATTTGCTGGTTTGCTACTATTTTGCCTTCGTGCATCACAATTGCGCGTGTGATAAACATCTCAATTTCTTCAATTTGATGGGTTGCGATAATAATGCCTTCGTGAGGTTGTAGCATGGCGATCATTAGTTTTAAAAAATCGCGCCGGGTAAAAATATCTTTACCTAGAAATGGTTCATCCATAAGAATAAAGTCTGCACCGCGGCTCATGCCTATTGCAATTTCCAGTTTTGCACGCTGCCCGCGCGAAAGGGCGCGTGCTTTCTTTTTGTGTTCCAGCTCAAAAAAATCCAGCAATTGCATGTAGCGGCCTGTGTTAAAGCGAGGTAGTATTTGTGAATAAAAGCCGCCGTGGGTAAGTGGGCTTAAATCCGGGAAATAGCTACCTTCTTCTGTGATATAGCTTAGTTTTTCATATGCGCTTGGGTGTAGTTCTTCTCCGTCCAGCATGGGCCAGCCGTATACCGGGTCAAGCAGTCCCATTGCGCATTTTAGCAGTGTAGTTTTGCCCGCACCATTCACGCCAAAAAGGCCTACGACTTCGCCACGGTCAAGTTCAAGGTCAACATTTAGTAACGCAGCGGTATTGCCATAATATTTAGTGACGCCATGTAGCTTTAGCATTTAGTTAGGCCTCCTTAAAGTTAGCGATTGTAATTCACGCCGGTATCGTTGTGCCCAACCGCCCCCGACAAGCATCCAAAAATTATCATCTTCTACCCCGGATAAAATTTGGGCGTGGCCAATTAGCTGTCCGTCATTGTCAAACGCCGAGATATGCTTCCTTGTCGCAGGATGCAAATATGACCATGGATTTAGGTCTATGCTGTGCGCGATGTACACTATTCCGCTGCAAAATATAATGTCGTGTATGTCAGTGAACGTAACTATGTCAGGATGTCTTATGGGAAATATGTTCACTGCGTTTATATCATCATTTTGTAAGTCAAACGTTGCTATGATGGTTCCATGATGGTTTCTGCCCTGCAATATTAAGTAATTTTCACATAAATAATGTTGTTCAAAACGTGCATTAGTTTCTACAAATATTGTGCGGTTTTCCCCGTTTGCCGGATTGATACGGGTTACTTCAAGCCCGTTGACACGGCTGATAAAGAGTAGTACAGATTCGTCCCACTCCAATAGTCCGATTATTTCGTCTTTGCCGCGCTCTATTGTTATCGGAAGTAAAACGGACGCCTCTACCATGTTGTTGTATAAACATCCAACCGTCGGTACGAGATTCCCCGGCATATAAATAGCATAGACCGCAGTGTTGCCAAACAAACCCGCCCCTGTTGGGACAATCAAACGCTTGTCGCCAAAGTGTGCTTCGTTAAAAAGTCGCAAATTTGACGCATGCATGGGAGAAATCAGACGGATAAGTTGCCAAAAGGGTGGGTGAAAACGTTGGTCATGCTCTTCTCGCGGTGATGTAATATACGCGTCTGGCCCAGCGCATATAAAAAGTTGATGGTTGTGTGTTGGGGTGTATAGCGGATGCGAATAAAGAAATAGTGGTATAACTTCAAATACCTCGCCGTAAATACGGTATTCAGGTATTGGTATGTGACGGCCGGTGTGGTCGATAAAAAACGAGCCTTCACTATAAGTTGCTATAGGTTGAGCATTATCAATGGGCAGATATGCGTATTGCACAGTAGACCAGTGCCATCGCCAATTGAAATCATTAAAACCTCTTCTATTAAACGCATCAAACGCCCGTGAATTATTAATTACGTGCACTCTAGTTCTTTGTCTGTCCGGCGCAATAGTAAATGTATAGCCATATTGGCTATTTCTACTAAACACTTCCCCTTCGATTGTAAGTGCGCTAATGCCGGAAATGTCCCCATATAGTTGCACTAAACCAACAGGTAGCTCCTGCCGTGATGTTATCGCAACCGATAAAAACATAGCCAGTGCAATTAAGCAAAATATCAAACTGCCAAGTATTTTCATCTTGCTACCTCCCCGGACTCGAATAATTTAATCCCACGTATGCTTGCTGCAAAGGGTATTGTAATCATAAGTATCAAAATAAATATGTTGGTTGGCGTTGTAAAATGGCCTATCGGAAATGCTGTAAGCATAAGCAATAGCCAGGCAATAGCTAAAAATATGGGGGAAATTATCCTGCCGCTTTTGAGCTTTGCTGCAATAAAAAATGTAACGCAAATCGAGCCAAAAAAGCTCAGCAGCGTGATTATCAGCGAAAATACATCGGGCGGGAACAAAAGTCGCAAAAACCCAACCTCCAGCAGTGACAAATATAGGTTGGCATTGCGAATATCTTGCCCAAAAATACGAAACTGCAAAAAGATAATCAATATTAGCAACATTTGCGCTGCCAACAGCACAAGGCCTGCAAAAAGTGCGGCTACAAGTTTTGTCATGTATATATGTTGACGTTTTACTGGCAAAGTCAGCAATGCATAAATACTTTTTGCCGGTGTATAATTGCGCAAGAAGCGTATACCCATAAGCACCAATAATCCTGCATACGCAACTGCAAAAACACTGGATATCCCGGCAGAATTTACATAGTGAGAAAATGGCGCGTTAATATAATCGCCCCTTAGCGCGCCTCCAAATAAGATAAGTTGCAGCACCGCCATAATAGCAACAATAATAGCGAGTGGTAGAAACATGCCGTCGTATTCATGTTTTAGTAGTATTAAGAATATCTTCACGCTAATTGTCCTCCCATTTCGTATATATCATAGATATTATCTGTTCGCAGCATATTCCGCTACCTTTGGCGGCTGTAACCAACGCTGATATCTGCCCGTTTAATAATTCTGCTTTTAGGCTATCCAACGCTGCTTCGCTAACATAAACAACGGATTTTGCATTGGGTGGTGTTTTTATCAGCCCCTCTTTTTCCAGCTCTGCAAAGGCTTTTTGTACCGTGTTTGGGTTAACGCCAAGCTGTGCCGCCAGTAGCCTGCGCGACGGAATCTCGTCGCCGCTTTTGAAGCGCCCTTGCAGTACCAGCATTTTAAATTGTCGGATAATTTGCAAATAAATTGATTCTCCCCCTGAGCTTAATCTTGTGAATTCGTTAATCAGTGAGCGCACCCCCTTAGATTATGTATAACTGTATTATATCAATAATACAGTTGTTGTCAAGAAAAAAAGAAATTAAAAAAGCCCTCGCAAGAGGACTTAAACTTCACTTACATCCACAAAACATCCGTTTTCTGCCGACTTTTCTACCGCTTCCAGCACTTGACAACATTTTAATCCGTCATTGAAATCTGGTGAGGTTGGCTTATCATGAATTATCGCGTTAAAGAATTCATAAAACTCGTGTATAAAGGTATGTTCGTAGCCAATAACATGCCCCGCCGGCCACCAGTGACTTGCATATGGATGAATGCCCTCCGATACTTGAATATTTCTAAAACCTTGTAATCCTTCTGGGTCGTCTGTAGAAAAATACTCCAGTTCGTTGATACGCAATAGGTCAAAACGAATGCTGCCATTGCTTCCGTTAATTTCAAAGGTCAAGTCATTTTTATGTCCGCTTGCAAAGCGTGTCGCTTCAAAAGAGCCCAATGCGCCGTTTTCAAATTCCGAAATAAACAAGGTAGCGTCGTCAACCGTAACTTTGCCATATTTTGCGTCATCAGAAGCTTTGCCACTTAGGCCTATCATTTTTTCTACTATAGGACGCTGCTTGATAAATGTTTTTTGTACGCCCATTACTTTTTTAAAATCGCCAACCAAATAGTGTGCAAGGTCAATTACATGCGCACCCAGGTCACCATGAGAGCCAGAACCGGCAACGGATTTATCCAGCCTCCACACCAGCGGAAATGCCGGGTCCACAATAAAGTCCTGTAAATACTTGCCGCGGAAGTGATAAATTTGCCCTAGCTTGCCTTCGTCGATTATCTTTTTTGCCAAGACTATTGCGGGTGCAAAACGATAATTGAATCCAATTTGATGCTTCACGCCATTATTAGTAACTGCTGCAAGAATTTCTCTCGCGTCTTTTGTATTTAGTGCCAGAGGTTTTTCACAAAAAACATGCTTTTTATTTTCGGCAGCGGCAATGGCGGCCTCTTTATGAAAATTGCTGGGTGCGGTGATGTCGATTACATCCAAATCTGCCCGGGAAACAAATTTTTCAAACGATGTTTCGTAAGACTCCCAACCAAATTTATCGCAAGCTTCTGCCACCCAATTTGCATCACGCCCGCAAATGGCTTTGCGCACAATTTTAGCATCCAAGTCAAAAAACATCTCCAATTTGTTATACGCATTGGAATGAGCCTTGCCCATAAACTTGTAGCCTAGTAACCCTACATTAAGAATTTTTGCCATTTCTAAGTCTCCTTCCTTATTTTAGGAATAGAGTATCACTGGTGAGGTTGTGGGTCAAGCTAAAAAGGCTGTCTCGCTAAGGAAATTTACCTTGTGCTTCAAATCGCTTCGCGATAGTCGCTTTAGGTTTAATTTTATTAACGAGACAACCCCGATTGGACGTCAACTTAGATACATCTGTTTATATTTGTTAGAATGCAATTTTCTTTACGGGACGAAGAACCCAATATCCTATTCCTTCGGGATAATGACATTGGTAACTTTGGCATTTTTCATCGTTCCATTCGAACCCATGTATTTTAGGGTCGAAATTCCATGCGAGTTCCTCAACCCTTTTCATTACTTCGGCATTCTCTGTATGAAAATCAAAATGTGGATGCCCAAAGGATAAATAATAGCTTCCCTCAAACTCACCACGTAACTCAAACCCTTCCGGGATTTCGCCGTTATAATCACTTTCTACGCCTGCGCCATAAAAGTAGCTTCTTTTTCCATTTTTCCATGTCCATCCTGATGTGTGCGCTGTGACGATCTTATGGCAATTTTCAAAATTTTCAACGGCATTAGTCGTTATGTCACAATCATGAGCCGGCCAAATCTCACCATTTATTGTTGTTGAATGCTTATAGACACCCAAATACTTATGTGCCGGTATATAGGTGTGTACATAGAAGGGTGATACCAAATTATTCATACTACCATCTCCTTTGATATAATGAGAAGGTGGGAAAACAAGTTTACCCATGGATGAAGGGATAGGGATAGGATTTTTTCTGAATGCCGCCGGCGTGCATCCAAACGCTTCATTAAACGCTCTCGTCAGAACGCTCTGCGCTGAATATCCATATTCAAGTGCCACATTAGTAAAACTCATCTTAGTATCGCGTATGGCAATTGCAGCCATATATAATCGTCGATTTGCCATATAGCGCTTGATAGTAATTCCCGCAATTCGGTGAAACATCATTGAACAATAGTACGGCGAATAGCCTACTTGCCTAGAAATTTCGGCAAGTGAAGGGTTGTTAATCGCACTATCGTCAATGAAATCAATCAATTTTCGTACTGCCTGAACCCATTCATCCAACTCTTGCTACCTCCTTCTGCTTTTAATATATCAAAGAAAAAGGTTTTTGACTTTACATAAGTTGCAAAGATGCCATAACTTTGCGACATAGCTATATATTCAAATCAAGCACAAAATTGATTTTTTCCAAGTTGTGCTTTATAAGCAGAAAAGGCTTTATATTAGGCTCTTTGTATGCTATAGTTTCTGCAAGATTATAATAATCGACTAAACCTTTATTAAGGATGTGTATGATGTTTAAGCAACCAATTATCCACAGCTATGACCCTTGTTTCTACGAGGATTATCCGGGCGTTTATCCAACTTCGAAACCTTATAGCGCAGACGCGTACCAAAAGGTATTGCTTGAACGTATCAACTACGAAAAAGAACAAAAACGGCTTGTTGTCAACAGTTACCGTGTACATAGAGCCATCAGCTACCCGCTTCCCGTTGTCGATTTTCCGGCACTGGAGTACCGTGGCGGCGGATATGACGGATATGGTTATTCCATTTATTTGTCTTGGCGTTTGCGGGAACGTTGGGATACACTTCATGCTGCGGTAGAAACCTATGATGACAAAACAGCCCTTACAATCCTGACAAAGGAAATTCGTTTGTTGGCTAGCTGGCCGCAGTTTTCGGAACAAACTCAGCCGGATCATTTGCTGCCATTAGGTCACTACGCACTATGCTTTGCAAAATTCCTACGGTTACGGACATGCCTGCAGGAGGACAAAGAAGTTATCGAATCTGGCGCGCGGCGACTATTAAATGAATTTTTGATGCCTGCGGTGACGGAAAAATTGAGCAGTACCATAACGCCTGACCGAGCCGGGTTGCACAATATTTTAAACATTGCCTTAATTGGTGCGGCTGCATTAGCCTCTGTTTTAGGCGAAGGGATAGCCGAAACTATATGGGACAAGGTATACGAAGTAATAACAGTATTAAATGCCGCTCGGCTTGATGCAGAAAAACCGTTTTCCGAAGGGCCGTGTTACGACTCGTTCTTTTCGGTTCATTTGACTGCGGCAGCGGCACTGGCAGAGCAGCAAGAAAGATTTTTAATATTTGAGCCGTTGTTTGCCAGCATGGTGACTGACTTTATAACGATGTCTTTGCCGGGGCGTGCTGATTTTTTTGCCCCTCACGGGGACGTAGAACCGCAAATGCAGTTTCCCCAAATCTGCGCAATGCATTATGCGCTTTGGTATCCGGATAAAGCAGACAATGCCATTGCTTACCTGTCGCATATCCCGCCAATACGTATGCTGCCTGATGTTTTGTGTTTTGTTGCAAATAGTCAGATAAACACAACTCCCCTCAATGATCCGTTTCTGCATGTAAACCCTGCCGCCATTGCCATGCGTTCTGGCTACAATGCCTGCGATACTTTATGTGGAATCTCTTTTGGCCGTTGTATGATGGGGCATTTGCATTACGATGCGGGCAGTATCACTATTTCAAAAAACGGACGCCTGTATATAACGGACCCCGGGTATCAGCAGTATTACAACGATAATCACGAGCGTGATTTTACTGTTGGTTTAACAGCCCACAATGCGCCGGTTATTGACGGATGCGTCCAAACGCTTCGGGGCGCATTCATGATAAACTATGAGAACAACCGGGTTTTGCTGGACATAAGTGCCTGTTACGGCTACGAAACCGGCAGTGTTTTGCGGGAGATAGATTTTGGCAAAACATTGGTTAAGGTTAAGGATTCATTTTCCGGGCTAAAAGCAGCTATGATTGAATACCATTTTCATTTGGGCACAAACACCGCCGCTTCATTGTGCAAGACTGGTACTGTATCGGCTCATGCCGAGGGGGAAGGACTATACATTCAGGGGGAAATGAATGGCGTACTCTTACCTTTTTCGCCGGTTGACATGCTACGCCACCCCGGTTCACGCGGTCCAAATTATATTTACCAGGGTGTAAAATTAACCAATGATAAACAATTCATTACATGGCAGTTTGAATTTAAAGAGGAGGCATAAAATCATGCGCATAACATTCAATTACACAAAAGAACGGATCCAAAAAAGTTTCCATTCTTTTGTGCGCGAAAATATTTATTTGCCTTCTTGAAATTGCAAAACACTTCCATCAATTGTAGTAATAAAACATGCTTTTGCGCCCCAATTTTGGATGTCAGGTTCAGTTATTTTATCCCAACCATTATTTTTTACAAATTGATACAAGGATTCGAGTCCTCCTTGTACCGACATAAAACCGACTTGTTCCTGCGGCGGTTCCCCATAAAACAAGTAAAATCCTCTTTGTGGACTTATGATGTCAAATATTTCGCCGGGATAATCATATACTGTCCCGTATATGCCCCTGCCTTCATCGTCATAGGCTATCGTTTTACCAAACCAGCCCAGTACATTTTGGAACCATTCGCATGTCTTGTCCATGTCCTTTGTCAGATAACAAGTCCAGCTAAGCATTGTCAATAGCTTGGATGAAAGTTTTTGAGTTTTATTAATCGCCTGATAGGCAAATAAATTGTTGACAGCAGGAACCCGCTTGGTGCGGATTGAGCAGGCTAATGGCA
>Ga0123352_10000245_pt1 | contig 65449 bp, 52 predicted proteins | sample TergutLab28metaG_FD_89700 | JGI IMG/M metagenome (GOLD analysis project Ga0123352, IMG submission 89700) | Labiotermes labralis P1 segment gut microbial communities from Petit-Saut dam, French Guiana - Lab288 P1 | ecosystem: Host-associated > Arthropoda: Insects > Digestive system > Gut ... | reverse complement strand
TGGCCAATATCTCCGTAACCATTGAACTTTGGATATAGGTGTTTTGGGTTATATTGTTATAGTTTGACCTAAGGAACACTCTCCCGAAGTTAGGTCCTTTCCTCCTGGGACACCCTGTATATACACGGTGGCGGCAGAATGGACTCTCATATTCTCAAGGTCACTGGTAAGGGAGTAGTAGGGGTAGGGCAGCGCAGCAGGTGGCAACGGTTTGGGCGGATCGCCTAGCTGTCAGCAGACACCATGAGTTGGTCCGGTGAACATCATGGTTTCGTTATCGAGGCGTTGTTTAAAAACAACCATTCTGTAACCACAACACAGAGGGCATTTCCGACGCGCTTCAGGCTCTATGCAACTGATGCTGTTCCTGATCGAAAAACAATCCAGCAATGGGTTTCGAATGTGACAGCAAGTGGGTCAGCATTACCAAGGAAACCAAGTGGTCGTCCTCGGAACATGAGAACACCTGAACATGTGCAACGAGTCCGAGCATCGATAGAGCAATCTCCGAGGCGTTCCGCTCGAAAACACGCTGCTGCCTTGGGGATTTCTGATCAAACTGTGAGACGAATTCTTCACACAGATCTCAGAATGCACCCATACAAAATGATGGTTTCACAGGAATTAAGTGTAAAAGACTGGGAAACCTGGAGAACTTTATCTGAGGATATTCTTCAACATGTCCCTCCCACAGCTGCTTTGTGGTGCAGCAATGAGGCGCATTTCCATCTGTCCGGTACTGTGAACAAGCAAAATTTTCGGTATTGGGCAGAGAATGACCCCCGTGACCTTCACCAAAGACCTCTGCACAGCCCTCGAGTCACTGTCTGGTGTGCTGTGTCCCATTTAGATGTAGTGGGACCTTACTTTTTCGAGGAAGGTGGTGAGACCATGACTGTAACCTCTAATCGGTATTGTGAAATGTTTGAGAACTTCCTCTGGCCCAGATTGGAGGAATTTGATGATTCAGAGGACTTTTGGTTTCAGTAGGATGGGGCCACAGTCCACACAGCTCATTGTTCGCTGGGAATTTTGAGATAAATTTTCCCAAGTCGACTCACCTCCTTACGAGGCGATATCGGGTGGCCCACGCGCTCATCCAATTTGAACCTCTGTGATTTTTTCCTGTGGGGATACCTCAAGTCCGAGGTTTATAAACATCGGTCTCAAACCCTCAAAGCACTTAAGGATACTATTCATGAGGAAGTTGCCACCATTCCCCCAGAGATGACCAACACAGTGACGGAAAACTTTACAGAACAGCTTCGGCAGTGCACCGCGAATAACGGCTGCCACCTGAGTGATGTTATTTTCAAAACCTAATGTGGAAAAAACTAGATTGTAAGTACTTTTCGAAAATATAAAGCTTTTTTCTGTAACTTGTTTTGTTCGTTTTTTATTACCCTTTGAAATATGGGAGTCCATTCTGCCACACCCTGTATATATTAATTTGTACTTCCAAATTCATTACTGATGTCAGATTTCACCTGTGAGCTGTTAAAGTTAAAGTTAAAGTACTCCATACATACCATGAGTAATCACGTTGAAGGGAAAGGTAAACCACAGTTAAAATAACAAAAACAATCCAGTGCAGTTATGAAGCTATTTTTAAAATAAATGTAATTAAACATGAACAAAAACCCAACAACTGCAATGTAGCATGGAAATTCTGAATCATGGAAGAGAATGTATGATGCTGGAGTAAAAGAATATGAACATTATTACAGGGAGCGAATTCAACCCAAAGGGCATTTTGCAGGCTCATGCAGAGAAATTTCAATGCCACAGATGAAACAGTTCTGTAGTATGTGCTAGAAAAATGTAAAAATGACCTTCTGGCTATAAGAGAACCAACATCAATGACAGCATGGGAAGTCACTCCATCTCAAAACACTCCACAGCAAGATTTTTAAGCCATTAATGATTTACGTTTTATAAAGGGTTAGATCTTGATCAAAGAATGACATTAATCCAAAAGCTTCTGATAGACTGCACTGCAAAATTAATAGCACCACACAATTAATCTGCACCAACAGCATGATAATATCTCAGGACAAATGCATCATGCAGATGGCACCCCATATTGATAAGCTGACTGACAGTACTACTAATGCAAAGGATCAAGATCAGTACTTGTCACAATGACAGGAAACATAGAGAATAACCGTGACACTTTCAGTTCCTGTTGATTGGAAGAAAATGACACCTCCTGTGATCGCAAAAAGAATTCTTCAGGGGTTGAAAATTGCATGGAAGTCAGTAAGTGCGGCTGACAAGGCACATTTGAAGTCCACGTGGAAAAACACCCTCTGTACCCCTGGATGTCCGTGGCGAAGAGTTTGTGCACAACTGTTCTGTACACAAAGTTACTCAACACCCTGCTTGGTCAAGAAACCTAATAAATATACCAAAAGTATAAGCCACAAATGACAAGTAAAATCCAGTCACTCTATGGTGGCCTCTGATCTGTGTGAGAAGCAACAGATGGTACTGATGGAGGAAGGGTAATCATGAGCTCAGGGAGAAGTGTAGCTATGGATCTGTAAAGGAGCAATTACTCTATTGCCATTCACTGACATACTGTAATGAAGACCAAACTGTGCACACCATTGTTCATCCCTTTAAAGCCCTGCATTCCTATACAGCCAAAACCCTTTCTATCACCCACCCCACTGTCACTTCCTAATAACCCTGGCTCCTGCCAGTGCAATTCCTTCCTCCTACTGGCCGCACAGTTTTGTAGATCACATATTAACAGTACACATCTGCACTTACAACTGGCCTTACAGATTACTTTGTATAGGAAATCACCTCATAACAAACAAACCTAACCACTGTAGTAAACAGTGATCAGCAAACTGATATTCAGCTAAGTTTACTGTTCATGCAACATTTTCATGTCTACAAAAACTGATACAACAACAATACAAAGGCCATTACAATACAGAAAAACAAATTGATGCTAACTGAAGGGTTTTCATGTCAAGCACATGATGAATCATAAACTGCAATAAACTAGATAAACAGTATTCAAGCAAAGAAATGTACTGGGGTCTTACCTCATGTGTAAGTGGAATGGCAGAACTGCTATCACTTGAAGAGGATGAACTACCAATTAAATGTCTATGTCTTTGATCTTTGCTCCATTTCCACCTTTTGGAATCCAATGAACCTTGCAAATATCCCATACTATTAATAGGATTTGAGGAATTAACTTGAAATGTCTGCAATGACTTTGGTGACTCCAATGTTAAGTTACTAGATTCATTTTCACCCTCATCAAAACATGGTAATGTGGAGCCACGGCTGTGTTGGAGGCTAGACTGTGAGGATCCCAAGGATATGAGGTCATGATCAGTTTGCAGGACAGAGGGTGACTGTGTGCAATCAAAGGGACTAACTAGTGTCTGTATTTCTGATGTAAAAGGAAGTCTGAAATTATTGGAATGTTCACATTTCTGTGTCATTTGTTCTTCTGAATTCGAGGGCACTGGTAAATGAAAACTGAGTTCAAATGCAGATAACCCTGCACCAGGACTTTCAGGTCCATGTCGCCAGTCTGAGTCCCACAGAAATGAATGCATTCTCTTCCTCTGTTTGGGTCCCCCAGCAGTACTATATATCAGTTTAGTTCCTGTGGATGTATGTTCACGTCTATGTGGCCTCCTGTTTGGATTGTAAAACCTTGCACTGTCCAATAGAATCATTCTTATTATATCTTCTATACATCTGTGGTGGAACTTCCGGTGTTTTACTGGGGCTGGAATATTCTGATGCGGGTCTGACTGACAAAGTGTTATGGTTGGTAAATTTATGTGCATTCCACCATCATGCAGGGGTGCCACAGGGTAGAGCTTCACCAGTCTTGCTCCATCACCAAAACCAAGCGTAGAGACAGAAGTACAATGCCTTTCATGCTATTGAAACACACACACATAAATTATACAAACACATGCTCTTACTCCACAAAAACAATGCAACATGCATCCATTACTATTACCAACCAACACAGTTTACATCACAGGTCAGAGCTCAAAGCAGTTAAACACACTACCAGCAACAAAATGCAATAACTTATGTTTTTCTCTTCAGCACCTGTTCAATTAATCCATGCTATTCACATTCCTTAAACACTTTCCAAAACAGTGCTATATCAGATGTCATTCAATATTCATGAGCACATCTGTACCACCAACATCTTTGGATGGTGGGGGAGCACTCTCTACATCAGTGTTGCTCAAAATGGGTTCTTCGTAGGGGTGTCAAGGGGTTCCAAGAGACAAAAATATGTGAGGATGGAAGTGTTTCATTGGCAGTCCTAAATTTGTACATATGAATTAAAATTTGTAAGGCAACATTTGACACTAATAATTCCGTCAATAGCAGCATGCAATCAAACACTGCTTCAATCCAGAAGCTTCCTGATTCTATAGTCAAGTCACGCAGAGCTTGCCATATACGGTCCGTGTGTCAGGTGAAATGATCAGGTTATCAGTTTGAGGTGAGCTGCTGATTATTGACTTGTAATGTACATAAAAGATAGACACTATTATTTAATTACATATTTGCCTACATGTGGCCAGGAAGGGGTTCCTCATTAAGTTCTGTAGCTTTTTAAGGGTTCTGTGAGCTAAAATAGATTGAGAAGCACGGATCTAGAAGGTTCCCGAAGTTAAAGTGATAGGGAATTTCTGTTCAGAGACTTACATGGGCACCAAATGGGGGTGGCAATTTATCAGGGGGTGCTGTACTGCAGGTTAACTGTATATTTCTGTTTACATAAATAGTCTCTACAAAATTAAGGACTGAATAAATGAAGTATAATTTCACAAGACTATCAATGTGAACTAATACAAGAATTAATGATGACAAATTTTTACATTACTAATTACATTATATAGGTTCACAAGCTATATAAATGCCAATTACAAAGGTGATATAACACCAAAGTCACACACAAGTATCTAGTTCAACATGCACTAATACCAAAACACCCTTCATTTAAAAAAGGAACATATCAGTACTCACAGTTGTCAGCCTTTCCAAAGCTCCAAACCTCTCCTCCTGTGCTGCTGCTGATTTTTCAAAAGCTTCATGCTTTTTAATTAGGTTTTCAACCTCATCAATTGTATGCTGAAAAATTAAACAGGTATCAGGAAACACAAAATTCAGGCAGTTTAAGCAAGTTTTCTTCCGATTTCAAAACTGCAACTTAAAATCCATACACCACCTACATACATAGGACGCTCAAAGAATTTTCCAGAACACACGCAGCATGATGTACTTCAAGTTAGTACAAAATTCTGCTGAAAATGACCGTACAATACAACTAATGAGTCATCATTCAATGTAAAAACCGTGAGACATGTATTTCAAAGGTGACACACCATGAAGTAAGAACTTGTGCAGTTCTATCTGCAAATTTCATTTTTATAAGGAATTAAATCTCTAAATTTTTGCTCTAGGCAAACTACTCCTATTAAAACTTGTTTTAGGTGAGGGTAAAATTAGCAAATTTAAAAAATGGTGAGGTTTTCTAAGCACAGGGACATCTGCTTATAATGCAGGATTGTGTGGGAGGGACTGCCTTCTGACATCGAGGGAACTGTGTACTGGGAGTCTCCCAACTGGGACAAGCTTTGATGGTCTGTAACATTTATGGGAAGATGTAAAATGCAAATATCAAAGAAATATGACATCGAAATTTAGTTTCCTCAACATGATGACACTCATGCAGGCATGTACGGCCACACACCAAGACTGTTGTCCTGCATCCTTCAGATTCTACACGCTGAGCTACATGCCATTCTCTCCTGTTCTAACATTTGAAATTTTATGCAAAACATGCAGACTTATCATTATCACACTACATGAAATACTGCAGACTACACCTGCAGCATTCAAAACATGGAACTGCCAACAGCTGCTTCCAGCAAGGGCAGAATAACTGTATTTAGGTCACCAGTCAATTGGAATGGCACTGAAAAAATGCTGAAATGTTGAACGCAAATAAAAGTACTCAATTAGTCAAATGCCTTGATCCCACTTCATACAATGAAGTTTTGTTTATATATATATATATATATATAAAGGGCACTGAAAATGTTTCCCTGTTCCACACACCTTATCAGAGCTCATTTTCTCAATCTGTACTGTTCAGAACAATGTACCTTAAAAACCATAAGTAATTTCATATGAAGTTTTTTCATAATGCCCAGAAGAAAATCTGATCATTTCTGCAGGTGCTAGAGAATCATCCAACATAGTAAGAAAAGAAACACTTACTCCTAGTTCTTGACTCATGAGGTACGGCTCCTGTGCAATTAGCCATGCTTCAGCTACAGCAGCATCACGTGCAAACTGATACACCTCCAGAACTGAAATGTAACAGGAATAATGGTGTATTTACCACTGCAATCCACAGACAATGTACTATGGGATTACTGGTTATGGTATGTATAAAAATTGCAAGTCAGCCATGACCATCTTCCAATATGAATAAAGCCCCCTGACCTCTCCTTATTCTGAAGTAACTTCTGGTAGTATTTTGATGGGGGTTGACTAGCTGCAATCAAGTACATGTGTGCCCTTGCACACATACAGATTAATAATAAAAACTTCATAATGTCCTGTTTCGGTTTACAGAATGGTAACATGACTCTTCATGCATTAACAATTTCCTAAAAATGGCACAACTATTTGGGGGGGGGGGGGAGTAATATACTTTGTTGCAAGTATCTCAACATAACTGATCAGATATCAGCTAGCATTGAACATTATCCAATTCAGCGATTTGTACACAGTCCATCATCAGAAGCTGCACTGAAATAACTGCTATACAAAACCATGCGGTATCATAGTCAATGATTTTAACTGTGTGCGTGTTAGATGATTTTGAAACATGAATCAATAATAAACTTCATAAGAAATGTAAACAATAACAGAACTTCTAACACCTCATGTGAAATGAAAAATAATTTGCATGAAATATTCTTAATCGACATTTATTATACAAATGCAATAACATGGCATCATAACTTATATTAGTTGTTGCCAAAATGCAAAATGCTGGTAAATTCTACATTAAAAGAAATCCACACAATGATCCATGCATTAAACATCATACATTTGTGTAAGAGACAGAATGGCAATGAACATACTCCTCTATGTACCATGCTACGTACTTTCTTATGGCAAACATTAGGCAGACAGAATACAAGACAACAGACAGTAAGAAGAACTTCGTATGGTGCAGATTTATATGATCTTACTTAGCTGTAAGTTCTCCCAGCGCTCCTCCCAGCGGTGCAGCAGTGAATTGCGCTGATTTGTCAGGGACACAAGTTTCTCCTTGATTTCACTGGAAGCGTAATGATTGCGTGACAGTAGTTCCTTTCCAAGTGCAATGCAGGCAGTGAAGTTATCTTCCCGGGCATCAATTTCCGCTTTCAAACTCTGGTGGTTATTCATCAGCAATTCCACTCCACTCACATCTCTAAAAACATTAGAGGAACAAAATATATAATATAAAGCAACAAAATTAATTAGTACTTTAAAATCATTACAGAGACAGCAAGGTCCACAGCACTCCACCCAACCTAAAACTTTTGTGTGTTCCATCCACAGCGTAGTGTGTTCTTGTGTGCAGTGCTCCAACTGTAACAGTTGAAGTTAGTTAGTTAATTTATTTACATACTTATGGATGGTTTATTTAACAATGTTCTTTATAGCTCAGACTAAACAACACCCAGTAACAGCAAAAGTGAATTAACCAGAAAGGATGTGGCAGAAAGCCACTGTGGCCAAATCTAATGTACCATCACATTTGCATGGAGGAAAATGGGAGAATCACTACACACACATCATGACAGTTGGTACCCCAAGCTAAGATTCAAGACAGATACCTACCGAACACATTTGTTAAGATTTACTACTTAAGCCAACTTGCTGTGTAATATAGTTAGCTGAAGCCACAAGACTCTATTATATACGTATCTATTTCCAAAATTGATTTTTACAGAAATTTTCCACTACAATTTCATACCACCACCAACATCATTGGCTACAAACTAAAATGGATTGCAAACTGCTGGGACTTGACTCTGCCCGTTTGTAACTTAGTACCATTATGCCAATAAGAGGTAATGTGTCCACTGATTAAGAAACATATATTAGCAATTTATGCGCATTTCCCACAATAACCCTGATGATGAAGACAGAGGTCTCCAAAATGTTGGCTTTAAACTCAATCTGGATGTGGCAAATCATACAAGACTTCTGTGCTCATTAAAACTTTCACCGGCACAAAGAACATTAAATTCCATCCTTGGACAGAGAGCCACTACTATTTTTCAATCAATACAAATAAAATTTAGATGATGATTCTACCTTTCCAATTTTCTAGTCCCTGTAGTTAAATCCAGGCGAAGAAACAGACATGACATTAAGAAACCAATCCTCAATTCTGACACAAAGTTATGCATAAGCAGGAGACAGCATTAATCTTCCTGAATTGACATATCATTAACCAGCAATTCCAGTTTACTTGAAAGGAGATATTGATATAAAAAGGTCTACTGCTTACTTATTACCACATTACCTAGGTTTCTCAGATGTGTTCATCTGCCTGACTACATCCTCCATCCAGAGCATCAGCGTGCGCACCATATTGAAGAACTTGAACAAATCACCAGTATCAGCCAGCTTCTGGCGTCGCCCATCACACAAAGCTTGCAGATTGGCCCAAGCTGTCACAACTTCCGCTTCACGATTGGTGATCTCCTTAGCCTTATCACCAGCATATGATGCCTGGAGTTTGGCAGATTCCTCCTGGATCTGCTGCACCTGAAAAGTAATGCACCAATCTATCTGTCTTCTTATGCCAAGATGTAAATAAATTTTATGTTTTCTTCACCCTGTTTGTCTAAAATGGTTCAACACATTTAAAAGATGCTCTACAATTTAGTTTTATTTGTATCATCCCCTTCTGAGAGGTAATTCTGTTTACTATAACTCTCACAACTTTTGCTACAGTCATGGATTATGTCTGAAAACTCCATGCAGCAACTCATATTTTTGTGCTTCTCAAGGCATACAAGTCAGATCCGATTTAAGGCTGGAGTGTGAAGCCACCGCTCCAGCACCACTTTTCCACTAGAGAGACCTTGCCAGCCCTCCTGCCTCAACTCACTTTTCCCCTTACCCAGTGCAACACTATTTCCTTTTTCCTTTCATTTTTCATTTCTTCGAATCTTCATCCTGTAGCAACTATTCCCCTTTTGATGAATCAGCCCTTCTCCCTTGGGACTTGTTCACCCCAGCCCCACAGGGCTTGCCTGCCTTCCCACTACTTTCTCCTGTTTCTCTTTCTCTCTTTACTTTTTTCTTTATCTTTATCTCTGTGTTTCCTTTTTCTTTTTCCTCTCCATCCCCCTTCCTGAATATGGCAGTGGCTTCATGTTCTGGGGCTGCTTTCCCTCAGAGCACCCTTATGGGACACTGACTTTCTCCCACTCCTTCCCACAACCTTCTTCACACTCCACTATACCTATTGGCTAATATCACATTCTCCATGAACCAATCACAGCCCACACCATGCCTTATATAACTGTATACGTGTTCCTAGCATTATTCTTGGATAGCTTGACTCTCGAAGATCAAACTGACAGGTTGTCCTGAAACATCGGTAACTAGGTACCAATCTTACCAAACCATGCTTGTAACATCCCAGAAGAGCAAAGATATCATCAAAGTGAGAAACACGTACAAAGACCCTTCAAAAACTCAGCCTGTTTTGTGAACTCTTTCGTAAAATCCTTGGTCTTTGAATGTGCCCCATCCTAGCAATAACTGGCAAGAACAAGTGCTTTTCCTCTACAGTCTGCCTGGCAGTGTGCACTGTCCTTCGTCCAATGTGTTAAAGTACTCTTGATATCTGCTTGTCTCTTCCACCAACATTTGCATAATTTGAAGGCCGAAGACCATCAATACAGTAAGTCAGGTACACTCCTTAGTAGCAAGAGGGACTTAATTTTCTCACAATCCAATTGGACCCCCTATAAATCTGTGGCTTATATATACAGAAGGTCAAAAGTGTATAATCAGTGCACTGTGTGTTGCCTCTATCACTAATGTCATCTTTGTCATATGCCAATCAGATTCTCATCCATTCATGTTTCTGTATATTGCAGCACTGGAATGTCAATTAAGCAGATCCCCACTTCTGTTTATTTTGCAATTATATACCATGGTTTCCATGTGACCCTATAAAGGTTTAAGTGTCAACATGACATGCCAGCTGAAGCATGTGCACTGCAACTAGAACCATAAACATCCACAGATCCATAACCACTGAGAAATAACTTACATTTCTGATTGGGAAGAGCTTAGGAAAGAGACTCTGAAGTAAAGTCACTGGGCACCCCGTATAACTGATTTTGTTAGTGTTTCAGAATCATATTTCTATTGTCTGAAAGCACAGGCAAGTCTCACTTTATGCCAGGGTTACATGCCTGAAAAAGTCACACAAATTGAACACAAAATTCCCATTTAAAACAGAGTATTTCCTGGGGTTTAGGGGACTGAAACCCTCATCTTACATAGTGTACGCCTACACCATTAATGGACATACAGACCTGTAGAGTATGTGTGTACTGCATATACAGTTCATATAAATTTCTACACAGTATACACACATTTCTCTACAATATATTTATTTCTAATACAATAAAAATATAAGAAACGCACATCCACAGAATTTGGTATGGCTCATTCCGATAGGACTATGATAGCCTTGCTATGCAAACACTCTATTTCCTGACTTAGCACTTTCTCTAATTCTATCAGCATTATTACGAATTATATGTATGCTACTATGAGTGAATCTTAACATTACAGCCTATGTCAATAGTTCAATCACCTTTTTCAAGTTGGCTTATTATGTCTAATTTCTCTTCAATAGCAATTTTCTTTCGGTGACTTTTCACTTGGATTGCACTAGGTGGTGTAGATTTACATTTCTCATTCATTTTTGTAACAAAAGCCAATGCTGTTGAAGTGATAACCACATCAGCTGTACAATAATACCACCAGTGTAATCAATCTACATATGTGACTGATGGCGGGACAGTGATGCAGTGATGTCACTTTCTGCTATCCTCCAACACAGATCATGTATGCCAAATCACGTTAAATAAAAAATGTGTGTACTGTCTATGCCAAATCATGTTGAAATGAAATCACACAAAAATGAGACCTGCCTGTATTTGAAGCCTGCTTACTTGTACAGAGAATGCCAGCTAAAAGAATGTAAATAAATTAAGCCCATGTAGGCAAATGGGATATCAGATGTTATCTTCTAACCTGTGACTGTAGAGTCAGCAGATCCTGAAGGAAGTTTTGGTGTTTGCGCTGCAGAGCTGACACCGAACCAGCATCACGTCCTAACTCGTCAGACATGGAATGTTGCTTCTCAAAAATTCTGCCCAGAACATCTTTACAGTCATGGAAGAACTTGTGCAATTCACGTGATGCAGCTAGCATCTATAGACAAATAACAAACACATTACAATTTTCTGCATTTGCCACAGTGATTTTTTTAATGCCACTGTGCAAGTGTTACAGATTGTTAAAATTTTCATCAGATGTTTATAATTTTCATCTAACACTTTACAGAGCAACTACTGTACACAAATGCATGATTAATGTGCCAATATGGTTAGACAGGAAATTTCCATAAAGTATTATATACTACATTTTTAGCTCCAACTATTATATACTACATTTTTAGCTTCAACTACCTTGCTCCAGTTCCTTGGTTCAACCTATTTAATAAATGTAGGCAGTGCTTCTAGGAAATTGAAGGGTAGTGGAAAATGGGATGCAGCAAAGAAACTGATTAAACGTTACTGACAGAAGGAACCACAACAAACTTATTCTTTGGCTGGTGCCTTCATATATTCAGAATAGGAGTCAGTCTCATTTATATCACTGTGTATCACATTAACAATACCTTACCATATGTCAACCACAAAAACATATAATAATTACACAGTCAGTGTAAAATTATAGCTTGAAATTATGAAGTAAAGAATGGACAGCATTCATTTGTAGAACCAACTTTACAAGCATTAACTGTATTCTTCATACGATATCACTCACCACATGTTTCAGCACACCGCACGTGCCATCATTAGGCAGTCTTCAAAGTTGTTATCATAATGCTAGCAAATGGTCTGCTGTATGATAAGTGACTAAATGCCATGTAATACACTTGCACATATTCAAAAATTCAGTTACAACACACATATATTTAAAACACAAATTTTAAAACACCAGAAAATGGTGTTCTGCCAAGCACTATTTAGACTAAGAGGTGCTTTTATAATCCCCAAAGCAGCCATTGATTATCCACAAATATGCTTGAAGCTCAATATGGGCTGAGACCTTAGTGCTGTACTGCGTACTGAGTAGAAGCCTACTCAGTATATGGAACACATGTAAAAAAAAAACCCCAAGAAATTCATTTTATATTCTTAGGTAACAAGGAAATTTACTGTATTTTCTAGAGAAGGTGCAAGATCTGTTTTATTTTCCACAAAATGCCATTTAGGTCAAAATTTAACCTTTTCCTGTTTAGATAATATGTTTTTCATAAACCATGTAACAAAATTTAAATACCAACCCAGTTGTTTAAAGGTTAAGTAACTAATATTCTCATGCCACAATATGGTTGGGGAAGTGAACTGAACACAGATGCATACTCCAGAGTATTCCATCAAAAATTTCAGATGAGACAAGTTATCCCAAGTTTCCCCACATTTTCAGCCTCCCTATAACAGTACCTCTAAAGCAGACTCTGCTTCCTTCTTAAGCCATACTTCATGCTCATCACTGCATTTCTACTTATTAAGCTACAACTTCTGCAACTGGCATAGCAATGTTAAAATAAAAAAACAGAGAAATGTACTGCTTAATACCTGTGTTCTTGTTTCAATGAGTTCAAGCAGATCCTGCCATGCTTCATTAAGCCCATCCTTCCACTCTGCAATTGTGGCAGAATCAGAGTGACTTGCACTTATAAGCTGATCAGCAATTCCATTTACAGCAGCTACTCGCTCACTGCCAATGGCCTCAGTGTCTCGTGCAAATTCTTTGAACCTCTCCCACAGCAACTGTTTTCAAAACAAAACACATTTTTCTTCAAATAAGCTCCATTTTTCCTTATGCTACAAACAGAAGAGGCAGTAAAATAACTCACTGTAACATGATCATAATCTTGTCCCAGTTCATGTGAGCCAGCCACAACCTCGCGCTCTGCTATCCACTGCTCTAAATCATCGACTTCTCGGTTTAACATGAACAACTGGAGGGCTTCATCAAGCTTGGCTCTCCTCTCACCTGCCAGATCCTTCAAGCCAGCATACAGTTTGTCCACCTGTGACTGCTTCACAGCTATCTGGTCACTACAATGCAACAGAATTCAATTTTTAACTCCAAATAAAACATGGGTATCACACAGGTGAACAATGCTCAAGTAATGAAGAAAACTTATGATGGTCCAACTTCAAAGAAAGATGCACAAATAAAAAAGTGTTATGAGCAGTAGCACCATCCTGACCCACAGGTTAGGTCTAAGGGAAGAGTACAATGCTGCATTGTGCACCCTGGAACTAAATGTGTGCCACTGGTTTTGAGGGGAGTTCAATGAATTCAACAGTTATTCTTCCAAGTATTTTAAATTTTTGCCTTTTCAAATAAGTTTAAAAAGTATGGCCCATCTCATTACACCCCAAGTGCTAAAAACTTTCTTTCCACAAAGGCGACAGTGAGAAAATCTATCCCATAACAATGGAATGTAATCTGCCCATATTTGCCTTCAAAATGGGTACAACCTGGGAAAAATGCAAAACTTACAACTCTAGTTATCTCTTAGTTATTTTTAAACTGATGCACACATCCTTTCCACATTAAAGTGTGGTGTGGTAATTACACCACCTTTCCATTACAATCGAAAAATGGTCACATTATAATAAAGTCCAGTAAAAGGAAATGTAAAATATTTACCATTTTCTTTAAACAGTACAATTTGTGGTTCAAATTCTGCCATGTAATTACTGTATTATATTTACCCATGCTAGTAGGACACTTAAACTTGCCACAAATTCCTCTTTCTTACATGCATAATCCACATGATATGTGACAACACTAATTACCAAATCTTGGTTCCTTTCAATATGTGTTGTTCCTCAAGGCAAATGCCAACATGACTGTGTGACATACAATGCACACTGATGGCTTCATACTGAACATTTTCCTTTTCCTTTGCTACAGTGTTCTGATTGTTAATTATAAAGTCTGAATATGAGAGAGAGTAAAAATTCTTACTGTGTTTATCCTCCTCCTTTAAGTCATTAAAGAAAGAAGATACTCTCAGATGCATAATGCAGGCTGCAGCAACCAGTTAAAAAGAACATTTAGTGAAAATATATGAGTGCTGCTTTAACAGTCTTCACTGTGTTGCTGCAATACACTTGACTTTTCTAGATACTATTCCACTACTAAGGCAGCAACACACTCTATGTCCATGGTGAGATAGAAGCAGAAGGGATATTGCAGTGGACATTTTCAACACAGAATAGAAACTATCAGACCACTGGGAGGGAACAGGGATGCAGAAGAGTGGAGGAGAGGAAAGAAATTATGACTCCAATGTTCTATTTAAAGCTTTCAGTTACACCTCGGTTACAGTGTAAGTTAAAACAGTTAAACATGTACCCCTAATGATCATCATGTTCTATCTAGCACTGAACTCTCCACTTGTGTGACTCATAGACGGAACACGCTGCGAAGACATATGAAACTACCTGTCTGGATGCTGCTCGCTGGTCAACTGCCTTGCAGTTTCACCCAGCTGCCTAATTGTGTCTGCATAATCTTCTACTGCCAACTCCAGGGTCTCATGCTTCTTCATCAAATTTTGTGCTGAGATTTCATCTTTGCCACGATCCTCCACCATCATGTACAATTCTTGCTCACTCATCCATGATTCTGCTTCACTTGCATCGAAGAAATACTGAAACACCATTCAGTATATGTACCAGAAGATATACAGTTGGCATCATCATCATCATCATCATCATCATCAACACAGTGAAACCATCTATCAAGCACACCAAGGTAAGAAGTCTACATAAATTCAATGTCATGATATCACTGTTGTCAGTTCAGAACTGAAGATCCTCACTTAAATGTCAATAATACAAGTGGGGTAATTAACAAAGTTCCCTCTGATGTGTCAAAGGTACTGGAAAACTTCAATGTCTGCCATGTTCTCCAAGACTTCAAAATATGCTTGAAACAAACACAGTGGACTCCATGGCATTCATGACAATAATTATTACACCAGATGAAACAGACATTTCAGGACAGGTTGCCTGCTAGAGGCTACACATACCATGGTTCAAAGGGTTTCTCTGGCACATGCTAACAGAATACACTTTGATAAATCAAGTACCATTAATTTTAATCAGAAGTAAGGTCATGTACTGTTCTAACAGTAATAACTGTTTACAAAAACATATTTTCCATACTCATCATACGGCCTTTCAGATATGATTAATTTACTTGTGGCTGGACTTTTATTCTATTTACATGCCACATTCTGCACCTTGCTGTATGGTAGTTTATATTACTAAATATTTTAAACTTAAAGGTTCTTACCACATTTTTTAAGCTAAACGATAATATCACAATTGTCAAAAAATCCACCTGTAAGCTGTCAAACAATCTGAAACTTTTGGTCACCACAGTTCATGATCCCTTCTCTTAATTTCTCTATATTCACATTTATATTACAGTTCTTGTATATACAGCTAAAGTTAGAGAAATGTGCTACTATATCTGGGGTAAATCCAACATGCCTTCACTATTACACCATGTAATTTCTTTCTATGTCATCACACAGCAATCTCTTGCTGGTTCAGAACAGCTGCCATAAAATCCACACATCTCTATTTGTACAGGGAAGGTGGAAACAATGTGTAATATTTCCATGTTGACAACTCTTGAATTGTTTCATACTAAAAGTTATTACAATCATGGAGTAAAGATGTGATGATGTCTAAGCGATCAAAGCAAAACTGGACTCTACATCTTCAAAAGAAAAGACTTCTATTGATACTTCCAACAACAGCAGAACTGCTCAAGACAATGTTGCAGATGACACATGGACTGACATCAAACAGAACAGCTATAAACAGTGAAGGAGAGGTCAAGGTGTCACCATACATGCCATGAAGGCATATAAGGAGAATGTGGACACAACTCCACTCATTCTTAACTTTGACACTAGATGCATGGGCGTGGTCAGCCTGATGCCCAAACTGCTCCACCACTAGGGAAAGAGCCCCCAGTACCCACTGAACAGGATACATGATACACAACATTATTTACCATGTGCTCATTATCAAACAGTGAAGGAGACTGGGATTACATTTATGTTGGACTCATCACCCAATCAAGTATTACATGAGACCCAGTATTTAACTTGAGAGTGTCTAATTTTAACAGAAGGTGAATTAATTCGATAGTAAATACATGAACAATGGTACGATGGCTGAGTAAGCTATAGAAAATAAGTGATCTTACTTTAGTCACATAATACAGGTGGTCTTGGTATGGTTGCAGTACGTATGGAGATGATCATAGAATATTCATTTGCAATACTGTTGCAGTGTCTCATAAATAGTCAACAAGATTTTGTAAAAAGATATCACACACAATCAGTACCACAGGAAATCATGAAATACAAAAATGAGGAAAAATTTCTAACAGGTTCAGTAAGCTGCATAACAAAAGCTCACCTGCTGTGCCTTTTCTGACTGCAACAGTTTGTTACGTCGATTCTCCACAGCATCCTTCAGCTGCTGCCACTTAGCCAACAGGTCTTCAATTAGCCGTGTAAACTCTGATGCAGCCTCATGCCCTTCATCTATTAACTTCTGTCCATTGTTGCAAACTAAATGTATCCTGGGTTCATGGTTGTCAATCTCCGTACGTAGTGACTGCGATAAAATACAGGAAACAAACTCAAAACATCCACAGAGTGTAAAATCTCGGTATAATGAATACCACATAACAGTATTTAAAGTATCAGTGCAACAAAATAAAAACCCACCTCACACAAAAAGTTTAAGCCAGGGCCATGCCATTATTCTCTTATTAGTTTCCCAAAAGAATTAAATTTTCAATGCAAGAATCTTAACTAATTGTGAAAGTCCTACTATTACATATAGAATAAGATCACAAAAATGAGAATACAAAAGTTAAATGTTCAGTACTATATACATTCAGTACTGAGTACTATATACATTCACAATCCTGCAACTGCTTCAAACCGAGAAAAACTGAAGTGTAAAAAACATGCTCAAACATGTAACATTCAAGAGCAACTTCCAATTATTCAGGCTAGATGGCAGCAGTATGCAAGCTATCACACCTCAGCCGAAACTATGGTACAAGTGAATTAAAAGTTAAATGCAATACAAATCAGCCTACAGAATACAAATGAGTTCTTAATGACATAAGATGGTACAGAACCAAACACACTGTGTGCTGAAGATCTTTACATAAAATTTTTTCACCACCAATTTAACAATTATCTGCTATATCTGAAGTACAGTCTTACTCTTTTAACAGTGCTACATGTGTGTTCATACACTGAAGGTTTATGGCTTAATTCACAAGTATATTACTGGACAAAACCATCTGTGATGTCTGGGATGCATTACCAACAAGTGAAGTGCCAAAATGCACAACCAAAAGTGATAAGTAGGAATGATCACTTTTTCTTTCTGTTGGTTATAAATGTAGTTTATTTTCTAGTATAAGGATATGAACAATCCTACAAATGCAAATATCACAACAAACATGCAGGGTGTCACTTAGTGGGGAATAATGCATGGACCTTTATGACAACAACACATCTGAAGTTATAAAAATTTGATTACTTTCCTTTCATGATAACTAAATTTCATTCCAATAAATAAAATTTGTGGTCCTCAAAAAAATGTATGTTACAATGAGATGTTGCAGCATGAACTATAAAATGATGCTTAATCACAGTAAAAAAAAAAAAAAGTGGGTTCATTGTACTGCAGACCCACAAGGTATCACATTTTGGCAAGCATACGCCACACTTCTTTCCCAAATCTTCATCCTCTAAAACTACAATATACTTAATCATCAAAATATGTTTATGGTGAGATAAGGCATCCCTATCACAGCTGATAAGGACATGCATTACAGTTTTCAGTGTAATCAATGAAAATATTTCAGTACCAGTACATGTGAACAAATGTTTCAGAGAATATATGAATGAAATCGCATGAAATAATTGCACATAAAACATCTTGATTTGGAAGGTCACACCATCACTGATGTTCCTGCACTGCTTGTTAAGTACTGCCTTTGAGCAGGGGTATAAGGAGTGATGATTCATGAACCAATGAATTCAATTCATTAGGAGAAATGTACAGATGTCTCACAAGTATGATGGTATCAGAGGTATTGAAATGGCACCCCTGATTTGCCTGTCTGCACAGCACACTTGCACAAATTGGTTTCCAATTATGGATACATTCAATTCCCCCTATGAAATGTATGTAATTTCTTACATATGTTACAGATGAATCCTTTCACCACACTATCTTCTTACAGGTGCTTCATGTAAATGGAAATGCCTATCACCAGCATACTGACCATGCTCTTCACTATACTAACTAGTTGCAGCTTAACACTGTGGTGTAACTTGCCAGCATTTCATTACGGGCCAATCAAACTATACATAATGCTGGTACATCTGCTACTCAGCATGACTTTGGCCTAAGATGACAGACTGCACAAGACCAGCAGCCAGTGTGGGACTCTCAAAATTTCTGCAACCAACATCTTCTATGGCTTTAAAAACCAGTGCTTGAAGAAAAATTAATTTCAAACCCTACATGACTGCACAAGAGTTCCTATGACCACTGCAATTTCCACTTTCAAATTCAGGCATGGCTTACACAACTATGGCACCTCATTACATATTACACAAGGCAGACAATATATGTATAAACACTGAGGTGCATTCATGCAACTGAGGTTGCAGTGAAAAAGCAATAACTATTACTTATTGTGAGCATGTGTGTGTGTGTGTGTATGCAGCCTTAGTTATCCAGCATGCAATGCACACACGCCATATTGTCATCTGTGGCTGCCCAGCTCTGCAGTATGCTACCACATTATCTCATAACCAAAGAGATTTAAAAAAAAAAAAGTTACTGAAAACAAAATGTGTGTTGTGATTTTCTCTACAACTTTTGTCTGAAACATTTCTCATTCTAAGAACTGAGGATATGAACAAAAATGTATATTGGTCTTCACTTAAAGTGCCCTTTATTCTTGTCCGATTTAAATGAAACTTGAATTTTTTTTGACAATTTTTAAAAAAAATTCTCAAATGTCAAATTTCATGAAAATCTGTACAGTGGTAGCCGAGTTGTTCCATGTGGACAGACAGAATGAATGTAAAAGTCACTTTTCGCAATTTTGTGAATGTGCCTAAAAATGTCAGGAATGGTTAATATGTAGCAAAAGAAACAGTTGCGACAAAACATTTGAGAGTCTTCACACAGATTCAGTTACATTTATCATCTGACATATCACACTACATTCAGTATACAGAGAACCTGTGCCACTAAATTGTCGCTTACATTTTCAACCTCACCTGTGCTTAGCAAATAAACTAGCTACACTTGGACCTCATTTTGTCAACGGCTGCTTGAAGGATTTCAAATTACAGCTTAAGGATAACATACATTATTCAGATCTATATTAGACTGGTTTCAGCGCAGTCTTGAAATGAAGTAATGTTCAGTGAACGATATTTATGAACGAACTTGCCAAAATTTACAATTTTACATTGGAAAATAAAAATAATTAAAAACAATAAAAATGCATTAGCACACTTGACAGAAAAAAGAAATGATGTATCACAAACAAATATGAATTGCACATGACTCATTCATAAGAAGTCCCTCAAATATTAAGACACTTAGCTCCTGCAATGTGGTGCATGACACATTTCTAAAACAATATTTTGAGGTTCATGGTCCACTTGAAGAAATGGGTTCTTCTTCTTCTTCTTCTTCTTCTTCTTCTTCTTAGGGCCTGTCAGCTTATGCTCCGGATGCACCGCAGCCTTAGGCTTATCGTGCAGCCCTAATATTTCATTCAGCACAGCCACAATAACCCTGCGCCTTGTATGAAGAGGCAAAGGTCCCTTACTGAGGCTGTGCTAATGTCTTTTGGTTCTACAATCGGCCTCCCAAAGACATTATAGCGCTGATGAGCCAATGCCTTGCAACAGCAAATAACGTGCTGCACTGTTTCGGTCTCCATCCCACAAAATCTGCAGGTTGGATCCCCAACAAACAGGCCCATAGTATACAGGTGCCCCCTTACAGAAGCATGCCCTGTGTAGATTGCAATTGCCATTTTTAGTTGATGCCTACCTAACTTAAGTAGATCAGCTCTTTTCTTACACGGTCTATAAGAAATGGGTTGCAATACAACTGCCTTGAGGCATAGACAACAATAATGCAGTAAAGTTAAAATATGACACTACTCTTACATTTATTTAAACAATTACCTGGTTCTTCTTCTTGAGCATGTGCACATTGAACAGACTGTTACCATACTCAGTTGAAGTGGCCTGTGGCATTTTCTCAGCTATCCACAGTTTCTCATCTTCTACATCACGTCGGAACTAATAACAAAGACAGATGTTAGTAACCTATGCAGCATTCAACACAGCCTACATACAGTATCACTATGCTATTCAATGCACAGTAAAACCACAAGTTACTATGCCCCAATTCCAGATTTTTCTTAACCTTATATTCGATGTCAATTTTTGTGCATGGATTTAAAAAAAACAATATTGTATGAACCAAACAAGACTAAATAATGAAAAAAGCAAATTACGTGGGAATAAAACAGAGATATTTATGAGTGTCTTAGAAAATGCAGTGGGTATTGTTAGTTCCTATATACTCAAAATAATTTCCTAGAAGATGGAAACACTTCAGTTTGTTCGACCCTGTGTTACGGGCAGGATAAAGAAAACAACATAAATACAAACTCAATAAATACAAGTACCTGACGTCCAACAATAACAATGTTCGTAAATTATGCTCCCATTCACAAATGTCTTACTGTGGGTCATGTATTTTAAATTAAAGAAAGATCCCACTGCATTAATTGAGATATGCAAATGTTTCCCGTGACGTCTTGAGTTGCTTCAGTCCAGGCATAAAGACAAAAAAGGAGAACATATTAACCTTTAGGCCATGAATTTAAATGTCAACTATTTCTAGAAGGTCTCAGGTTTTCTGGCTTAGCATAAACATTTAAAATGCTACTGAGGAAACAGAGACCAGCATTTGGCATGCTAGGCAATTCATCAGTATATTTGGGAGAAGAGAATATGCTTTCAAGGGAAGATGAAGGTTAAACGGATGAAATTTACATTTGAAAATGCAACAAGAAAGAAAGAAAGAAAAAATAAATAAATAAATAAATAAAGGAAGAAAGAAAGAAATAAAGAAAGAAAAAATCCTTACAGACTTTTGGGAAACAAAGCAACATATATATATATATATATATAAACATACACAAACACATAAACTGGTGTGTTCTGGGCTGTGACACTGTGTAGTCTTACCTTCAACCCTATAGTTGGAGGTAACACTTCCCTCTGCAATGCTGATATCCAAATCCAAGACTACATGCTGTCGCAAACCCAAACACCACAAACTGAAAGTAAAACTGAAGTACCAGTAAAATAAAAAGAGGATGTGAACGTACCTGGAATGCCTCTTTCTTCTTTTCAAGTTGCCTCTGTCTGTCCAGCAGAGGTGCTTTCAGCTGCTCAAATCTCATCTCTACCTGGGTCTTCTTCATTTGAATTTCATCCATTTTCTCTGGAGCAGTTCGCTGTAAATACTCAGCCTGCGTCTCCAGCTCAGTCACCTGTTTTGCCTTCACAGCCATCTGTGTCTCAATCATCTAAATCAACATATACGTTAGCTTATTACACACCAATCCTCTCACCAAAAACATTTCTGACTCATTACTTCGTTTCACAAAGGATAAAATGTCTTTTAACACTAACGAGTCTTTGTTTTCCTATTTTAAATACCAAATGATTAAGGGCTGGAAGACTATGTTTCAATTCCTAATGGGGTAACAAACCTCCTGATACTACAGCCAGATCAGCTGCAGTGTTCATCCAGCTTCATATACAATGGACACAGGGCTTACTTTCATGAAACTCAAAAATGCTCAACAGCATTACATTCTGATCCCCTGTATGGAATTTAATGCCAGACATTACATGTAGAAAGAAGTCAAGTAAAAACATTTACACCCCTAAATAAAATGCAGCTTCCATTCCGCTGATTTTCACAACTCATAGTAATTCAGTACATTTATGGATATCTGTTCCAATTTTAACCAAATTGATGAAAAATATAAAAATAGGGGCAATATTTCATTTATGCCCTTAAGTACAGCATGCCTCTCCATTTCCACAAAACTCAAGCTTGCTTCACAACTATCTGTCAAAAACTTGTACATCAAAATTAATGAAAAGCCAATGAACAGTCTACCCACTGACACTTGGTCATGAATGGACACACATGGCCTCCACAAAAGTGTTATTTTTCACTTTCATGTGGCATTCTGTTTACTATGTAAAAATGCCTAGAAAGACATTTACACACAGGCATTAATGAAGCTTTTTGTTTGTTTATTATATCTGAAGGCATCATTTTCTGTTTACTCGTTTCTGACATATACAATGATTTCACACACCTCCTGTTTTCCCATGCATATTAAATTCCTTTCCTGCAGTCCTTCAGAAATGATGCACAGAAGCTTCACTGTATTATGACAAGCAAGTGACAGTCCCCTATATCGACAGGAGCAGTACAAGGTCGCTAAAATGCAAAATCTACATGAACATGACTTTCACAAGTCAACCATCAAATGCTTAGCACTACATAACTATGATATGACCACAGAAAGTGAAAAGACAATAATCTGCAGAACAAAATATGATCCCTGGGTACATGGTCAAATATGCAATACAACACTACTTAAAACACACATAACAGGATGTTAAAGGCTGCAAGCAAAAAAGAGTAGTATAAGCATCAAATAATGACTGATGTTAACTTTTATCGCAACAAGCATGAATCCTGGTAAAAAATGCATTTACTATGATTTTCACAGTGTATGTCTGTGGAACTACATAATGGATTACCTGTTGTTTCTGCATAAGGATATTAACTGAGGCCAGATCAGTACCCGTGTCTTCAGACTCAATCTGCTTCTCTAGATCATTCATCCATGTATCTATGTCATCACATGTCTGATGAAGCAAAACTTCACGATTTGCATCAAAAAGTCTCTCCCCTTTCTCTTTGGTGGTCCGCTCAAGGTCATCAAATTGCTGACAGAGTTCAGATATTTTGGGCTCAATCAGTTCTGCAAGTTCTGGTTTTTCTTTTACCAGCTCTTCTGCAGCCTGTAATAAGCAAAACACAAAATAGAGAAAGGGAAAAGCACTCATCAAATTACACATTTAAATGTACTGTTGATGAAGTACACCAACACATTACCCATCCAGACAATGAATTTTCTCAATGATAATAAATCCACAATGAACTATAATTACCATATTTACCTAGACAGTATATAAAAATTTTTGCCTAGTTCATCATCTGAAGGGTTGGATGTTCTATACTGTTATTTTCTTGAGAAAAGAAACTTGTGAAGAGGGACTGTCTTACATGGAGGGCACCGTATATTCAGTAAATATGGTATTTACCACACAAACCACCTTAAGAACTATGCTGCAGAACCCTCAAGCATCATAACATATCAAGTGACAGCATTTTTGCACTACAAACAGAGAAGTGAACAACACTTGGCAATAAGATATTGATTATGATGATGATGATATATCATTTAATATCAATGATAATCCTGACAGGTCACAATGATCAGGACACCATGATGATTAATTAAGTACTGATTTATACATTGTTTTCAATTGCGCTGATTATACGGTGCTGAATGATAAAAATCAGTGGACAATGAACTGCAAAAAATGTGGAAGGCAATGGTTGTGGCCTGATTTAAGGTATTTGCCTGTAAGCACTGTGTAAAATCATAGAACCTCAACTATGGCAATCTACAGGCTGAGATTTAAACATGGTAACTCTTGAATACAACACAAAATTGCCATTCAACCACAGTGTTTGATTAACTGCTACTCAAAAAACAAGATACATTATTATCTGTCTAGATAAATCTACTAAACATGCCCAGTTTCTCTCTACGTACCCTGCGATAATCATTCCAAACACTCCCCTTACTAGGATACAAAAATGTTGCAAACTGAATAATTAAAAGAAGTTAAAATTTGTAAAGTCTGTTGTAACAAAAACAACTCAAATGGTTTCCATAGCACATGCACTCTGCACTTCAGACAAAATCATGTCTCCCTTCTCATAATTCTGGGTTATTTTCCATAAGAAATGTGGAAGCATTCAGTTATGTAATATGGAAGAAACAAAATAATAAGAATTTTGAAAACCTGCAAGTACCAAACGAGATGGCAACAAAACTTTAAAACATATCTCAAGGAAGTGGGTTCCACAATGTGGATTGGATTCATAAGGCTCAGTCTAGTGACAGGTATTTGTATCCATCACTGTGAATCTTCAGAATCAAATACTATAATGTGGTGCCTTTATATGGAGTTTTGAATTTTTATGGCCCGATACAATAAATTATCATTCCTAGAACTTTAGAATTAGCAAAAGGATATTTCAAACTCCTGCAGCAGCATGGTTGAGGTATTTGCTCATTTGGGATTTTAAGCAGTATTGGTTCGTATCCATTTACTGATGTTTCAGCATGGCCTATCAGGCCCATCTTCAAGGGTCAAGCAGTCCAAGTAGAAATTGCAACAATTCTTCTTTGACTGCTAAACCCTTGAAGATGGGACCCAAGGGCTATCCAGAAACACTGGCAGACAACTACCAACCAAAGCCATTTGAAAACTCTTGATGAGCAAAGACCTCACATAAATGCCAGCTGAAACTGAGATAGCAATATCCATAAATGAAACATACAAACAATCAATGTACCTGCTGGATATGGAAAAGCCTGTCCTTATTGGATGCTATCTCTGCTTCAAAGGCCTGGTGTCGAGTCCATTTGCTGTGCACAGTCTTTGCACTGCGATACGTCTCATCCTGAGCTGTAATATGCTTCTCCTGCACCCACTCACTCAGTTCCTCACAATCCTGTATTCATATAAATATACTTATTACAAAACACATACGTGATAAATGACAATATTCATATTCATGTACCACAATCAGGGACAGTCAGAAAATTTAAGTTTGCTGTACAATAAAATCCTTGCTCAACATAAGGAAATGTGGAAAATGTGTTAGGCATGCCTGCAATCAGAAGGTTATAAATACAACAAGGGCTTTTTTTCATGCCCTTGGTGAGTTTCTGAAACAGTAGGTGTAAACAAAAATTATGTTCTCATAAGAAATAGTGGAAACGGTAAAGGTTGGAGGCATGCACGCTAACGACAGCCTCTTCATATAAGGTACATGAACATATTACAGTTTTACCAATATTACTAAAGAAATAAATAATTAACATTCAGTTTTAGCTCAAGTAAATTGAAAAGGAATTGTAAACAACTTACATACTTGCATACACTTACTTGAAATGCTGGAAAAGATGGTTCAAGGAAGGTGGCAATGCCGATGGTTATTGTGTGAGAGATGGACAGATGGGAGATGGCAGGCTAGGTCAGACAATGATAAGGTATCTGAGGATGACACTAGCTGAGTTAGAGTTGCAAGGGGGAGGGGGAGTCATCTGGGTCAGATGATGAAGTAGGTGAGGGTAGTGGTAGAAGAAAGGTGGATGGTTTTGCCACCATATCACATAGCTGTTCAGATGATGGGTGGCCCAGATCGATGGCTGAGATTCAGGTGCTACTCTTTCCTTTGTCACTTTAAAGTAAAAATCCAATAACCTCTGGGGGGCTCTCATTCTTTTATTTCTTTTCTTTTTTTCTTTCTTTCTTTTTCTTTCTTTCTTTCCTTCCTTCTTTCACTATATCAGAATAACATCTCACTGATGCCAAAATATCTCTTGTCACTTTAAAACTTCTACCTGTGTTGGGATCCTCTTTCTCAAAAACTGCTACAGCTTCATCCCTGATTCACAGCACTTCAGACAACTTTTGGCTTGTGAGTTTACACACAAATTCAACCTCTTTTGTACCCTCCTCCCCTCAATCATCCCTACTTTCTTTTTCTAGTTCAATTAAACCTTCAGTGGAAAATTCCTCTTAGACATTAATAAATCCATGACATCATCCTGAATCAAAATCATAAACCCAACTATATTTGCCAGTTTTACAATTTCTTCTCTTGTTTGATTCAAATCCTCATCAACATGGAACTCTTTAAAATCATGCACCGGATAAGGACACATTTTGTTTCAAGCTCTGTTCATACACAAACACATAACTGCAGCCCAAACTTAACCAGCAAGCATTACTGCATCCCTAACAGTAAAGCTTTTCCAAAATTCTATTACATTCATGTTTTTATCATCCACAGCCATCACCAACATATCAGATGTTTCTTCAAGTAAGAGGTCTTCAATGTTGATATCACTCCTTGATCCATCGGGTGTATTAAAAATGTCGAGTTACAGGGGATAAACATTATTTTTATGTGCTCACAATGATCTTCAATTGCTGTCAGTTGACCAGGAACATTGTCAATAATAAGAGTTTTAAAGGCCAGATTTTCTTTTGTACTATATTCTTGTAGTTCACTTTCAAGTTTTAACACTATGTAGTCAATAAAAAGTGGATCTGTTACCCACCCCTTAGCATTTGAATTAAAATGCAGATTGAAATTGTTAAACATAGTCTTTTAATGCATGCAGATTTTCAGAATGGTACACCATCACTGGTCTCAAATTATAATGCCCCTCAGCATTACCACCTAAAGCAGAGTAAATCTGTCTTTGCCAGCCTTAAATCTGGGTGCCAAGTCTTCCTCTTGAAAGATATAAAGTCCCAGAAGGCACACTTTTCCAGAAAACAGTCTCACCAATGCTGAAAATTTGTTTATGTGAGTAACTTGCTTTCCAGTAATATTCTGCAGTTCCTTAAAAAAAACTCTTCAGCAATCACAGTGTCAGCAGATTCAGCTTGTCCTCTCATTGTAATGTTATGAACATAACACTTGTTTTTGAAGGTACAAAACCAACCTCAACTTGCAATGAATGGTTTACCATTATCACATCCTATGACAAATCATTATATATAGCATGAGATTTGGCTTAAGCCAAAAGCTTACTTACAGACACATGCCACTGATTCTGCTCATTGATCCAAGTACTCAAAATTTTTCGTACATTCCATAGTAGAACTTGTTAAATAACAAATTCCCCCAGCGTTCATTTTCGTTCCCATCTTAGCACTTCCTTTAACTCTATCAGCATTATTGTAAATTGTAAGCACTGTGCTCTTGGCCAAGCCAAGAACATGGCAGATATTAGTACTGCATTTAACTTCTTGAAGACAATGCTAATGTCTCTTCAAAACTGTTTGTATTTCACTTTTTTTTAAATCTGGTTTGCACTAGGAGATACAGACTTACGTTTATCACTCCTTTAAGAAGAAAAAAAGACTTAAATAAAGGCAAATGAACACATGACCAAATATCAACCCAACTGAGTGGCATGTGCATGGTGACTAGCACAGTTTCCAGCAATTATCAAAGATGGATTCCAGTTAGTGCACTGCCTCCCAGTCTTGTTGTGTGTCTTACATTTCACAGACTCTCAGGAGCGTAATAAAGTGTAGAGAGCCAAACGGCATTTAACCACAAATGAGAAGGCATAAATTAAATTAATAGGTGGTGTAAACTGGTAACAGGCATTGAAGGCAAAAGGCATAAAACAAGGCCTAATCGTATGAGAGGACCAGGGAAGTTGCAAATGATGTTTATGTAGATAGGTCCACTAAATAATAAAGGCAGAAAAATATTTAACGCACTAAACTAAAACAGATCAGGAAAACATGTCCCAACAGTATAAATTTACACACACACCTTTCATTTAAAACATCATTCACTTCACATATACTCATTCTATTACTTACACACATCTGTAGGACAAAAATTTTTCCAACAGCAATATTCCCTTAATCTGGCACCCATATGACTAGGCAGATATTGGATTACTGGACATTCAACATTGTCAGACGGAACCTGTACCAATGTAAATTCCAAAGGTAATTTTTTGTTACCGCTTGCACACATGGGCTGCACGACTAATCAGAGGAGTATTCCATTTGGATATCTCCATCTGCTGCTTCAGAGTCATTTGGGTCCTTTTATATGTTTTCTGGGGTCTTCACATCCAAACAAGTTGATGGAGTAGGAGACAAGGGGTCAGGAGGTACCACAACTGTTGAAGTGCAGACACTCTTGGAGGACTTCTGAACATGTTCCTGAGATCTGCCTGTTTCATGGACAAAGCTTTCTTCTGGGAAAAAGCTGAACTTCCAGTCTTGGGACTGCTTTCCTTAAGTGTCAGATTATCATTATTTCTGGATTAGCAGATGAACAATTAAAGGAATTTTACTGTACTAACCAAAATCCTACATAATAAATAAAAAATTTTTCAATGCAAGCAAGCTTTAAAACAACCAGTAATGTTCCTGTTGTGGATTACGACTACTTGCAATAGCCACAGCAGCAAGACAAATGATTTCACTTGTTCACACAGCATCCTGTAATTAATCTCAAGGTGTGAACATATGTTTACAATAATATTAATGGCAGTCACAACAGCTCTGCCATAAATGTGTTCAGAATGCACAATGTGTCCTAATCACATCACCTGTAGGAACTGGTGTAGCTGCAATTGGTCTTTCAGTTTTTCCATCTGCTGAAGCGCTCGGTCACGGTTAGCATTGCGCCTCTCATTGATATTTTCCGCCTTCTTGTGAACTTTATCAGCTGCAAGCAAAAAACTTGAAAAACTTAAATGTGGATCTTAAAAAACAGTCCCACACTAACAACAACTTCTGTAAAAGTAGAAACACTGCATTTAAATATGCATTATTTATGATACAATGATGGCCATTGCAACTGTGGTTAACTGAAACATAAATGAACCCTCTAACATGAAGACCTACACAGAACACATTTTATGCCCAATACACTTATATAGACGTCTTACAGTTTTTGAGATAATAAGGATGTAAATTTCTCTACTCCGTAACAACACCTAACTCAAGAACCACAGGACTGATGTTGCCACCACTTAACCAACAAAGTTTTCTTACACCACTTATTATGCAAGCACCAAAAGAAGTCACCATGAATGAATGAAAGAAACACACTAAAAACCTAAAACAACAGAGTGAACATGCCTGAATTTTTAAGCTACATGTCAATTCTCTCATGTCTTTTAATACACACAAGCAAACTAGAAATATTCTTTTTTTTTATTTAACATGTCATTGTACTGAGGGTTAAATGCGATCGCAATTACTCAACACACCACTGTGCAATGGCAGCTTGCTTGGCATGTATTCATCAACTTTGCACATTCCTTACTCCAACATGCATGTTTATACAGCTAACATCAAACACAATTCACACATTTATTCTCAAACTTGATGGTCCACATATAAAACAAAATATGAATTAAAACAAAGAGGATCAAGGAGCTATAGAAAGAACTGACCAGATCATAAACAAGCATCAAACAATCAAGCCCATATACTATCAGTCTTTTTGTTTTATTCATTATTTATGACTGAATATGAGAAAGTATGAACACAGCAACTTTATTTAATACAACTGTCTCTAGGTCTTGATAACATTATTCTTCATTCCCATGTCTAATGCAAGAGTATCACAAACTCAACAACTTGACACAACCAATAACCAAGCTCACCATTGGCCACAATTTGGAGCCTCCACCCTCACAAATTCTTTGTCATTAAATTTTTTTCATTTTATATTTTCAAGCATTCAAAGGAACAATGTCCTATCCAGACACCTTGAATTCACAGCAATTCAAAGTCTAGAAAATCCCACTGCATAGTACTTGGAAATGAGTTTTCTTGCAGCTCTACAAACAGGACAAGAAATTCTGATTTGGTTACCTAAGAATCAAACGGTTTGTATGTTATGCCACCAACCTGCAAAGTGACCCTCATCACACAGACGACTAGCAAACTGCACAACATTGTTGATCTTGTCATCATTGGCTTCCATGGTTGTAAGGAAGGCCTCATGCCGCTTTATCAAGTTTTCTGCCTGTTCCAAGTTTATCTATAAATTACAAGCAAAGTATTGTAATGAAGTGATGAGGTGGGACAGTAACTCTTAAAAAAATATGTTCCATGTTAAAATTCCTAAATAAAATCCACAGCTGACAATAGCAAAATGAAGTAAAAGTCTGAAACAAACACAATATTTCCACAGCAATTATCAGAATGGTCTTGTGGTCTGTGTGCTCATTTGGGATTTTATGCAGCGTAGAATGGAACTTCCATTCTATGCTGCATAAAATCTCAAAGAGTGCAGATCCCATTGACATAACAGTGGAAGCCTGAAATCATTTAAAAAGGTCTTGTTGTGTTCAATAAGAAGAGCATCATGCTTATCAGGCATGAAGTCCAAAATGTTCTTATTGTTCATACATTCCCTTCTTCCTGTCAGTTCTAGAAGCTTATAGTAGCAATTCTTTACTAAAAAAAAATTGCTGTTGCATCACAAACAGCTTTGGTGCAGACGTAGTGAAGCTAACAATAATTTTTCACAATTTTGTGAACATACCTAAAAAGTAAAGAAACCATCCTGTGTCACCATGGACAAAAGGCACATAAATGGAGGTGACAGTGCAGACCACAGACTCTTGTGATATTCTACGCTCATAAAAACAAATAAATGGAGTGAACATTTGCTGTGGCTTATAAAATAAGACGTACTTGACCCATTCAGACACTATAAGAAAAAAATTCCTCACAGTAATATGAAATACATGCCTCCAAAATCACGTGAAGTACAAGACCTTTCTTCTTAAAACAACAGGCCACTGAGCAGGAATGCAAGCAGGAAGAAGAGACAGTGACAATCAGGATGAAGAGGACGTGGACAGAGCTGTAACACCTCATGCCCCCAGATAATACACACCCAGAAGACTTTCTGATAGCCTCATAAAAATCACCAGAGCCAACTCTAGGGTCCAGAAAAAAAAAAGAGGTATGCCCAAAATCCTTGCTGGGAATGTACTAGACATAAGATATGAAAAGACAGAAATATGCCTGCTCCTTCTGCAATATTCCTCTATACAATGGCACCTGCTCTGAGGTGTGCCACACAGTCAAAATGAGGCACTGCAGTGAGTACAATAACAGTCAAGTTAAATGGCTGAGGGTGGGACAGGGACAAACTTTTACAATTTTAATGAGATGATGTACTTTGGGTTGAACATGCTTCAGGATCTGGTCCCCAGGTCAGTCACCCACAGCACTAACTATTCAATTATGCCTAACTCATCAGTATTTGCAAGCATCATGATGCAGAACCCCTGCAGTAAATAACAGAAATGATATACATGACATCACATCTCTGCCATTGTGAACCCCACTCAATAAAATAAATCAGTGTCTGTTTGTTGCACTGCAGTTAGTTTCATGTGTCAGCCAAGAGGCTAAGTGACCTATTAAAAATTAAATAATCTGTTTCAGTAGTTCAAAACAGAGGGAAAAAATGTGCTCATATGAACACTTACATAGATTAACACAAATCACATGCACAGCATACGATTTTCCAAAGGATATAATAAAATTCTAAGAAAGTACTCATAAAAGAATCTCCCTTATTTCGCAATAAGTGTAAATCCAATAAAAGCAAGCTCAGAATTACTCACTGGGGTCTCATCCTTGCTAAGTACATGCTCTTGTTGCGACAATAAAACTTCTGCTTGTTTAGCGTCACGGTTGAACATTTGCAGATTCAGGGACTGTGACAGTAGCTGCTGTCTGTTCTCCCACATCTGGTGCAGTTCTTCCCAGCCATCCTTCAAGGCCTTCAACCGCTCCCGCAGGAACATATATTGAGGATCATCTTGTGTTGAGGGTTCCTATAAAAATTATAGTGCTAATTCAACATACAAAAATCTTTAAGTTGTAAGATTTTACAAATGTGATACTTTTACAATAAACACTATATAAGATGCATGTTCGGTAATGATGCTTCCCTTCATAGAACTTTTTGTTAACCACACATTTTACTTTAGAAGAGGGCAGGACTTGCAGATTTGTAGTAGAGGTAACATGCAACAGATGACGCAAGAGTCCGTTCCTTGACATGTAGGGGATAACTTAACATGTAATGGCACTGGAACTGAAAACATGGCCCTGCAAATTAGTTCACAGCACACATCTGCTTTCAAAGACACAAATATCCTTCCCCATCCATATTCACTGCCAAATGACAACAAATACATAGTAATGGCACAAAGATATTGCAGCACTTCATGGAACGTATAGCGGAGTTTCAAAATGGCCAAATGAACATACATAATAATCACTCTGGTCAGCCTAGCACACACCATGGACGGATGTGAACGCCACAAGAGCTGAGAAACTGATTCTGGGCAGTCAAATCAATGTTTGGGATGGTCCAGTTTAATAACATGTGGAAGCATCAATCGCTGTTCATGAACAGCTGCAAACGCAAGAGACTGATTTTTATGGTGAAGGTAAATTCAAACCCATGACAAGATGGTAGAAATGTACAAATGTGCTCAGGAACTGTTCAGAAATACAGATACTTCAGTGGAACAAATGAGCAACATTTCACCTGATAACTAACTCTCATGTACTTTTAAACAACCTACAGGATCCTATGTCTTCAATATCCTTTGTGGATATTCATTCATTTAGTAGTCTGTCTTATGACAGGTCCAAAGCCTCTTCCAAAGCAAGCTCTCCACATAGTGCGATCTAGAGCTTCCTCCTTCAAATGAGAGTATCCTCTCCTTTCCTTAAGGTCATCCAGTAGCTTCCTACATCTTCCTCATCCCTGTCACTTCTATCCCCGCTTTTATCTCTCCTTCAATAACCTGTTGCAGAAAGCAGTTTCTACACAAAACGCAACCAATCTAGTTAGCTTGTAGATATATAATCATGCAATTAGATATATAATCATGCAATTAAATAAATTTAAATTAAATTAAAATAATTAAAATTAAATTAAAACAACTGGTGTTTCTTTGATACGGTTACATGCAAGATGAGCTGACCTTCATTAACCTCACAGCACCAAAATCCGTAACATTAAAACGAAGTAGACTAAATAAACTGACAATACCGAACTGCTAATGCCCAACATGTTTTCCATTCAACATTATAACAAATAACACCATCTGGTGGAAGGCATCAAAAAAGGCTGAGTCAAAGGAGGTGAGATATACAAACATTTCATTCCTGCACAATTAATATCACCAAAAATTTAAATAAGAATTCAGAGCGTTCTATTTCATGCATCAATACATGAACCCTTCCATTTGGTGACTGGTGCAGAAAGCTTAAAATAAAAATCTCTGAATGCTAAAATACCAAACTAGGCATTTTCTTGACAACTATTTCTTCCATCACTTCTAATGTTTTACCAAAAAGACTGTGAAGACTAAAATTATTGAAAAGGAATTAAATAATTAAAAAAATTACTCACAGCAGTAATGCGTTCTCCATACTCCATCATCTTTGTATAGTCATCCGTATAGTTGTCTATCTCTTCCCGGATGCTCTGATGCTGGTTCAAAAGTTTCTCTGCTTCAGCCAGTGAAGCAGGAGTGTCTTCTGATGCGACATCTGTCTGAGTCTTAGTCAGCCATGCCTGGAAGTGATCCAGATCTCGCAGGAATCGATGAAGGTCACCTGCCTCCTCTAATTTTGAGTCACGTTCCTTCAGCTGTAAACCACACAACACAATATGAAATACATGCCTCAATGAACTACCATCCTCAAACAATTACACGCCCCTCAATTCTAGAATGTTAATACTTACCATTTGTTTAAGCTGCTCCCATATCTGCTGGATCTGTGTAATTCTATCACGAATAATAGCTGCTTCCTCAGGATGTTCTGTACCAATAGAATCTGCCTCTTGTTCTAGAGAATCCAGTTTTGCCTGTATGGCTGCCAGATCACGTTCCATTCCAGAGAGTCGACGCTATAATACAGTACACACAAACTTCAGATGAAGGAAAAATACCCATTATATTATCATCATTTCTATTCAGATACTGACCTTAAAAACCAGCTGTTTTCAATTTGCCAATTTTTATTATCTTTACAGGAGATAAAACTATAATATTGTAACTAATGCACAACAAAAACCAAACATACATATCACTCTTAAGGGTTACTACACCAAGTGCACAAAGTGAAAGTAAAAGGTAGTTTAGCTGGTCCATCCCTGCATTTCTTCCCTGACACATAAAATGAAGACTTCCTTAAAATCTACTACTTATATTTCAAGCACATTTTGATGTGTAATATTTAATGATAAGGAGAAAATATCCTTGACTGTGCAAACTATGCAACATGAACATCTCAGCAACAACACATTTGTACCTGCAATGTAACAGAACTACTTACTTACAATTCTTTCCTTTCTGTCACCACACATGCGTGCACATACACAAGCACACACACACACATGCGCGCGCGTGCGCGCACGCACACACACATTACAATAAGAAAGATTTTGAAAGAAACATCACATACAGTATATGAAGAAAATATAACAATAATTGTTTGTTACTGCTCCTGTACTTCGGCTGCACAACTGATTACAGGGGTATTCCATCTGAATATCTTTCCTTCATATGCTGATTCAGGGCATGAGGGTCCTCTTCTGCTTTTTCTGGGGTCTTCATAGTTGAAGAAGTTGGTGGCGTAGGAGACAAGAGGCCACGAGATACAACAGTTGAAGTACAGCCACTTTTGGCGGCCTTCTGAAAAATGTCCCTGAAATCTGCCTATTTCATTGATTTTTTCCCCCACTTGTACAAACCAAAACTCCAGGTCATGCGGTTACTCCCCTCAAGTGCAAGATTATCAAAATTTCCGAATTAAAAGTTGTCAGGTTAATGGAATTTTGCTGTGTAAGTACCACATACTGGTAACCGATAAAGTATTACTGAAAAGTAATATGTGTGCCAATTTAGTTCTTGGAATGCCCCTGTAAAAGCTGAACTAAGTAACCCTTCAAAGTAGCCCCCTTGCAAAGCAATACACTTGGTGTGTGCTTCCACCATTCACAACAATGCTGAACCCCTCTTCAGTAATGCTCTTCATGTCCCTGAATATCAACAATGGTAATTGTGGCCCTTCAAAGCATTCTTCAGTTTTGCAAACAGTCAGAAGTTGCACAATTTTTATGCCAGTCTCCTGTACAGTGGTGTGTCAAGACAAACATTGTTGTGATGCAAGATCTAAGCACCAACCCAAATTCATATCTTCACCGATAAAGAGCCTCAAGTAATAATGCCAATATTTCCAAAGCAACAGCACGGGTTCACTCTCTGACTTTGTCAAAGGAACTCGAAGCAAACAATGCCCTTATGATCAAAAAACAAATCAGCACTGCCTCCACATGGGCTGGTGACATGTGCCTATTTTGTCTCACTGAAATTGATGTCTTCCACTGCATGCTTTGACATTTTTTTGCTGGACTGTACTGGCAGCACAATGATTCATTACTCATGATAACCTTTTCCCAAATGCTTTTTCCTTCAGCCAACTGATGAGAGAGATCAGAATAAACATAAAGCTGTCAACATTTCTGGTCACCAGACACAATCTGTAGCACCAGCTTCATAACACTTTCACAAATCTACAGTAAAATCTTCCTCCCTGCTTTTCTATCTGCATTTAATTCCTCTGCCATCATCTCAAGACTTAATCGTCTGTCACTGAGTGAGTCAGCATGCTGCTGGGTGTTCAGTTGTCATCTTCCACATATGCCCTACCCTCTCTAAACTCTGTATAACAAAGACAAACTTACTTACAGCATGAGCATCATAGCCCCCTGCAAAGCTTCAGCTGTGTTCTAACTTTGGACATTCCAACTAACACTCATTTTTCCATTGGGATGAAAAATGCATGACTGTATGAACACTGCCATTGCTTCACTAACGATGCCTTGTTTCCTCAGCAACATAAAATACACAACTACAGCCACTCCAAAATATGGGGATGCTTAGTTACTGGTCACTTGTTACTCAGAGCAACATCTGCATGGGAATTCTGGAAACTTGACTGTCACACCTCATGTATGCATTAATCTTCATTTAAGATTTAAATTCTGTTTGCAAATGGCAACAGGATATAGGAATTCAGTGGTTAATAGTTGCTAATGAGTAATGGAATTTTATGCAAATGTGAAAGATTTTATCAGATTGAAATCAGTGGGATAACATTCAAGAAATTCAGAAAAATAATTGAGCAATATGTAAACTATAAGGCTAATGAGGTAGAAAAGTTGTAAATAACACAGAAAAATGTGTACTCAAAAAACAGCTTCAATTTTTGTTAATCAGATTTTAAATACTGACAACCAGGGATGATCATAACTTATCTAGCCCAACCATCACTTTCTGGTCCCTTCATAAATGTTAATGGCATGAACAATTCTCAACACATCATAATTATTTAGGAGTAAATATTCTTGAATTCTAAATCCACCTGAAGCTACACTGCTAGTTAGAATGCACCTGTTGATTCACTGAGGTTTAACAGAAGTATGTTCTTGATACACTCTGGGGTCAACATATGCACAATCCTATTCAGCTGTTACCGTTATCACTAGAGTGAAACCCCTATTCTACAGTTCTGTATGAACCACCTCCAAATGAATGCAAAATCAACAAAAGGACATATTTGGGAAATGAAAATCATTCAATCAAAAACAATGAGTTGCTTTACGACAAAAATTTGACAACACATTTAAAATACAGACATTTGAATATTAGCAATGTAAATGCAACAAAGCACACGTATGCATATAGAAAACAACTTGCTCGCTCTCTCTCTCTCACGCGCACATGCGTGCGTGCACACACACACACACATACACATGTGCAATGCACTGGTACCTGGATACTCATACCAAACATACTCACATATTTCAAATTTAAAACAGTGGACTCACAAAATACTCTACCCTAGTGATGTACTGTTATAATAATGTGAGGCTGGTCAGTAATTTACAGTATTTATTTACACTGTTTCCCAGATAGGAAGTTCCAGGAAACAAAGCTTACCCATCTTAGCAGTTACACTCCACAAGTCACACCAATATACACATAAGAATAGTGTTAAATTTCCTTCATGCATATAATGTTCGGGTAGTATGTTTTACTGCTGTCCGTTAATGTGTACACAATTACTTGTTTACTGTGTCCAAAAAGCTACATAACAATTATTCATTTCTTGAATACCAGACTACAAGGCTTCAGCACAACCCACTGAACATTCACTCTTGGTTCCAGAGCATTTGTTATTCATTTAAGGCATTCTTTACAAAGGCAAAGAACACCTTATGTGGCACACTTTCATGAAATTTGGAGTTGGAGTTTTTCACAAACAAACAAAAATTGTCAAGAAACTATGACCTTAATAAAATCAGCTCAGTTAAGTCACACTTTACTTAAGGGAATAAATGAATTACTACCACACTTTCATATTTCTTGACTGATGTTGGTGAAATTTGGTACAGATTTCCGCATAACAGGACTACGCAGTTGTGAGTTATGTGCAAATCAGCTCAATAAATGTCATACATTACTTACAAGCACAAATGAATTTCTACCCATTAAAAAAGTAATGTCTAGTATCAATACCATGAAGACACACACAGGGAGTAGAGGCACGGATCCACTCATTCTTAACCTTGGTACTAGATGGACATGAGTGGTCAATTTCATGCTGAGGCTGCTTTAGCCCAAGTCGAGAACCCCCAAGTACCCACTGAATATGATGCTGGGTGTGCAACAAAGCTGGTCTGCACATTCTGGAGAAATATCACTTGCTGCTGCTGCTGTTCGGGTTTGACCCCCAGATCATCCAGTCAACAGTCCAGTCACTATACTGGTTACACAACCCCAGCTCCTGTTGTTGTGTCCCTATTTTTCATATTCCTTGATCAATCTGGGTGAAATTCTATTAAGAGCTGCTTGTGATGACATCAGCAGGTGTGAATTTAGTCAAAAACAATACAGTGGAAGGCATATTGTACATTTTTGTCAAATGTAAATAAAATTCAATAAAAGAAATGCCCAAAAAATTCTGAGACACTGTTTCATAAATATCAGAACAGTGACAGCTGTATTTTATTTATGAGGCATAAATGAATTCTATGCACACTTCCCACACACATTTCATAATGTGTTTGAAATCTGGCATCAATCAAAGACCTGCACAAAATGTTACAAGTAGGTCAACATATGTTCCAATAAGTGTGCCAACTTTTGCTAGAATGATGTTCTGTAATGCAATGTAACTTATTTTGGCTTTCCATCAGCCACATCTCACCCTCTGGTGAAATTAACCTCATCCCACAATTTAATTTGGGCTATGAGACTGATTATGTTTTCCTGTGGTTGTGACTTAAAAAATGCCTGTCATATCACTAGCTTAAGACACTGATAAGCAACACAAATTAATATACCAGCATACAAAATTGACCACAGCTGATAAATTCAAACCAGGTGTCCACCCTATTAATCCCATTGCCATCTCCACAGTAAAAAGAACTACTTCAACATTTAGGTTATGAGGACCATTGTATATTCCTGTTAGCTCTGCACATTTTTTGGTAACAGCAGCACAGACTGCCAGGCGTTACTTTTGCTCAACAGCAGACGTGCCAAATGTCTGCTTCTATCTGTTGCATTGACCTAACATTTACAAACTTCTCTTTACTCAAACAAAAACCCTGACAATAAAACTACAAGACATAAAATCAGGTACAATGTCAAAGTCAGGGATGGAAAAATGAAGCATGAATTCCAGAAAAATTTGAAGTTAAGCAAATGTAAAACATACCAAAATTTAACACTGTTCTTATGGGCAATACCTTAGAAAAAGTGCATAAAATCACATACAACACAAAAAGAGAGAACAAATACTGGGCTTGACTACATGTAAGGGAAAAAATAAAGCTCATCAATGAAATTATCTATATGAACAGACACGAATGTGCAAGAAACCTGCAGAGTCATGATGCCAGTCAGATCCATCTCCAGGCTGTCTGTGGACTGCAAGATTCTCTTTTTGTCTTCTATCCAAGACAATGTCTCACGGCACTCAATGTGGAATGATTGCACTCCATGGGCAGAATTCAGCTCATCACGTTTAGCTTCAGCCTTCTCCCGAAGTTCAGCCCATTCATGATTCAACTGGACAGAGAAAGAACTATAATTATCTACATTACTGTTAAGAACTTTTCACGAAACTACGTAACATGCCCACTATGGAAGTACATTCTACACACGTGTCTACTCGACATTTCTGAGCTACATGCATGAAATGTTTTTAACCCACTATTTGTGTCAGACAAGAACTACAACAACAACAACTGTGAGAAACTTTAACGCAAGCCAGAAACTAAACACATGTCTTATCATCATTCTCTTCAAATGCCTTTTTGTAACATCACATTATTGTATTGTCTCAAAATGAGAATCGCTGTTAATTACAGTGTATCAAAGCTGTGTCAACAACAAGAAGTTTTATTCTACCCTGAAACTGTAGTGACAGTTGTTATGAATTACAATTTCATATGACTCCACACTGCTATAAAACAATTTTCATTTAAACAGAATGTTTTGTTATCTTAGAAAATGAAATATAAAACCTTCACACATACTCTGAAGTCTGTAAACTGGAGTGTGACCATTCAGAATGGTCCTGTATGCTAACAAACATGTGACATTTGCTCTTTTCCAGGCACCCAACCCAATATATAGTTCATTTTTCTGTAAATTTATAACGTCCATTTAAACAAAGTGGAAGAAACTGGAAACACTTAAGAATGCACCAAGTGCTCCCAATTTAATATAAGAAACACATCAAAGAGTTTTTTAAAAACGAAAATGGATGACCGGTGGGACAGGCAGTCAGATTACTTCTAACAGTTTGCCAATAGCCCACACAAAAACATATGCCTTTTATCTAATATGCGGCTGATGGGATGTGTACCAATACCTTCTTACACTAGAATATGTAGAAATGTGTCAGCTGATCTAGTTCACTTACACAGGCAAGGTTACTGGCACCAAACCATACAGACTCAAGAGACAGCAACCACTGATTCATTTACGTGCTTTATTTTCATTCACACCTTCTGACAGTATGAAACATGGCTTTGTGTAAAAGAATTAGGAATACGCCAAACTTTGTCTAATGAATGAGTCATATGCAGATACTTCTGACATGTGAAACCAAGAAGACTGTGTAACAGAAGTTTTGAACAGTAATGTCACAACAATTATCAGCAATTAACAGTAAAACTACTGTTCATTCTCAGGAAGCAGATATGCATTTGACAACTACCGAGTTTCAGCAAGTGACAGGAGCATATTAAGTGCAAGTTACAACAAATATTCTAAATTTTATGGATAGCTATACTTATTGCTAACTTGAATGGACAGACAATTTCCCTTTATGAAAAAACAGGCCAGAAGAACTGAATGATGATGAAATGAGGATGAGGAGGGGGAGGGAAATGACGACGACAATGACCATTAATAAATCTTAGATATTCTTGGGGAAGTGACAACCCCGTGAGACTGTCTTCCAATGGCACATCTCCCAACCTGAATCATGAGCATCTTGCTACCAAATAGTGCAATAAGGGATCACATTTGTTATAGCTCAGACTAGGAGCAATTTCTCTCCTCCAAAGCAACCAACCTCCCTTAAATTATCACAGTTGTCACAAGGCATGATAACTTGCAACCATGACAATTCCTCAAGATTCTTCCCTGCCTATTATAATGTAACATACCGTCATACCTGATTTTGTCTTGCTACTATCTCCTCAGAGTTGGGGTGCTCAACATGCAGCAGCTGCCGTGCCAGCTGGTTCACAACAGCTACACGTGAAGCATTAGCATTCATTTCTTTCTCAAATCCATCATAACGATGTTTCATAATCTCCACATCTTCTATATCCTTTGCCGGGACCATGGTCTGCAGCATTCGATCCTACGAAAAAACAATCAATGATCCTTAATCAAAAAATACATGAAGAAAATGGAAAGAAACTTCCTGCATAAATAGTTAACAATCAAATGCATGAGTAGTGAAAGGAGAAAAAGATATAAATAATTAAAGTCAAAGGATAATCCAAAAAATGTGGAAATCCCCATACCTGTGTTGCATTCACCCCAGAAAATCAATTACTAGTTGGAAATAATCTAAACATGCAGATTTCCTGCAGTTTTGCTGCAACTTCCACGATTATTAAAACCAAATTTACACTGAACTGAATAAAGTACTAACTGCAGACAAATATTAACATCACAAGACAAAGAAAACAGGTAATGCTAACCTTCTCGCCTATCCACTGCTCAACACCATCTGACTCACTTAGCAACTTATAGAGGGACAGTGCATCCAACAATCGTTGCTTACGAAGTTTCGCAAGCTCCAGCAATTCCTTATACCGATGATCTATACTTGCAAGACGTTCAACAACCTGAAATTAAGAATTTGGACAAACTATCACGATACCTGCACACATCACGAACTACATGCAGCAAAATAGCATACCATTTTCATCTTCATAGACACCTAAAAATAAAAAATGGAACCATTTATAAAATAAACATATAAAGCTAGTTTGTCAGTTATAAGTCCAACAAAGATATTTTCTAATGGTCGATGATAAAAGTCCCACTAATAATGTGATGGCAGCAGTAATAATGACCCATGTGTAGGAATCAATGGTGGAATCATGACTGCCACGAGAAATAAACTACCAGTGAAAAATCTGTCCCAGTCCAGTGTACACAATGGCAAAGAGAATTATAAATGCCATAACTGTATTCTGTAATTAACATTGCACTACACTACTGGTGTCATACCTTGTACTTCTGCTTCAGAAAATATACCAGTCCTTTTCAAAGCAATATTAAGTAAACAATTAAAAGAAGTCATATGAATAGAAATTGCTTACATATTTACAATACTTGTACATTCTGTGGAGTTTCCATCCATATTAATTTACATTCTTTAAAAAAACTTACATTAACAAAAGCTGAATATTGTCCCACTCTAGAAATCTCCATAGTCTTATGCTGATCCAATGATGAGACATAATTTAAAAAGAAACTGTAGTCATACAGCCTCAGATGGCATATGGTTATCATAACAATTAGTTCAAAATTTATTCATACTAAAACATTAGGAACTTTATACATTTTCCCACCTTACAGAAATTCACTGATGTTGGAACTATTTGAGTACCTCACTATTCCTGTGTTAGCTTGCCTGTATGTACAGGCTGTGCCATGTGCTCATTAACCTTAACACACAATAATTAAGTGCCCAGTTTCCTCTATCCCAGATTTAAATGGTCATGCATCAATTACTTTATATGTACCTGGTGACGACTTTCTTAGACATTGTTTTCTCAGGTGTGTCTAGTGTTGAAATATTTTGGAGGTGTCAGTTAACAATATACATACATATTATACCAACATTAGTACAGGAAATATGCATAAAGTTAGAAAAAAAAACACCATTAGTGCTTCCCACTACCACATGGTGCAGATATTACATTATCGTCAGTCATAAAAAAAAGCAGGCTACTAGCAGTTCGCAGAAATATGGCTATAACTTGCCACTTGCACTCACATACTCACCTCTGGAGACTTTCTATCTTGTTCTCCAAGTTGTTCTGCCTGTTTATGCAGAGTCTCAATAATAGAGCTGTAATTTTTCAGTTCATCTGTCACATCCTTGTGTTTCTTGAGAAGTGACTGCACATTTGCCTCATCACGACCTACATCTTCACTTGACACTAGCCTCAGTGTGTCCAGCATCCATATGTCCACATCATCTGCATCTGCAAAGAACTGCAAAGAAAACCATTAAGAACAATAATAAAATTACAGTTGTTAAGTCAATTAACTACTAACTCAACCCACCTGATGGAAGTCAACAGCTTCCTCCAATCGCTTACGTCTATATGCTGCTGCATCTATCAGATGTTGCCACATTCCCAGAATCTCTTGCAATCGATCCTGGATGCGGTCAGCACCAAAGTGTCGACGCTGCACAAGATCATCTCCTACAGCAACTACTGACATCAGCTGTGGCTCATGACTAGCTATCTCATTCTCAAGGGCCTGTAAGCAAAAAATACAAGAACACAATTTCAGAAACAACACAAAACAATGTATTCTGCACAACACCTTCCTACACAGGACATGTCCACACATGGCACAGGGCCTTGATCCTTCCGGATCAAAAACATCAACATTAGATATTTGTATACATGTAAACATGGCATAACAATGAATTTTAAACAAAAATATGTAAACATCATACTAGCCATTACATTCATACTATTAAAACTGTAAATGTAAAACTTGTGTATTAGTATCATACATGCATTTGTAATGATGTCTACCTGAAGATGCTGATTTATCACTGCCAACATACAGGAAAGACTTGTGACTTTACTGTGTGCGTATGCTAGTATGCATACATTACTGCCAACATAATGCAAAGTAATAATGATATTAAATTTAAGTACAGGCAGTCTGATTGTGACTTCTAGCAGCTCAAATTCAAGGACTGCTCAAAGGCAAATTCAAGGACTGCTCGAAGGCACACGGTTTTGAGTCAGCTGTAAATTTAGAAGGGGTTTCAGAAGACTTCAGCAAATGTTTTCAATCAAAGCAACATACCTAGCAAAGTAATCATCTACACAAAACTGACCTATAAATATTCTAATCATACATGCTGTATTTTTAATCAGCCCATGAACAGTCACACTGGGCCTTACAAACTGAACTGAAACATGTACAATGGAAGTGTATTCTACTCCTAACAAAAATGCCACTTGCTGCTATGCTGACTGGTCTACCTTGTGCTTTGACAGGAGGAGGTTGATTGTAGTAAGGTCATGGCCAATGTCCCCATTAGTCACTATCTGCTCCTTCTCTTTTATCCAGTTCTCCTCATCTGCCATGTCCCAGTAGAACTGCCAGAGTTTGCGGCTCTCATCCAACCGAGCTCGGCGTTCCACTGCCAATTTCACCAACTCAGCGTAAGCATCCTGCAACAACGAAAGTCATCAAATAAATTTTCCATTGCTAAAGAGTAATTCGTAATACATAATGTAACCTAACTACCTCCCAAATGAGCACGTTATCCCTAAACATCACTACCCTTCTGCAAAAATGCATGGCATCTGCCATCACAACCTCATATTTCACACAAGTCATCATACTTGGCCCAACCACATCTAATACTACCACACACCCAGTTTGTTCCCATGTTGTTTCAATCAGGTTGTTTTTAAGAACAGAGTTATGGTTGCATAATATAAAGTGCTTCCTGAGAAGCTGTAAGTTTCTCAGGTGGTCAAAAGAATTCTCTACCATTATGTAATACCAAAGACAATTACCTTATTCACAAAAGACTGCTGGTGGAACATAACATTACTAATGAAAACACAGTTTACACCCCCACGTCATTCTATTTCCTGAGATCCATCTTACTAACTTCCTGTCTAAACCTTTATCTCCATGGTCATTCATTTCCCTTGCACACATTTATCACACACCATCCATGCTACATGTCCAGCTCATCTCTTCTAACTCAAGTTGATGACGCAGAAATAGTTCATGAAAAATACAAATTATGAAGTTCATCTCTGTACAGTTTCTCCAACCTACTCTTATTCGTTCTCTCTCTTGCATCCATAATTTCTCCTTAGCATCCTGTTCTGCTACACCACCAACCATTGTTTGTCTATGAAGGTAGAACTTCAATTTTAATACCCACATAAAATACCATGCAATGGTATCCAATTTTTAGGTTGCAAGTAGACACACAATGATAAAATACTCTGTACTAAATGGCAGCAGCTATTAGTACAAAGTTGTCAAAATGTACTGCAACAAACAATCCTTTGCACCGCCTACATTTCTAGCTAATCCACCTGACAAAACAATCGGAATTTTCCTTCACTCGCACTAGCAGAAGAACCCTGCCCTTTATACTTAACATTGTGTTCTAACCTCAAGCTGTTGTACACGCTCCACAATAATGGCAGGGTCACATGGTCTGTATCCTTCTGTTGTCTCCTGGTCAAGGAAGCGCTGGGACTGTTGCACCACTGCTTTCACACGTTCTCCCAACACATTGATATCAGCCTCCACCAACGAGTGTTTCTGCAGCAGATCCTCCACACCCATAAGATGTTTGCCATAGTCGTCTGATAGCAAACGTAATTTCAACTCCTCCATTGAATCCAAGATATAAAGCATCTCCTGAAAATTCTGCTGCAATTGGAGTGACAGCTCCAGCCTCATGCGCCTGGCACGCAGGAGTTCCAGCAGGTAGTTCCACAGACGCAGCACATTGTCCTTCCTGTATGCACCAAAAAAAGCAACCCAATTCTTCATGTAAAACTTAAATATGTTGATACAAACAAAAAATCCATAAAGTGTAATATAGCTACTACCAACATTCAAGTTCTCATTTCAGGTACTTGCATATGTGGCAATTAGATGCATGCAAACATATAAACTTATTATTTCATGTTGCTATCATATCCAGTCACTTCCCTTCAGAGTTTTCAACCGAAATCCCAAAGTTTCTCACCTCCCCCACACAAGCTGCATGTCCATTCCCCTCTTATGCTATGTCTTGTGTGGCAGCCTCCAGGGTACACAATCTCTCACTCTCACCCACGTGCACAGACACTAACACATATATAAGTGGGGCTGTCCTGTGCCAAAGCTTGTAGTGTGTGTGCATTTAAAATGGATGCTCTGGTATGAAGCAGTGACCAAGCTTTCCTATCTGCGGCCTCCTGGTCACTACAGTGAACAGCAGCGATAAGGAATATAGGATGCATTGACACCAACCTCACTACAACTATGGCTTTGGTTTCTTAGTTTCAGACAACAGTTTTTAAATACATCATGTTTTGTTTCACCTCTTCATACCACTCAATTAAGGCATTATTTTCCAGCAAAAATGGAATATCTCACATTCACAACTCTGTGTTATAGGCCAGTTGCTGCCATGCAGGCAACACAAACATGGTATGTGTGCACACATATGCAAGCACTTGCAAGCTGGACATAGCCTTCCCCTCCTACAGTTATCATCATTCATCATTTATAATAAGGTTTCATTTCAATCAACCTTTAGGAGCTGACTAAAATGCCAATTTTATCTCTTGATGGCCAGAGTTTTTTTTTACTTCAAGGACATTTAATACTGCTACCATGTAAATACACAGAAATCAGTAAACAGCATGCTGGACCATCTGCCAGTACATCTGAGAAAAGTACATACTCTTACTAAATGATATACCTTAAACCTTACAGTTTCTGCAGAAATGGGGGGGGGGGGCAACCCAGTATTCTTTATCCTTGCTTTTTTACAGTTGTCCATTTGTCACAAAGAAGACCTACTCTCACATAAATCAGGTATCATCCATTCCCTGTACCTGGCATTAATCCGGTCAATGTCATGATAGTTCTCTGCCTCCAGTTCCTGAGAAACTGCAACAACAGCCTGGACACGCTCTTCATATGCAAAGATATCAGTCTCGATTGCCTCATGTTTCTTGGCAGCAGCTTCCACAGCCGCAAGGTCAAAACCAAAGTTATCCTGAGAAACAAGACGCTGGTTTTCACTCAGCCAAGTCTCACGCATGCTGGCCTTTCGGTTAAACCTTGCTGCCAGCTGCTCCAATTTCTCTTGTCGGATCAGCTCCTCACGCAGAGCAAGCTCCCTAAGAACAGTACACAACATCATTAATAAGATTACTTGCACAATCTGTGCAACGAAAAATATATGCACACATAATTTTTTAAGTTCTGAATCAGAAGTGATGTAAACATATATCTGCCATCATAACTTCCATCATACATAATTTCCCTGCATCTGACTATTTGCGAATTCTCTACACTCTCCATTTATTAGTTATGTATACCTGATATCTACTCACCAAATACCCCAATATGTTTGTCTAATCTGAAGACAAACATAGATTAAAAGTTCATACATTTTCTAAGACAGAAACTAGAATCCATGGTTAAGCATAAATAAACATTGTTTGAACATCCATATTCACTCATACCCAAACGAACAAAATATGAAGGTTAGTGTCCTTCAGGGATTCAATATGCAGGTTTGAAACCTGGCATCAGCACAAGACGTGAGCAGGAGTAGGAGTGTGCATGCTGTTTGCACGAATATCAATTTAAAGTGTGCAGTTACATTATAAGTAACCACATTTCAAAGTTAGTGAGGCTGGAAATGTGAGCGAAGTACATATTTATGTCAATTTTCAGTAATTTGTTTACTGAAATTCCACACTGAAGGGCTATGTTTGCACATGCCTGCAAACACAACTGTATCTGCAAAATATACTTGTTTCACAAGCATTTTGTTCCTTCAAATACATAACTTTCTTACACCAAACATAATCTACCATATATGCCCTCAAACGAACTGTTTTTAAGGCACGGCACTATTCACATGATGTCCAAAATCCCTCAGCATCAAGCACGACAGCATACATCCTGGCATGAACACAATTATGGAATGAACATTGTGCTGAATAAAGGAAAATCCTTACTGTCTTGAAACAGGGGTCCAAAAGGTACCAATACTTCTTGAAGGGAGGCCAAGCCATGTTTCCTGCATGGTTCTTTTCACCCCACTATGCCATATATTCTTAATAGTGTCAACATCAGGTATATGTAGTTGCCAGCACATAAGCTGAACAGTGGCTTGCAACAATACCATTGTTAGGCCATGTGAAAATTATGAATGGAGGAACAGTCTTATTGAAAATAAATTACTCTGCAGTCTTGCACAGGCACCAGTATGTCCTTCAAAATGTGCTTATATCGAAAACGTGCTCTTCAATAAAATGGAACACTTTCAGCCCCAACACTAAACAAATGACCTATCCCTGTTGATCAACACATACCGAGCGTTCTTACCCCATGTTCTGTAAACGAAGTCCAGCCAATCATTCACTGAATGAAATGAAGATTTATCAGAAAATACTCTATGCCACTGGCAATTTACAGAAAAAGCTAGGCAGTAAAATTTATGCTCATTGCAAAGCATGGCCTTCACAGCAGCAAATATATAAAATAAATGCAGTTAGCACATCTATATTTTTTATCAATATAAAAAACAACCTGCCACATGTTTCAACCCTTTCTAGTCATCTTCAGTAAGTTCCATCATCAAAATTACAATTACGTATATGTATACTTGTCACCAATGCAAAACGCAGTTATCACCCCTGAACAACCACAGCAGCAGTTGTGCTCTGAGATGTGACAGGCTTTGTTAAGTCTCCAAATTGTTGTACACTTCTGCCCAGGAAAATGAGTAACAGCCTTAAGCTACCTTACACCGATAAAAGTGTTCCTTTGGGATTCAGGTACTAATGTAGTATCCTGAGCTGAACTGGATTTGTGGTGTAACCCAGGTCCATGGTGACTTCCAGCTTAACCATCCATTCAATATTTCTGTAACCATGCTCTTGCCATAGCCTTTAGGACACCAAACAATCCTACCCACCTGCAGCACTTGCACTTAATCCCCCCTCCAGAACAACAGTGATGATACACTTGTAAATAGACCTACTGTGGTGACCAACAACAATAAGAATAAAAAATGGAGGGACTGAGCATCATATATCAGTTGTGTTACAGCAGACACAAAGCAACATTTCAAAACATGTCCCCCTACTATATGGGATATAACTTATTACTGCACATTCTAGCACAAACAAAAACAGAAGCTATATATTACCTGTCCATCAACTACACAAAATCCTATCAATTTTAATTTTCTGTTGTATAAATAACAACAGTACTGATGATCAACTCAAAAAATAACAAACAGAGATTAAGCATAAGATGTAATGTAAAATGGATCATCACATCAACAAAGTTGCTTCATCTGACTGTTATGCTCAAACTGTAAATGTGTGTGCGCCAACATTAATGAAATCTATGGCTGAAAATCAGCAATTCAGAGCACCATATTAATACCAGGTCCTGAAACCAGCCCTTCCAACAGCTAACATACTAATTCATGTTCAGCATAAGTGACATGGTTTAGATGTCCCAGCTTAAGAAACAAAACATAGTACTCAACCTGCAAGTAAACAACTCTGGAGGGGAGGGGGAATATATATATATATAGTGTCCAGTAGAATTGGTATTTATGGAACAGTTCTGGCAAAAGCAGGCTGTTCATCTACCAGCTGTCTTGTGTTCAAGAATGTGCCAAAAATACCAAAACATAAACCTTGTAAAGTGATTTGATGGTGAAACTGTATCACTTAATGATATATTTGTATTGAATAAAATTAAGTAAAGTGAATGTAAACTTCAGTACAGAACTACAAATTAATGCTGTTTTAAAGCATACCATTTTAAGACATTTTCTTGTTTAAAATGCCATATTCCCTGAATTTTTCCATGAATGTTCTGAGAGAATATAACTGTACTTCAGGAAATAAAATCCTTGTAAAGCATGGCTTAGACAGTTTTACATACATCGTGTTTACTGCACATAGTATAAAATATGAATTCAAATATAATCTGTTTCTACTGCATTTACGAGTCTGACCATGCAATAAATAGTCTGACAAATCTGTGACATGAAAATATGGTCGCAAAATAAGAAATATTTATAGTGTTAGGTGTGAGTGAGAACTGGAACTTCAATACCTGTGACACAGCTAAAACATAAAAACACAGCAAAGAACTAAAACTTGTATTTTATTCTTTTCTCAGCACCTTATTTCTAGTAAACTAATACCTATCAGATTTCTATTTGACAAGCATGACTTCAAGAAAAAGAGCATCATTTTGAGGGGAGAGAGAAAAAAAAGCTAGTTGGTTTTTCTATCAAAGTAAGTATAAAAGAAAAGTGCACTCTTGTACAGGCACTGAGGCTCTGTACAGCCCATAGGGGACGTAGAGGTATAGCTCTACTCTTTCCTGACCATGGCACTAGAAGGGGGTCAGGGATCAGCATCACGCCCCGGCTGCTCTTTACTCCCGGGAAAGACCCGGTACCCACTGCACAGGAGGCTGGGTTGGCCCCAGGGCCGGTCTGGACAGGTGTGGAAAATCTCGCCCCCACTGGGATTCAATCCCCAGACCATCCAGCCTGTAGCCAGTCGCTATATCGACTAAACTACTCAGCCCACAAAGTAAGTATAAATGAACAATAATCCAGTCATCACAATAGCTTACCTTTCATGCTCTGCTTTTTCTAGTCGTTCCCAGGCCTTATTAATGTCGGAGATCATCTTGCCTTCCTTTGGCGTATATGGTTTCTGATTGTTTGCTCTCATTCGAGACTGCAATGTAAACAGCAACACTTCTAGGTTGCCCTTCTCCACAAACCTGGGTACAAACATCAAGTGCTATAAACCCACGGCAGCAACATTTAAAAATACTATATTATAAAGAACATTTATTGTTTCATTATTAAACACAACTCCACAACTTACTTCGGAGGTTTCTCCACTGTGCGGTATGTATTAAACTGTGTTAGTTGTGCTTGCACGCCAACCAGAGAATTTGCAAAGTCCCTCTCACCAAGAGCAACAATAGTAGCCTCGATCCATCGCAGAAGGTCGGATGTGAGGCCCTCATATTCCTGCACCATACGATCATTTTCCATGGCAATACCCACAACCTTGCCAATTCGCTTGCCTTGAACTGTCTCTTGCTTCATCTTACTGAAGTAATGGTAGTATGTCACAACATATGTGATGACTGACTTCTCATCAGGGTGTTCAACAAAAATGTCTGTGAACACAGCAAGCATCAGTAATGGTACTGATTAAAAAAGAGAGTATAGTTATTGGCTACAAATGTGGAAAATTTTTTATCTACATCTGCAGTGAAAGAGAATATGTCTTTTTCAACAGTTATACAGACTGTCAAAACTCTTACCTAAACAACAGAGATTAAAGTAAACACTTAAACCAAACTTGCACAAACTATCAAAATCATTTTCCATAGTGTGACAGTCATAATAGTTAACTCAACACACTGCATCGCAAACATCCAAGAAAATTATTAAATATTGGTATCATATCACAAGCAAGCAATTTCAATCTCAGCAACCAACATTCAGTTCCTTTAATAGTCTGGGAGTTGCTCCTATATCATCAATAAATTTCGGAAGACAGCTATCAACTCTGTTGTGAACATTAAAAGAACACTACCACAAATTTTGAGTATATAAATATTTCATGGCAAGATTCCTGATACAATATTTTAGTCTGAAAAGCAAAACTATTTTCACCTCATACAACACTGGTGTCAGTGAATGAGGGCTCTGATGAACATGGTAAGCCATAGAACTGCATGTGATTGTTGTTGTCAGGCATTAAAAGATATGGGGAAATATCTGAGAACAGTTCATGATCTGGCATGACTCCACTTGGGTGAAGTCTCACTATGCAATTTTGTTAATTCCATATTCATTCTTAAACACTGGTGTCCTTCCTTCAGGGCTACTTACAAACTATAATTCACTGCACTGATATATGTGGGCATGTTCCAGTTGTACAGTACTGAAGACATAAACTATTTACTCACACATTACAGAAACTTAAGGGGGAACAATAAGAGTGCCTCATACTGATTATTCCATAAAAGCTAAACTCAAATGTAAATTAAAGTTGCCTGAGGCTTAAACACTGAATTAACATACAAAATGGCACATGAGAGGACACAATGTTATAGGAGAAATCACTGTACTTAGCCAAACTGTAATTACTGCAATGCATGTTACATATCCAATTACATGTTTTCATTACATGGCACAACCCTGATTTTACATTCCCACATTCTGTGTTTTGCAGGTTTTATGAACTTTTTGTACGGGCACTGGCCAAATTACCATAAGAAAAATATTTCCTGAACTGTAGGCTTTCCAGGATTTTATGCCACTTCAGCCGGTCCACACAAAAATGTAAAACTATGCTTATACTGTACTTAGGCTCTTTGGACCTGCACCATACTAACCGGCTTGCAGCACATTCCCTTCTCCCCCAAAGCATACAAAGTATCTCATACCTTCTGCATCTAGGAGTTTTGTCAGTCCAAGCTTCTCCTCTGCTACATTGAAGGCATTGTTCAAGTTGTACATGGCATTTGATTTGGACAATTTCTCGAACTGTATGAGGTCCGGGCGGTGTTTGTGAATGATGGCATTGAAGGCTAAGCCATCACGCCACGATGTGGTAAAGTTGCGTACATTCACATTGTGATAACCTGCAGTTTTCATCTGACACCACAGCAATAAAGCATCCTTGGCAGACTTAGTCTCCTGGTTGTCTGTTTCTTCTATTGTGATATCTTGGATCTGCAGAAGAGGTAAATAATTATTTTCTGAACAAGGCTTGTAACTCATACCTATGAACATGGTACTACAATGCTAGTTCCGTGCCCCTTATTTTACATGGAAAAATAAACCTACGGCATCATCACATCAGAAACTGTCCATCTGTCCTTCCGATACCTTCAGAACCAACTGATGGACAGTTAAAAACAGGTATGAAATGTGTGACATTACAGGTCATTCCACTCTTGTATTTTTTTAATTTCCTGTTACAAATATTGAAAAAATATTATTTATGTGTGGCTACAGACTTTTGAACAGATGCAATTTCTGTTAAGATACTTTAAAAGGTAAAATAAACAAGATGACATTCATGCAAAATCTATACTGAGGTAATCACTCAAAAGGATTCATATCAAGCCACTGGTGTTGGGTAGTTAATGGTGCAATTTTATGATAACTGATCAAATATGAGCTGAGATCACAAAGTTTCTAGATAGTACATTTTTTTATGACACAAGCATTTTCCTGCTATTTCACACTGCCCCCTTCAGTGTAGTTCCCTTGCAACTTCATGCTGAGCCCAGCATTCACACCACTGTTTGCAGTATTTGCTCTACAAGTGTATGCTGTGGCTGGTCCCAACTCCTGGTGACGTCACAAAATCTCCTTCCCATCTGTGCCCAATTGAGTTTCAGAAACAAAAAAGTTATGGGGCACTAAATCTGGGAAATATTGACAGTATGGGTCAACAGTCATGCCCTTTTTGGCTAGAAATTCCCACACAAGTCAGAGTTACAGGAACACTATTGTGGTGGAGGAATCAATCTCCCATGTGCCACTCCTCAAGTCACCTTTACTGCAAAACTGCACAGAAATGTTGGTTGACAATCTGTCCTAAGTAGGGTATGCTGGTAGATGAACATCCCAAAGATCATCATCCTCCACTTTTGAACTAAGAAAAGCAATCAGATTCTTCCAGTTTTCCTCACTGTTTCCTCTCTTACAGTACAGTTCCACATGAGAAAGGTTTCATACAAACAACAACCAATCAGTGAAATGCACATTTACCTTGCACACTGATAACTGATGAATCATTCCGCCTGACAAGTGCAAATTCTGTATGGAAAAAACTTTTTAAATGTCCAAAAGATGTACAAAATATCCGTACAGTGAGGACACAGATCTAACACCTCCAACCCACCAGGTATGCATTTACCAAGAAACAAAAAAAGCTCTTTGTACATAATAGCCCTTCTCCTTGGTTCTACATGACAATGAATGTAATGTGTACAATGATTTGGCCAATATTCACAAAATTCAGCACAAATGTTATGCCTCTAGAGGTAACCCCAACCTCGTGCACTATAGGATTCTCACTCTCTCACTCACTCACTCACTCACCCATGCATGCACAAGCATGTGCATGTGCATCCACACAACTCCCCCCCCCCAAACAACACAGATCCAAAATTTTGTAAGAGTGACAACAGAATGTGGAATGCATCATACCAATACACAAAAAGTACAAAACATGCACAATCTAAAATATTACATGCACTTTGCATAGAACACATCTGCTCAACCCACAGCTCCCTGTGTAATGTTACCCACAGAGACATTTGAAACAGAAGTCTTCATTTAACCCTTTTCATGGTCAAGTCAGTAAAGAACACTGAAGAAATTCCACCCATTTCCTAGCAAACCATGAAAGAACTTGCCACTCAGCATGAATCTTCCAATATAGGTGGTTACCAGTCTGTACACGACACTTTTGTCTTTACAGATTCTACGTGTTTTTCAAATGGCCACTGTGGCATAACAATTACTTATAAATTTTATTTCATTGGTTGTATACAGAGCTAGGGCCAACTTACAGGCAGTCCATTTACTCATGAGAGACAGTATTCAAATCATCAACATTTTGACAAGAAATTATGACACCAGTGTCATCACTGAAACTTACTGGTTACGATAACATATTTATTCTTGGAGAAAGGTCACTGACATACACAATGAAAAGATTGGGTCCTACAACTAAACATTGGGGTACTCCAGGTTTAACTGTTCTCCATTCTGAGAAAAATTTCTGAGCACCATTAAATAACTAGTTTTAACTTTGTTTCCAACTTGCATCTGTTTCTTAACTGCATATCAGTCCCATTACAGTCCTGAGATGCCCAGAGGGTTCCAGGAAGTTAAAGTTCCCAGATTACATGACAATGGCCCGGGATGGTGGTAAGGTTGTCAGCCTTACGCACCGGCCCCTTTTACCCCTGCCCCGGAAATACTCCTAGTACTCATTTCTGTTAGAGGCTGAGTCGACCCCAGGGCCATAGTGCGATCAGAAGGATTATGTCAATGAAAAATTCCAATGACGCCATCTGGAATAGAAACAATGATCTTCTGATTTGTAGCACAGCACCTTAACCACTGTGCTACCGAGGTCAGCTTAATTGCATATAAATACAATTTAATATCCAAGACTTCATGATTTAGGCACTCACACACCTTGGCTAAATCGCAGGAAATTTTTCCAACACGCCTTCTTTGGTTTAAGAGATTTGAATGCACTGCCTGTTAGCTTGTTGGCAGAACTTTCAGTACACATCCCTTTCCTGAAGCACAATGTACTGGGACCAATATGTCTTTAGTATGTACCAGGTGGCTTAACCTACCATGCATAATCTTTTCAAGCACTTTAAAAAAAAAACAGTTAATAATGAAACAGGCTTATAATTTCTCATACACATTTGGTCTCCTCTTTTTATACTTTTACTGTGGATGTTTTTAGATGGTCATTAAAAACAAGTGCAAATGTATGATTACAAACACAGCTGCATAATGGATGACTGATATGATATGAGAAAGTTTTTCAATATTTTACTTGTTATTTCATCATAACCTGTGCCTACTCTGGCAGTTTATGTTCCCATTTAGTGAAGGCCATGCCTCAAACCAGAAAGCACAACTCTTCCTACTTTTTTATCCAGCACTGAACATGGTGTTCAAAATGTTTTCACTATTCTGTGTATTATTTTACACAGCACTGTTGGTGCAGGGTACAGGGTATTTTTTACAGAAATTTCAAGGACCTTTTCCCATGAAAAAATTTGCAAAAATATGGCAAATGAATATTGGTACTCAATGTAGCAAGACAGCGTGATTGTCTCATCTTCAAGGGTCAAAATGTCACGAAGAAATGGACATTCCAACTAAATTATTTTTCGTTGAACTAAATACATTTCACAAAGCACACAAAAACAATCTGCACCCTGCTACTAATAATGGTAGCTTGGCTCAGACTGCAACAAGGATAGCATAGCAATCATGTCGATAAGCACAAGCATACGAGCGGAGATCATAATCTGCACAGCCCTAACAAAGTTTGTATGGACAGAAGCCCGTACAGCAGATGAGTTCTGTCTGCAGCTCTAAGTAACTTTACACACTAAGTTCTACCAGTTTACTCCTCACTGGGAATTTTGTATAGTGATAAAATAACATGACAATAATTTGACACTTCAATGTTATGCCTTACCTGGAACCTGAGGATGATTGTCCATATCAGTCCCAAGCTCAGACGTGGATTGCCATCCACAATGTCATGCGAGCCCATGTTCTCTAGATGAACCCTCTGCTCCCGAAGGAATTGTAAGGCTTTGTCTACATTCTCAAGGCAGTGAATTCGCATTTTACCTTTCGTGGGTCGAGGCTGCAGAAGACAAGAACATTATTACACAACAACAACAACCAATGTACACAAACACACACACACACACACACACACACCAAATGGTAGGCATTCACACATATCACAATCACAGCATATTTCTTTCTTTTTAAAACCTGCCAATGCTATATTATATAAAAACAGACACCACTGCAATCACATGACACTGTCAAAAGTAAGTGCAAATGTCAACATTTTTTTAAGGGAACACTGACCAGAAAAGCTGTGCAGTACTTCAGTGCTTGAGTTTAACACATACTGGCTTCTTCCATGTTCTGTGCCCTAACTAGTAATTGTGGGTTATAATTTAGGTGCTTCATTTACAAGAAACTCACTCCGTGCACCAAGCCAACCTGGCAAATCAACAGCAACCAGACTAACAGACACTGTACGCACACATAACAACAAACACATGACCAACTGGATCATGAAGCACTGAAACAGCTACAAATTCCACCATGTTTCAATGAAATATACCACATTAAAAATTAATTATATTTTTCTTCTCATTTCTGCACTAGAAAAAAATATCTGTGTGGTACAGCACTGCCAGTGAAATCTAGAACTATGCAAATATTGCCTCACTACTTCAAATGAAATATAAGACAAACAAGAGAAAATGTTGGTCTTCACTCAAATTATAAAAACTGATTCTATTTCTACAAATACCACTGCAGTCTCACGCTTAAATAGAGCATTCCACTGATCGTGTCTCCCGAGTGTAGTTCACTTAACCAAGCTGAGGCTTCTTCTTCTTACCAGAATTTGAACATGTTAACTGCTGTTCAGTCATGTACTGTCTCATCTACAGCAGGTGGCTAGCACAAGCGAGAAATGTTTTCCACAGCAAAAAGTGTGTTCATTTACAATTGCAAAATACAAGTTGTAGAAAAAGGGTCACACTGTAGTAAAATATAATGATATCAACAGTCCTGTGTGTGCAACAATGTGCAAGGAAGCAGACTAATATGGAAGGACAGGTTAAGTACTAAATGAAAAAACATGAAAAACTGTTATGATGTAACCACAGACAAATTGTATGACATTGGAGCATTAATGGAAACAAGCCTCAGAAATTGCACAGGATGTCTATTCCAAGGCAGGTAAAAGAACTGCTAAATCTACCATTCATACAAAATGCGAGCTCCACACCAACAATTTCCAATGACCTGGGGAAGGGAGGTAAACAGTATTATAAGTTTGTACAAGAGTCAGTAGCCTCTGGATTTCTTGATCCAGAATTAATATCTGTATCAAATGAGGCATAACTCACATTAAATGCCAATGTAAACAGATACAATAACAAAAAATTATATTCTAAAAATTCCCTATTGTCTCAAGGAATTCCTCTGCATTACCAGAAGTCAGACTGTGGTGTGTGGCCAAGTGCACACAACATCACAGGGTCACCATTACAAACAAAACAAAAAATAGCTCAGAGGGTGCTTCACTCTTCATCTCCAAATTTGAATACACGACTAGTATGTAATGGGAGAAAACAAAGACATACTTTATGTGAATTTACTTTCATTCCAAAATCTGGAAGTTAATGTTCAAAGAGAAACTGCTGCTTTTTCGATACAAGAGTTCTATCATGTGGAAAGAAATATTTTTGTTAAGATACAAGGCATACTTGAAAGTTGGAAGTAGGCACTTCAAGACTGTTCTCTGAAATAGAGAACAATGAACTGCAGAAGAAAACAGTCTCTAAATTCCTGGTGGATGAAAACTCTGTATGATAAAGCTCCCACAATAGCTGCCATGCTCTGGCACATGACTAGTGGGATGCTCTTGGTACGAAAAATCAGAATCCCAGTTATTTTTCAGTAAATTTAAATGTATTTAAATCCTGTAGCTGAAGAAAACTGCACTTTTGCCAAGTGACCAACAGCAGTCCACTTCATGGCAAGAGTGTAAGGGATTTTCAGAATCCCCACACACTCAGGCAAATGAAACCCACCCATACAACAGAAGCAGTGCATACGAATGAATATGGGGACTTTATTGCCACATAACATTGGGAATACAGTAGTCCAGTGGCATGATGATATCAAAAACAAATTCAAAACTGATTTTTTGGTCATGTGTTCAATCACCACCTGGTCCCCACCATAGCCTCTGACTAATTACTAAGCAAATAAAAAATGTGCCTTCTATCGAACTTATTCACTCTTCCAACAATTCATCACTGGACCATATTCAGAGCCAGCTGACTATACCATGCAGTCCCAGCCCCTTCTTTAAGGTCTGGTTTAACATCACCATTCCACAAATTAGATATCTGAAATGGTCTATTCCCTTCAGGATTTCTAATTAAAACAGTGTGTGCACTTCTTAATCTCCCTCACATGCTACACTCTGTTCAGCCAGTTTTCCACCACAGTTAAGTCAGAATTAAAGAGCACATTCCCTTCTGTGTCAGCATAATGGGAGTAGCAGAAACCACCTCACACATGCCTGCCTTTCAGAAATGTATCTCTTCATCTCACCATCAAAGCAAAGAAAAGGAAGTAAGGTAAAACCAGTTCAATGCAACCAGACATGAGAGCAATTTTCACCTCAGTCTACATATATTGATGAATGACATATCACACATAAGATTTACAAAACAATTATATTAGAGGTATGGAACTTCTATTCCTTGCTCTTACACTGGGGATCTAAACTCATCCAATAAAAGAGGTAAAGGTAAAGTTTTCCCGTTACAGGCCTGGTGTGGCCCAGAGGGTGGGTAGAAGTATAGCTCTACTCTTCCATGACCGCGCACTAGAAGGGGGTGAGTGGTCAGCACTTTACCCCCGGGTAAGACCCATTTTACAGGCTGGGTGGGCCCCAGAGCCGGTCTGGACGAATATACCCAATAAGACAGCTGTATGAAGCACAAAGTGACTTATCAGATTTAACCTTTACTGCTAAGCCACACCAGCAAGCATTTACTGCTTCAGCAGCAGTAGCAGCAGAAGCTAGGTCCAAAAGTTTCTGTCGTTATTAATCAGACAACAAAGTAGTATCAGTAGTCAAGAGTTAAAAACTGGTGTTAAGACATATAAAACAGGTCCGGCTACAAACTGCCAATCACTGTACTATACACACATTTCACCACTTACCAATCTCTCCCCTGACAGGACTTCTAAGAGTTTAAGCAGCATTTTACCATCACGAAGATCAACATAGAGATCACTGATACGACATGATACACGTACGAGATGAGAATTCACCCATTTCTGGAAAGTTTTCTTTTGTACACTTTCTCGTTCGTCTGTAACAGATTTAAAAAACCCCAACTCAGTTTTCTGAGATTTTACTGATATAATTATAAAACCATAAAACTTCTTCAAAACATAACATAACAACTGCACACCACACCTCAAATCTCTAAACTCTACGACTTCCTAAATCACCAGAATCCTGGTTTGTGTGTGTCACAGTATTTTCTGCAATCAATTCATGAAATTTTCCTTTATTTAAAAGTATTCATAATCTTTGCCTTACATGGTACACAAGAAAAGGTGTACACTACATTTAATTCTGAATACACATATTAATTTACTCCTAACACAAATCATTCAGCTGCCACCATTATTATCTGTACAGACAAGAGTATTACAGAGAACCATTTTATTTATAATGAAACTTATTTCCTTGGAGCATGGGACATAATAGACTTTCCTCAATTTTCTATCCTTTTTTCAGATTTATGCTTAGAAATCCAGAAAACTAATTTTACCATTGCACTCACATCAAAAGAGCATCAAACAACATATAAAAGTAAAATAATCGTAAATTCATCTGCTCCCAGGCAGTCACTCAAACAGGATCAAGTAATTTCAATACTTTTTTCAACCCCACAGACCACAGAGCTTCTTAAGAAGCTGACAGTACCTCAGGTGAGCAAGAAATTGCACTCCTTTCATGGAACGCAAAGGTTCACCAGTGTTGAGCTAACCCAACCACTGGACCCTACCATGAAACAGAAAATCTTTAAAATTAATTTCAATGTTCCATGGGATGCCAGAGAGACAATAACGTATCCATTTCTCCACCAACTGCCACAGGAATAACAACAACAATTTTCAATATTCCCACCCATTTATACCGTGTTCTTCAAGTGGTCTTCTCCCTTTAATTCTTAAAAACTGTGTCTACAAACCACACCTGCCCATGTCTTCTATGCCACATCCATTTCATGCTTACAAGCTTGGACACCCTAATATCTTGATCGGAGCACTGACAAAAGCTCCTTATTATGTAATTTTCTCAATATACACCTGTTACTTTTCTCTTCCGTCCAGTACTTTGCTCAAAACTTTGTTCTCACACATACTTGATCTGTGAGATTCCTTAGTCCAAGAAACACAACTCAACAACCGCTAACAGATCTCTCTTTTGAACAGTTAAAAATACAAACTCACATTAACTACGGTAATAATTATCAAGACTTCAATTCTCTTGTTTTTCTCTGCAACAGAATCCAATGCTGTACTACTTCAAACATAGGCATTTTGTCCTAAAATGCATAACTACTGTTTCCAATACTATGGAACTTACATAAGTGTAATATAGTATTTGTTGGTTAAAGCAAGTATCATTAGCAAAGAACATTCCCACCTTCCATTAAAACACTCTGCTTCCAAAACACTTAAAAGTTGTATTCTAGCCATTCTGGCTATAAGAAGTGTTGCAGTGGAATAAAATTCCTGCATTCCAAAAGCATCTTCTGCTTTTAAGGCTACTGACTCATCATTTTAATATTCTTGGGCTAAATATACACAACAACTGAATAAAATTTGTACATTTCACAATTATCCTCTCGTTCTAAATGCCCAGATTTTAATATTTTCTTGCATGCTGATATGCACCACAGATGAATAAAATTCCTGCACTTAAGAAACTTGTAATGCAAAACCAGGAAATTGGGTCATAATATGCTTTCTAAAAATCAAGTTCTAGTCCCCAGCAGCAGTCTTGGTCACTGAACAGAAACACTTTATCTATTCAGGGCATGTAACTGCCTTCATTTTCTTTATACACAGGCCATCTCAGTCTCTTTTGAGTTGTGTACTAAGAGCAAATATTTACTTTGGTGGCTCTCCTTCTCAGACATGGTAATTAATATCTATACACCAAGGTATCAGTAATCTTCCAACTACTACTTCATACTGTCTACAAGAAAAGAGCATCACTGTGTTAAATGAACTTCACAAAGCCTGAAAAAGATGGTGAAGCATTAATCCTGACATAAGATCATCATCATCATCATCGGCTCTACAGCCCTGGGTGGGCCTTGGCCTCGACATAAGAACACAATTTTAGAATTCATGACAAAAAAGTAATTATGCAATTTTGCCAGAGACAATTAATATAATCTTCAATATACAGAAGTCATGAACCCATCTTCCATTACTTCATAGGCTTAACAAATTAAAATATATAACACCATGAAAAATGCAAATCAGCTTTGTGATGATACACCCAAACTTTTCAGAATTTATGTAATGTATACAGACATATGATGTGTACCATATTTCTTTACATTCTTGAAACTCTCACTTGAGGCATGGAAATATAGTCAGATGCAAAAAATCTGTCTTATTTACTGTATCTTATGCGTTATGGCCCTGTTTTCATCCAATAAAGGTACAATACCAATAATACACATAAAATACATGAATATGTCACAACACATTAAGGTTCAGCAGAAAAAAAAAGGGTATTTTAATTATATACAAACTAATTTAATTGGAAAGAATGGGTAATAGGGAGATGCAATCATCATACAGACAGCACACTGATAGATACAATTGTTTGTGAATTAGTAAACACAGCAGTGGTGACTAAATTCATTAAATGAGGAGCAACAGAATTTCATGTAACTGGTAATACAACAAACAGCATAAATGCCAAAATAATAACCTCAGATGGGGTTACCAGTTTCTGTACATACAACATAGCATTCTGCAGTGTTGTAAACTGTGATCTGTGTTCACATACCTGACGATGGTCTCATCACAGACCAAAACATGTAGTATACATGTAAAGGCATTAAATGACAATGCAGAATTTAAATTACACCAGATTGAACACACAAACATTGTCATCCATAAACACTGCTACTCTGAAGTTTGATGTCCTGTTAGAAATAATCACAGAATTTCCTTACCTTAGTATGGCGTGACCGAGCGTCATCTTGAAACCTCAACAAAGAAGATGCCCTGCCCCACATGGGCTGTGGAGCCATGATTAAATAAAAATGGTATGTATTCATACCTATCCACTATCAGTTTCGAGACACAAATTTTTAATTTTGGATTCTTATCATCTGGACACACTGTATTTACGTGAGCAACGATGTGAGAACCCATGGTTATTTTCTGAAGCCTAAAGGGGTCCGTGAGCGAAAAAGTTTGGGAAACACTGGCCTAGAGGATACCACTGTCAGATGCCAACCTGAAGACCAGATGACCTATGAACTTAATAGGCGTTGGTTGGCAGTGGTGTGGAAAAGAAGGCTAGGAGTGTTCCAGAGAAAATGTGGGATGCTGGTGTTGTATGCATTTAAGGGACATCTAATACCAGAAATAAAACCCACAATCAGTTCCACAAACAAGAACCACCAAGTATGACATACTTGGTGGGATAATCTCACAACTGCAGGTGTTCGATATTTTGGTAAACATTCCATTCCAAACCACCTATGTGGCTATGCTGTGGCTGGCTCTTGGGATGGGGCCAGGCTCTGACCCCAGATAGAATAAACTAGAAGCAACTGCTCTTTGTCAGTGGATCATCACAAGTTGTCAACACACTTCACCAAAATTGACTGATGTGGTGTTTCAAAAGTGCTGTTTAACCAATGCAATGAATGGGTCTGATGGCAGTTACGTTGTGAAATGACAATGAAGGGTTAAAGAATACAATGACAAAGTGTGAAGATGATGCACTGATTGTGAGGATGTGACAATGATGTTGGACAGAGTGACACTGACTGGTAAAGGTCAATGGAATGTGACATGTTTTGTGTATAAACTGCAAGAAATTAACAGTATAACATTTTTATCTCAGCAGGCTACTTATTAAGGAAGTTGTCTTAGATTCAGATAAATATATTTTCCCTTCTCACATGTCTTTTACTTGTGGCATCATCTAACATTCGTGGAAACAAGGTACTATAATTTGGAAATGTCCACTGGGAGAGAAAACTTTTGTTTCTAAAATTAAGAAAAATTACAACATACCTGTGCCAGTTTAAAACATCCTGGTCTGCCAAACAATGGTACCAACATAACTTCAGATGAATAATGACTGGTGCCCAGTTTACTGCTATCACTTTCAAGTTCTGAGTTATGTAACTGACACCTGGCCAATGTGTACAATTTTTGTGCTCCTATCCAGTAACAATTCAAACACAGGCTACCATAATGTTAGTTTAGACTGAGCATTTGAATATAACGATGGATTTCAATCTGTTTACTCACATACATCTTGTAACTACAGAGGAATTACATGTAGGTAAGGACCGTTACAACCACAATAGCAATCATATGTACACCGCCATATTGAATGTTATACATATGGCAACACTCGCTTTGTCTTTCTGATAACTAAACCAATCTATTTGTCAGCACAATTACACATACTGTCTGCTGAACACCCACCTCTTAATTCAAGCACAACATTATCATAATACTCCTCCAGCGTTTCCATCTTCAAGTGCTAATGTTACACTTTCAACACAACACTAATTAGTAGCAGCAACAGCTGCTAGTGGGCTGAATGTAATAAATACCGTATGTGATAAAACAGAACAGCAGGAAGCTGCCTGCCATATCAACATCCTGCCATACTCTCAGGCTGTGGACTACTCAACAAATTCTGTTTTGTAAGTAGCCCCCCTGCAGATGTAAAGAGGGAGACAGTAAAAAAATAATATTTGTAAGGTCCTCCCTTTACATTACTGAATTTCACATATGCCCTTTCATTCATTCACTACTAGTCACCTTCCATTCTGCCTGTCAAAACAACTGCATTATCAGCAACCTTTTCATGTTTATATACAGATCTCATGTTAATAAAATTTGATCTGAAGGACAAGCATCATTGTCAACATTATAAACAAAGGTGCACACATTTAATAACAGTCCCCTTCCCAGGGCTATAAGGGAAAATGAAAACCCTTACTCAAAACTCACACACTTTATTCCAAGTGTATATTCATTTACCTGCCTTTTCCTCTAACAAAGTAGGTTTCCAAGATGGTAACAGTTAAAGTCTGTGAATGGAGGATAGCTATATGCCCTCCATTTGCTAGTCTACATTTACGATAAACATACTTGTATTTTTGGAAATACATTTTTGCATCAATCTGCATGTGACATATAAGGCAATTTCATAATAGCACCTCACCTTAAAGTTTTGAGTTAATAAAGCATTCATTTTACTGCAGATACAGCACTTGTAGTAGGGGTATCAAGCAACAGATGTCACATAGTCAGTACAATGCTGTTTGTGGGTAAAGCTAGTGTGCAATAGCAATGGCACAGAAAAACTGCTGTTACGCTAAGGGCGAATTTTTACATTTGAATTTTCTTTCAAATAATATGCGTAACATTGGTGCAGTGATTGCACAACTCATGACCGTGTGACATGACGCAATCATCACGAGTTATGTGACATCATAGCTTTCTTTCTTTGTCCAGTTAGCTTCGCTTCAGTGTTCGTTCGCATCTTGCCATAGCAGCATGAGTCTGTGAGTCGCTTTCCACAGGGGAATAAGCATGCAACTCAGGTTGTTACAATTCGAATCATAGAACAAAGGGTTCTAGCAGTGCTTCACCATAGGGGTGTGTGTTTGTGAGTTCATGGGA
>Ga0123352_10000241_pt1 | contig 66140 bp, 65 predicted proteins | sample TergutLab28metaG_FD_89700 | JGI IMG/M metagenome (GOLD analysis project Ga0123352, IMG submission 89700) | Labiotermes labralis P1 segment gut microbial communities from Petit-Saut dam, French Guiana - Lab288 P1 | ecosystem: Host-associated > Arthropoda: Insects > Digestive system > Gut ... | reverse complement strand
CGTCCCGTGCGTGCGATGGCAAGGCGGAGGAGGGAGGCGGGACGGAGTCCCGGCGACTGACGACAACGTGGCCAGCGTGCGTGCGGGGCGGCGCGCAGCAGGCGCCCGACTTGAGAGACACGCGCTAGCGGTCAGGCGGGCGGCTCGGGCAGTCGCCTGACTATCTCGGCGAGCTGGCTGTCGATGCTGTCGAAGCGGAGGTCGTGCGCGTCGAAGCGTGCGTCGTGGGAGTCGAAGCGGAGGTCGTGCGCGTCGAAGCGTGCGTCGATGCTGTCGAAGCGGAGGTCGTGCGCGTCGAAGCGTGCGTCGTGGGAGTCGAAGCGGAGGTCGTGGGAGTCGAAGCGGCCATCGTGGTCGCCGAGCTTCGCCCGGATCTCGGCGAGCTGCTCGTCGTGCTCGACGAGCTTGGCCTGGATGCTGGTCAGCTGCTGCGTGTGGCCACTGAGGATGTCGTAGATCGCGTCGATGTCGTTGGTGTTGCGCTCGACGCGGGCGACGAGCTGTTCGTGGGACGTGGCCATGGTTTGCTCCGTGGATCGGTGAGGGCACGAGCCTAGGTCAGCGCGCCGCCGGCCGCCCAGCCTCGGTGCGGAGCCTGTGGAGAACTCAGCCCTGGTGCTCCCGCTGCCAGGTCGAGCGGTGCCAGGTGAGGTACCGATCGATGGCGCGTACGACGGACTGCGACCGGATCGACGGGAAGATGTCGAACCCGTGCTGGGTGCCGGGCAGCTCGGCGTAGGTGACCGTGCTCTTCGAGGTGTTGCGCAGGCGAGCCACGAAGGCACGGGCCTGGCGCACGTCGACGAGGGTGTCGTGGGTGCCGTGCAGCACGAACATGTCGGGCGCGTCCGCGCTGACGTGCAGGATCGGCGAGGCGTCGGCGAAGACCTCGGGCGCGGCGGTGAAGCGGCGCTCGACGACCCGGGGCGCGAGGAAGCGGTCGCGCATCAGGATCGCGCTGCGCAGGCCGGTCACGCCCGCGAAGTCATACACGCCGTAGTGGGGGACCGCGACCTGCACGCTCGTGTCGGCGTCCTCGAATCCGGGCTGGAACTGGGGCGCGTTCGGCGTCAGCGCCGCGAGGGCGGTCAGGTGGCCGCCGGCGGAGCCGCCGGTGATGGCGACGTAGCCCGGGTCTCCGCCGTACTCGGCGACGTGCCCCTTGACCCAGGCGAGCGCGGCCTTGACGTCGACGATCTGCGCGGGCCACGCGTCGCGCGGCGCGAGCCGGTAGTTGATGGTCACGCAGACCCAGCCCTTGGCGGCCAGGTGCTGCAGGAGCGGGATGCCCTGCTGCTCCTTGTTCCCGATGGTCCAGCCGCCGCCGTGGACGTGGAGCAGCACCGGCGCGCCCTCGGAGGGCGTGTTGACCGAGGTGTAGACGTCGAGCAGGCCGCGCTTGCCGTGGTCGGGGGCGTAGGCGATGTCCTTGTGCACCTTCACGCCCGCCCGGCGGCCGGCACCCGCGAAGCCGAACGGGTTCACCAGCCGGCGCAGGGTGGTCGCGCCGACGAGCTCGGATGCCGCGACGTCCTTGTCGAACCCCGCGGCGAGCCCCTCGTCCAGGGCGGCACGGACGACGACCCCGGCGCCACCGCCCTGCCGGATGAGATAGCCCAGCCCGACCGTCGACGCCGCCGCCAGCCCGAGGGCCACCTTGTCGCGTCGGCCACGGGCCAGCTGCCAGCCGGTGTCGGCCGCGAGGCCGGTCAGGACGTGGGGCGCGAGCTCACCGGTCAGCCAGCCCGGGAAGAAGCTCGCGAGGCCGCCGCGGAAGCCGGGCAGTGGCCTGATCGCGTTCGCCACGAGCGCCGCCGTGACCACCTGACGCCTTCGGAAGCCCATGCGATGACAGTAGCCGTAGGCTTTGCCCCGATCAGAACGTGTTCTAGGAAGGGGTACGACGATGGACCGCCTGTCGGGGCTCGACGCCAGCTTCCTCTACCTGGAGACCCCGGCCCAGCTCATGCACGTGTGCGCGGTGATGGTCCTGGATCCGAGCACCATGCCGTCGGCGTACGACTTCGAGGAGCTGCGCAGGACGGTGGGGGACAACGTCGGGGACGTCCCGACGTTCACCCGCAAGGTCCGCAGCGTGCCCCTGGGCCTCGACCACCCGGTCTGGGTCACCGACCGCAGCTTCGACATCGAGCGCCACGTCCACCGGCTCGCCCTGCCGACGCCCGGCGGCTACGCGGAGCTGATGGATCTCTGCGCCCACCTGGCCTCGCTGCCGCTGGACCGGTCGCGCCCGCTGTGGCAGATGTGGATCATCGAGGGCTACCGCCCGGCCGAGGAGGAAGGCGAGCGGGTCGTGGTCTTCCTCAAGATGCACCACGCGACCGTCGACGGCGTGTCCGGAGCGAACCTGCTCTCGCACCTCTGCTCCCTCGAGCCCGGCTCCGCGCCGATGGGCGGCACCGAGCAGGCGCACCCGCGCGACCCGAGCCGCGGCGAGCTGCTCGGCCGCGCTGTGGCCGGGACCGTCGCCAAGCCGCTGGTGCTGGCGAAGGTGATCGGCCCGTCGGCCCAGGTCGTCACCCGCACGCTCGGCCGTGTACGCCGCGGCACCGCGATGGCGGCGCCCTTCTCGGCGCCGCGCACGTCGTTCAACGGCACGATCACCGGCCATCGCTCGATCGCGCTCGCCGACATCGACCTCGCGGACGTGCGCTCGATCAAGCAGGCCACCGGAACCACGGTCAACGACGTGGTGCTGGCCGTCTGCGGCGGCGCGCTCCGCGCCTACCTGGACGAGCGCGGGGAGCTCCCCACGGCGTCGCTGCTCGCGACGGTCCCCGTCAGCGTACGGGACACGTCTCGGCGCGACGGCGGTGCCAACAAGGTCTCGGCGCTCTTCTCCAGGCTCGGCACCGACCTGGCCGACCCGCTGGAGCGACTCGCGATGCTGGCGGAGCGCAACCAGCACGCCAAGGACCACCACAACGCGATCCCCGCCGATGCGCTGCAGGACTGGGCGGAGTTCGCCGCGCCGCGCACCTTCGGCCTGGCGATGCGCACCTACGCCAACCTCCGGCTCGCCGACAAGCACCCGGTCGTCCACAACCTGGTGATCTCCAACGTGCCCGGGCCGCCGATGCCGCTCTACTTCGCGGGCGCCCGCATCGACGCGCTCTACCCGCTCGGCCCGGTCTTCCACGGCGCAGGTCTGAACGTCACGGTGATGTCGAACGCCGGCCAGCTGCACGTGGGCGCGATCGCCTGCCGCGAGTCGATGCCCGACGCGGACGCGCTGGTCCGCCACTTCCCCGACCAGCTGGAGCGGCTGATGGTCGCGGTCGGCTCGCTCTGACCCTCCGGTACGCCGGGCCCGGCCGTGTCGGTGACGTAGGTCGAGCCGCGTCCGGGCAGCTCGACCATCCGCCCCGCGGGGATCGCCGTGGCCGGGACCTGCACGCGCCGCCGGGCGACGTCGAGTGGGGAGACCGCCATGCGGCCAACACTAGAACACGTTACAGTTTGGTCCGTGGATGCAGAGGCGATCAGCGCGATCCGTAGCGTCGTCGGCGAGGTCCTCGGCCGCGAGTCCGACGCGGACAGGTGGTCCGCGTGGGCATCGGCCGGCCTCACCGAAGCGGCGCTCCCCGAGGAGCACGGCGGCGGCGGGCTCGGCCTCGCCGCGGTCGCCGTCATGCTGCGCGAGGCCGCCCGGCGCGGCGTACGGGTGCCGGTGTGGGAGACGCTGTGCTGCGGCGCGCTCACGCTGGCCGCTCACGGCACCGACGCCCAGCGCAAGGAGCTGCTGCCCGCCATCGCGTCGGGCAAGACCCTCGTCGCGCCCGCGCTGCGCGACGCACACGGGCGGGCCACGGTCTGGCGCGACGGCACGGTCACCGGCCGCAAGGTCGGCGTCACCGGCGCGGCCGCCGCGCACCGGCTCCTCGTCCTCGCCGAGGACGACGGCCGGCCGGTGGTCGCGCTGGTCGACCCGTCCGGCGCCGGCGTCGCCCTCGTCGAGGCCGCCAGCAGCGGCGGCCCGCAGCACACGGTCGTGCTCGACTCCGCTCCCGCCGAGCTGCTCGGCGACGGCGCCGCGGCGCTGCTCGACGACCTCGCCCGGGCCGGGCTCGCCGTCATGGCCGCCGGAGTGCTGGCCGGCGCCCGCGACCTGACGGCCGAGTACGTGAAGGGGCGGCGGCAGTTCGGCCGCGCGCTCGCGGAGTTCCAGGCCGTCTCGCTGCAGATGGCCGACGTGTACGTCGCCTCCCGCACGCTCGACCTCGCCGCGGACAACGCCGTGTGGCGGGTGAGCGAGGGGCTGCCGGCCGGTGACGACCTCGCGGTCGCCGGCTACTGGGCCAGCCGCGTCGCGCCGTACGCGCTGCGGACGTGCCACCACCTCCACGGCGGCATGGGCGTCGACGTCACCTACCCGCTGGTCGGTTACACGACCTGGGGCACCGAGCTCGCGCACGCGCTCGACACCAGCGGGGCCGAGGTGCCGATCGAGGACCCCGCCGCCAAGAACCTCGAGCTGACCGAGGCGCAGCGCGCGCTCAAGGCGGAGCTGCGCGGGTGGTTCGGGGGCCTGGCCGAGGAGTTCGGGCATCTCGACGACCCCGACCCGGTCGAGGGCGCGTGGGACCGCCACGGTCCGTCGTACCAGCGGCTCATCCGGCGGATGGGCGAGGACGGCTGGATGGGCGTGGGCTGGCCGAAGGAGTACGGCGGCCACGGGCTCGGCGAGATCGAGCAGACCGTGTTCGCCAACGAGGCGCAGTACGCCGACGTGCACCTCCCGGCCGTCACGCTGCAGACGGTGGGCCCGACGCTGATCCGCTACGGCACCGAGAAGCAGAAGGACATGTTCCTCCCGCGCATCCTCAAGGGGGACGTCCACTTCGCGATCGGCTACAGCGAGCCCGACGCCGGCACCGACCTGGCCTCGCTTCGCACGACGGCGAAGCGCGACCCCGGCACGGACTGCTACGTCGTCAACGGCCAGAAGCTGTGGACCACCGGCGGCCACCAGGCCGACTACCTGTGGCTCGCGGTCCGCACCGACCCGGACGCGCCCAAGCACAAGGGCATCTCGATCCTGATCGTCGACACGCGCGACCCCGGCTACTCCTGGACCCCGATCATCACCGCCGACGGGTCGCACCACGTCAACGCGACGTACTTCAACGACGTGCGCGTGCCGGTCGACATGCTGGTCGGCGAGGAGAACGAGGGCTGGCGGCTGATCACCACCCAGCTCAACCACGAGCGCGTGATGCTCGGGCCGGCCGGCCGCATCGAGGGCCTGCGCGACAAGGTCGCTGCCTGGACCCGTGTTGCCGGGGTCGCCGACGAGCCGGACGTGCGCGAGCTGCTCGGGCAGGCCACTGCGGTGTTCCGGCTCAACGAGCTGCTCAACTGGGAGGTCGCCCGCGCGGCGGCGTCGGGCGCGATCTCGGTGGCCGACGCGTCGTCCACGAAGGTGTTCGCCTCGGACCAGGTCCAGCACCTGCTGGCCGACATGATCGCCCTGGTCCGCCGGTACGGCGACCCGTCGGAGCCGGACACCAAGGACCTCATCGACTACCTCGACGCCCAGGCCAAGCGGAACCTGGTGCTGACCTTCGGAGGCGGAGTGCAGGAAGTGCAACGCGAGCTGATCTCGATGTTCGGGCTCGGCCTGCCGAGGGTTCCGCGATGACCGACGAACGGCACGACCGGATCATGGCCGAGGCCGAGCGGATCAAGGCGCTCGGCGAGGCCGCCGAGTCGATGGCGCCGTACGAGGTCAACCAGCCGACGATCGGCACCTGGCTGGACGCCATGGGCTACGACAACGACCGCTTCCGCGACGGCGAGGCGCCGCCGTCGATGATCCAGGCGTGGACGATGCCCGGCCTCGGCCGGCGTCGCGCCGACGAGGACCCGCTGTCGCGGATGATGGTGGTGCTGACCGACGAGGGCTACACCGCCGTCCTCGGCACCAACTGCGAGCAGACCTACGAGCGCTACCTCAAGGTCGGCGAGCAGCTCCGCGTCACCTCGGCCCTCGACTCGGTCGTCGGGCCGAAGAACACGGCGATGGGCGAGGGCTACTTCGTCACCTCGCGCAACACCTGGTACGTCGACGGCCCCGGCGGCGCCGAGAAGGTCGCCACCATGCTGTTCCGGGTGCTGAAGTTCGTCCCTGGGTCTCGAGACGGTCGCAGCGCGACCTCCTCGACCTCCGGTGGGACGCGATGAGCGGGCCGGTCCGCCCGGTGGTCGTGCGGGACAACCAGTTCTTCTTCGAGGGCACGAGGGCCCACGAGCTGCGCATCCAGAGTTGCAACGCCTGCGGCGTGCTGCGCAACCCGCCGGGTCCGGCGTGCCCGAGGTGCGGCGCGTTCGACCGGGGCCACGTGGTGGCGTCGGGGGAGGGCACCGTCTTCTCCTACCTGGTCCACCACGCGCCGCAGGTGCCCGGCAAGGATCTGCCGCTGGTGATCGCGCTCCTCGACCTCGACGAGGGCGTGCGGATGGTGGCGGAGATGACCGGCCCCGTCGAGATCGGCGACCGGGTGAGCGTGGGCTGGAACGACGTCGACGACGACCTGACGCTGCCGATCTGGCACAAGGTGGTCGAGCCCGCCGAGACCGAGGAGACGAGCAGATGAGGCAGATCGAAGCCGGCCAGACGATCCCGGAGTGGAGCCTGCCGCTGACGCCGACCACCATCGTGAGCACCGCGATCGCGACCCGTGACTGGCAGGACGTCCACCACGACCGTGACGTCGCGCAGGCCGCCGGGTCCAAGGACATCTTCATGAACATCCTGACCAGCAACGGCCTGGTCGAGAGGTACGTCGCCGACTGGCTGGGCCACGACTGCGAGCTGCAGGGCATCGCGATCCGGCTGGGCGCCCCGGCGTACCCCTACGACACGCTGACCTTCAGCGGGTCGGTGCGGTCGGTCGAGGACGGTGTCGCGACGCTCGACGTGGTCGGTCGCGTCTCGCTCGGCGACCACGTCACCGGCACCGTGCGCGTCGAGGTGGTCGAGCCCGTCGAGACCGTCGCATGATCGGCACGCTCAGCGGCGCCGCCGCTATCGCGGGCATCGGCGCGACGGAGTTCTCCAAGGAGTCGGGCCGTTCGGAGCTGCAGCTCAGCGTCGAGGCGGTCCAGCACGCGCTGGCCGACTGCGGACTGACGCCTGCCGACGTCGACGGCCTGACCACGTTCACGATGGACAGCTCTGCCGAGATCGCGGTGGCGCGCGAGCTCGACATCCCCGAGCTGCGCTTCTTCAGCCGGATCAACTTCGGCGGCGGCGCGGCCTGTGCGACGGTCCAGCACGCCGCGATGGCGGTCGCCACGGGTGTCGCGGACGTCGTGGTCGCCTACCGCGGCTTCAACGAGCGCTCGGGCAGCCGTTTCGGCCAGGTCTCGACGCAGGCGGCGTCGCAGGTCAACACCAACGGCATCGACAACGCGTTCACCTACCCGCTCGGCCTCTCGACGCCGGCCGCGACGGTGGCGATGCAGGCACGCCGCTACATGCACGAGTACGGCGCCACCTCGGCCGACTTCGGGGCGGTCGCGGTGGCCGACCGCCGCCACGCGGCCACCAACCCGAACGCCTTCTTCCACGGCAGGCCGATCACCATCGAGGACCACCAGGCCTCGCGGATGATCGCCGACCCGCTGCACCTGCTCGACTGCTGCCAGGAGTCCGACGGGGCCGTCGCGCTCGTGATCACCTCGGTGGAGCGGGCCCGGGACCTGAGGCAGACGCCCGCGATCGTCGCGGCGGCGGCGCAGGGGAGCGGCCGCGACCAGTTCGTGATGACGTCGTACTACCGCGACGACATCGGCATCCCGGAGATGGGCGTCGTCGGCCGGGAGCTGTGGCGCCAGTCCGGGCTGACCCCGGACGACATGCCGATGGCGATCCTCTACGACCACTTCACGCCGTACGTCCTGATGCAGCTGGAGGAGCTGGGCTTCTGCGGCCGTGGCGAGGCCAAGGACTTCGTGAGGGACGGTGCCATCGAGCTCGGCGGCCGGCTGCCGCTGAACACCCACGGCGGTCAGCTGGGGGAGGCCTACATCCACGGCATGAACGGCATCGCCGAGGCCGTCCGTCAGATCCGCGGCACGTCGGTCAACCAGGTCGCCGACCCGGCGCACGTCCTGGTCACCGCCGGCACGGGCGTGCCGACGTCCGGGCTCATCCTCGCGCGTTGAGGATCGCGGCTACCTCGTCGTACGCCGCCTCGCCGAAGCAGACGAGCTGCACCTCCTCGAGCGCGCGGCCGGAGGTCTCGAGCGCCTCGAGGGCGGCACTCACCGACTCCTCGCGCGACCAGCCGTAGACGCCGGCGCCGATCAGGGAGCAGGCGACGGTGCGCGCGCCGAGCTCCTCGGCGACCTCGAGGCTGCGGCGGTACGCCGACACCAGCAGCGCAGGGTCGACCTGGCCACGGTGGCGGTCGGGGCCGACCGCATGGATCACCCAGCGGCTCGGCAGGTCGCCGGCGGTCGTGGCGCCCGCGTCGCCGGTCGCGAGGCCCTGCTCGAACCGCCGCCGGCAGTCCTCGAGGATCCTCGGGCCGCCGGCCCGGTGGATCGCGCCGTCGACCCCGCCGCCACCGCGCACCTTGGAGTTGGCGGCGTTGACGATCGCGTCGACCGCGATCGTCGTGATGTCGCCCTCGACGGCGACGATCCGCGGTCCGCTCATGCGTCCATTGTGACGCGACCGTCGGCGAGGCGCAGCGTCCGGCCGGTGCGCACCGCCGACAGCATCCGGCGGTCGTGGGTCACGAGGAGCAGGGTGCCGGGGTAGTCGTCGAGCGCCTTCTCCAGCTGCTCGATCGCGGGCAGGTCGAGGTGGTTGGTGGGCTCGTCGAGCACGAGCAGGTTCACGCCGCGCGCCTGCAGCAGGGCGAGGGCTGCGCGGGTGCGCTCGCCGGGGCTGAGGCTGCTCGCGGGCCTGGTCACGTGCTCGGCCTTGAGGCCGTACTTCGCCAGCAGCGTGCGTATCTCCTCGGGCGCCAGGTCGGGGACGTGCTGCCGGAAAGCGTCGACCAGCGGGGTCCGGACAGGCTCGACCACCGAAGGCTCGAAGAGCCTGCGCGCCTGGTCGACCTCGCCGACGACCACGCCGGGGCCGAGGTGCGAGGTGCCCTCCGCGAGCTCGCACCTGCCGAGGAGCGCGGCCAGCAGCGTGGACTTTCCCGAGCCGTTCGGGCCCGTGATGGCGACCTTCTCGGCCCAGCCGATCTCGAGGTCGACCGGTCCGAGCCGCCAGTCGCCGCGGCGTACGACGGCACCGCTGAGGCTAGCGGCGACCGCACCGGAGCGGGGCGCGGAGGCGATCTCCATGCGCAGCTCCCACTCCTTGCGGGGCTCCTCGACCGCGTTGCGCTCCAGCCGCTCGATCGCCTTCTCCGACTGACGTACCTTCGCGGCCTGCTTCTCGGCGGAGTCGGCGGCGAAGCTCTTGACGAACTTGTCGCGCTCGGTGGCCTGCTTGCGTCGCGCGTTGCGCACGCCCTGGGTGGCCCAGCTGCGCTGCGTCACCATCCGGCTACGCAGGTCGCCGAGCCTGCCGGCGTACTCCTCGTAGGCGTCGCGGGCGTGCCGGCGCGCGACCTCGCGCTCGCGCAGGTAGGCCTCGTAGCCGCCGCCGTACACGTTCACCTCGTGCTGGTGGAGGTCGAGCTCCACGACCCGGTCGACGGTGCGCGCGAGGAACTCGCGGTCGTGGCTGACCAGCACGACGCCGGCGCGCAGCGAGGTCACGAAGCCCTCCAGGCGCTCCAGGCCGTCGAGGTCGAGGTCGTTGGTCGGCTCGTCGAGCAGGAACAGGTCGTAGCGGCTCAGCAGCAGCGAGGCGAGGTTCGCCCGTGCCGCCTGACCGCCGGAGAGGTCGGTCGTCAGCGCGTCCGTTCCGACCGTCAGCCCGACGTCGTCGAGCACCTGCTCGGTGCGCTCCTCGAGATCGGCGCCGCCGAGTGCCAGCCAGTGCTCGAGGGCCTCGGCGTACTCGTCGGGGTCGTCGTCGTACGCCGCGGTGGCGGTGTCGTAGCGCGTCCGCGCGGCCGCGACGCCGGTACGCCGGGCGAGGAGCTCCCCGACCGTCTCACCCGGGCGTCTCTCGGTCTCCTGGGGGAGGTACCCGATCGCGGCCGTCCGCGGACTGAGGTCGATGCTGCCCGCCTCGGGCACCAGGTCGCCGGCGAGTGCGCGCAGCAACGTCGACTTGCCGGCGCCGTTCGGGCCGACCAGCCCGATCACGTCGCCCGGCGCGACGATGAGGTCGAGGGAGTCGAAGAGCGCGTGGGCGCCGTGGCCGCACGCGAGGTCGTGCACGTGCAGGGTGGCGCTCACGAGGGTCAACGCTATCGGCGCCGTCCACCGGTTTCCTCCGGCGCGTGCCTCGTCGCCGACCACCACCCTGGGGGCTAACGTGAAGACGTGACTCCGCTCACGATCATCCACGCGAACGCAGTCGACTACCTGGTGCTGGCGACGTACTTCGTCTTCGTCCTGGGCATCGGATGGCTGGCTCGGGCCAAGGTCTCCGACTCGGTCGGGTTCTTCCTGTCGGGGCGGTCGCTCCCTGCCTGGGTCACCGGCCTCGCCTTCATCTCGGCCAACCTCGGCGCCGTCGAGATCATGGGCATGTCGGCGACCGGTGCCCAGATCGGGCTCCCGACGGTGCACTACTTCTGGGTCGGCGCGATCCCCGCCATGCTGTTCCTCGGCGTGGTGATGATGCCGTTCTACTACGGCTCGAAGGTGCGGTCGGTCCCGGAGTTCATGCTGCGGCGGTTCGGTCCCCCGGCCCACCTGGTCAACTCGCTCCTGTTCGCGGTGGCACAGCTGCTCATCGCGGGCGTCAACCTCTACCTGCTCGGCATCATCGTGCACGCGCTGCTCGGCTGGCCGCTGTGGCTCGCGCTCGTCGTGGCCGCCGTGATCGTGCTGTCCTACATCACGCTCGGCGGGCTGTCGGCCGCCATCTACAACGAGGTGCTGCAGTTCTTCGTGATCGTCGCGGGCCTGCTGCCCCTGACGATCATCGGGCTCGAGAAGGTGGGCGGCTGGGGCGGCCTGGAGGACAAGATCCGCGCCGCGGCGTCCGCACACCAAGGGATCGCCCCCGCCTCGCAGCAGCTGAGCTCCTGGCCCGGCCAGGCCCTGTCGGGCTTCCACTCGCCGTTCTGGTCGGTCGTCGGAATCGTCTTCGGTCTCGGCTTCGTGCTGTCGTTCGGCTACTGGACGACCAACTTCGTCGAGGTGCAGCGCGCGATGGCGTCGAACTCGATCTCGGCGGGGCGCAAGACGCCGATCATCGGGGCCTTCCCGAAGATGTTCATCCCGTTCATCACCGTCGTCCCGGGCATGATCGCCGCCGTCGTGGTCACCGAGATCGCCCACCTCAAGGCAGGCGGACACCCGGCGGGCGGCGCCTCCGGCAGCGGCGTCACCTACAACGACGCGCTGCTCTACCTGATGCGCGACCTCCTGCCCAACGGCCTGATCGGCATCGCGATCACCGGCCTGCTGGCGTCGTTCATGGCGGGCATGGCCGCCAACATCTCCGCGTTCAACACCGTCCTGAGCTACGACCTCTGGGGCTCCTACGTCGCCAAGGACCGCGCCGACAGCCACTACGTCAAGGTCGGCCGGATCGCCACCGTGGTCGCGACGGTGATCGCGATCGGCACCGCCCTGGTGGCCTCGAACTTCTCCAACGTCATGGACTACCTCCAGACGCTGTTCGGCTTCTTCAACGCTCCGCTGTTCGCGACCTTCATCATCGGCATGTTCTGGAAGCGGATGACGCCCACGGCCGGCTGGGTCGGCCTGGTCGCCGGCACGCTGGCGGCCCTCGTGGTCGCGATCCTCACCAAGGGCACGCTCGGCGGCCTGTCCACCGGGCTGATCGGCATCGGCGGCCAGGGGGCGGCGTTCCTCTGCGCGGCCGCCGCCTTCGTCGTCGATGCCGTGCTCAGCGTGGGGCTGTCGGCGGTGACCACGCCCAAGCCCGCCTCCGAGCTGCGGGGGCTGGTCTACTCCGAGACCCCGCGGGAGGAGCGCACCGACCCGGACGAGGCGACGTACCCGTGGTACCAGCGCACGCTGCCGCTCGCCGGCGTCGCGCTGGCCATGGTCATCGTCCTGAACGCGATCTTCTGATGACCCACGACGGCAGGGAGGCACGGCCATGACCGAGGAGCAGAGGCACCACGTGGCGGGCGCGTTCGACATCCGCAACGTCATCGGCGCGCTGCTGGGCATCTACGGCGTGATCATGGTGGTGACCGGTCTGGTGAGCAACGAGGCGCCGGCCAAGACCGGCCAGCTGCACGCAGACCTCTGGGCCGGGATCGTGCTGCTGGTCGTCGCGGTGGTGTTCGTCGTGTGGGCGCGGGTCCGACCCGTCGCCGTACCCAAGGGCGCGGCCGAGCACGGCGGCGAGGAGGACCAGGTGTGACCCGGCTCGTATGAGGGGTATCGATTCGGGTACCTCGATCGCGATGGACGGGAGGACGCATGACGGCGACGTCGGCACGACCCGCGGCATCGGCGGGAGACGGCTCGGTACGCAGCCTGATCCCGGTGCGGATGGACCGGCTGCCGTGGGCGAGGTTCCACTGACTGGTGGTGCTGGGTCTGGGCACGGCCTGGATCCTCGACGGCCTCGAGATCCAGATGGTCGCCGCCTCCGGCTTCCCGGACACGCTGCGGATGTCCGACGCCCAGGTCGGGCTGACCGGAACGGTCCACCTCATCGGCCAGGTGGTCGGGGCGCTGCTCTTCGGACGGCTGACCGACCGCTGGGGACGCAAGCGCCTCTTCGTGGTGACCCTCGCGATCTGCCTAGCAGGTCCACTGCCCTAGGCAGGTCTAGGCAGGGGTGAGGACGCAGTCGGCCAGGGCCGGGCGGCCGTCGTCGCCCACCGTCACGGACGCGACGATGCCCGCGCCGGTGTGCCAGGCGCTGACCTGCAGCGTCTCGCCGGGGAAGACCACCCCGGCGAAGCGGGCGCCGAAGCCTGCCACCCGGCCGGCGTCGCCGTCGAGCATGCCGTCGGTGATCTCGCGCAGGACGATGCCCCACGTGCACAGGCCGTGCAGGATCGGCGCGGGGAAGCCGGCGCCCGTCGCGAAGTCCGGGTCGGCGTGCAGCGGGTTGCGGTCACCGCAGAGGCGGTAGAGCAGCGCCTGCTGCGGGGTCACGTCGTACGACGTGGAGAGGTCGGGCGCGCGGTCGGGGATCTCGACGGCGGTGCTGGAGCCGCGCTCGCCACCCCAGCCGCCCTCGCCCTTGACGAAGATGGAGGAGCGCACCCGCCAGAGCTCCTCGCCGGTCGCGTCGGAGGTGGCGACGCCCTCCTGCCAGATGACGGCGGCCCTGCCCTTGTCCCAGACGTCGGTGATGGTGGTGCGGATCGTGGCCGCGCCGGACGCCCGCAGGGGGCCGGTGACCGTGACCGACTGGGAGCCGTGGACGACCTGGGCGAGGTCGATGTCGCAGCCGGGGAGGTCCAGCGGCGGCGGCTCGGTCTCGTGGAAGGTCGGCGCGACCACGCCGAAGGACGGCAGCACCTGGAGGCCCGGGCCGTCGTAGGTGTAGGCCAGCGCGGTGGGCGAGACGTTGTCGCCCGCGCGGGATCCCGCCCCGATGCCGAGGTGGTAGAGCAGGACGTCGCTCGCGCTCCAGGCGAAGGACCGCTCGCCCAGATCGGCGCCGATCGCGACGGAAGGATCGATGGGCATCACTCGCCTCCGGCGATGTCGAGGGCGGCCAGGTGGCCGAAGACCAGGGCGGGCCCGATGGTGCCGCCCGGACCGGGGTAGGTGTTGCCCATGACCGCCGCCGAGACGTTGCCGGCGGCGTACAGGCCGGGGATGACGCTGCCGTCCTCACGCAGGACCCGCGCACGCTCGTCGGTGACGAGCCCGCCCTTGGTGCCGAGGTCGCCGGGCACGATCGTGACGGCGTAGAACGGGCCCTTCTCGATCGGCGCGAGCGAGCAGTTCGGCTCGACGGTGGGATCGGAGTAGTACTTGTCGTAGGCGCTCTCGCCGCGGTGGAAGTCCTCGTCGATGCCGCGGCGGGCGAAGCCGTTGAAGCGCTCCACGGTCGCCGCCAGAGAATCCGCCGGTACGCCGATCTTCTCGGCCAGCGCCTCGAGGGTGTCGGCTCGCTTGACCACGCCCTCCTTGTACCAACGGCCCGGGAAGGGCTGCCGCCCGGCGACGCCCGCGAAGAGGTAGCGGTTGCGGTAGGTCTGGTCGAAGATCATCTGCGACGGCACGTGGCCGACGCCGGTCGCCTCGCCCTTGTAGATCTCGTGGGTCGCCTCGACGTACGGCAGCGCCTCGTTCATGTAGCGCTCGCCGGCGGAGTTCACGATGATCGATCCGGGCAGGTTGCGCTCGGCCAGGCAGAACCACGCGCGTCCCGGCAGCGGGATGGTGGGGCCCCACCAGGCGTCGTCGAGCAGGTCGGTCGCGGCCCCGGCGCTCGTGCCCGCGAGCAGGCCGCCGCCGGTGTTGGAGGCGGCGCCGGTCGACCAGTCGTGCGAAGTGGGGTGGGGCAGGAACTTCTCGCGCAGCTCCTGGCCGTGCTCGAACCCGCCGGAGCCGAGGACCACGCCGCGGCGCGCTCGGATCTCCTGCCGGCCGCCTTCCCGCTCGAGCACGACTCCGGCGACGCGGCCGTCGTCGACGACGAGGTCCACCAGGTCGGCGTCGTACTCCACCGGCACGCCGGCCTCGACGAGCCCCTGGCGCAGGCCGATCGCGATGGCGTTGCCCATCGCGTACATCCGCTTGCCGGTCATCATCGCGAGGAGCCGCTTGACCATCACCTTGATCATCGTCAGCGGGCCCTTGAGGGTCCGGAGCCCGAGGCTGATCTTGCGGAAGTCGGCCTGGGTGACGATCAGGTTCGCCGGCGCCTTCGTGTACGGCGGGTGGAGCCGATCGAGCTCGTCGCCGAGGAACCTCGCGTCCAGCGGGACCGGCTCGACGCTGCGCCCGCGCGCGCGGCCGCCGGGCCGCTCGGGCAGGTAGTCGGAGTACTCCGGCACCCAGGTGAACTCCAGCGGCGTGTTCGCCCGGATGAAGTCGAGCACCTCCGGCCCGCGTGCAAGGTAGGTGTCCCGCCGCACCTTCGGTACGACGTCCCCGACGATCGCGTCGAGGTAGGTGCGCGCCGCCTCGGCGTCGCCGGGGTCGACCTGCCCGGCCGCCTCGAGCGCGTAGTTGCCGGGGATCCAGACGCCGCCGCCGGAGCGGGCCGTGGAGCCGCCGAAGTACGCCGTCTTCTCGACCAGGACGGTGTCGAGCCCCTGGCGGGCGGCGGCGAGGGCGGCGGACATGCCGGCACCGCCGGCGCCGACCACGACGACGTCGTACGAGTCCTTCATGCGAAAAACTGTAACAGGTTCTAGTATGGCTCTCGTGACCTCCCAAGACGCGATCTCGGCCGCCGTCGAGCGGCTCGCGAGTGCCCAGGCCACCCGAGTGCCGTGCGCCGCCGTGCGCGACCTCATCGGCACCGACGACCTCCCCGCGGCGTACGCCGTCCAGCAGGGCCTGGTTCAGGCGCGGATCGCCGGGGGAGTGACCGTGGTCGGGCGCAAGATCGGTGCGACGTCCGAGGCCGTGCAGAACCAGCTCGGCGTCGACCAGCCCGACTTCGGCTACCTGCTCTCCGACATGGACGTCAGCGAGGCCGCGACCGGCGAGCCGATCTCGATGCGCACGCTGGTGCAGCCGCGCGTCGAGGCCGAGGTCGCCTTCCGGCTCGGCGCCGACATCGACCCCGCGAGCGAGGAGGAGATCACGCTCGACCTCGTGCGTGCCGCCGTCGACGCGGCGCTGCCGGCCCTGGAGATCGTCGACTCGCGCATAGGCGACTGGGACATCACCTTCACCGACACGGTCGCAGACAATGCCTCGAGCGGCCTGTTCGTCGTCGGCGGCGACGCGCGGCCGCTGTCCGAGGTCGAGCCGCGCGACGTGGACATGTCGCTGAGCATCAACGGCGAGGAGCGCTCGAGCGGCAACGGCGCCGCGTGCCTGGGCGACCCGCTGGAGGCCCTGCGCTGGCTGGCCGTGCAGGCCTACCGCTTCGGCGACCCGCTGCGTGCCGGCCACCTGGTCCTGTCCGGGGCCCTGGGCCCGTTCGTCCCGTTCGCGGCCGGCGACGAGGTCCGGGCCGAGATCAGCGGCTTCGAGCCGCTGGTCGTCACCTTCGAATAGCCGTTGGTCGAGGAGGTCGCGCAGCGACCGTCTCGAGACCCGACCGAGAGGAAGAGAATGAGCAAGCTGACCGCCGCGATCGTCGGCCCGGGCAACATCGGCACCGACCTGCTCTACAAGCTGCTGCGCTCCGACGTGGTCGAGCCGCGCTGGATGATCGGCGTCGACCCGGCCTCCGAGGGCCTGCGGCTGGCTGCGGACAAGGGCCTCGAGGCCAGCCATGAGGGCGTCGACTGGCTGCTCAAGCAGGACGAGTTGCCCGACCTGCTCTTCGAGGCCACGTCCGCCTACGTCCACCGCGAGTACGCCCCCCGGTACGCCGAGGCGGGCATCCGCGCGATCGACCTGACCCCGGCGGCGGTCGGCCCGGCGGTCATCCCGCCGGTCAACGGGACCGCCCACGTCGACGCGCCGAACGTAAACATGATCACCTGCGGCGGCCAGGCCACCATCCCGATGGTCAACGCCGTCTCCCGCGTCACCCCCGTGTCGTACGCCGAGATCGTCGCCTCGGTGTCGAGTCGCAGCGCCGGTCCCGGCACCCGCGCCAACATCGACGAGTTCACCCGCACGACCTCGGCCGGCGTGGAGACGATCGGCGGCGCAGAGAAGGGCAAGGCCATCATCATCCTGAACCCGGCCGAGCCGCCGATGATCATGCGCGACACGATCTTCTGCGCGGTCGACCCGGACGCCGACACCGACGCGATCTCGGAGTCGGTGCACGCCATGGAGCGCTCTGTGCAGGAGTACGTCCCGGGCTACCGGCTGCTCCAGGAGCCGCAGTACGACGGCCCGTCCGACTTCACCCGCGGCATGCGCCGGGTGTCGATCTTCGTGGAGGTCGAGGGCGCGGGCGACTACCTGCCGCCGTACTCCGGGAACCTCGACATCATGACCGCCGCCGCCGCGCAGGTCGGCGAGAACATCGCCCGCCACCTCATGCAGAAGGGCAGCTGACAGATGAGCGACATCAACGACCTCACCAGGACCTGGTCCGGCATCCACGGCGACGAGCCGTGGGGCACGCTCGACCTCCGGCTCACCGACACCTGCCTGCGCGACGGCTCGCACCACAAGCGCCACCAGTTCACGGCCCAGGAGGTCGAGGACATCGTGCGCGCGCTGGACGAGTCCGGCATCCCGGTGATCGAGGTGACGCACGGCGACGGCCTCGGCGGCTCGTCGTTCAACTACGGCTTCAGCCGCACGCCGGAGCAGGAGCTCATCACCATCGCGGCGAAGACCGCGAAGCGCGCCAAGATCGCGTTCCTGATGCTCCCGGGCGTCGGCACCAAGGACGACATCCGTGCCGCCCAGGACAACGGCGGCCAGATCTGCCGGATCGCCACCCACTGCACCGAGGCCGACGTCTCGATCCAGCACTTCGGTCTCGCGCGCGAGCTCGGCCTGGAGACCGTCGGCTTCCTGATGATGAGCCACACCCAGCCGCCCGAGGTCCTCGCGGAGCAGGCCCGGATCATGGTCGACGCCGGCTGCCAGTGCGTGTACGTCGTGGACAGCGCCGGTGCGCTGATCATGGAGCAGACCGCCGACCGGGTGTCCGCCGTCGTCGCGGAGATCGGCTCGCAGGCCGACGTCGGCTTCCACGGCCACGAGAACCTCGGTCTCGGCGTCGCCAACACCGTCATCGCCGCCCGCGCGGGCGCCACCCAGATCGACGGCTCCGTACGCCGCTTCGGCGCCGGTGCCGGCAACACGCCGCTCGAGGCGTTCATCGGCGTGTGCGACAAGCTCGGCTGGACCACCGGCATCGACTTCCTCAAGATCGTCGACGCCTCCGAGGACGTCATCAAGCCGGCCATGCCCGAGGAGTGCCAGCTCGACCGGATGACCCTGATGATGGGGTACGCCGGCGTCTACTCCTCCTTCCTCAAGCACGCCGGCAACGCCGCCGAGCGCTACGGCGTCTCCGGCGCCCAGATCCTGCTCGAGGCCGGTCGTCGCAGCCTGATCGGCGGCCAGGAGGACCAGCTCGTCGACATCGCGCTGAAGCTGAAGGCGGAGCAGGAGGCGACCGCCTCGGTCTGAGGCCGGCCGGCGGTGTAACACGTCGTCTGCTGGGCTGGTGCGTCGTCGGCTGCTGTTGTACGTCGCTGCAGCGACCTTCCACAGCAGGCAACGACCGACCAGTTCGGCGAACGACGTGTTACAGCGCCGCAGCGCCGCAGCGCCACAGCCGCCCACGGCGCAGCAGCCAAACCCCAGCACCCGGCCGGCATCGAAGCTCGACTCCCGCCCGGCGACCAGGAGGTGGCCGACCTCGAGGTCGGTCTTCGTGCCGTGCAGGAGCACGCCGTCGACGTACACCTCGAAGGGATCGGCGCGGAGACCCCGCTCGCGCGAGGGAGAGCACGGCGCGTGGGCTCGACGTGACTCCGGTCACGGGGGAGGATCGGGGCACCCGCCCGACCGCCCCGAAAGGTGATCCCCATGCGCAGCACGATGCAGGACGTCCAGCTCACGATCGGCTCCATCCTCGAGCACGGCACGAACCTGCACGGCGACTCCGAGGTGGTCACCGCTACGCCCGACGGCGTCCGCTCGGCGTCGTACGCCGAGGTCCGCGGCCAGGTCGGTCGGCTCGCCAACGCGCTGCGCGGGCTCGGCATCACCGGCGACCAGCGGGTCGGGACGTTCCAGTGGAACAACACCGAGCACCTGGCGGCGTACCTCGCCATCCCGTCGATGGGCGCGGTGCTGCACACGCTCAACATCAGGCTGTTCCCCGAGCAGCTCGTGTACGTCGCCAACCACGCCGAGGACAAGGTCGTCATCGTCGACGACTCGCTCGTCGGTCTGCTCGCGCCCCAGCTCGGACAGCTCGACACCGTCGAGCACGTGATCGTCGCCGGCCCCGACGCGGCCTCGGCCGACCTCGACGCGCTGAGGGCGACGGGCAAGCAGATCCACCTGTACGACGACCTGCTCTCCGCCCAGGAGGAGGACACCTCCTGGCCTGACGTGGACGAGCGCGACGCCGCCGCTATGTGCTACACGAGCGGCACCACCGGCAACCCGAAGGGCGTCGTCTACAGCCACCGCTCCGCGTGGCTGCACTCCCAGATGGTGACCACCGGCAACGTCGGCGGGATGACCTGGGAGGACCGCGTCCTGCCGATCGTGCCGATGTTCCACGCCAACGCCTGGGGCCTGGTCTATGCCGCGATGATGAGCGGGGCCTCGCTGTGCATGCCCGACCGCTGGCTGCAGGCCGAGCCGCTGGTGCGCTTCATCCAGCAGAGCCGACCGACCCTGAGCGGCGCGGTCCCGACGATCTGGAACGACGTCCTCCAGTACCTCGACGCCCACACCGACGTCCGCCTCGACAGCATCCGCCGCATCCTCTGTGGTGGCTCCGCGGTGCCGGTCTCGCTGCAGAAGGCGCTCGCCGACCGGCACGGTCTGGAGATGCGCCAGGCCTGGGGGATGACCGAGACCTCGCCGGTGGCCAGCGCCGCCGGCGTACCGGTCGGGGTGAGCGGCGAGGAGCAGTGGCGCTACCGCGGCGGCCAGGGGCGTCTGGTCTGCGGGGTCCAGGGCCGCATCACCGCCGACGACGGCAGCGTGCTGCCCAACGACGACGAGGCGGTGGGCGAGGTCGAGGTGCGTGGTCCCTGGATCACCGGCGCCTACTACGAGTCCGACGACCCCGAGGTCGACGCGAAGTTCCACGACGGCTGGCTGCGCACCGGCGACGTCGGCCGGATCGACCAGCTCGGCTACATCACCCTCACCGACCGCGCCAAGGACGTCATCAAGTCCGGCGGCGAGTGGATCTCGTCGGTCGACCTCGAGAACGCCTTGATGGGTCACCCCGACGTGCTCGAGGCCGCCGTCGTCGGCATCCCCGACGAGAAGTGGCAGGAGCGCCCGCTCGCCTCGGTCGTGCTCAAGGAGGGCGCGACGACGACGCCGGCCGAGCTGCGCGCCCACCTCGCCAAGGACTTCGCCAAGTGGCAGCTGCCCGACGCGTTCGCCTTCATCGACCAGGTGCCGCGCACCTCGGTCGGCAAGTTCGACAAGAAGGTCCTCCGCAAGGAGTACGCCGACGGCGACCTCGACGTGCACACCGCCGACTGAGCGCGCGTCACTAGGGTCGGCCCATGGCCCGGATGTCCGACCTCGAGTCCGTCTTCTGCCGTACGCCGGTGTGGCGCGTGTTCGCTCGCCGCTTCGTCGTTCCGCGGGTGCTGCCCGACGCCGGCCTCGGCCCGGACGTCCTGGAGATCGGCTGTGGCAGCGGCGCCATGGCGGCCGAGGTGCTGCGCGCCCGCCCCGCCATCGAGCGGTACGTCGCCACCGACGTCGACCCCTCGATGGTCGGGCTGGCCCGCCGGCAGCTGGCGCGGTTCGGCGACCGCGCCGAGGCGCAGGTGGTCGACGCGGCGGGCCTGCCCTTCGACGACGCGTCGTTCGACACGGTGTGCAGCTGGCTGATGCTGCACCACGCCATCGAGTGGGAGCGGGTGCTGGCCGACGTCGTACGGGTGCTGCGGCCGGGAGGAAGGCTGGTCGGCTACGACCTCGCCGACTCGGCACGGAGCCGGCTCGTGCACAGGCTGACGCGCTCGGAGGTCCGGATGATCGACCCGGACGAGCTGCGGGCCGAGCTGGTCCGTCTGGGGCTCGCCGACGTGAGCGTCGAGCCGCTCGGCATCGCCGGTGCCTTCGCCTTCAGTGCGACACGCTGACGCGATAGAACGTGTTCTCGCATAAAACGAGAACGTGTTCTAGTATTGGCTCCACAGTCCCTGGACAAGGAGCTCCCAGATGCCCGACTTCGCACCCGAGGTGCAGGCCGTCCTCGACGGCGTCCACGATCTGCTGCCGACCTTCCGCGACAGGGCGGACGAGGGCGAGCGGCTGCGGGTCGTGCCGGACGCCTCGGTCAAGGAGCTCGAGGAGGTCGGGTTCTTCCGGCTGCTGCAGCCCCGCCGCTTCGACGGTCTCGAGGCGGACCCGGTCGCCTTCTACACCGCGGTGCGCGACATCGCCTCGGCCGACGGCTCGACCGGCTGGGTCTCCAGCGTCGTGGGCGTCCACCCCTGGCAGGTCGCGCTCTTCGACGACAAGGCGCAGCAGGCGGTCTGGGGCACCGACACCTCCACGAGGCTGAGCTCCAGCTACGCCCCGACCGGCAAGGCGGTGCTCACCGAGGGTGGCTTCACGCTGTCGGGCAAGTGGAGCTTCTCCTCCGGCTGCGACCACTGCTCGTGGGTGCTGCTCGGCGGGCTGGTCTTCAACGAGGAGGGCCAGGTCGTCGACTTCCGCACCTTCATGGTCCCGAGGGAGAAGTACCAGATCCTCGACGTCTGGAACGTCGTCGGGCTGCGCGGAACGGGCTCCAACGACATCGTCGTGGAGGAGACCTTCGTCCCCGAGGAGTTCACCCTCTCGATGGGGGAGACCGGCCAGTGCAAGGGGCCGGGCCAGGCGGTCAACACATCCGACCTCTACAAGCTGCCGTTCCACTCGATCTTCACCTCGACGATCGCGACCCCGATCATCGGCATGGCCACCGGCGCGTACGCCGAGCACGTCGAGATGCAGCAGAAGCGCGTGCGGGCGTCGTACATCGGTGAGAAGGCGTCACTCGACCCGTTCGCCGCCGTACGCATCGCGCGGGCGTCGTCGGAGATCGACGCCGCCTGGTCGCTGCTGATGGGCAACATCCGCGAGGAGCAGGCCCACGTCGCCAAGGGCGAGAAGATCCCGCTCGAGCTGCGGCTGCGCGTGCGCCGCGACCAGGTCCTCGGCACCGGCCGCGCCATCGAGGCGATCGACACGCTCTTCGAGGCGTCCGGCGGCCGTGCGCTCGCGGAGGGCACCTACCTCCAGCGTGCGTGGCGCGACTCGCACGCCGGGCGCGTGCACGCCGCCAACGACCCCGAGCGCGCCCTCCAGATGTACGGCGCCCACCAGTTCGGCCACAAGATCGACCCGGGGATGTACTGATGCCGGAACTCACTCGGGAGTCCACCCACGGCAAGGCGAGCGTCAAGGGCATCGAGCTGAGCTACTACGAGGCAGGCTTGGCGACCGACGTCGGTGGAGGGCTCCCGCTCGTCCTGCTGCACGGCGGTGGGCCGGGTGTCTCGGCATGGTCCAACTTCGGAGCCGCGCTGCCGCACTTCGCGCCCAGCTTCCGGGTGATCGCGCCCGACCAGCCGGGCTTCGGCTGGTCCGACAAGCCGCCGGTGGAGGGCAACTACTACCGGTTCTCGGCCGAGCACGTCCTCGCCCTGCTCGACGAGCTGGGCATCGAGAAGGTCCACCTCCTCGGCAACAGCCTCGGCGGCGGCGTCGCGCTCCGGTTCGCCCTGTCCCACCCCGACCGCGTCGGCCGGCTGGTCCTGATGGGACCCGGCGGGCTGAGCCTCAACCTGTTCCACGCCGACCCGACCGAGGGCATCAACAAGCTGATGGCGTTCTCCGGCGACTCCAGCCGCGAGGCGCTGCGGGCCTTCGTGTCGACGATGGTCGTCGACCAGTCGCTGATCACCGACGAGCTGATCGAGGAGCGCTTCGCCGACGCCACCGCTCCCGGTGCCCGCGAGGCGATGGCGAGCATGGGCTGGTCGTTCTACAACCCCGAGACCGCCGAGGACGGCATGCTCTGGCGCGAGGCCTACCAGGTCCGCCACCACACGCTGCTGACCTGGGGCCGCGAGGACCGCGTCAACCCGCTCGACGGCGCGCTGGTGGCGCTCAAGACGATCCCGAAGGCGTCGCTGCACGTCTTCCCGCGCTGCGGCCACTGGGCGCAGATCGAGGCGGCCGAGGAGTTCGCCGAGGTCGCGACCGCGTTCCTGGCACGCCACCGGGAGAAGGGGGCCCGATGACCATCGACGTGAGGTCCATGGGCTATGTCCGGGTCCACAGCACCGACCTGTCGGCTTGGGAGACCTTCGCCGGCAAGGTGCTCGGCCTTGCCGCCGGCCGCGGCCCGAACCCCGACCACCAGTACTGGCGCATCGACGAGGTCAGCGCGCGGCTCGTCGTCGTACCCTCCGACCGGGACGAGCTGGCCTGCTCGGGCTGGGAGCTCGCCGACCACGCGGCGCTCCAGGCCGCGCGCGAGCACCTCCAGAAGGCGGGGGTGGAGTTCGCCGAGGGCACCCGTGAGGAGCTGGAGGAGCGCCGCGTCCAGGAGCTGATCCGCTTCAGCGACCCCTGGGACAACGTCTTCGAGCTCTTCCACGGCATCACCTACGAGAGCCGCCCCGTCGTCACGCCGTACGCCGCGACGTTCGTGACCGGCGACCAGGGGATGGGGCACATCGTGCTGCCGGTGCTCGACGACGTCGAGGCGCTGCGCTTCTACCGCGACGTCCTGGGCTTCCGCCTGCGTGACTCGATGAGCATGCCGGGGGAGTTCGTCGGCAAGGAGCCGGGCTCCAAGGTCTGGCTGCGCTTCCTCGGAGTCAACCCGCGCCACCACTCGCTGGCGTTCCTGCCGATGCCCAACCCGAGCAGGTGCGTGCACATCATGCTCGAGGTCGACGAGCTCGACGACGTCGGTCGCGCTCTGGAGCGGGTCAAGAAGCACGAGGCGCCGCTGTCGGCCACGCTCGGCCGGCACATGAACGACGAGATGGTTTCCTTCTACGTGCGCTCGCCGGGCGGGTTCGACGTCGAGGTCGGCACCGACGGCCTGCGGGTCGACGACGACCGCTGGGTCGCGCGCGAGTCGACGGCCGTGTCCTACTGGGGTCACGACTTCGGCGCGAACGCGTAGGTCGATACCGTGGTCAGCATGTCTGCCGAGCAACCGCACCGCATCCCCGAGGGCGAGCTGCCCGACGGGATGAGCTCGGACGCTCGGGCCAGGTGGCCCCACCCGAGCCTGATCGGCGACTTCCTCGGGGACGCCGAGGTCGACTTCGAGTTCCGCCCGGGAGAGGACGTCGTCGTCCACGACGATCCGGCCGCCCAGGAGGCCGCGCGGCAGTTCCGCGACGTGCTCGGCTGCTTCGCCTCGGGCATCACCGTCATCACCACGATGAGCGGTGACGAGCCGGTCGGGATGACCTGCCAGTCGTTCTCGAGCGTCTCGCTCGAGCCGCCGCTGGTGATGTTCATCCCCGCCAAGACGTCGCGGGCGTGGCCGCTGATCCAGCGCTCGGGCCACTTCTGCGTGAACGTCCTCGCCGCCGAGCAGGAGCACGTCTCGACTCAGATGGCGACCAAGGGCATCGACAAGTTCTCGGGCATCGGGTGGAGCCCGGCCAAGATCACCGGGTCTCCGGTCATTGACGGCACGCTCGCGCACCTCGACTGCACCATCCACGCGGTCTACGAGGGCGGCGACCACTACGTGGTGATCGGGCGGGTCGAGCACCTCGACCAGCATCCTGACGCCCCGGCGACCGGGCCGCTGCTCTACTTCCGGGGCCGCTACCGCACCACCGACCACGTCGGTTGATCGTCGCCGTCACCCGGACCTGCATCGGGCGTTGATCCTGCGATGAAGAACCAGATCGGGTCGCGAAACCTCCGTCCCTCCCGGCGGACGATGGCGATGGCCGCCGCCGTCCTGGCACTCGCCGGCACCGCCGTCGCGACGGCCCCGACCGCGTCCGCAGGAGCCTCCGGCCCCGCCGCACCACCGCGCCCGCTGCTCGGGCGCGAGCAGCAGGTCCGCGCCTACTGGACCAGGTCGAGGATGGAGCACGCGATCCAGCTCGGCCCGCTCGGCGCGCCTCTCGGATCCACCCGTACGCCGCGCGCCGCGTCCACCACGTCGGCGGCCCGCGAGAGCGGCGCCGGCGGGATCCGGACACCGCGCACGGTCGGCAAGCTCTTCTTCAGCGACGCGCAGAACGACTACGTCTGCTCAGCGTCGGCGATCCGCACGAGGTCGCGCGACCAGGTGCTGACGGCCGGCCACTGCGTGCACACCGGGCCCAACCCCGACGACCTCGGCATCCCGCTGCTGGACAGCCTGCTGAGCCGTCCGCACTACTTCTCCGACTGGATGTTCGTGCCCCGCTACTACCGGGGCCGCGCGCCGCTGGGCAAGTGGGTCGCGACCAACCGCTACGTCAGCTCCGGATGGACCCAGCACGAGAACTTCTCCCAGGACCAGGCGATCCTCACGATGGGCCGTCGCAAGGGCAAGCGCCTGGTCGACGTCACCGGCGGCGACCGCCTCGCGCTCGGCAAGGGCCCGAACCAGGGGCACGTCCGGATCTGGGGCTGGCCCGCGGAGTCGCCGTACAACGGCAGGGTCGCGTGGCGCTGCGACGGCCGCACCACCGAGACCAACGTCGACTGGCCCGGCGACGCCCGGATGTCCTGCCCGCTGAACGGCGGCGCCAGCGGCGGCCCGTGGCTGCTGCGCGGAAGGCGTACGGCGAACACCGGCACGATCTTCGCGGTCACCTCGCGCGAGGCGGCCAGCGGGACGAAGGAGCTGCTGGCCCAGCCGCTGCCACGAGAGCTGCGCACGCTGATCAGGCGTGCGGGCGGCTGATCCGGCCCGCAAAAGCAGGTGGCCCCCGCGAGCGCCGACTCCCGGGGGCCACCACCGGGCGCGTGGCCCGGAATGTCGAAGCGGACGCCCTCCACGTCCGCGGACACTCTTCCAGCCACTGGGGGTCTCGGCTGAAATCGAGCCCACGAAGCTTGTGTCGCCCACCCCGACGCGACGAGGGTAGCAAAGATTTGACAGGCGATCTCGTCAGATTGTGACAAGATCTTGGAGGGCGAGACACGCCCGTCGCTCTCGGAAAGGCTCCCCCATGAACAAGCTCGTGAAGATCGCCGTCACCGCCGCCCTCGTCGCGGTCGCCTCCATGACGACCGTCGTGCCCGCGAACGCGGCGGCGGTGCGTCCATCGCTGATCGAGGAGATCCCCTGCTGCTGATCAGCCCGCGGCGGTGACGCTCCCGGTGTGCTCGCGTGCGTGGTGGCGTGGCGTCAGGCCGCTCGCCGCCATCGCCGCGCGGTAGGCCGTGAGCGCCCCCTCGGGGTCCTGAACCTGTGCGAGCAGGTCGGCGAGGTCGCACCACACCTGGGCGGCCTGTCGCTGGGCGCCGATGCCGACCAGTTGCTGCGCCGCCGTGCGGAAGTCGGCGCGGGCGCCGTCCGCGTCACCGCGGGCGGCGCGCGCCTGGCCGATCGTGATGAGCGCATCGATGCGGACCGGCACGGCATCCTCCGGCGCGTCGTTGCGCACGTGGGCAGCGAGCTCGAGTGCGCGGCCGGGGTCGTCGGCGGCGAGGTGCGCCTGCGCCAGCGCGAGGTCGGCGCGGAGCACGTCGGTGCTGCTGGCGCTGCTCGCGGCGAGCTCCGTGCGCGCCTGCGTGAGGTGGGTGATCGCCGAGCCGAGATCCGTGCCGGACTCGCGCAGCATGAGCCGGCCGAGCTGGAGGCGGAGCCGGGCAAGGTTGCGCCGGTCGCCGCCCTCGCCCAGCAGGGCCAGCGCCCGCTCGGCGAGCACGATCGCATCGGACGTGTCGCCCTTCAGCGAGCGCGCGATGCTGGTGTTCCAGTACGCCGCCGCGCGCGCGGACCGCGAGTCGGTCTGCTCGGCGGTCGCCAACGCGGCGGAGCACACGCGGAGCGCACGGTTGAGGTCGCCGCGCTCGATGTAGGCACCGGCGATGGTGACCGCGAGACGGACCGCGTCGTCGGTCCGCTCGAGGCCCGCGTCGCGGAGCCGCTGCTCGATGCGCTCGCCGGTCTCGACCGCGAGCGCGAGGTCGCCGCTCTCCTTGTGGCAGCGGGTGAGGGCGATGCCGCACGCCGCGAGCTCCAGTCCGGTGGCTTCGCCGGCGAGCTCCTCGTAGATCTCGATCGCCTCGGTCAGCCTGCCCTGCGCCTCGACGGCGCGGCCCAGCAGGTAGCGGGCCCGCGAGCCGAGGCCGCGCTGCTCGGCGGTGCTCGCCCGTTGGAGCCCTGTCCGCGCCTGCGCCTCGGCATCCTGCGCCTCGCCGGTCTCGAGCGCGAGCTCGGCGTAGTCGAGCATCAGCCGGATGGCGTCGTACTCCTCGGCGGAGGTGCCGGTGAGGAGCTGGGCGACGGTCGTCCCGAGGCGGTCGGCGATCGCGGACAGGACGTCGAGCGTGGGACGACGGGTGCCGGTCTCGATCCTGGAGACGTATCCGGTGGACGCGACCGTGCCGGCGACCTGGGTCTGGGTCAGGCCGGCCGCGACGCGGGCTGCTCGCACGCGTGAGCCCAGGATCACCGGGTCAACCGTGCGCAGCAGATGGTTGGGAGAGTCATGCATGCGCTCCATCATGAGCCAATGTGACTGATTCCGAACCCCCTCAGGCAAATTCTTTGCCACAAGATTCGACCGGCGCTCACAAGATGAGTGCCAGGCGGTGCTGCGACGGAGTGCCGGCGAGGTTGCGGAGCGCGTGCGCGCGCTTGAAGACCATGTGTGCGTCGTGCTCCCAGGTGATCGCGATGCCGCCGTGCAGCTGGACGCACTCCGCGGCCAGGTCGGCAGCCGCGTCGAGGGCGTACGCCGTGGCCGCGTGGACCTGATCGGCGGTCGCCTCGGTCGCGTCGCTCGCAAGGGCGTACGCCGCCTGCCAGGTCACCGACCGGGCGATCTCGGTCCGGGCGAGCATGTCGGCCATCCGGTGCTTGAGCGCCTGGAAGGAGCCGATCGGACGCCCGAACTGCTCGCGTCCCTTGGTGTAGGCCACGGTCATCTCCAGCGCGCGCCGGCAGAGGCCGACCGCGAGGGCGGCGGCGCAGGCCGCGCCGACCAGCTCCGCGCGCGCCTGCGCGGCCCGGCCGTCACCGACGACGGTGCCGCCGCCGGCCACGCGGGCGAGCCGGATCGTCTGGTCCATCGTCTCGACCCGCTCGACCCGCGGCTCGTCCAGAAGCACGAGGTCGTTGCCGTCGACCTGCAGCAGGATGCGGGCCCGATCGGCGTCCAGGACGAGACCGTCTCCGAGGACGAGGGAGGCCGGCTCGCCGGCGGCGATGCGGGGGAGCAGGTCGGCCCTGGCGTCCTCGGTTCCGCCGGCCAGGAGTGCCTGGGTGGCGATCGTGGTGGCCACGAGCGGCGACGGCGCGAGCGAGCGCCCCAGCTCCTCGAGCACGATCGCGGTCTCGAAGAAGGTCGCTCCGAAGCCGTCGTACTGCTCGGGGACGGCGAGCGCGGCGACGCCGACCTGGTCGCACATCAGGCGCCAGAGGTCCGTGTCGTACCCGTCGGGGGTCTCGATCGCGGCGCGTACGGCGGCGGAGTCGGCGCGCTTGGTGAGCAGCGCACGCACGGTGGCGACGAGCTCGTCCTGCTCCTCGCTGAGCCGGAAGCGCATCAGGCCGGCCGCTCGGCCAGCAGCGAGTCGAGGACCCGCTGCCGGTGGAAGGTGGGCGTGCCCCACGCGGTCACCAGCGCCCGGATCTTCGTCAGCCAGATGCTGAGGTCGAGCTCGCTGGTGTAGCCGACCGCGCCGTGGACCTGCAGGCCCGTGCGCGAGGCGTGGTACGCCGCGCCGGCCGCCTGCACCTTCGCCGCCGACACCGCGCGCGGGATCGGGTCGAGCGCGGCGCCGTGGACGAGGGGGCGGGCGAAGTCGAGCGCGATGCGTACGTCGGCGAGCGCGTGCTTGATCGCCTGGTAGGAGCCGATCTCGCGCCCGAACTGCCGGCGGTGCTTCACGTAGGCGACCGAGTCGGCCAGCACCCGCTCGCCGGCGCCGAGCAGCTGGGCGGCGGTGGCGAGGACCGCGAGGTCGAACGCGTCGTCGTCGACCTCGCCCTCGCCGGTGACAGCGAAGAGCCGCCGGGTCCGGTCGACCGAGGTGAGCGCCTCGCCGGCGACGGTCGCCGGGGTCGTGCCGACGTACACGTCGTCGGCGATGTCGGCGTCGAGCGCGTAGGGGACGTGGGGCGGGAGCGCGACGGTCGCGATGCGCTCGACCTCGCGGCCGAGCGCGGCCGGGAGGTACGCCGCCGACTCGACCCACGGCCCGGGCACGGCGTGGCGCCCGAGGGCCTCGAAGGCGATGCAGAGCTCGACCGGGGACGCCTCGGTGGCGAGCTGGGTGAGGCCCTGCTCGGCGAGACGCGCCCACAGCCGCAGGCCCGGGTCGTGGTCGCCCTCGGCCCAGGCGCGTGCTGCCGCGACCGTGTCGGATGCGGCGAGGAGGCCATCGAGCGAGGCGGCGAAGTCGCGCTGGTCGGGGGTGGGCTGGAAGTTCATCGCTGGGCCCCCTTGGGCTCGCGGGGGAGGCCGAGGATCCGCTCGGCCACGATGTTGCGCTGGATCTCGTTGGTGCCGGCGTAGATCGGTCCCGACAGGCTGAAGGTGTAGCCGTCGAGCCACCGGGAGTCGAGCTCGGCGTCCGGACCGAGGAGGTCGAGCGCGGTCTCGTGCAGCGCCACGTCGAGCTCGCTCCACCAGATCTTGTTCACGGACCCGGCGGCCCCGATGTCGCCCCCGCCGAGGAGCTTGCTGGCCGTTCCCCAGGTGTAGAGGCGGTAGGCCTCGGCCTTGATCCACGCGTCCACCACACGCGTGCCGGCATCGTCCACGCCGGTGGTCGAGGAGGTCGCGCTGCGACCGTCTCTGGACCCGGCGTACAGGTCGAGGAGGCGGTCTGCGGCGGCGGTGAACCGACCGGGGGAGCGCAGCGAGAGCCCGCGCTCGTTGCCGGCGGTGCTCATGGCCACGCGCCAGCCGTCGCCCGGCGCGCCGAGCACGTCGGAGTCGGGCACGAACACGTCGTCGAAGAAGATCTCGGCGAAACCCGCTTCGCCGTCGAGCTGCGCGATCGGCCGGATCGTGATGCCGGGGGCGTCGAGCGGGAACAGGAAGTAGGTCAGCCCGCGGTGGCGCTCGGCCTCGGGGTCCGAGCGGAAGAGGCCGAAGCCCCAGTGGGCGAGCGCAGCCCGGGAGGACCAGGCCTTCTGCCCGTTGAGCACCCACCCGCTCTGCTCCCCGGTGGTCGAGCCTGCCGAGACCCGTGTGGCGGTCGAGCGCAGCGAGGCGAGGTCGGAGCCGGCCTCGGGCTCCGACCAGCACTGGGCCCAGACCTTCTCGCCGGTCGCCATCGACGGCAGGAAGCGGTCCTGCTGCTGTTTCGTGCCGTGCTCGAACAGGATCGGCGAGAGCAGGAAGATGCCGTTCTGACCGACGCGCAGAGGAGCACCCGCGCGGTAGTACTCCTCCTCGAAGATCACCCACTCGACCAGCGACGCGCTGCGACCGTGGTACTCCTCGGGCCACGACACGACCGACCACCGGTCCGCCGACAGGCGCGCCTCCCACTCGCGGTGGGCCTCGAAGCCCGCGGGGGTGTCCAGCGACGGCAGCGGCTCGGCCGGCACGTTTGCCCCCAGCCACGCGCGCGCCTCGTCGCGGAAGGCGACCTCGGCATCGGACAGGGTCAGGTCCATCAGCGGTCCCTCAGCTGGTTCTTGAGCACCTTGCCCGACAGGTTGCGGGGGAGTGAGTCGACGATCTCCACGAGGCGGGGCACCTTGAAGTTGGCCAGCCGCTCCTTGGCGAACGCGATCAGGTCGTCGGCGGTGACCGAGCCGACGACGTACGCCTTGCCGACCTCGCCCATGCGCTCGTCATGGACGCCGACGACGGCGACGTCGTCGACACCGGGCGCGCGCATGAGGGTCTGCTCGACCTCGGCCGGGTAGACGTTGAAGCCGCCGGAGATGTACATGTCCTTGAGCCGGTCGGTGATCGTCAGGTTGCCGTCGTCGTCGAGCACACCGACGTCGCCGGTGTGCAGCCAGCCGTCCGCGTCGATGGCCTCGGCCGTCGCCTCGGGGTCGTCGAGGTAGCCGAGCATGACATAGTCGCCGCGCACCAGGAGCTCGCCCTGCTCGCCGATGCTCGTCTCCATGTTCGGGATCGCGCGGCCGCAGGTGTTCGCGACGACCTCGGCCGGGTCGTCCTCGCGGCACATGGTCACGACCACCGCCTCGGTCATCCCGAAGGCGGTCACGACATGGTCGATGCCGAGCTCCTCGCGCATCCGCTCGATCAGCACCACCGGTACGACGGCCGCGCCGGTCACCGCGAGGCGCAGGCTGCTCAGGTCGTGGTCGGCGCGGGTCGGCGCGGAGAGGATGGACTGGTAGATCGTCGGTGCGCCCGGCAGCACGGTGATCTGCTCTCGCTCGATGAGCTCCATCGTCTCGTCGAGGTCGAAGGTGGCGACCGGGTAGAGCGTCGCTCCGGTCAGCAGGCCGACCAGGATGCCGACCTTGTAGCCGAAGGAGTGGAAGAAGGGGTTGACCACCAGGTAGCGGTCCTCGGCGTTCACCCCGCCCAGCTGGGCCCACGCACGGGCGACGCCGATCGACTGGCGGTGGGCGCTCATCGCACCCTTGGGCCGTCCGGTGGTGCCGGATGTGAAGAGGATGTCGGCGACGTCGTCGGGAGAGACCCGTTCGGCGGCCAGGTCGATGTCCTCCGGCTCGCTCTCGATCATGCCGAGCCGCGCGATGTCGACGATGTCGTGCTCGCCGGGCCAGCTAGTCGCAGCCTCGAGGTCGGCGATCTGCGTCCGCCCGAGGAAGCCGTCTGCCACGACCACGATCGTGGGCCCGAGCCGGTCGACGATGCCGGCCGCCTCGTGGCCGGTGTAGCGCGAGTTGAGCGGCACCAGGATGCCGCCGGCGTACGACACCGCGAGCGCGGCGACGACCCAGTCGAGGCTGTTCGGCGCCCAGATCGCGACGTGGCCACCGGACGCCAGGCCCCGGGCGCGATACCCGGCCGCGGTCTCGCGGACCCGCTCGAGCAGACCGGCGAAGCTGAGGGTCTGGTCGCCGTCGACGTACGCCGGCTTGTCGGCGTGCTGCTCGGCGGCGGCGCGGAGGAGCGCGGGGATGGTGTCCACGGGCAGCCACCCTACCAAGCATTTGCTTGGTAGGGTGGCTGCTGTCGGGCGGTGGCGGTCAGCCGATGTGCACCCGTACGTCGTGCACGTGGCTGCCGATCTTCACGCCGAGGTTCCACGTGAGGCCCTTGCCGCCCGGCATCGTCACGGTGATCGCCCAGGTGTCCGGGCCGATCTTCTTGAAGTAGTTGTCGAGCCCGGCGGGGTGGCGGGGTGCCACGGCCGCGTCGACGTACCTCGGGCGGCTGGCGGCGTGGACCACGAGGCTGTAGGCCTTGCCGGCCTTCACCTGGAACGTCCCGTTGCGGTAGCCCGCGTCGACGACGTACGTCGAGAGCACGTGGTAGCTGCCGCGCACGCTGTGCCTGTTGCCGGCCTTGTCGGTCGCGGTCGCCGTGTAGTGCGTGACGCCGGCGTGGGTCCGGCTCACCACCTTGCAGGTGGCGATGCCGGAGAGCGCGTCGGCCCCGACGCAGTGCGCCGCGGGCGCCTTCCCGTCGTACGTCGCACCGTTGCGGATGCCCGTGACGCGCACCCGCGGAGCAGTGCGGTCGACGTTCAGGCCGGTGAGCGACACGGTGGCCGCTCCGCCGTCGTCGGCGGTGATGGTGCGCGTGACCGACCCGCCGGCGACGTTGCGTGCGATCGTGACCGGGGACGGGCACGGTGCGGAGAGCGCTGCACCGTCGGTGTGGCAGGTGAACAGGACTCGCACAGGGGTGCGGTACCACCGGAAGCGCGACTTCGGCCGGCTGCTGGTCACCTTCGCGGTGATCGCCGGGTCGTTGCGCGAGGTCGAGCCCGAGGACCCTGCGAAGTCGGTGTCGCCGGAGTACGTCGCAGCCACCTGCTGGCTGGCGCCGGTGGGGACCTGGTAGTCGAGCGTGGCGGTGCCGCTGTCCACGCTGGCGGTGCCGACGACGTCGGCACCGACCTGGAAGGTCACGGTGCCGCTCGGGTCGCCGGCGCCGGGGGACGAGACCGCGACGTCAGCGGTGATCGTGGTCGGCTGGACAGACACCGAGGTCGTCGTCGCGGCCTGATCGACCGTGACGGACACGGTGCTCGACGCCGCGCTGTAGTCGTCGGTAGCGGCCTGGTCGGCCTCGACGGTGCAGGTTCCGGGGTGCAGGTAGGTCACCGTGGCGTCGGAGACGGAGCAGACGTCGGTGGTGTCGGACTGGTAGCTGATCACACCGGTGTCGCTCGACTGGTCGCCGGTGGCGGCGACCGTGTCGGTCGCGCCCACGACACCGTCGTCGGTCGGCCCCGTGACGGTCACCGTCGGTGCGGCCTTGTCCACGGTCATCGTGTAGTCGTGGCTGCCCGTCAACGGCGTGCTCGAGGAGTCGGTCGCGGTGACGGTGAAGTCGGCGTCGCCGGCCGCGCTCGGCGTACCGGTGATGGCGCCGGTGGTGGCGTCGAGGGAGAGCCCGTCGGGCAGCGTCCCGGCCGTGACGGCGTAGGAGTAGGGCGCCGTGCCGCCGGTCGCCGCGACGCTGCCGGTGTAGGAGCTGCCGTAGGTGGCGTCGGCGAGAGAAGCGGGCAGGACGGGAGAGTCGAGAACGACGGAGACGTCGTCGGCGAGCTCGTAGCCCTCTGCGTCGTAGCCGCCGATGTTCAGGACGGGCGCACTGCTGCCGGCGGTGAAGGTCACCGAGTACTGCGTCCACTGGGAGAGGACGACGTTCGTCTGGTCGACCAGGGTCTCGGTGCCGTCGGCGGTGCCGGTGACGGTGGACTTGAGATGGGTCGGCTCGCCCATCCAGTTGATGTTGGTGGACCAGAACGACGCGGTGTAGGTCGCGCCCGGCACCGTGCCGCTGATCGCCTGGGAGATCGTGTCGTCCTGCTGTGCGGTGTTGCCCAGGTAGAGCGCGTTCTGCCCGGTCCGGGCGTTGGCAGGCGTGACGTCGACCCAGGCGCCGCTCGCGGCCTGTGTCCAGGTCCAGCCGGACGGGGTGACGTTGTGGCCGGTGGGCGAGCTCTCGAAGCCGCAGTCGGTGACGAGGTTGCCGGCGACACCGCAGGTGTCGTCGGCGTGGGCGGCGGTGGCGGTGGTCGCCACGACGGCGAGTGGCGCAGCCGTGACTGCGACGGCGGTGAGTAGGCGGCCGACGAGGCGTCGGCGGAGTTGGGTGCCTGGGGGCAGCATTGGACGGACCCTTCGGGTGTGAGCGCGCGCCAAGACAGGATCGACCAGGCGGGAGGCCGATAGCGGCCCGAGAGGGGATCTGTGCGAATGGCTCCGATCCGACCGGATGGACCGGGATGCGTGTGTTGGTACAGACGCTAGGCGCCCGTCGGACCCCGCGCAGGAGAACGACCGAGGATAAAGGAAACCGGGACAAGATCCCGATGCTCGGGCCGGGGGAACGGCGTCCGGACCTACCAAGCAAATGCTTGGTAGGGTTGGGATGTGGACCTGACCGAGATGCCGGAGGACCGCGCCTTCCGTGAGGAGGTGCGCACCTGGCTTGCCGACAACCTGACCGGCGAGTGGGCGGCGCTGAAGGGTCTCGGCGGTCCGGGGCGCGAGCACGAGGCCCACGCCGAGCGGCTGGCCTGGAACCGCCACCTCGCCGCCCACGGCTGGACCGCGGTCGGCTGGCCCGAGCAGTACGGCGGGCGCGGGCTGAACCTGTGGCAGCAGGTGATCTTCCACGAGGAGTACGCCCGGTCGGGCGCGCCGGCAGGGGTGAACCACCTCGGTGAGCAGCTGCTCGGCCCGACGCTGATCGCGTTCGGCACCGACGAGCAGCGCGCGCGGTTCCTGCCACCGATCCGCGACGTCGAGGAGCTGTGGGCGCAGGGCTACTCCGAGCCGGACGCCGGCTCCGACCTCGCCAACGTGCAGACAAGGGCCCGGCTCGAGGCTGCGACGGGCTCGGGGACCGAGGGGGAGTGGGTGATCGACGGCCAGAAGGTCTGGACCTCGCTCGCGCACCTGTCGGACTGGTGCTTCGTCGTCGCCCGGACCGACGCGGGCTCGCAGCGCCACCACGGGCTGTCCTTCCTGCTGGTGCCGCTGCGGCAGGACGGTGTCGAGATCCGGCCGATCGAGCAGCTGACGTCGGGCTCGGAGTTCAACGAGGTCTTCTTCACCGGCGCGCGGACCGATGCGGCGAACGTCGTCGGTGAGCCGGGCGCCGGATGGGGCGTCGCGATGGGCCTGCTCGGCTTCGAGCGGGGCGTCTCGACCCTGGGCCAGACGGTGGGGTTCGCCCGCGAGCTCGACTCGGTCGTCGCCCGGGCCCGCTCCAACGGCGCGATCGACGACCCTCTGGTCCGCGACCGTCTGGCCGGCCTGAAGGCCGAGCTGATCGCGATCCGTGCCTTCGCGCTCCGCACCCTCTCGCTGGTCCAGGCCGGCGAGGACTCCGCCGCCGGTGGCGGCGCGGGGTCGATCTTCAAGCTCGCCTGGGCAGGCTGGCACAAGCGCCTGGGCGAGGTCGCCATGGAGGTCGCCGGTGCCGAGGGCCTGGTCGCGGGTCCCGGCTACGACCTCGACGCCCACCAGAGGCTCTTCCTCTTCTCCCGCGCCGACACCCTGTACGGCGGGAGCGACGAGATCCAGAAGAACATCCTCGCCGAGCGCGTGCTCGGCCTGCCCCGAGAGGCCCGTGCATGAGCGTCACCCGTTCCGAGCAGCCCGCCCCCGACTACGTGCCCGGTCACGACCTCCTGGCGGGCAAGGTCGTGGTCGTCACGGCTGCCGCCGGCGCCGGCATCGGTGCGGCCGTCGTACGACGAGCGCTGGAGGAGGGCGCGAAGGCGGTCGTCTTCTCCGACACCCACGAGCGCAGGCTCGCGGAGGCCGAGGAGGTCCTGGCCGGCGAGTTCGGCGCCGACCGGGTGCGGCAGCTGGTGTGCGACGTGACCCGGGGGGCCGACGTGCAGGCCCTGCTCGACGCAGCCGAGGACCTCGGTGGGGTCGACGTGATGGTCAACAACGCCGGCCTGGGCGGCACCTCGGACATCCTCGCGATGGGCGACGACGAGTGGGGCCGGGTCATCGACATCACGCTCACCGGCACGATGCGCTGCACCCGGGCCGCGGGCACCCGCTTCGTCGCGGCCGGGCGGAAGGGCGTCATCGTCAACAACGCCTCGGTGATCGGCTGGCGGGCGCAGGAGGGGCAGGCGCACTACGCCGCGGCGAAGGCAGGCGTCATGGCGCTGACCCGCTGCGCTGCGCTGGACCTCGCCCCGCACGGCATCCGCGTCAACGCGGTGTCGCCGAGCCTGGCGATGCACCCGTTCCTGGAGAAGGTGACCTCGCCCGAGCTGCTCGTCGAGCTCAAGCAGCGCGAGGCCTTCGGACGTGCCGCAGCCCCGTGGGAGGTCGCGAACGTGATGGTGTTCCTCGCGAGCGACTACTCGTCGTACCTGACCGGAGAGGTGCTCAGTGTCAGCAGCCAGCACGCGTAGGGACGAGCTGCTCGCCATCGCCGGCGAGCGGTTCGCGACGCAGGGATACAAGTTCACGACGGTGCGCGACATCGCCGACGCGGCCGGCATCCTCTCGGGCAGCCTCTACCACCACTTCGACTCCAAGGAGTCGATGGTCGACGAGCTGCTGCGCGACTTCCAGGACCAGCTCTTCGGTCAGTACGACGAGATCCTGGCGAGCGACGACGACGCGCGCACCAAGCTGGAGCGGGCCTTCCGGGTCTCGTTCGAGGCGATCGAGAACCACCCGCACGAGGTGGCGATCTTCCAGAACGACGCCGACCACCTCGGCCGGCTCGACGGCTTCGGCTACCTCGCCGACCGCAACGCGCAGTCGCGCCAGGTCTGGATCACGCTCCTCGAGGAGGGTGTCGCGTCCGGGGTGCTCCGTGCGGATCTCGACATCACGCTGACCTACCGATTCATCCGCGACACGGTATGGGTGGCTGTCCGCTGGTACCGCCCCGGCGGCGGGCTCACCCACACCGAGGTCGCCGACCAGTACGTCCGGATCCTGCTCGACGGGATCGCCACCGATGGTCGAGGAGCGCGCGCAGCGACCGTCTCGAGACGCAGGAAGAGGAAGTGACATGGCCGAGGCCTACATCATCGACGCCGTCCGCACACCGGTCGGCAAGCGCGGCGGCTCGCTCGCGCAGCTCCACTCGGCCGACATGGCGGCCCACTCGATCAACGCGCTGATGGAGCGCACGGGCGTCGACCCCGGCGCCGTCGACGACGTCATCCTCGGCTGCTGCGACACGATCGGCTCGCAGGCGGGCGACATCGCGCGCACGGCGTGGCTCGCGGCAGGCCTGCCCGACCACGTGCCCGGCGTGACCATCGACCGCCAGTGCGGCTCCTCGCAGCAGGCGGTCCACTTCGCCGCGCAGGGCGTGCTGTCCGGCACCCAGGACCTCGTCGTCGCCGGCGGCGTCCAGAACATGTCGGCCATCCCGATCTCCTCGGCGATGCTGGTCGGTCAGCAGTTCGGCTTCGACACGATCTTCACCGGATCGGCCGGCTGGGCGAGGCGGTACGGCGACCAGGAGGTCAGCCAGTTCCGCGGCGCCGAGATGATCGCGGAGAAGTGGGACCTGTCCCGCGAGGAGCTCGAGAGGTTCTCGCTCACCTCGCACGAGCGTGCCTTCGCCGCCATCGAGGACGGCCGGTTCGCGAACGAGATCGCTCCGCTGACCCTCGAGGACGGCACGGTCGTCGACACCGACGAGTGCCCCCGCCGCAGCACGCTGGAGAAGATGGCCTCGCTGCCGACGCTGCAGGAGGGCGGCCGCCTCACCGCGGCCGTCGCCTCGCAGATCTCCGACGGCTCGGCCGCGCTGCTGATCGCCTCGGAGCAGGCCGTCCGCGACCACGGGCTGGAGCCGCGGGCCCGCATCCACCACCTGTCGGTCCGCGGCGACGACCCGGTCTGGATGCTCACCGGACCGATCCGCGCGACGGCGTACGCGTTGGAGAGGTCGGGCATGACCATCGACGACATCGACCTCTTCGAGTGCAACGAGGCGTTCGCGCCCGTCGTCCTGGCGTGGATGCGGGAGACCGGGGCTCCGCACGAGAAGGTCAACGTCAACGGCGGCGGCATCGCCCTCGGCCACCCGATCGGGGCCACCGGTGCGCGGCTGATGTCGACGCTCCTCAACGAGCTGGAGCGCACCGGCGGCCGGTTCGGTCTGCAGACGATGTGCGAGGGCGGCGGTCAGGCCAACGTGACCATCATCGAGCGGCTGTAGTCGATCCTGCCGAGCGCGGATCCGCGGCCGCGCTGCCGGCTCGGGCTGCCCGGCGCTCGGCCTCGAAGGCCGCGCGGCGGAGGCGATCGCCGTGCTCGCCGCGGTCGGCGAAGCGGACGGCGACGCCGGCCCCGCCCGGATAGTCCACGTGTCGTACGACGGTCGCCGGCGACTGCAGCTCCTCGCCGTCGATGCGCAGCGTGGTGATCACGGTGGTCCCGGGCGGCGGGGGAGTCGTCCGCACGAACGCCAGCGCCCCGCCCTCGCTGAGGTCGACCGTGACGCCGTCCAGCTCGTGCTCCTCGGGCTCGGTGCCGCTCCGCGCCGGCCGGTCGGCGTACCACTGCAGCCGGACGGGCACGGCGACGCCGGCGCGGAAGTGCATGCGCTCCTGAAGCCGCATCACCGGGGGAGCCGGAACCAGCTGCCAGACGCGGCCGTAGGCCCGACGGCCGGGGTGCGCGCTCACCGCGCAGCTCATCCTGCCGCGGGCGCAGGTCCAGGACAGCTCGGCGTGGAGGTGGTGCTCGAGCGGGTCGAGCTCCGGAGGGCAGGAGACGACCAGGGTCGGCAGGCCGCCCGGCGCGTCCTCGACGTCCATCACCCGTGTCGTCGCCACGACGGGGTCGCCGACGGTGCGCTCGATGCGCAGCACCACCGGCTGCAGGGTCTCGGGGAGGCTGGTCCGGTCGAGGTCGTGTGCGGCCACGTGACTCCTATCGGCACGCGGCGGTGCGGCTGAGGAGTCGGCGGGGTCAGCTGATGGTGAAGGCGAGCCAGAGCCCGACCGCCAGTGGCACCAGGCTGGTGAGGTGCCACAGGGACAGGGGCTTCTTGCGGTTCAGCGCCCGCACAGCGGCGACCCCGCAGTTCCAGAACAGCGAGCCGATGATGCACAGGCCGATCTTGGACGCGGTGTTGCCGCCGCCGACATCCAGCACCGCGGCGAGGATCATGCCCGCGGTGAGGTGCGCGATCGTGGTCATGATCAGCACGGACACGACCCGGCGCTGCACCCGCTCGAGACGCTTGACCGCCTCCGGGTCGCGCTTCGGGCGAGGAGCGTTCGGGTCCATCAGGTGGCGACGCCTCGGCGGGGCCGAGGGGCTGCCCGAGGTGGTCGGCGTGTTCACGACTCCAGATTAGTCGTGCGACTCACCCCGACCCAGCCGGTGAGCGTGTGATCAGAGCAACCGGTCGACGACGTACGACGCCCCTCGGCGCAGCTCCTGCGCGGCGCGGTCGACGATGCGGTCGATGAGCTCCTCGCAGGTGGGGAGGTCGTCGATGACGCCCACGACCTGGCCGCTGGCGAGGACGCCGGCCGCGGTGTCGCCCTCGACCAGGCCTGCCTTGAGCATCATCGGGGTGTTGGCGGCCAGTGACATCTGGGCGAGGGTGCGGCCCTGCTCCCTCCGCATCGAGCGGCCGTCGCGCGCCAGGTCGGTCCAGGACATCCCGGACTCGCGCTTGAACTCCAGCGTGCGCCGCACCGTCGGCCCCAGTCGCTTCACCGCACTGGTCTCCTCCAGCTCCGACACGAGGTCGGTCCGCAGCATCCGGTGCGGCATGCCGTCGACCTTCGCGGTCACGACCGTGTCGGTCAGGCCCTTGGAGAGGTAGAGCTGCTTCACGGCGTCGGGCACGGCCGAGTCCTGGGTGAGCAGGAAGCGGGTGCCCATGCCGACGCCGGCGGCGCCGTAGGACAGGGCGGCGGCGAGGCCGCGGCCGTCGAAGAAGCCGCCCGCGGCGATGACCGGGATGTCGACCGCGTCGAGCACGGTGGGCAGCAGCAGCGTCGTCGGGATCGGGCCGGTGTGCCCGCCGCCCTCGCCGCCCTGCACCATCACCGCGTCGGCGCCCCAGGCGGCGACCTTCTTCGCGTGCTTGGCCGCGCCGATCGACGGCATCACGACGATGTCGTGCTCCTTGAGCTTGGCTATCAGCTCGGGCTTCGGCGCCAGCGCGAAGCTGGCGACCTTCACGCCGTGGTCGATGAGCAGCTGGCAGCGGTCCGCCGCGTCGCCGGCATCGGCACGCAGGTTCACGCCGAACGGCCTGTCGGTGCGCGACCCGACCTCGATGATCGCCTTCTCCAGCTCGGCGAACGTCATCGTCGCCGACGCGAGGATGCCGAGCCCGCCGGCGTTGGCGGTCCCGGACGTCAGGCGCGGGCCGGAGACCCAGCCCATGCCGGTCTGCACGACCGGGTGGCGGACGCCGACCAGGTCGGTGAACGGCGTACGGATCGTCTGCTCACGCATTCGGCACCTCCTTGAAGCGCAGACCCTTCGGGTCGATCACGTTCTCGATCAGCGTGACCTCCTCGGAGGTCGGCTCCCGCGTGGTCGGTACGCCGGTGGGCACGTCGAGCTCGAACCCGGTCGCCTCGTGCAGCTCGTCCGCGCTCACGCCCGGGTGGATCGAGAGCACGCGCAGGGTGCCGTCGGGACCGCCGACGTCGAAGACCGCGAGGTTGCTGACGATCCGATGGATGTCGTTGTACTTCGCGGCCCCTCTGCCCGCCGCCGCGGCCAGCGTCGGTCCGACGCCGGAGACCACGTCGACGCGCTCCACGAAGACGCGGGTCGAGTGCCGTGGCACCCAGTAGGACGTGCGGTTGTTGACGGTGTTGCCCGGTGCGCCGCGCGAGCCGAGCAGCTGTCGCCTCGGCCGGGCGAAGTCGCCGATCGCGGAGATGTTCTGGTTGCCCTGACGGTCGACCTGCGTCGCCCCCATCATCACGTGGCGCTTGCCGTAGGCGACCACGTCGAAGACCTTCGGGAACGGGATCCAGCCCTCCACGACGTCCTTGCCGCCCAGCGGGGGAGTGCCGGCCAGGAAGACCGACTCGCCGTCGCTGATCAGCAGGTCCGGGTTGCTGGTCAGGCGGGCGAGTCGCACGCCGACCGTGGGCAGCAGGCCCATCGGGGACGCGAAGATCTCGCCGTCGTCCTTGAACGCGTCCGCGATCGCCGCGGCACACACGTCTGCGCGAGTGGTCATCCCTGCTCCTCCCGGAACGCCGTCACGGCTGCCTGGTAGGCGGTCTCGTCGCCGGACAGGAACCGGTCGTGGAACGCCTGCCAGTCCTCGTCGGGGCCACCGGCCGCGGCGGCGTACGCCTTCTGGAAGCGCTCGTCGCGCTCGTAGTCGGGCACGCAGCTGGTGAAGTGGGCGCCGTTCGGTGCCTCGACGACGCCGTCGACCATCATCCGGCTGAGCAGCAGCCGCTGGACCGGGGTGTCGACGGTCAGCCCGGCGGTGTCGACGACCTCCTCGACCGAGAGGTACGTCTTGTCGGCGGCCATCGCGAAGAGGTCGTCGAAGTAGGGGTCCGGGCCGAGGTACGTCGCGTTGCCGTGCGCGTCGGCCCGGTTGAGGTGGACCAGCGCGGCGTCGAGCCTGAGCGCGGGTACGGCGACCAGCTCCTCGCGCGCGCCGTCCGCGTCGGCGTACGGGCTGGTGACGGTGGCCAGCTGGGGGTTGTTCAGCATCACGTCGGAGCCGAGGCCGGCGCGCATCGGCAGGAACGGCAGCCGTTGCGCGGCCGCGCGCAGGCCGGTCTGGAACATGCCCTCGTCGAGCTCGACGACCTCGGGGATCGTGCCGTTCTGCCGTGCCCGCTGGAAGTTCGGCTCGAGCGGGACGGTGTCGAGCGAGACGAACGCGTAGGTGAGCCGCCGGATCTTGCCGGCGCGAGCGAGCAGGCCGACGTCGGCGCCGCCCCAGCTGACGACGTGGAGGTCGGTCAGGTCGGAGCGGTAGAGCGCGCGCACGAGGGCCATCGGCTTGCGCCGCGGGCCCCACCCGCCGATGCCGATGGTCATGCCGCTCTCCAGGCTGGCGACGACGTCGTCGATCGACATCTTCTTGTCCCGGGGACGGGTCACTTCCTGGCTCCCTTGTCAGTTCCGGCGAAGTCGTCGCGGAGCTCGTCGCTCACGCCCATCAGGTTCAGCTCGAAGGTGAAGCCCTGCTCCCAGCGGTAGGACTTGTTCACGTCGATCGGGTCGATCCCGTTGAGCGCCTCCTTGGCGGCCCGGATGACCTTGGTGTTCTTGCCTGCGATCTCGGCGGCGACCTCCAGGGCAGCGTCGAGCAGCTCCTCGCGCGGGTGGACCGACAGGACCGACCCGAACTGCACGAGGCCCGCGGCCTTGATCGTCCGCGCGGTGAAGTAGAGGGTGCGCATGAGGTGCTGCGGCACCAGCCGTGCCATGTGGGTCGCGGCACCGAGGGCGCCCTGGTTGACCTCCGGAACGCCGAAGAACGCGTCGTCGGAGGCGACCACGATGTCGGCGTTGCCGACCAGGCCCACACCGCCGCCGAGGCAGAAGCCGTTGACCGCGGCGATCACCGGGACGCTGCACTCGTAGACGGCCTTGAAGGCGGCGTAGCAGCCCTTGTTCGCGCCGAGCAGGGCGTCGAACCCGGTCGTGCTCTGCATCTCCTTGATGTCGACGCCCGCGTTGAAGCCGCGGCCCTCGGCGCGCAGCACGACGACCCGGGTGTGGGGATCGGTGCTCGCGAAGTCGAGGGTGGCCGCGAGGTCGAACCATCCCTGGACGGTGAGCGCGTTGACCGGTGGAGCGTCCATCGTGACGATCCGGACGCCGTCCCGCAGCTCGCTGGTGACTGGCATGGGACCAACCTACCAAGCATTTGCTTGGTATGGTGCCGACATGGCCCTGAGCATCGATCTCTCCGGGCGGGTCGCTCTTGTCACCGGAGGAGCCCGCGGCATCGGCCGTGGCATCAGCGAGGTCCTCATCGCGGCGGGCGCCACGGTGATCACCTGCGCCCGCTCCGAGGCCGATCCGCCGGCGGGTGCGACCCACCGGCTGTGCGACGTACGGGATCCGGAGGCGGTCGCGGCGCTGGTCGACGCGATCGCGCAGGAGCACGGACGGCTCGACGTCGTGGTGAACAACGCCGGGGGAGCGCCGTACGCCGAGGCGGCGACCGCGAGCCCGCGCTTCCACGACAAGGTCCTCGCCCTGAACCTCGCCGCCCCGCTGAACGTCGCGCAGGCGGCCAACCGGGTCATGCAGGGCCAAGCCGGCGGTGGGGCGATCGTGAACATCTCGTCGGTCAGCGCGACCCGCCCCAGCCCGGGCACGGCGGCGTACGGCGCCGCCAAGTCCGGTCTCGACTCGCTCACCGGGAGCCTCGCCATTGAGTGGGGCCCGAAGGTCCGCGTCAACGCGATCGACGTCGGGATGGTCCGCACCGCCGACACCGCCGACCACTACGGCGGCGACGAGACCGTCGCCGCGATCGAGCGCACGATCCCCGCCGGCCGGATGGCCGACATCGCCGAGATCGGCAACGTCGTGGCCTTCCTGGCCAGCGACCTCGCGTCGTACGTCTCCGGGGCGGCCGTCGCCTGCCACGGCGGCGGCGAGCAGCCGGTCTTCCTGCACATCGCCCAGAACACCCACGAGGAGAGCACGTGAGCAGGTTGTTGGAGGGTCGCATCGCGATCGTCACCGGGGCGGGCCGTGGCATCGGCCGGGCCCATGCGCTGGAGCTCGCGCGCCACGGCGCGAAGGTCGTCGTCAACGACTACGGCGTCTCGCTGGCGGGTGAGAAGGAGGAGTCGCCCGCCCACGAGGTCGTGCGTGAGATCGAGGCCCTCGGCGGCGAGGCCGTCGTCAACGGCGCGGACGTCGCCGACTTCGAGGCCGCCGCCGCGCTGGTGCGGCAGGCGATCGACACCTTCGGCGGGCTCGACATCCTGGTCAACAACGCCGGGTTCGTGCGCGACCGGATGCTCGTCAACACCTCCGAGGACGAGTGGGACGCGGTCATCCGGGTGCACCTCAAGGGTCACTTCGCGACGATGCGGCATGCCGGTGCCTACTGGCGTGCCGAGTCCAAGGAGGGTCGCCCACGCGTCGCGCGGGTCATCAACACCTCGTCGGGTGCCGGGCTGCAGGGCTCGATCGGCCAGGCGACGTACTCCGCCGCCAAGGCCGGCATCGCGGGCCTGACCCTGGTCGCGGCCGCTGAGATGGGCCGGTACGGCGTGACTGTCAACGCCATCGCGCCCGTTGCCAGGACGCGCATGACCGAGGGCGCCTTCGACACCTCCGCGATGGCGCTCCCCGAGGACAACTCACCGCTCGTCGCCTGGCTCGCCTCGAAGGACGCCGGTGACGTGACGGGCCGGGTCATCGAGATCGACGGCCAGGTGATCACCGTCGAGAACTGCTGGTCCCACGGCCCCTCCCGTGACGCCGGCGCGCGCTGGCAGGCCGAGGATGTCGGTCCGGCCCTCCGTCAGCTGCTCGCGGAGGCGCCGGCGCCTGAGCCGGTCTACGGCACGTGACAGTTTCACCGGCCGGCCGGTGAAACTGTCAGTTGGACGAAGAAAGTTGCGCGGTTCAGCCACAGGTTCGTCGTCCAAGTCGGCAAGGTGTCGATCAGATGGCGGAGTCGACAGGTCACTCCAGCCCCACGGCGGCCCCTGAAGCGCGGCTCTGCCTGGGGATGGCGGTCGTGCTCCACAGGCGACCAGACCTCGGTGGATGTCGGTCTGGCGTTCCTCGCACTGTCTGCACATGTTCACGATGGTGGCTGACGCGCAGGGGATCGTCCTGCGGTCGGCGGCGATTGCTGCCGGTCTGACCGATCACGACCTTTGGCGTGCCCGCAAAGCAGGGCAGATCGTACGGATGAGACAGGGCGCCTACGCCCTGACCCCGGTCTGGCACGAGTTGGACAGGCTGCAGCGTGTGGGATTGGTCATCGACGCCGTGCGGCAGCAGTACGCCGACTCACCCGTCGCCCTGTCGCACGCGAGTGCCTGCGTCGTACACGGCGGGCCGACATGGGATCTCGACCTCTCGCGGGTCCACCTCACGAACCTCGCCGGACGAGGTGAGCGCAAGAGCGCCGGGGTGACTCATCATCGTGGCTTGTGCCTGGCGGCCGACGTGACGCGTGACGAGCGGGGTTGGCTGATGGCGCCGGCACGCGCGGCCCTCGACACCGCCGCGGCCGCACCACTCGAGGCAGGGATCGCAGTGGCGGACTGGTACCTGAATCGGGGTCTCGCCACCCGCGAGGAGCTGGACGAGATGTTCGCACGGATGCGTCTGTGGCCGGGCACCCTCCACCTCCATCGCATCCTGCATCTGTGCGACGGATCCGCCGAGTCGGTGGGGGAGACGCGGACGCGGCTGCTGCTCCGATCGCAGGGACTTCCGGCTGCCGTGCCTCAGCTCAGAGTGACGCACCCGAACGGTCGTCTGGTCGGACGCGTCGACTTCGCCTGGCCGGAGCACAGGACGATGCTCGAGTTCGACGGGCTGACCAAGTATCACCGCTACCGACGTCCGGGTGAGAGCATCGAGGAGATGGTGATCCGGGAGAAGCTGCGTGAGGATCGCCTGCGGGAGCTCACCGGCTGGATGATGATCCGGCTCGTCTGGGCGGATCTGGCGTCGCCCGCGACCACCGCCGACCGAATCCGTCGTTGCTTCGACGTGGCCGCTCGAGACCGAGCGTGGTGACGTGCAGCGAGGGCCGGTACGAAGAACCTGGTAGTTGGACGACAAAGGTTGTTCGTCCATGTGACAGTTTCACCGGCCGGCCGGTGAAACTGTCACGTCGTCACATCCGCTCGAGGACGGTCGCCGTCGCCATCGCACCACCGGCACACATCGAGATCAGTGCGGTGGAGGCGTCGCGACGCTCCAGCTCGTGGAGCGCGGTGGTGAGGAGACGTACGCCGGTCGCGCCGACGGGGTGGCCGAGCGCGATGGCGCCGCCGTTGACGTTCACCTTGTCCATGTCGACGTTGTGCTGGCCGGCCCAGGAGAGGACGACCGAGGCGAACGCCTCGTTGACCTCGAAGATGTCGAAGTCGCCGATCGCCATGCCGGTCTTGTCGAGCACCCGCTGGGTCGCGTCGATGGGGCCGTCGAGGTGGTAGTAGGGGTCGGAGCCGACCAGCGCGTGGAACTTGATCCGCGCCCGCGGCCTGAGGCCGAGCGCCTTCGCCCGGTCCTCGTCCATGATCAGCACCGCGGCAGCGCCGTCGGAGATCTGCGAGGACGTGCCGGCGGTGTGCAGGCCGCCGTCGAGCACCGTGCGGAGCCTGGCCAGGCCCTCGACCGTGGTCTCGCGCAGCCCCTGGTCGGCGTCGACGATGCGGGTCTCGCCGGTCCGCGCGCCGTCCTCGCCGAGCAGAGGCGCCTCGTACGCCGCGATCTCGCGCTTGAAGCGACCCTCGTCGACGGCGACGCGGGCCTTGGCCTGCGACGCCGCGCCGAAGGCCTCGAGGTCCGCGCGGCTGAGGCCACGGTTGCGGGCGATCCGGTCGGCCGCCTCGAACTGGTTGGGCATGTCGATCGTCCAGTCCTCGGGCCGCGGGTCGCCCAGGCCCTTCGGGACGTTCGCCCCGAGCGGGATGCGCGACATCGCCTCGACGCCGCAGGCGACGCCGACGTCGATCGTCCCGGCGCGCACGAGGTCGTTGACCAGATGGGCGGACTGCTGTCCGGAGCCGCACTGCGCGTCGATCGTCGTACCGCCGGTGTGCTGGGCGAGACCGGCGTGGAGCCAGGCGCGTCGCACGGTGTCGTTGGACTGCTCGCCCGCCTGGGACACGATGCCGCCGATCGCCTGCTCGACGAGGTCGGACTCGACGCCGGCCCGCCGGAGGACCTCTGCCTGGACGAAGCCGAGCAGGTTGGCGGGGTGTACGCCGGCCAGCCAGCCGTTGCGCTTGCCGAGCGGGGTTCGGACTGCTTCGACGATGACGGGGTTGCCCATGCGGGCAATGTAGCACCGAGTAGAACGTGTTCTTATTTTGTTGCTGAGACACGTACGAAAGGCTTTCGTGTTTAGCGGAGAGCCTGTAGCGTCGCGAATGAGAACGTGTTGCAGCGGCGCCCGTCCGGCGGTCGTCGCGACCCCGACCGAAAGCGATCGACAGTGACCGACACCGCGACCGAAGCCCTCACGGAGCTCGTCGTCCCGGCCGGCTGGGACCCGACCGACCCGGACATCAACGCCGTCGCCCTGCCGCACGAGGAGTGGAAGGCGCTGCGCGCCCACGCTCCGGTGCACTGGGTCGAGCAGATCCCCGAGGCCCGGGCCGGCTTCCTGGACAAGGGCTACTGGGCCTGCACCCGCCACGAGGACGTCCGGGCGGTCTCCAAGGACAACGACAACTGGTCCGCGGCGGAGAACGGCGTCATCATCCGGTTCGCTCCCGACATGACGCGCGACCAGGTCGAGGTCCAACGCGCCATGCTGATCCACCACGATCCGCCGGACCACACCAAGATGCGCGGCATCGTCTCGCGCGGCTTCACACCGCGTGCCATCAACGCGCTCAAGGAGGGCCTCGCCGCGCGCGCTCGACAGATCGTCGGCGAGGCCGTCGAGCGCGGGTCGGGCGACTTCGTCGAGGACCTCGCGGCCGAGCTCCCGCTGCAGGCGATCGCCGACTTCCTCGGCGTACCGCAGGAGGACCGCAAGAGGCTGTTCGAGTGGTCCAACCAGATGATGGGGTACGACGACCCCGAGATCGGTGCCGATCCGGCGCTGGCGTCGATGGAGATCCTGGGCTACTTCGACCAGCTCGCCAACGAGCGCCGCGCGAACCCGCAGGACGACATCGTCACCAAGCTGATCAGCGTGGGCCAGGACGACGACCTCGGTGCGCTGACCAACGACGAGTTCGGCTTCTTCGTCATCCTGCTGACCGTCGCCGGCAACGAGACGACCCGCAACGCCATCAGCCACGGCATGCACGCGTTCCTCCAGAACCCCGACCAGTGGGAGCTGTGGAAGAGCGAGCGTCCCGACACGATGGTCGACGAGGTCATCCGCTGGGCCACGCCGGTCACCGTCTTCCAGCGCACCGCCAAGAACGACCTCGAGCTCAACGGCCGGCAGATCAAGCAGGGCGACCGGGTCGGCCTGTTCTACGCCTCGGCCAACTTCGACGACACCGTCTTCGAGGACCCGTTCCGCTTCGACATCACCCGCGAGAACAACCCGCACGTCGCCTTCGGCGGGCATGGCGCGCACTACTGCATCGGTGCCAATCTTGCCCGCATGGAGATCAAGCTGATCTTCGATGCCCTGGCCGACCTGGCCCCGGACATCACGCTGTCCGGCGAGCCTCGCCGGCTGCGCTCGGGATGGCTCAACGCGATCAAGGAGATGCCGGTCAGCTACAAGTAGCCGGCCTCTCCTCTGCGCACACAGGAGGACGCAATGACCGCCGTACTGCCCCCGGGCTTCGACTTCACCGACCCCGACGTCAACTGGGAGGCGGTCCCGCACGACCGCTTCCGTGAGCTGCGCGCGACGGCGCCGGTCACGTGGGTCGAGCAGGCACCGGGGGCGTACGACGGCTTCGCTCCCGAGTCGCGCAACGGCTACTGGGCGCTGACCCGGCACGAGGACGTCTCGGCCGTCTCGCGCAACTCCAAGGTGTTCTCCTCGATGGAGAACGGCGCGATCATCCGGTTCCCCGCGGGGATGACCCGCGAGCAGCTGGAGCTGCAGCGCGTGATGATCCTCAACCAGGACGCCCCGGAGCACACCATGATGCGCCGGATCGTGTCGCGCGGCTTCACTCCGCGCGGGATCGAGGAGCTCAGGCAGACGATGCGCGACCGCGCCGAGCGGATCGTGCTCGACGCGGTGGAGGGCGGCACCGGCAACTTCGTCGAGCAGGTCGCGGCCGAGCTGCCGTTGCAGGCGATCGCCGACCTGATCGGCGTACCGCAGGAGGACCGGAAGAAGCTGTTCCACTGGTCGAACTCGATGCTCGCGAGCGAGGATCCGGACTACGCCGGCGGCGACAACCAGGAGGCGGCTGCCGAGGTGCTGGTCTACGCGATGGGCATGGCCGCCGAGCGCAAGGCCGAGCCCCGCGACGACATCGTCACCAAGCTGATCAACGCCGACCATGAGGGACGTGGGCTCACCGACGACGAGTTCGGCTACTTCGTCATCATCTTGACGGTGGCGGGGAACGAGACGACCCGCAACGCGATAACCCACGGCATGAACGCCTTCCTCGACAATCCCGACCAGTGGGAGCTGTGGAAGCGGGAGCGGCCCGAGACGATGGTCGACGAGGTGGTCCGCTGGGCGACGCCCGTGACGGTGTTCCAGCGGACCGCGCTCGAGGACGCCGACGTCGGGGGCGTGCCGATCACGAAGGGCGAGCGGGTCGCCATGTTCTACGCGTCCGCCAACTTCGACGAGACGGTCTTCGAGGACCCGTTCCGCTTCGACATCACCCGCGACCCGAACCCGCACGTCGGCTTCGGCGGCCACGGCGCGCACTACTGCCTGGGCGCGAACCTGGCCCGCCAGGAGATCTGGATGCTGTTCAACGCGCTGGCCGACCACGCGCCCGACATCAGCCGCCTCGCCGAGCCGAAGCGGCTGCGCCACGGCTGGATCAACGGCATCAAGGACCTGCAGGTCCGCTACGGCTCGTGACGGGCCAGCCGCTGTAGTGGTGTAACACGTCGTTCGCGGGTCTGGTAGGTCACCGACTGCTGTAACACGTCGTTCGCGCAGCTAGCACCGTCGTTCACTTCTGTCGTACGCCGCTGCAACGACCTTCTAGAGACGTCAACGACGTAGTAGGTCAGCGAACGGCGTGTTACAGCAGCCGACCAGCCGACCAGCCGACCAGCCGACCAGCCGACCAGCCGGGGCCCGCCCGTTTCAGACCAGCGTCAGCGGGAGGTGCGGCTCCGGAGGGAGCGTGACCTCGATCGTCGCGTCGGGGCGTACGACACCGCTGCGGCTGACGATGCCCATCACGCCGGCCAGGCGCTCGACCTCGTCGCCGCCGACCTTGCGGACGAGCCGCTTCGTCAACCCCTGCTGCAGGCCGTCGATCTGCACACACGGGTTGCGCAGGCCGGTCACCGTGATGACGGCGTCACCGACGGTGAGGCGGGCGCCGACGGGCAGGCCGAGCAGGTCGATGCCGCTCGTCGTGATGTTCTCGCCGAGGCCGCCGGGTGCGACGGCGAAGCCGTCGGCCGCGACGTCCTCGAACAGCTCCGCGTGGATCAGGTGCACCTGGCGCAGGTTCGGCTGCGACGGGTCCCGCCGGACCCGTGAGCGGTGCTGAACCGTCGCGCCGCAGTGGGCATCGCCGTCGACGCCGAGGCCCTCGAGCAGCAGGATCTCGTCGTACGACGCCTTGGAGAAAGTGTGCTCGGCGTCGCGGTGGACCGCGACGACCCGTGCACCCACGACTCAGTCCCGAGCAGTGAGTACGACGGGGTCGCCGCTGGTGATGGCGATGGTGTGCTCGGTATGCGCGCCGCGCGAGCCGTCGGCGGAGCGGATGGTCCAGCCGTCGGGATCGAACTGGATCTCGTCGGTGGTGTGAAGGAACCACGGCTCGATGGCGATGACCAGGCCGGGCTTGAGCTTGAGACCGCGGCCCGCGCGCCCGTCGTTCGGGACGTGTGGCTCGCCGTGCATGGTGCGCCCGACGCCGTGGCCGCCGAACTGCAGGTTGACCTTCAGGCCGGCCTCGGCCGCGACGGATCCGATCGCGAACGAGATGTCGCCGAGCTTGTTGCCCGGCCGTGCGGCCGCGATGCCCGCGTCGAGCGCCCGCTGGGTGGTGTCGATGAGCGCCTGGTCCTTGGGGTCGGGGGTCCCGACGATGACCGAGAGCGCCGAGTCCGACACCCAGCCGTCGACCGACGCCGCGAAGTCGACGGAGAGCAGGTCGCCGTCCTGGAGCGTGTAGTCGTGGGGGAGGCCGTGCAGCACGGCGTCGTTGACGCTGGTGCACAGGACCTTGCCGAACGGGCTCGCGCCGAAGGAGGGGTGGTAGTCGATGTAGCAGGACTCGGCACCCGCGTCGCGGATCATCTTGTGGGCCCGCTCGTCCAGCTCGAGCAGGTTGACCCCGACCGCCGCCTTGTCGGCGAGGCTGGTGATCACCGATGCCACGAAGCGCCCGGCGGGTCGCATCTGGTCGATCTGGGCGGGAGTGCGGAGCTCGATCACGTGACCAGCCTAGGGCGTAGGGTCACGAGCCATGGAGGCACAGGCACCCGCGTCACTCCTCTCGCTCATGCCGTACGCCGGGTGGCTCGGTGTCGTGATCGACGAGGCCGCGCCCGAGCGGGTGGTCGGCGGGCTGGACTGGTCCGATGAGCGGTGCACGGCCGGGGGTGTCATGCACGGCGGGGCGCTGATGTCCCTGGCCGACAGCATCGGGGCGGCCTGCGCGTTCCTGAACCTGCCCGACGGGGCAGCGACCTCGACGATCGAGTCGAAGACGAACTTCTTCCGCGGTGCCGGCTCGGGCAGGGTCACCGCCACCGCCGTACCGGTCCACGTGGGCCGCACCACCATCGCCGTGCAGACAGAGCTGCGTGACGACGCCGGAAGGCTGGTCGCGCTCGTGATGCAGACGCAGGCCGTCGTCGCGCCGCGCTAGGCGCGTGGCGTCAGGCGCCCTGGAACTCGATCCGGTTGCCGAACGGCTCCTCGACGCCGAGGTGGAGCACTGCCCCGGACGACTGGAACCAGCAGCCTCCACGGGCTGCGAGCACCGGTGGCTTGGGCACCTCGATCAATCCGAGGAGCGTGTTGTAGAAGGTGCGGGCGGCTTCTTCGCCGCCGCGAGGAATACCCACCTGTACGTGGTCGAGGCCGAGGATCGTCATGACACCGCCTGTCTCTTGATGTCAAGATACCTCGTGGATCACGCCCTCGTCGCTGTCCCGCTCAGACGGGGTGGTGCGAGCGCACCACCGCGACCAGGGTGCAGGCGACCGAGACGGCGAAGCAGGCCGCGACGACCCGGAACATCCAGGTGCTCGAGGTGAGCGCGGCGTTGGCCATGCTCGCGACCACGCAGGCACCGAGGACGAGCATCAGCCCGTCGAGCGCCCGGTGCGTCCACTTCCTCATGGTTCGAGCGTAGGCCTCGACAGGCTCGCGCCGTGGCAGATCCGCGCAACGCGCCGCAGACTGCTGGCCCGACGCCGTACGAGCTCGGGCGGTCAGTCGCGGAAGGTCGGGGTCCGCCCCTCCTTCCGCGCCGAGACGGCCTCCTCGAAGTTCTTGGTGAGCAGCCGGACGAGCAGCTGGCCGTGCCCCTCGGCCTGCATGTGCTGCTCGAGGCTGGCCGCGTCGAGGGATCCCCACAGGGTCTTCTTGGTGAGCTCGACGCCGGGGCGGCTCCAGCGCGTGATCGAGGCGGCGGTGTCGAGAGCGGCGTCGAGGACGGTGCCGTCCGGCACGACCCGCGAGACGAGACCGATGGTCGCGGCCTCGTCCGAGTCGACGTCGCGGCCGGTCAGCATGATCTCGGCGGCACGGGAGTGGCCGACGGACCGGGGGAGCAGGTAGGAGAGCCCGAGCTCGGAGGCGGTCAGGCCGTTGTTGATCCCGGCCGCGCGGAAGTACGCCGACTCCGCGGCGAGCCGTACGTCGCAGGCCAGCGCCAGGCACAGCCCACCGCCGATGGCCGCGCCGTTGACCGCGGCGATGACCGGCTGGTGGATCCGGCGCAGCGTCAGGATCAGCTCGTCGAGGATCTCCATGGCCCGCAGCGCGATCGAGACCGGCGTCAGGCCGGCGATCCCCGGCATCCGCCCGCTCTCGCCGCTCTGGTCGGCGCCCGAGCAGAAGCCCTTGCCCGCGCCGGTGAGCACGATCGCCCGGACCGAGTTGTCCTCGCCGAGCGCGCGCAACCGGTCCCGGAGCGGCACCATGACGTCGAACGCCATGGAGTTCATCCGCTCCGGGCGGTTGAGCGTCACGACGGCGACGTCCCCGTCGCGGGGTCGGTCGACCAGCACGAAGCCGTCGTCGGTCATCAGGCGCTCGGCCTCTCGCTGCCGACGACCCACATCGCGAAGAACTGCGAGCCGCCGCCGTAGGCGTGGCCGAGCGCGCGCCTCGCGCCGTCGACCTGGTGGTCGCCGGCCTTGCCGCGCACCTGCAGCGCCGCCTCCGCGAAGCGGATCATGCCGCTGGCGCCGATCGGGTTCGAGGACAGCACGCCACCGCTCATGTTCACCGGCAGGTCGCCGTCGAGCGCGGTCGCGCCGGACTCGGTCATCCTCCAGCCCTCGCCCTCGGCGGCGAACCCGAGGTTCTCCATCCACATCGGCTCGAACCACGAGAACGGCACGTAGATCTCCGCGCAGTCGATCTCCTTGCGGGGATCGGCGATGCCCGTGCTCCTCCAGAGGTACGCCGCGGCATCCCGACCGGCGCGCGGGTTGGCCTGGTCGCGCTCGGCGTAGGCCAGCGGCTCCGAGCGCATGACCTGGCCGTGGATCCACGCCGGGTCGGGTGTGCCGAGCCGGGCCACTGCGTCCTCCGAGGCGATCACCATGGCACAGGCCCCGTCGGAGGAGGGGCAGGTCTCGTCGTACCGGACGGGGTCCCAGAGCATCTGGGAGGCGAGCACCGACTCGACGGTGGTGCCCTCGTTGTGCAGGTGGGCGTACGGGTTCTTCAGCGCGTTCTGGCGGTCCTTCGCCGCCACCATCGCGCCGACCTCGGTGGGCGCGCCGGAGCGGCGGATGTAGGAGCGCACGTGCGGCGCGAAGTAGCCGCCCGCGCCGGCGTGGACCGGCATCGTGAACGGCACCGGGATCGACAGCGCCCACATCGCGTTGGACTCCGACTGCTTCTCGAAGGCGACCGTCAGGACGCGCTGGTGCACGCCGGACTGAACGAGCGAGGCGGCCACGATCGCGGTCGAGCCGCCGACCGATCCGGCGGTGTGCACGCGCAGCATCGGCTTGCCGCTGGCGCCGATGGCGTCGGCGAGGAACAGCTCGGGCATCATCACGCCCTCGAACAGGTCCGGCGCCTTGCCGACCACGACCGCGTCGATGTCGTCGAAGGTCAGCCTCGCATCGGCCAGAGCACGGTCGATGGCCTCGCGCAGCATCTGCGGCATCGAGACGTCCTCGCGCTTGGAGCGGTAGTAGGTCTGGCCGACGCCGACAACCGCGGCAGGTGTCTTGCTCATGCCTGGGCCTCCATCACGCACACGAGGTTCTGCTGCAGGGCGACGCCGCTGGTGGCGTGGCCCAGGGTCCGGTCGGCGTCGCCGTCCCAGATCCTGCGGGCCGCCTCGCCGATCCGGATCAGGCCGGCGCAGAACATCGGGTTCGACGCGAGCGCTCCGCCGGACGGGTTGACGTCCACGTCCTCGCCCAGGCCGAGCTCGCGTCGCAGGATCAGCTCCTGGTGGCTGAACGGCGCGTGCAGCTCGGCGACCTGGACGCCGTCGGTGCCGCCGGCGGCCGAGGCGGCGGCCGCCGCGCTGGGGGAGCGGGTGAGGTCGCGCAGCCCGAGGCTCGGGCTGTCGACGTTGTGGGCGATGCCGCTGATCACCGCGGGCCGTGAGCACTTCTCCGGCAGCCGGTCGGTGGCCGCGATGACGATCGCCGCCGCGCCGTCGGTGATCGGCGCGCAGTCCCACTTGCGCAGCGGGTCGGCGAACAGCGGCTGGGCGAGCACGTCGTCGACGCTCGTGGCCGCGCCGCGCACGGCGTACTCGTTGTCGGCGCCGGAGGTGCGTGAGCGGGCGGCGACCTCGGCCATCGCCTTCTCGTCCCACACGCCCTGCTCGATCCCGAGCCGGGCCTGTAGCCCGGCGAGCGAGACGGTGTCGGGCCACAGCGGCGTCAGCGTGTAGGGGTCCAGCTGCAGCGCGAGGGTACGACGCAGCGTGCTCGCCGAGGACTTGCCGAAGCCGTAGACCAGGGCCGAGTCGGCCTCGCCGGTCTGAATCTTCAGCCATGCCTCGTACAGCGCCCACGCGCCGTCCATCTCGACGTGCGACTCGCTGATCGGTGGCACGGCGCCGAGCGCGTCGATCGCCGTGACGAACGAGAACGACCGCCCGGCCAGGTAGTCCGAGGACCCCGAGCACCAGAACCCGATGTCGTCCTTGGTCCAGCCGGTCTGCTCCCACAGCTCCTGCAGGATCGGGACCAGCAGCTCGATCGTGTTGGAGGATCCGTCGAACCTCCGCATCTGGCGTTGGGCGAAGCCAACGACTGCGACGTCTCTCATCTAGAGGTGCCTCCGGTAGGTCTCGTAGTCGGCGTCCGGCTCACCGGTCGGCTCGAAGTGGCTGATGTTCTCCATGGAGAAGCTGCGCTCGGCCTCGGGCTTCCAGACCGCGCGCACCCGCATGCCCATGCGGACGTCGTGGGCGTCGACGCCCAGGATCAGGTGCAGGAAGGCGATGTCCGCGCCGTCGAGCAGGACGTACGCCGAGACGTACGGCGGCTTGATCCTCTGCCCCAGGAACGGGACGTTGACGATGCAGAACGTCGTCACGATGCCGGTGTCGGGCATCTCGACCGGGTCGCTGGTCGGCACGCCGTCGACGGGGCAGGCACCCCGTGGCGGGACGTACATCTTCTGGCAGACCGGGCACCGCTGCCCCAGGATCCGTCCCTCCTTGAGGGCCTTGCCGAAGACCGACTCCTCGGGGGAGGCGGCGTAGTCGTAGGACAGCCGGACCGACGTGATGCCGATCTTGGTCTCGCCAGGCTCGCCCACCTCCTGGTCCGGGCTGGTCGAGGCGTCTGCCGGCTCGAAGCAGGCGAGGTCCCGCACCGACCCCGTCGGCTCGTCCGCCCACCGCGCGCGCACCCGCATCCCGCTGCTCATCGCCTCCGGGCTGCCGGCATCGACGGCGTGCAGGAACGGCGTGTCCGCGCCGTCGAGCAGGACGAGCGCGAAGGCGAAGGGGTGGTCCAGCGGCTGGTCCGCCAGCGGCTCGGCCACCCACGACCAGGTGACGACGCTGCCCTCGGACGCGACCGGCTTCATCTCCGTGACGGCGTCGTGGGTCGCCGGGTCGAAGTCCGGGGGCGGTACGGCGACACGCCCGTCGGACAGGACACCGCCGATCACCTGCTTGGCGCCGAGGCCTGAGATGTACTGGGAGAGCACCGGCCCGAGCGACCTGGTGTAGTCGAACTCGAGCGTGAGCGGTTGGTGCAGCACCGCGGATGCGGGTGTGGTCATAGGCGAAAGTGAAACACGTTCTAGTATTGGGTTTCAACGACCGGTCTCGAGACGGTCGCAGGGCGACCTCCTCGACCACCGAAGGGAATGACGGAATGAAGCTCGGATTGCAGTTGGGGTACTGGGGCGCACAGCCGCCCACCGGCACCGCCGACCTCGTAGCGGCCGCCGAGGACGCGGGCTGGGACGCGCTCTTCACGGCCGAGGCCTGGGGGAGCGACGCTTTCACCCCGCTGGCCTGGTGGGGCCGCGAGACCTCGCGCCTGCGCCTCGGCACGAGCATCGTCCAGATGTCCGGCCGTACGCCGACCTCCATCGCGATGCACGCGCTGACCCTCGACCACCTGACCGGTGGCCGGGTCGTCCTGGGCATGGGGGTGAGCGGCCCGCAGGTCGTCGAGGGCTGGTACGGCCAGCCATTCGAGCGCCCGCTCGCGCGCACCCGGGAGGTCGTCTCGATCATCCGGAAGGTGCTCGCGCGCGAGGCACCGGTGACCAACGACGGTCCCCACCACCCGCTGCCCTACCGCGGCCCCGGCTCGGTAGGTCTCGGCAAGCCGCTCAAGCCGATCGTGCACCCGCTCCGCTCCGACCTGCCGATCTGGCTGGGTGCCGAGGGCCCCAAGAACGTCGCGCAGACCGCCGAGATCGCCGACGGCTGGATCCCGATCTTCTACACGCCCAGGAGCGCGGACATGTACCAGCCGTGGCTCGACGAGGGCTTCGCGCGGCCGGGCGCGCGGCGTACCCGTGACGACTTCGAGATCGCCGCCACCTGCCACCTCCAGGTGACCACGAGCGAGGAGGAGCGGCGTGCGGTGATCGAGGGCATCAAGCCGGTCGTCGCGCTCTACATGGGCGGGATGGGCGCCAAGGACCAGAACTTCCATAAGAACGTGTTCGAGCGGATGGGCTACGGCTCCATCACCGACCAGGTGCAGGAGCTGTTCCTCGCGCAGAAGCGCGACGAGGCCACCGCCCTGATCCCCGACGACCTCGTCGAGGACATACACATCGTGGGCGACGCGGCGTACGTCAAGGAGCGTGTAGCGCAGTGGGAGGACACCGGCGTGACCACCCTCCTGCTCAGCTGCCGCAACGCCGACGAGGTACGTCAGGTGGCCGAGGTGCTCGGCTGAGGAAGATCGGGGAGGATCCGATCAAGAAGGTTGATCGGATCCTCCCCGATGACGGCGTTAGTCGCCTCGAGCCAGCAAGCACCGCTGTCGGGTCCGTCGGAGGCGTTGGGGATGTGGCGGCCGGCGTGCCCGCCGAGATGGCCCGCTTGTTGCCTGTGGTCAAGCGCAGACGGCGTAGGCGTTCGCGGTGATATCGATCGAGTTGTTGCTGTTGTTGATGATGACGACCCAAGATCTGCCGGAGGGCTGGCTGGACGCAGCGATCGCGATGCTGCTGAAGTAGCCGCCGCCAGTGATCTTCTTGCCCGCGGGGCAGGTTGCGGTGACAGATGAGATGTCGCCGGCGGCGATGGTCTCGTCCGGTGTGGAGACGATTGTCGTGTTGATGGGTGTCGTCAGCAGCTTCTTGCGGTCGCTTGCCGTGATGTCGGCGAGGCTCAAGGAGCCCTTCTTTACCTTCGCGCCCGTGACCGCGCCGTTCGCGATCTTCGGGGTGGTGATGGCGCTGTTCTTGATCTGGTTCGTCGTGATGAGCGTGGCTGCGACGGCGGTGCCGCCGCACATCACCAGGACGAGGGCGATCATGCCGAGGATCAGTCCCGCAGGCCCGCTGGCATTGCTCAGTCGTTTCATGTCGTGCTCCTGGGTCTCGTGATGGGGGGTGTCCCGGTCCCACGGCTTGAGGCAGGATGAACACATGGTCGGATGCTACTCATAGTCCGTCGCCTTATGGTCCGCATTGGCCGATTTTGGTTCGGTGCCGACAGACACCGAACTCGATCGCCGGAAGGCGTTCGGAGCACAGGTTCGGGCGCTGCGGAAACCGCGAGGTCTGAGCCAGGAGCAGCTGGCACACCTTGCTGGTCTCGATCGAACCTATGTCGGCAGCGTCGAGCGCGGAGAGCGCAACATCAGCCTCGACAACATCTGGAGCATCGCCATCGCGCTCGGCGTGGAGCCGGGCGATCTGATCAAGTAGGTGCTGGGGTGGCTCAGGCCTCGCGGTCGGCGGGTGCGTCGAGGAAGCCGTCGGCCGAGCCGAAGAGCGCGCGCAGCTCGACGTCGGGCTCGAGGGGGACGCCGAGGTCGGCGGCGAAGCCCTGGATCTGGAACCAGACCGACCGCGACAGGGTGGCCGTCACGGCCTTCTGGCTGAGTGCGCCGTTGGGGGTGCGGGCCCAGTGCTCGACCATGCCGCGGGCCTGGGCGATCACGCCGTAGACCATCGGTTCGAGCAGCTTCGGGTCGACGACGACGTCGCGCGCCACCAGCTCCGCGGCGAACCCGACGACCGACATCACGCTGCGCGCGAGGGAGTCGATGCCGGCGGCGGCCTCGCTCGGCTTGCCGTCGCCGAGGTCGCGGGTCGCGGCCAGGTAGAGCTTGGGGTTGGCCGCCACCCAGTCGACGTACGCCGCGGCGGTGCGCGTGATGATCTCGGGGATCGTGCCCTCGAGGCTGAGGCCGGCGGTGATCGCGTCGTACATCTGCTCCACGAGGTGGCGCTGGACCGTGCGGTTCAGCTCCTCGCGGCCGTTGAAGTGCCGGTAGACGACCGTGCGCACCAGGCCGGCGCGCGCCGCGATGTCCTGCACCTTGGGCTCGGACCCGTCGGGTGCGTCCTGGATCGCCTGGATCGCCGCCTCGACGATCTGCTCGCGACGGTTGGCGTTGTGCTCGTCCCAGCGCGCGGCACGGCGGGGAGGGAACACGTCTGACACGCGGTCGATCCTAGTGTCCGCGATCACACGCGCGCGGCAGCCCCCAGCGCGTCACGATCGAGAAGCTTCACACGGGGCCGCCCGACGGCTGCGCCCGCTCGCCTCTCGGCGGTCGCGATCCGCTGCCAGCCGGCCAGGTCGATCGCTCCCAGCCCGGCCGCGGTGGGCGGAACGGCGGTCGGTGCGGGGAGGAGGCCGGCGGCGGCGTCGGCCAGCAGCGAGGCGACGGTCTCGGTGGCATCGGTCTTGTTGGTGCCGATGAAGCCGTTGGGTCCGCGCTTGATCCAGCCCGCGACGTAGGTGCCGGGCTCGACGCGGCCGGCGTCGTTCGGGACGACCGCCCGCTGCTCGTCGAACGGCAGGTCGGGCACCGGCCGGGCACGGTAGCCGACCGAGCGGACGACGAGCCCGGCCTCGATCACCTCGGTCTCGCCCGTCCGCACTCCCCGTACGACGCCGTCGGCGTCGGTCTCGAGACGCGTGCGCTCGACCTCCACGCCGGTCACGCGGTCGTCGCCGAGGATGCGCTCGGTCTCGGCGAGGAACCGGAAGACGATGCGGCGCCGGCCCTCGCCGAGCGGCTCGCGCCGGGCCAGGGCCGCGAGCTGACGCGTCTTCGGGCTGATCTCGTCGATCTCGCCCTCGACGACGATGTCGATGTCGTGCTCGCCGGTCAGGCCGACCAGCTCGGGCAGCGTGAAGGCGGCCTGGTCGGGACCGCGTCGGCCCAGCACCACGACCTCCTCGATCCTGCTCTCACGCAGCGCGGCCAGCGCGATGTCACTGATGTCGGTGGCGGCGAGGTGCTCCGCCGGCAGGGTGAGCACGCGAGCGACGTCGAGCGCGACGTTGCCGTTGCCGACCACCACGGCGCGGCGGTGGTTCAGGTCGTGCCGGTCGTGGGCCCGGTCGGGATGGCCGTTGTACCAGGCCACCAGCTCGGTCGCGGAGACGCTGCCGGGCAGGTCCTCGCCGGGCACCCCGAGGCGGCGGTCGGTCGCCGCGCCGGAGGAGTAGAGCACCGCGTCGTACGACGCCCGCAGCTGCGCGTGGGTGATGTCGGTGCCCACCTCGACACCGAGGCGGTAGTCGAAGCCCTGCTCCTGCTCGATCTTCGCGAACAGGTCCAGCGCGCGCTTGGTCCTGACGTGGTCGGGCGCGACGCCGGCGCGGACCAGGCCGTGCGGGGTCAGCAGCCGGTCGTAGACGTGCACGGTCATGCCGCGGACCTTGAGCAGCTCGTCGGCGGCGTAGAGGCCCGCCGGGCCGGCACCCACGATCGCGACGCGCAGCGGCCCGACGTCGTACGACGGCTTGGGGACCAGCGCGAGCGGCGTCCGCTCGGCGTGCGGCTCGCCGACGAAGTAGTCCGCGTTGAGCTCGACGAACGGCAGCTGGTCGGGGGTCAGCCTCGAGACGTGGTCGATCGCGCCCACCGGGCACGCGGTGGTGCACGCGCCGCAGTCGACACACGCCGCGGCGTCGATGTAGAGCATCTCGGCCGTGCCGAACCCGGGCTCGCCGGGGGCGGGGTGGATGCAGTTCACCGGGCAGGCGAGGACGCAGGAGGCGTCGGCGCAGCACGACTGGGTCACGACATGAGGCATGGACACACAGTATCGCTACAGCCTGTAGCGCTTGCTGCTCTCCACGTGTGAAATGCGCCCAATCGCGCGGTTCTGTGGCCGTTCCGCCGGCCGGCATGACCTGTGACACGCTGTAGCGCTAGCCCTTGTGCTAGCGGACATACCGTAGGTACGCTCCTGTGTTGCCAGGAAGTTTCCTCCGGCTGAACAGGCCGGAACGCATGAGGAGGTCCGAAGCATGTCGACCACGATGACGTCGTCCGACACCGCCGCCTACCACGAGATGCTGCGCACGCTCTCCGAAGGATCCGTGCACACCAACTTCGAGGCGTTCGTCGACATCGCGTGGGACGACCCGGCGTACGCCGTCGTCCCCGACGACGAGAGGTGGATCCTGCCGAAGGAGTTCCCCATCGGTCGCCACTCCTGGTACCAGTCGCTGCCGCGCGAGCGGCAGATCGAGATCGGCATGGCCTACCAGGCCCAGATCTGCAAGGTCGGCCTGCAGTTCGAGAGCGTGCTGATCCGCGGCGTCATGGAGTACGTCTTCACCCTGGACAACCAGGACCCGGAGTACCGCTACCTCATGCACGAGGTGACGGAGGAGACCCACCACACCCAGATGTTCCAGGAGACGGTGAACCGCACCGGCGCCGACGTGAAGGGCGCGCGCAGGTTCCTCCGCGCGATGCAGCCCGTGGTGCCCGTGTTCGGCCGGCTCCTGCCCGAGCTCTTCTTCACCGGCGTGCTGGCCGGCGAGGAGCCCATCGACCACGTCCAGAAGGCCGTGCTCCGCGGCGGCTCCGACATCCACCCGATGATGCAGCGCGTGATGCAGATCCACGTCGCAGAGGAGGCGCGACACATCTCGTTCGCACACGAGTACCTCCGCCGCACCGTCCCGAGCCTGAGCCGCGGCCGCCGCGCCGCGCTGTCGATCACCTTCCCGATCGTCATGCGCGTGCTGGGCGACGCGATCATGAAGCCCACCCCGGAGTTCTGTGCCCGCTACGACATCCCGAAGGACGTCGTCGACGAGCTCTACTGGGACAGCGAGGACGGCGCGAAGATGCTGCGCGACCTGTTCGCCGACGTCCGCACCCTCGCCGAGGAGGCCGGCCTGATGAACAAGGTCTCCCGCCGGCTGTGGAAGGCCCTGAAGATCGACGGCCGCCCTGCCCGTTACCGCAGCGAGCCCGCCCCGGCCGCGGCCTGATCGCCGCCCCGTAGGAGACTCAACAGATGCTGAAGCACGAAGTCGTCGGCTCCGGCGACCCCTTGGTCCTCGTCCACGGGATCGGTCACCGCCGCCAGGGCTGGTACCCCGTCCTCGACCGCCTCTCCGAGCAGCGCACCGTCGTGCTGTTCGACCTCCCCGGTCACGGTCAGTCGCACGACCTGGTCACCAACGGTCGACCGATCACCGAGGTGCTCCACGACGAGCTCATCGGGCTGCTCGACCAGCTCGGCCTGGACCACCCGCACATCGCGGGCAACTCGCTGGGCGGCCGGATCGCGCTCGAGGCGGCAGCCGACGACCTGGTCGCGAGTGCGACCGCCCTGTCGCCCGCCGGCTTCTGGCGCGGCAGTGCCGACTTCGCCTACACGCGGGCGCTGTTCGCCTCCGTCGTGACCGCCGGCCGCGCCGCCGGCCCGCTGGTGCCGACGCTCGCGCGCAGCACGGCCGGCCGGGCCGCCCTGGTCGGCTGGATCCACTCCCACCCGTCCCGGGTCGACAGCTCGCTGGTCATCGGCGACGCCCGCAACATGGTGCGCTCGCGGCCCGCGCTCCGCACGATCATCCGTCAGGCGACGGTCTTCGACCGCCCGATCCCCGAGCACATCCCGGTCACCGTGGCGTGGGCCGAGCACGACCACGTGCTGCCGCGCTACCAGGCGAAGCGTGCTGCCGCGCAGCTGCCGGACGCCCAGCACCTGATGCTGTCCGGCGTCGGCCACGTCCCGATGCCCGACGACCCGTCCATGGTCGCGGAGGTGCTCCTGCAGGGCAGCAGCCAGGGCATGCGCGAGGAGGACGTGGCATGACCCTTCGAGACGGCGCCGCCACGACCGAGGTCGACGTCCTCGTCGTCGGCGCCGGGCTGTCCGGCATCGGCGTCGCGTCCCACGTCGCCCGCGAGACGCCCGACCAGTCGATGCTCATCCTCGAGCGACGCGCCGCGATCGGCGGCACCTGGGACCTCTTCCGCTACCCGGGCGTGCGCTCGGACTCCGACATGTACACCTTCGGCTACGACTTCAAGCCGTGGCACGGCACCAAGGTCCTGGCCGACGGCGCGAGCATCCGCGGGTACGTCGAGGAGACCGCGGCCGAGAACGGCCTGACCGACAAGATCCGCTTCGGCCGCCGCGTCGTACGCGCGGAGTGGTCCTCGGCGGAGGGCCGCTGGACGGTCACCGCCGAGACCGAGTCCGGCACCGAGACGTACGTCGCGCGCTTCCTCGCCGGCTGCACCGGCTACTACGACTACGACAACGGCTTCCGGCCCGCCTTCCCGGGCGAGGAGAGCTTCGAGGGCACGTTCGTGCACCCGCAGTTCTGGCCCGAGGACCTCGACTACGCCGGCAAGCGCGTCGTGGTCATCGGCAGCGGCGCCACCGCGATCACGCTGGTGCCGGCGATGGCCGAGAAGGCCGAGCACGTCACGATGCTGCAGCGCTCGCCGACGTACATCATGTCGCTGCCGTCGCAGGACCCCGTGGCCGTCGCGCTCGCGAAGGCCAGGGTGCCGCTCGCCACGCGCTACAAGATCGGCCGTGCACGCAACGTCGCCCTCCAGCGCGGCATGTACGCGCTGTCGCGCAGCAAGCCGGCCGTCGCGAAGTCGATCGTCCTCAATGCGCTCAAGCTGCACCTCGGCAGGTCGGTCGACATCAAGCACTTCACGCCGTCGTACAACCCGTGGGACCAGCGACTGTGCGTCGTGCCCGACGGCGACCTGTTCAAGGTGCTCAAGTCGCACAAGGCCGACGTCGTCACCGACCACATCGAGACCTTCACGCCGAAGGGCATCCGGCTCAGGAGCGGCCAGGAGCTCGAGGCCGACATCGTGGTCACCGCGACCGGGTTGGTGATCCAGCTCGCCGGCGGTGCCGAGGTCGTCGTCGACGGCGAGGTCGTCGACACCCGCGACCGCATGCTCTACAAGGGCGCGATGATGACCGGCGTCCCGAACGCGACGTTCGTCATCGGCTACACCAACGCCTCCTGGACCCTGAAGGCCGACCTGATCGCGCGCTTCTTCACCCGGCTCATCGGAACGCTCGCCGAGCGCCCCGACGAGTACGCCGTCGTGCACGCCGACGCCGATGCGTACACCGAGTTCTCGGTGCTCGGCGAGGCGCTGACGTCCGGCTACATCCAGCGCGGCGACGCGGTGATGCCGCGTCAGGGCAAGAAGGCGCCGTTCCGACAGCTGAACAACTACTACGCGGACGTCAAGCAGCTCAAGGACGACCCGGCCGCGGACGGGGCGTTGGAGTTCTGCCGGTCCGGCGCGGCGGTTGCCGCAATCTAGAACACGTTCTACCCTTCGGTACGCCCGCTCGTTCCTCGCGGGCGCTCAGGGACCGAAGGATAGGGATGACTGATCTGCTGCGTACCGGAACCCACAACGGGCATCTGATGGTGGCGGCGCTCAAGCGTCACCGGAGCCGACCGGTGATCCACCTCGGCGACGTGACGCTCACGGGTGGGGAGGTCGCGACGCGGATCAGTCAGTACGTCCAGGCGTTCGAGTCGCTCGGCGCCGGAACCGGTACGGCGGGCGCCCTGCTGGCGCTCAACCGGCCCGAGGTGCTGTTCATCCTCGGCGCAGGCCAGACGCAGGGCTTCCGGCGTACGTCGCTGCACCCGCTGGGCTCGGCCGACGACCACGCGTACGTCATCAACGACGCCGGCATCACCTACCTGATCGTCGACCCGTACTTCGCCGACCGCGCGATCGAGCTGCTGGAGAAGTGTCCGGGGCTCGAGCAGGTCCTGACGATCGGGCCGGTGCCGGAGCGGCTCGCCGCGACCGGCAAGAAGTGCGTCGACCTGATCGAGGCGGCAGCCGGCTTCGAGTCGCGACCGCTGCAGGCCGCGCTGCTCGCGCCGGACCACGTCACCTCGATCACCTACACCGGCGGCACCACCGGCAAGCCCAAGGGCGTCATCGGCGTCGCGCAGGCGTTCTCGACGATGGCGCAGATCCAGATGTCGGAGTGGGAGTGGCCCGACGAGCCGCGCTTCCTCATGTGCACGCCGCTGTCGCACGCCGGTGCCGCGTTCTTCGTCCCCGTGGTGCTCCAGGGCGGCACGCTGTTCGTCTCGCCGCGCTTCGACCCGGCCGACGTGCTCAGGACCATCGAGGAGAAGCGGATCAACTCCTTGATGCTCGTCCCGACGATGCTCTACGCGCTGATGGACCACCCCGACTCACGCACCCGCGACCTGTCCTCGCTCGAGACCGTCTACTACGGCGCGTCCGCGATCAACCCGGTGCGACTCAAGGAGGCGATCGAGCGGTTCGGGCCGATCTTCGCGCAGTACTACGGTCAGTCCGAGGCGCCGATGGTCATCTCCTACTTCCCGAAGGCCGGCCACGTCGATGTCGACGGGCGCCCCGTCGAGAGCCGGCTGACGTCGTGCGGCCGCCCGTCGGCGTACCTCCGGACGGCGCTGCTGGACGGCGACGGCAATCAGGTCGCGCCGGGGGAGCCGGGGGAGATCTGCGTGGCCGGACCCCTGTTGGCCGCGGGCTACTGGAACCTTCCCGAGGCGACCGCCGAGACATTCCGCGACGACGGCTGGATGCACACCGGCGACGTGGCGCGCGAGGACGAGGACGGCTACTGGTACATCGTCGACCGCACCAAGGACATGATCGTGACCGGCGGCTTCAACGTGTTCCCCCGCGAGGTCGAGGACGTCGTCGCCGAGCATCCCGCCGTCGCCCAGGTCGGCGTCATCGGCACCCCGCACGAGAAGTTCGGCGAGGCCGTCACCGCCGTCGTCGTGCTCCGTGACGGTGCCGAGCTGACCGACGACGTGGTGGCCGAGATCCGGGCGATGGTCAAGGAGCGCAAGGGCTCGGTCCAGGCGCCGAAGCAGGTCATCGCCGTCGACGCGCTCCCGCTCACCGGGCTGGGCAAGCCGGACAAGAAGGCGCTGCGGGCCCGGTTCTGGACGGGCGACCGCTCGGTCGGGTGACGGGCGCGGGTGGATAATTCACCCCGGATCCACCACGGCTGATATGTGATCGGTGATTTCGGTGGAGCATCGCGTTGGTCCGGCTCGGGGCGTGGCTGATGTGCCGGTCGGTGCCGGCTCTTCCACTTCGAGGTCCTCGGTCG